>Ga0194120_10000706_pt1 | contig 62676 bp, 44 predicted proteins | sample TA2MahCa65mmetaG_FD_148642 | JGI IMG/M metagenome (GOLD analysis project Ga0194120, IMG submission 148642) | Freshwater microbial communities from Lake Tanganyika, Tanzania - TA2015019 Mahale Deep Cast 65m | ecosystem: Environmental > Aquatic > Freshwater > Lake | place: Tanzania: Lake... | reverse complement strand
GCGCGCGTCCTGTCCGCGCCGAAGCGTCGCCGGAACCGTCGTCCGTCGTCGGTTCGCACGTCGGCGAAGTATTGCCCGCCTTTCAGGAACAGCCCCGATGTCTGTCGGTAGGGAAGCGCCACAATCGTTTTCCGCTTGCCCCTTGCCATGCCGAACCCCTCCCTTGCGCGCGAAGCCGCGCTGTCGCTGCGATTGCGGGGCTTCGCCGTTGCCCAAACCTTGCCCGCAATGTCACTGTTGACCGTCCCTTTGAGAATCGGACAACGATCACGTGATTCGGGAATCGTTGCCCAAAACGAGCGACCAATCGGCGCGAATCACGCGCTCGATGCGGGTTTTCCGCGCCTTTGGGCGTTGCCCAAACCTTGCCCAAAATGGCGTCGTTTGAGGGCATTCTAAGGCATTTCGGGGCAATACGCAAGGATTGGGGGGTCGGGATCGGGCGAAAGAGGAACCCGCCGACGCAGCGTTCATGCGGTTCTTCGGGGTCTTCGGTTGGCGCGCCCGGAGAGATTTGAACTCCCGACCTCATGATCCGTAGTCACGCGCTCTATCCACTGAGCTACGGGCGCATTGATGGTGTGTCTCGGGTCCGGCACATCGGCTGTGCTGTTAGGTGTGGCGGAGAGAGAGGGATTCGAACCCTCGATCGGGTTACCCCGATAACTGCTTAGCAGGCAGCTCCCTTCAGCCTCTCGGGCATCTCTCCATGCCGCGACCGCGTCGCCATCGCGGGTGGCGGTGGGAGCAGGATTCGAACCTGCGGTATCTTGCGATACAACGGTTTTCAAGACCGCCGCATTAAGCCGCTCTGCCATCCCACCCGGACGATTCCCGCCGGTCGCCGAAGCACGCCTATTGTAATGGATCGCCCAGGGCGAGTCAACCGCAACAAGCCGGCTTCCCGCCCCAGGAAGTCCCTACAGCGCGAGCGTCACCTTGCGACCATCGCGCGCTGCCGAGTGGATCGCGCCCTCGATGAACGCCGTGATCTCCAGCGTCTCGCGGATATCCAGCGGCGCAACGCGCGTCTGGAACATCTCCGTGATCCGCTTGAGTAGCTCGCGGTAGATGAACCCCGCGTTGATGCTCGTCTGCACGATGCCTTTCTCGCAGAACGCCGAGAACCCGTACCCGCCGGCTCCCTTGCGCGTTCCGCGCACGGTTCCAACGCGACCGTCGTTCCAGTAGCCGGTGACGACATCGACGTCGCCTGTCGTCGCCGCCTGCACGGCGACGCAGCCCTTGCCCATCAGCGCGAAGAGCGTCTCGACGGCGTGCACGCCGTAGTGGTACAGCCCCGGGTTCCGGGGATGCAGCGACGCTGGCGAATAGGCGTCCGCTCCGATCACCCCCCCCAACGTGTCGCGCTTCGACTGCAGCTCGAGAACCTCCAGCCCGTAGCGCAGCGATGAGGTCGAGAACAGCGGCACGCCCTTCGCGTCTGCGAGTCCGACGAGCTCCAGCGCATCCGCCAGCGAGCACGTGAAAGGCTTGTCGATGTAGAGCGGCAGACCGGCTTCGATGAACGGTCGCGCGCGTTCCAGGTGCACGCTCCCGTCGACCGACTCGATGCAGACGGCGTCCACCTTCTCGATGAGGTCCTCCGGCTTGGCGACGATCTCGACGCCGTAGTTGGCGAGCTGCTCCGTGTACTCGGGAACCCGCTCCGGCGACAGGTACGAAACGCCGGGACAACCGGCAACGATCTTAGCTCCCTTGACCCACTGATCCTCCGGGCAGCCGATGTGGTTCCATCGCTGAGTGAACGCGACCACATGCGAGGTGTCGAAGTCCACGAGTCCGATCCGAACCATGGCGAGCTCCCTCTTCGCGGAATGTCCGTGAATGGCGGCGGCGAACGCCATTCTAGCAATCGTCGTGTCCGCGGAACAACCGATGGCGTGGGCGTATCCAGCGCCCGACCCGTTGACATCACTGGAGCCGGGTGTTAGAGTCTGCACCAGCCTTCCGATGCCGGCTCACGGAACGCGGGCCCGTGCGATTCCTGTGCGTTTACCGAAGGTGTCCACTGCCATGCCGAACGTGACTCCCCGACTGGTCGTCGAGGTCTTTGAGCAGCCCAACTACGGCGGACGCGTAGGCTACCTCGTCCACCCCCAGCGCATCCTCGCGGATGTCGGCTTCCCCAACAGCGTCCGCTCCGCGCGGGTGTTTCGCGGGCCCGGCTTCGGGGCGGGGCCCAACTACCGCGCGATCTTCCACGAGTTGCCGAACTTTCAGGGCAGGAAGATCGTCCTCGGTCCCGGCTACTACCCCAACCTGCTGGACGTCGTGACGAACCACACCGGACAGGTGGCGTCGATCAACTTCGCGCCGGACTACGACCTCGCCGGGCCCGTCTGGGGCACGGTTCCGGTCATCATTGAGGTCTTCGAGGCGACCGCCTTCCGTGGGCGCAAAGCCGTGGTACTCCGCGACATCGCGAACACGCACACGCAGCTCGGAATGGCGGACACGATCCAGAGCGCGCGCGTGACGAAGGGACCCGACTTCCCGTCGAGCGGCGCCAAAGTGCGGTTCTACGAGCACATCGACTTCGACGGGCCCTTCCTTGAGGTTCCCTTGACGAACACGACCCAGAAGAAGGAAGTTCCCGACCTGTCCATGATCCAGATGGTCGGAGGGCAGTACGCTTCCACCTTCGGGAGCTCCATCTCGTCGATCCAGATCGAGGGGTGGGCGTCGTCCGGCGAGTTCAGCGTGATGGTATTCAGCGACGAGTTCGGCGATGCAACGATGAAGCCCACCTGGCGATGGGTCGCGCCCACGGGAGGCGGCGTCTGGTCGCGGAACCAGGGCTATCTCGAAATGCAGGTGCAGCCCGGCAGAGACCTGTGGCATGGGAACCCGCCGGGTCAGGGCGGCAACATGGACGCCCCGCGTCTCGTGATGGACCTGAACGGCGACTTCGCGCTGGAGACGCGCATCCCCGTGACGCCGCAACTCAAGGAACACGGCGGGATTCTCGTCTGGAAGGACCCGGGTCGGTTCCTGCGGCTCGAAAAGACCTCGGGCCCGCACGGATTCGCCGGAGATGTTCGGTTCGAGCAGCACATCAACCGCGTCTTCTCCCTCGTCGGGAGAGGGCAGGGCTTGGTGACGGTGCGGCATCTGTTCCTGCGCCTGGAGCGTCGAGGGAACCAGTTCACCGGATTCGCCAGCGCCGACGGTCAGAACTGGCAGAACTGCGGAACCTCGGTCGTCGCCATGGGCGATCCGGTGCAGGTCGGGCTGCACGCGCTCTGCCCCGGCAGCATTCCTCCGACGGTGACCCGGTTCGACTACTTCCGCATCTACAAGCGCCATGGGGAGGGCGCACACATCGGACCCTCGCCGCGTGCCGCCGGGCTGGAACAGCCGATGTCGCAGACGCAGCGGCTCCTCATGATGCGGCGGCTGATGCGCTCCTAGGCGCTTCGCGACCGGACGGGACACGGCGGAGAATGGGTCCGACATGGCGCAGAACCCACGGCTCATCGTGGAGCTGTTCCGCGACAAGTACTTTCAGGGCACCAAGGCGACGGTGATTCAGCCGGTGGAAAGCCTGGCGACCATCGGGATGACCGACGTCGTCTCGTCGCTCAAGGTGTTCCACGGGCCCGGAGCCTCCGCCTCGCCCAATCAGCGCGCCATGTTCTACGAGCACGCCCAATACCAGGGCAGAAGGCTCGTGTTGCCGCCGGGCTACTACCCGGACGTCCACGCGATCCCGTACAACTTCGGCGACATCATCGCATCCATCAACTTCAGCCCATCCGCCACGATCACGGCTCCTCAGTACGGTTGGGTTCCGCTGATCGCCGAGGTGTACCAAGACCTCAACTACCGAGGGCGCATGGCAACGATCCTGAGAGACGTCAGCTACTTCGGCGAGATCGGCATGAACGATTCCGTCTCGTCGCTGCGCGTCTCGCGGGGTCCCAACTTCCCTTTCGCCGGCTGCCGCATCGTCTTCTTCCAGAACCCAGACTACGAGGGGGCTCAGCTCTCCGTGGCATTGGGCCCGCGCGACTTCAGCCTCGAGTTCCCGAACCTCCACGACCACCCGCAACGGTTCGGAGACACGATCAGTTCGGCGCGGATTCTGCCGACCGGAACCTTCAACGTGCTGGTGGTGGAGGGCGACACGCGGACGCGCGAGCCCGGCATGCTGGGCGCGATGACGAAGATCGAGTCGAACACCTTCACGTACACGCACGTTCGGATCAACCACAACCTCGACAACTACGGAAGCCCGGAGGCGCACCCGTTCTCGAGGATCGCCCAGCGCCTTTCGGAGTTCGACATCATCTGGTTCACCTGGAACGCGCCCGGACACGACCTCGGCTATTTCCTGACGCCCGCCGACGAGTACGCCATCAAGGAGTGGGTCAAGGCGGGGGGCATTCTGTGGGCGTCCAGCGCCGACGACCGCATCTTCATCCCGGAGGGCGAGCAGGACGCGCAGTGGAAAGGCGGCTGGCTGCCGGTCGAACGTCACCCGGCGCGGGTCGTCAACTCGGCGGACGTGAAAGTGTGGATGACCCGCGAGGGGCGTCGGACCGGCTTGTTCACGTGGCCCCACCGCGTCAACCTGGACACGATCGTCACCGACGACCACTGGGTCACGACGGACCCCACGTACGTCATCCTCGCCCGTCGCGACGACAACCAGGAACCCATCGCGGCATTGCTGCCCTGGGGGAACGGCTTCTACGTGCTCTTCGCCATCGACACGCGGGACGCGCGTGCCGCCGAGGCGGCGCGTCCTCTCATGGCGAACGCACTGTGCTACTTGGCGAGCTTGGCTTGGGCATCGTCGCCGCGCCAGCCGTTGCGCGGGCGACAGCGCATGGTAGGATAACGGTCCGAGCGCAGAGCGGTCGCACTGCAGGAGACTCTGGATGCGGCTTCTAGTCGCCATCGCCGTGGTATTGATCACCGCCGCGCTGTCCATCCTGCTCGGCGCGCAGATCCCCAGCGAGGCACTGCTCAATGAGACGCTGAGCTGGCTGCTCCGCGCTGCGATCATCGTACTCCTGCCCGTGACCGGCTTCGTCGCCGCCGTCTACCGTTATCGCAAGCCGCGAGCCGATCAGGCGCTGGTCCGCACCGGCGGCCGGCAGGCAAAGATTACGATCAGCGGCGGATTGTGGATCAATACGATCATCCACGAGGTCCGCGAGATCTTCCTCGACACGGTGCGCCTCGACATCATTCGTGAAGGCGCTGACGCCCTCATCACAAACGACTTCCTGCGAGCCGACATCGAAGCGGCGTTCTTCGTCCGCGTCGAGCCCGTCCAGGATCGCGTCCTCCGAGCTGCCCAGAGCCTCGGCGAACGAACGATGACCGCCGAGGAGCTCACCGAGCTTCTGGAATCCAAGCTCGAAGGCGCTCTCCGTATCGTCGCTGCGGAGAAGGAGTTGCAGGACCTGCTCCAGAAGCGCGCGGAGTTCGCGGAATCGGTGCAGCAGTCGGTTCGCGCAGACCTCGAAGAGAACGGCTTGACGCTCGAGACCGTGTCGCTGATCCGCGTCGATCAGTCCCCTCTGACGACGATGAACGCCGATAACCAGTTCGACGCCAAAGGTATTCGGAAGATCACCGAGATCACGCAGGAGATGCGCCGGAAGACCGAGCAGATCAAGCTCGACACGGACGTCGCCATCACGAAGATCACGGTCGATACTAAGACCCAGAAGCTCAAGCTGAACCAAGACCTGGCGTGGGCGGAAGCCGACCAGTCGAAGAACATCGCGACGTACGCCGCCGAGCGCGAAGCGGACACGCTGACCTTCCAATACGAGCAGGATCAGCGGATTCAGGAAGTGGAGTTCGCCACTAAGCTGCAGATCGAGCGAGCGAAGATTTCCCAAGAACAGGGCGTTCAGGAGCGGGAGATTGAGAAGCTGCTGGGCGTCGAATCGGCACGGATCCGCCAGGAGCAGGTCGTCCAGGAACGCGAGATCGAGAAGAACCTGAACGTCGAACTCGCGCAGGTCGATCAGTCGCGGCGTATCCAAGAAGCCGAGATCGAGCGGATGCTGCGGATCGAGACGGCGCGCGTGCGTCAGGAGCAGGTCGTTCAGGAACGCGAGATCGAGCGCGATTTGGGCGTCGAGACCGCTCGCATCATCCAGCAAGAGGCTGTCCAGGTGCGCGATGTCGAGCGAACCCTAGCCACCGAGACGGCTCGCATCGACCAGGAACGGCTCGTCCAGACGCGCGAGATCGACAAGAACCTGATCGTCGAGACGGCGCAGATCGACCAGACCCGGCAGGTGCAGGAAGCCGAGATCGAGCGGACCTTACGCGTCGAGACGGCTCGGATCAGCCAGGAGCAGGCGGTCAAGGAACGGGACATCGAGCGCGAGTTGGGCATCCAGATCGCTCAGATCGCCCAGCAGGAGGGCGTCCAGGTGCGCGATGTCGAGCGAACCCTAGCCACCGAGACGGCTCGCATCGACCAGGAACGGCTCGTCCAGACGCGCGAGATCGACAAGAACCTGATCGTCGAGACGGCGCAGATCGACCAGACGCGGCAAGTCCAGGAAGCCGAGATCGAGCGGACCTTACGCGTCGAGACGGCGCGCATCTCGCAGGAGCAGACGGTCAAGGAACGGGATATCGAACGGGAGTTGGGCATCCAGATCGCTCAGATCGCCCAGCAGGAGGGCGTCCAGGTGCGCGATGTCGAGCGGACGCTGGCGACGGAGACCACTCGCATCGACCAAGAACGCCTCGTCCAGACGCGCGAGATCGACAAGAACCTGATCGTCGAGACGGCTCAGATCGACCAGACGCGGCAAGTCCAGGAAGCCGAGATCGAGCGGACCTTACGCGTCGAGACGGCGCGCATCTCCCAGGAGCAGGCGGTCAAGGAACGGGACATCGAGCGTGAGTTGGGAATCCAGATCGCTCAGATCGCCCAGCAGGAAGGCGTCCAGGTCCGAGACGTCGAGCGAACCCTCGCCACCGAGACGGCTCGCATCGACCAGGAACGTCTCGTCCAGACGCGCGAGATCGACAAGAACCTGATCGTGGAGACGGCTCAGATCGACCAGACCCGGCAGGTGCAGGAAGCCGAGATCGAGCGGACCTTACGCGTCGAGACGGCTCGGATCAGCCAGGAGCAGGCGGTCAAGGAACGGGATATCGAGCGTGAGTTGGGCATCCAGATCGCTCAGATCGCCCAGCAGGAAGGTGTCCAGGTGCGCGATGTCGAGCGGACGCTGGCGACGGAGACCGCTCGCATCGACCAAGAACGCCTCGTCCAGACGCGCGAGATCGACAAGAACCTGATCGTCGAGACGGCGCAGATCGACCAGACGCGGCAGGTGCAGGAAGCCGAGATCGAGCGGACCTTACGCGTCGAGACGGCGCGCATCTCCCAGGAGCAGGCGGTCAAGGAACGGGATATCGAACGGGAGTTGGGCATCCAGATCGCTCAGATCGCCCAGCAAGAGGGCGTTCAGGTGCGCGATGTCGAGCGCACGTTGGCGACAGAGACGGCTCGCATCGACCAGGAGCGCCTCGTCCAGACGCGCGAGATCGACAAGAACCTGATCGTCGAAACGGCGCAGATCGATCAGACGCGACAGGTGCAGGAAGCCGAGATCGAGCGGACGTTACGCGTCGAGACGGCTCGGATCAGCCAGGAGCAGGCGGTCAAGGAACGGGACATCGAACGGGAGTTGGGAATCCAGATCGCTCAGATCGCCCAGCAAGAGGGCGTTCAGGTCCGCGATGTCGAGCGAACCCTCGCCACCGAGACGGCTCGCATCGACCAGGAACGTCTCGTCCAGACGCGCGAGATCGACAAGAACCTGATCGTGGAGACGGCTCAGATCGACCAGACGCGGCAGGTGCAGCAGGCGGACATCCAACGGACGTTGGTCGTCGAGCAGGCACGAATCGGGCAGGAACTCGTCGTCACGCTGACCGACGAGGATCGGAAGATCGCGGTTCAGGGCAAGCAGCGTGTGACGGAACTTGCAGAGCGCGACCGATTGGAAGCCGCCGCGCAGAAGATGGAAGCCCAGGTCAACGTTACGGCGGTTCAGCGGACGCGCGAAGCCGAGTGGCAGCGCGAAGTGGCTGTCATCAACGCCGAAGGACAGGCTCAGCCTATCGAGCGCATCGCCGACGCCATCCTCGCCGAGGCTCGCGCCAAGGCAGAAGGAGAGATGGCGCACTTGCAGGCTCGGAACTCCGCTGAACAGCGCGTCCTCGTCCAAGAGGCTGTCATGGAGCTCATCAGCCAGTCGCCGCGCTTGGCGGAGCAGTTGATGAAGCCGGTCGAACGGATCCAGAGCATCAAGGTTCTCGACATGGGCGGAACCGGCGGACAGGGCCCGACCGACCGGAGCAACATGGGTCGAGTCGCCAACGCCATCCTCGATACGGGCGTTATTACTCCAGTGCTGAAGGAGCTCTTCAACTTCGCCGACGTGGACGCCCAGACGGTCACCGACAAGATCGCGCAGTACTTGTCGTCGCTCGTAGGCAAGTCGAACCCCCAGACCTAGCGCGCCGGATCGATGTACGACAAATGGCCCCGCCCTCTCGACCAACGCCCTAGGACAAGGCGGCCCTACCGCAGTCGCGACAAGGTCACGGGCTTGCCGAACGGCAAGCGCATGTGTCCCGCATACGGCGGCATCATCGCCCCGATGACTTGTCGCGAGAGTCGCGGCAAGGTTCAGGGCTGCGATGCACGATGTCCGTACTTCGCGCCGAGGATCGTCACGTCGGGGATACGACAACCGCCGCATCTGCCGCTGCACAAGTGCTTCGCGAGCTACCTGCCGCAGAGCGGCGTCGCTGTCGCTGTGGTCTCCCGAAAGAACCCGGACGGCTCGCTGCGGGCGATGTTTCTCTCGCTAGACCTGTGGAAGGTGGGCATCCGAGACTGCTTCGTCGATAGCGGGATGACCGATGCACAGCTCACGAACGAGGTGAACCAGTATCAGCCGCCTCTCGCGGAGAAGACGCTGCCGGAGTGCCAGCAGCTCATCAAGTGGGCAGAGACCATCTCCCGCGAGGTGGGGCACTCCATCCCATGGGAGTACGAGCATTGGGCGTCGATGCTCGACGACATGAGGCGCGTTCCGCCGCCGTCGGGATCGCTCTACAAGTGCGCCAAGTGCGGCGACGATCTGCCCCCAAAGGCGGCGGAGCTCCTCAAGCAGTATGCCTTGCGACCCGAGATCCAGTTCTACCTCGTCTGCCGCAAATGCGGAGGCGAGTTCGACGATGCCTGGTAGACGTCCCATGAACCGCGAGCCCGAAGCCGATCACGCGACCCGGAGTCGTTCCTCCCGCCGATGGCGTTGGTGGACGACCGCCGCCCTGTGCGTGGTGGCTCTGTGCGTTCTCGTTGTTCTGCCGACGCTGGCGCAGAGCCCTCCCGACACGCCCACCACGCCACCGTCGCCCCGGAAGCTCCTCGACGTCCTGAAGGTCGAGGAAGAGGGCAAGCCGACCAATCCGCTCTGGATCTTCATCGCCATCACGGTCGTCATCACGGCGCTGACGACAATCGTCAACGCGCTCAAGCGGGACCGCATCCTTCGCCGGACGCGCGGCAAGTATGTCGTCCTTCTGCACGAGGGAAGCCGGTACACGGGGATTCTCCGGCTGATCCTCAAGGATGTCGAGATCGCGTCGGAGAAGACGGACGTGGAAGGGAAAGACGCCGGCAGGCTCTTCCCGGAGACGGAGTTCCAGAAGCTCTACGCCATGCTCCGTTACCACGACGAGATGACGGCAAAGGAGTCTGGCGAGCGGCAAGCCTACGCGGAACGGCTGTACCACCCGACGTTTCTGGCAAAAATACTGCGTCGCCTCCAATCACTGGGTCGGCAGTTCAACACGACGCTTAAGCAGATCTACGACCGCGCCATTGGGCAGCGCCTACGCAAACGGTTCGGCGGGTTCGTCGGCGGGGCTGAGATCACGCAGCTTGCGGAAGCCCAAGCGGAGGAGTTCGCCGGCGCGAGCATGGCAACAGGAGCTTCCTACCGGCTGCTGATCGACCGGCTCATCGGAACGCGCGTCATCGCCAAGGTCGGCGGCGTCGACTACGAGTGCATCCTCGCCGACTACACGCTGGACGGCTTCTACCACCTCTTGGACGTCAAGTTCCACGAGATGTCCAAGATCAACGTTCACAAGGACATGGGAACCTGGGTCGGGAGCGACAAGGGGTTCCGGTTCACGCGCCAGGGCGATACGTACACCATCGAGAGCCGAGTCGCGTACCCCGTGACGCTCAGGCATGTGTCCTACCGCGACGGCAAGGAGATCCACGGCGTCGTCGTCGGGAACCAGGAACGGCGCGACATCAACCTGGTGATCCAGCCGTACTCCCGCGTCGAGTGGCCCGTCATGTTCCATCCCGACCGCACGCGGGAGGAACGCAACGTCGCGGGCGGGCTCCTCGATGAGGTGCGCTACTCCATCCCGATGCACGCGGAGTACTACAACACCGTCGAAATGGAATTCGAGACGGTTCGCACGGCGGATGTGATCATCCGTTACAGCGACAACGTCGTCCAATACCGCGCCGAGAAGTTCGATCCGCAGTTGGTGTCCATCGACACGCTGACGGAAGCGCTCTGGCACAGCGCCGCTCGGTTCGACTTCCAGGACAAAGAGGGAACGCGAGTCCGAGGGCTGCACCTCTATCGCGGCTACATCACGAACCTGAGCAAGGCGCGCGTCGATACGGTGGAAATCACGTCGTTCTACTCGAAGCGGTGGCAGACGGAGGACCAGTTCGCCACGACGGACGACAGACTGCGTCCGATTCGACGCACGTTCCGTGGTTGGTTGCCGCCGATGAAGGGCAGGTTGGCGGCGGCGCAGATCGCTCTCATCGCGCGGCTCAGAGAGGAACGTCGCGCCGTGTCGCCGATGTCGCGCGTCCTCTTCTTCCCGATCGTGCGCCACCGCCGCGAGTGGCGAGCCGTCCCGGTTCCACGGCAGATGCCGATCCGCATCGGAGTCGTCAGTACTCGCCCCAGAGATGAGGAATACCTCGCACTGAGCGAACGCAAGTTCATCTTGGGGCATCGGCTTCTCTTCCGACGACTCCGCGAGCAGAGGCTGGAACGCCTTGAGAAGCTCGACATTCTTTGGGTTGGCTATGGCGCACGCGTGACCGGGGGTCCGGGGCTCACACGAGCCAACGAAGACCGCATCCGCAAGTTCGCTGCCAACGGCGGCATCGTCATCGCCCTTGCTCCGAACACGCGCGCCGCCCGTGGGAACAAGCTCTCCTGGGTTCCCGACCCGTTGGTGTTCGGCAAGAACCCAGTGAAACAGGACCTGAATGACACCCGTGCCGGGGAGCCGATCTTTCGGCATCCGCACGCCATCGACGCCAAAGCGCTCAAGCCGCTCGTCTGGTGGGACGACTGGAGCGACCGGTACACGCTGCTGGCGACCGTGACATCGCAGGTGCGGAACGAGGAATACCCCGCCGCCGTTGCGCTGGCGCTGCCGTACGGGTCCGGGCTTTACGTGGTCCTCGGCGTCGGACCGGAGTCGGCGGCGGATCTGTCGTGGAGCATGCCTCTCGCTGAGAACCTGCTGCACTACGCGATCCGCTGGAAGTCCCAGCACCACCTCACGGGACGCTCCCATGTGGCTTAGAGCGTTCGCGTTGTCTGCCGCAACACTGATGGTCGCCGGGTGCGCATCGGGCGGATCCGGGCTATCGCGCACGGTGCGGAGCTCGCGCGCCGCCATGCGCACGACGACATACCAAGTCGTCGGCGAGGAGCTCGGCGCCGACGGCGACGGCTACACGTTCCTGAATCCGAGGTTCCGATTCGAGTTCGCCAAGGGCTTCGACGCCATCGACGGCTACCGAACGCCATCGGAGCGCCACACCAGAGGCAAGGCGGCGAGCGGCGTCCTCAACGACAGCTACGACTTCGTGCGCGATATCTTCGGAATCGAGGCTGCCGGTCCGATCCACGTCGTCATCGCGATCGACATCGAGGGCAACCCGCACGACGCCAACACGCGAATCCAATGGCAGATGCTCGGCGAACAGCACGTCGAAGGCACGGAGAAGGTCACGATGACGTTTGGGAAGGAGGCGTTCGAGACGCCGTCGACGCTCGCTCACGAGTTGACGCACGCCCTCCTGGGCGTCTATGCCCTGCCCGCGTGGCTCGACGAAGGCATCGCGACCATGGTACAGATCGATCACGCAGAGGGCGTCCGGCACAACTCCACGGCGAACTCGCTCGTTCCCATTGGACTCGACGAGCAAGGCTATAATGTGTTGCAGAACTGGCGCGGAGATGCGAGCCCGCTTCCGTTCCGCAGCGCCGAAACCTATGGAGCCGCCTACACCATCGTCGCCGAGATCCAGAAGCGCTTCGGCGCGGATGTCTTTGCCAAGCTGTTCCGCGACTTCCAGCGGACCAAGCCGCACCTGCAGGGCAAGCGATTGTCCACGGCGCAGATCATCGCGGGCTTGAACCGCGTGACGAATGCCGACACGCATCCCTTCTTCCACGAGATTCGCTTCCGAACCGAAGACGCCAACTGACCGGATGCTAGGTAATGTGAGGATCGCCATGAGAACGACCGTCGCCATCGCCGCCGCGCTGCTTCTAGGAACCGGATGCGCGCGTATCATCGGACCCCCGGTCCCTGGCGAGAACCTGGCTCTCCTTCCCAACACGCAGGCGAGCCATCCCGCCTTCATCGACGGCAACCCAAAGACCGCTGGCGAGACGTCCTTCCCGGAATCGACCGACAGCCGCTTCGTGGATATCACGCCGCCTTCTGAGGCGTATGTTCTGCTGCCGGACGTCTACACGATCTCCAAGGTCGCCATCCATACCGATGAGATCGTCGGATTCGATCTCTACGTCGAGGATCCGACCCAGGGGATGAAGCTCGTCGGCAAGTACGATGGTCAGAAGGGCCCAATCATCGAAGTGCCGATGAAGGGGATCACGCGGGCTTCCGGCGTCCGGCTGCGCGTCCGTCGCACGATCAACGACGCGGCTACAAGGCAACGGAACACGCGCGTCGGCACCCTCGGAGGTCGTTACATCACGGGCAACACGCGGTCGACCGCGTCCATCTCCGAGATCGAGGTGATCGGGCCCTCCGTATCGGGAGCCGCCCCCGCTGCCGAGGAACCGGCAGTCGCCAGAGACACGACCGCCGAGATCGGCTCGATCCTCATGCAGGGACTGTCCGGCGACGCGGCGACCACGACCGGCAAGCCCTCCTCGGGAACCGCCGAGGCTCGTTCCGCCAGCGGTCAGGTGGGCATCGGGTCCCCGGCTCCCATGTTCATCCTCTCGACGCTCTCCGGCAGCAAACTGAACCTGGAGGACCTGATCGGGAACGTCATCTTGATCAACTTCTGGTCGCCGTCAACGGCAGGTTCCGTCGCCGAGTCGGCAGCGCTGACGGAGCTCCGCAACGAGCTCGCCGTCGAGGATTTCGAGATCGTCGGCATCTCGACCAGCAAGGACGAAGCCACAGTCGCGGAGTTCGTCCGCTCGCACAAGGTCGGATACCCGGTCGTGCTCTCCGATGGGGCGGTCGAGGGTCGCTATGGCGTCGGAGCGCAACTGCCGACCACGTTCCTGATCGATCGCCAGGGCAAGATCGCGCGGCAGTTCGCGGGTCCGCAGAACCGGGCATCGCTGCTATCCGTGGTGAAGAGCGCTCTCGCCATGTCGCTGCCCGACCAGCCGTAGAATCGGCTCGTTCCATCGGGACCGGCGGCGCTCAACGCGATTGATCGCGGCGCGAACGTGTGCTACGATGGCGCGACTGGACTGGGAGCGCAGAGGTAGAACAGATGGTCGACATCCAGCGGCGCGTTCGCGGCGCCGATCTCCTGCGGTGGGTTCCTGCGGTCGCGCTCTTGGGGCTGCTTGCCGCGTGCGGCGCGCAGAACGAGTTCCTCGCCGAAGGGAAAGACAGCCTAAAGTCCGACAAGCGAACCCGCATCACGGTCGCCGTCGAGCAGTTCCACGAAGCCCTGAAGACGTCGATGAGTTCCAAGGAGGAGGCGGAGACGCACTACCTCCTGGCGTACTACGATGAGTCTATGTCCCTCGACGAGCGCGTGGGTCACTTCGTCCGCGCCTGCGAGATTCAGCCCCGCAAGTACACCGACGCCCTGCTTTACGAAGCGCTGCGAGACCGTGACGACACGGTCCGCGAGGCGGTTCGTCAGGCTCTCGAGAGGCGGTACGCCCAGGACGGAGCCCGAATCCGGCGCGAACTGATCAAGGCGCTCCACGGCAAAGACAACCGGGATCGGTTCGATGCCGCTTGGGTGCTCGGCTACCTCGCCGCCAAGGACGACGCTCTGACCAACGAGTTGATCGCCGCGCTCGATCACAAGCGCATGGAGACGCGCCTGAACGCCGTCGTCGCCATTGAGGAGCTCGCGCGTCAGGACGCGACGCGCGCGCGCCAGGCGATCCCGGCGCTCCGGCGGAAGATCGCTGCCGCTCCGCTGCGGACTTGGTGGAAGTTCTGGGATCGCGAGGGCTCACGCGAAGACCCCGCCGTCCGGGAACTCGCGGTGCAGGCGTTGGGCACGATGGGCGCGACCGACGAGTTGCTGATGATCCTGCAGAACAAGGGCTCGTCGCTGCGGACGAACGCGATGGATGCTCTGATCGCATCCGGTTCGGGCGATTCCGCCATTCCCGTTCTGCTGGGACTGCTTTCGGACTCGACGGGCGCGGAAGTGCCCTGGACGACGCGTCAACGCGCTGGACGACGCGTCGTGGTCGGAAGGTGAGACGTCGATGACGGAACCGGTATCCCGCTTCCACGCAACGACGTCAGCGGCACGGCGCGCCACCATCCTTGGCGCTGCCGCGATGTCTCTCATGGTCGCGCTCACAGGCTGCAGCCCGGAGCGGAGCTACCACGACACGACGCTGAACCTGACCGTCGAACGCCTCGATCCTGAGCTCGACAATCGCTGGGGCACGTCGGGGGTCGTCGTGACCGAGACCGGCTCGGGCGGCGATCTTGGCGTCGGCGACCTGGTGACACACGTCGTATTGCGCGTGGCGGTGACGGACGAGGCATCCGTCCGAGCCGCTCTCAAGAACGCGATGGCTCCTCGCCGCCACATCTGGAACGTCCGAGAGCGCGAGACGTCCGATGCGAGCGCTGTCCTGGAGATCGAGAGAACCGGCAGCACGCTCTACACCGAACTCGCGTCGAGCAAGCCGAAGGAGTGGGCGAAGCACGGACTCGCCTTCGATGGCACGCGGGTCTCCGATATCCGCGACGGCTACCAGGGGGACGCCTCGCGGAGCCCCGCCGAAGCCGCCGGGATCGTCGTCGGAGACCGGATCGTCGCCGTCATCGACGAGGACGCCGTCGCATCGCCAGCGGAGTTTCGGAAGGCGATGGCGCGCGCGAAAGACGCCGCATCGATCTACCTCTACACGCAGGAACTGACCGGCATCCGGCTCGAGACGATCCGCGTCATGGGCGAGCTCGCTGCGGGCAACGCCTCCGTGCTGTCGCGCCTGATCGAGCTGCTGAACACGTCCCAAGACTTGGCGACACGGCGCACGGTGGCGCGTTCCCTCGCCCGCCTCGCCCGGCATCAGACCGACACGGTGTTGCTGCAGGCGGTTCTGCCGCTCCTCCACGCCGATACCGAGCCGGACGCTGAGATCCGCCGCACGGCTGCCGGCATCGTCGAGTCGCTCGTTCAGGTTCTGCCCAAGGAGACGTTCGACCAGACGGTGATGGACACGCTGGCGGTCGCCCTGACCGACTCCGAGCCCGGCGTCCAGTTCAAGGCTGGAGTGGTCTTGAGCACGCTGGGCGAGAGCGCTTTCGCCTACATCGAAGCGGCGCTCGCAGAGGGGAACCCCGACCGCGTTCGCGACATCGCGGCGACAGCGTTGGGCGACATCGGCGGAACCCGCGCCCGCGATACGCTGATCGCAACGCTCCGCTCGACGACCTCCGTGCCGTTGCAGCTCACCATCGCCACCGCGCTGGCGAAGATCAACGACGCGCCTTCCCGGACCGAACTGCAGTCGCTGGCGGGACGATCCTCCGGCGGCGTCCAGGAGCTCGTTCGGCAACTCCTGGCTGCGTCCAATCCCCCGGCAGCGCCCTCCTCCTGACGACCGGCTCCCATGCGAGCCCGCGCCAACATCCTCGTCCTCGGGTTCACCAATATCGGTGACGCTGTCCTGTCGACGTGCGTCGTCGAGCCGCTTCGAGCCCACTCGCCCGAGGCGCGTCTGACCTTCCTCGCCGGGGAACGCGCCGCGCCCATCCTCGACGGCGAGCCGGGCATCGGTACCGTATACCGCTACAGCCCATCGGTTCATCGCGGCGTCCGGGGGCGCTGGCTCCTCGTGCGAGAGCTACGGGCGCGCCGGTTCGACCTCGTCGTGGACTTGCGCGATGCGCCCTACTCGCGCCTGCTGGGAGCTCGACGAATCGGGCTGCGCGAGTACGGTCGGGTCCACGCGGTGGATCGGTACCTCGGAGCGCTCCGCGCGGCAGGGATCACGACCGATCAGGCGCGACCGGCGCTGACGCCCACGGCATTGGAATGCGATGCCTCCCGCGCATGGCTCCGGCAATCGGGCATCCGAAGCGACCGCCCCACCGTCGGCATCCATCCCGGCGGCAACTGGGCGTACAAGCTCTGGCTCCCGGACCGGTTCGCGGCAGTCGCGGACGGACTCTCCGCTGATTTCGAGGCGCAGACGCTCGTGTTCGCCGGACCCGGCGAGAAAGCGATGGCGTCCGAGTGCGCCGAGGCATGCCGCCATCCGGCAACCGCTGTAGGCGACGTCTCGCTGCGGATGCTCGCCGCGCTGATCCAGGCGTGCGATCTCTACGTCGGCAACGACACGGGACCGATGCACATCGCCGACGCCGTCGGGACGCGCGTGGTCGCGCTGTTCGAACCGACGGACGACGTGCGCAGCGGGCCCTACGGCAGGGAGCACTCGGTCATCCGCAGCGATATGGACCTCGGCTGCAATCCCTGCCACCCCGGCAAGACGCCCGGCGGCTGCGGCAAAGGGTTCTGCGAGCCCCTCCACTCGATCACTTCCGACCGAGTGCTCGTCGAGGCGAGGCGGCAGTTGGCTGACATCCTGACTCGGAAGGGGTCACGTGGTCTGTAACAGCATTCTCGGCGCCATCGGCTCGACGCCCCTCGTCGCGCTCGACCGGATCCGTCCGGCGAACGGCGCGCGCGTGCTTCTGAAGCTCGAGTACCTGAACCCCGGCGGCAGCATGAAAGACCGCATCGGGCTCCAGATCATCGAGGATGCGGAGCGCTCCGGTCGGCTGCGACCCGGAGGGGTCGTCGTCGAGTTGACGAGCGGGAACACGGGAACCGGGCTGGCGCTGGCGTGCGCGATCAAGGGCTACCGCATGGTCGCCGTCATGTCGGAGGGGAACTCGGTCGAGCGGCGACGCATGTTGAGCGCATTGGGGGCGGAGCTCGAGCTCGTTCCGCAGTCCGGTTCGTCGGAGCCCGGCAAGGTCTCCAAGGAAGACCTGGAGCTCGTCGAACAGCGCGCTCAGGAACTGACGCGCGACCTCAAGGCGTTTCGCGCCGACCAGTTCTACAACGAGAGCAACCCGCGCGCCCACGAGTTCGGCACGGGACGCGAGCTATGGGAGCAGGCGAACGGACGGATCACCGCGTTCGCGGCGATGGTCGGAACCGGCGGGGTGTTCGTCGGCACGGCGCGGGCGCTCAAGTCCCGGAACCCACAGATTCGCGCCTACGCGGTCGAGCCGGATAGGGCTCCCTTCCTCGCCGGAGGACCCGTGACGAACACGCGTCACAAGATCCAAGGCGCCGGGTATGCCATGCTGCCGGGATTCTGGGAACCAACGCTGGTGGACGGCTACCTCACCGTCACGGACGACGAGGCGATCTCGATGGCGCGCCGTCTGGCACGAGAGGAGGGCGTACTAGCGGGGTTCTCCACCGGCGCGAACGTGGCAGCCGCGATGCAGATCGCCAGCCAATGCCTGCCGGATGCCGTCGTCGTCACCATCGCATGCGACAGTGCCATGAAGTATTTGAGCACGGACCTGTACGAGTAGCCCTACTCGTGGCGCAGGGCTTCGGTAGGGGGCAGCAGCGCGGCTCGGAACGCCGGAAAGATGCCCGCCAGTATGCCGATCGCGCCGGAGATCGCCATCGCCACCAGACCCGTCTCCAACGAGACGACCGCGGGCCAGTTCACGGGCGGTCCGCCGACGTTCTTCACCAACTGCGACATGATCAACCCGACGGCTTTCCCGAACGTCGCTCCGACCACGATGCCGATGATCCCTCCGACAGCGCCCATGACGATCGCCTCGATCAGGAACTGGTAGAGGATGTGCCGCCGGTGCGCCCCGACGGCTTTCCGCAGTCCGATCTCGCGCGTCCGCTCCGTCACGGTCACCAGCATCATGTTCATGATGCCCACGCCGCCGACGACCAACGCGATGCTCGCCACGCCCACCAGGAACGCCTTGAGGATGAAGCTCACCCGGTTCACCTGACGCATGATCTCGTCGGAGGTGAAGAACTGGAACGCCTCGTCGGGATCGACGCCGTGAGTCCTCGCCAGGACGACCTTCGTCTCCAACAGCGCCTGCTCGACCTCCTGCGTCGAGGTGGCACGGACGAAAAAGACGCCCACTCGGTCGCTCCCCATGTACCGGCGCTGGAACGTCGTCAGAGGAAGGACGAGCGTGTTGTTCGTGCCCGTGAAGTCCGGGGTGAAGTCGCCCTTCTTGCTCATCACGCCGACGATGAGGAACCGCTGTCCCCACATGCGGACGTACTTGCCGATAGGGTCCTCGCCGGGGAAAAGCTCCTTCTCGATATCCGTCCCGATGGCGCAGACGAGCTCCTCCCGCTCGACATCCGTGTCGGTGACGAAACGCCCGCGATCCAGATACCAGTTGTGTCCCTCTTCGTACTCCGGCGTCGTCGCCGCGATGGTGACCTGCTTCTCCCTGCCGCTGTATCGAATCGGAGCCATGAACCCGGAGAGCTCCGGCAGCACCAGCTTGACCGATGGAGCCGTCGCGCCGATGGCTTGCGCGTCGGAGTAACGGAGGAACGCTTTCGCTCGATTCGGCACCCACCTGCCGTCGTCGAGTTGCACCCAATCCGGGCGGAACACGACGATCATGTTGCCGAACCCGATCCGTTCGAGGAGATCGATGACCACCTTCGTGTAGCCCTCGCTGACGGAGACCATCCCGGTCACCGTCGCGATGCCGATCACCATGCCGAGCATCGTCAAGAGCGCGCGGAGCTTGTGCCGCCCCATCGCCGCGAAGCCCTGTGCGAAGCTGTGCAGGAAGATCATCGCAGCCTCGCCCCTACTGGTGGCGCAACGCCTCGATAGGTGGCAGCAGCGCGGCTCGGATCGCGGGAGCCATGCCGGCGAGGATGCCCGTCAACGAACCCGCGCCGACCGACAGCATCACCGAAAACCACGACAGAAACGAGGGCCACTCGCCCTCTTTCACGATGAACTTGATGACGGCGAAGGCGAGCGCCCGTTCGGTCAGCCAGCCGAAGAACACGCCGATGGCGCTGCCGACCAGGCACAGCAGGAACGCCTCGATCAGAAACTGGGTCGCGATATCGAACCGCGAAGCCCCGACGGCCTTCCGAATCCCGATCTCGTGCGTGCGCTCGGTCACCGTGACGAACATGATATTGAGGATGCCGATCCCGCCGACGACCAGCGACATCCCGGCGATCAGACCGAGAACCGCCTTGATCGCCGTGCCGATCAGGTTCGCTTCGGTCGCCATCTGCGATGCCTGAGAATAAACCTCGAACCCGTTGTCGCCCGGGTGGTATCGGCTCAGAATCGCCCGCACCTCGTCCTGAGCGCGCTCGCGAAGCTCCGGCGTCCGGGCCTTCAGCAGCAGGCTCGGAACCTTGTCATTGCCCGAAAGCTGCGACTGCGCCGTGGTCACCGGAATGAACACCTGGTTGTCGAGGCTGCCGGCGGGACTGTTGCCCCCTCCCATCGACTCCATCACGCCCACGACCGTATAGCGCTGGTTGTTGATTCGCAGCTCTTCGCCGACGGGGTCGAGAAAGCCGAACAGGTCCTCGGCGACCTCCGATCCGATGACAACCACCTTGCTCCACAGGCTGACATCCATATCGACCAGGAACCTGCCCATGTCCTCGGTCCAGTCTCGGATGCTCTGGTAGGCGGACGTCGTGCCGCGCAGACTGGCGCGTTTCGACTCTCCGGCAGCGTCGAGGTCGGCGTCGGTTCCCATCTCCGGCGTCACGTATTCGACCGACGGGCACAACTCCTCGATGCGGTAGACGTCGCGCATCGTCAGGTACTGGTTGCTTGGGTTCCGCTGCCATCGCCCGTCGCGCTGGACCCACTCCGGGCGGCTGACGTTGAACGTCGATGTCCCGCCCATCTTCTCGACCTCGAAGAGGACGAGCCGCCGCGCGCCCTCTCCGAACGACATCGTCCCGATGACGCCGCCGGTCCCGATGACGATGCCCAGCATCGTCAGCACAGACCGGAGCTTAGAGGCTTTCAGCGCGAGCCATCCGGTGACGAAGCCTTCGAAGAACCGGGTCATAGGGTGCTCCGTGCGCGGACCTGCGACGTGACATGGCTCTACATGCCACAGAGAGCACGTCGCGGACAGAAGCCGGGTTGACACGGGAGACGAGACGCTACGTGGTCACCCCGGCGTTGAAGGGAGAACGACCGGCGGTCTCGCCCTTGATGCGCTGGTCGATGTAGATCTCGTTGCGAGGCTTGAATCCGGGCAGCGTGACGACGTTGACGAAGACATCGATGCCTCGGTGTCCGGTTCCGGGAGGGATGTAGACCGTCGAGCCGGGCTGTAGCGGCGTTCGGTCGAACCGGGACAAATCGTCGACGTCCGGGAAGGTGACCAGCGACGCCTCTCGCCCGTAGGTCTTCAGCCCGTACGCGCCAGGGTCGAGCACGAGATACATCTCGCTCTGGGCGGTTCCTCCGCCGACGGGAGTCGCCGGGTGGTAGTGAGTCTGCGACGTTTCCGCCGCGATGTTCACGACGTGGCTGTTGACCCAGTTCGCCCCGTCGGGCGTGCTCGCGTTGCCAGTTCCCGTGAGCCACGTCAGCGGCAGACGGCGGAACGCGTCGAACGCGAAGTTGCATCCGCCCGCCGTGTCGCGCAGATGGATCAGCCGACGCGCCGGCGATGTGTGCGTGTCGGTCGCGGCGTCGGACTCGATGAACCAGTAGCGGAACTCGCCGCGGACTCGCACCGGGCGCGACGCGGTCGCCGCCAACTGGTCACCGGATCGGATCGGTTCCCACCCGTCCGCCTGCTTGCGCGACCAGCCGATCTCGCGGTAGGCGGCGATCAGCACTTCCAGAGCCGCCAGAGCCTGCGGGTCGTCGGTCCATTCGCTGCGCGGCAGCCCGCTCTCGACGATCAGCCAGATTTCGCCCGCGATGTCGCCGACGAACTGATCGCCCAGCCGACGCGCCGCCATCGCCTGGATCGGGTTGCGGATCCTCGGATGGAACGTCGCGGCACGCGCGTCAAGCTGCGCGAGCGAGAGCAACACGTCGTCGCTCACGCCTTCGGGAGCGTAGTCCGAGTCGAGCGGCTTGCCGTCGCCCTCCTGGGTTCGCGTGCCGCGTGGAAGGAAGACCTCGCCGCTGCCGGACTCGATCCAGAAGTAGCCGACGCCTCGGGATATCAGCTCCGTCTCGTGCTCGACGGCTCCGCGACCCAGGTTCCGCCCAGGGTTCCACGCGCGGAACGTCTCGACGACCGCGTCGTAGCTCCCATCCGCGATGTGCCCCACAACGACCTGCGCCATGTAGCTCCCTGCCCGTAGCTAGGCGGCAAGCGCCTTGAACAATGCGACGTACAACGCCAGGACCTTCTCAGGATCGGGCCCGCGGTACGCGCACTCGTTCGAGATGTAGCCGCTGAACCCGATGCGACGCAGCCAGCGGAACATCTGGCGATAGAGCTCGAAGGTCTCCGGCTTCTCCGCCTGGTGCGTGTGCACCGACGTGATGTGCGGCGCGACACGGGAGAAGAGCGACACGATGGAGCCCGCCTCGCAGCCGACGAACTGCGAGTTGAACACGAACCCCACGTTGGGCAGGTTCACGCCCTCGATGAGCTTCATCGCGGCATCGGGGTCCGTGAAGCTGCCATGCATCTCGATGCTGACCGTCACATCGCTGCCGGCGGCGTTCTCGCCCAGCGTTCGGAGCGCCTCAGTCACCCATCCGATCACGCTGTCGCGCGTCTCCGGCGTGAACCGGTCTCCGAGCACGCGAACGTGCGAGCAACCCATGTAGGCGGACATCTCGATGACGCGCTTGACGCGATCGGCGCTCGTCGCCCGCTCGGAGGCATCCGGCGAATGGAACACCTGGCAACTCGTCAGCGACGAGATCGCCAGTCCGCTCTCGGCGACTCGCTCCTTGAGCGGCTTCCAGTTCTCGCGCGGCGTATCCCACTCGAACCCGTGCTGCTGCTTGAAGTCCATCAGGAACTCGACGCCGTCGTAGCCCGTCACCTTGGCGATGCGGAGCGTCTCGTCGAGCGACCAATCCTGCGCCGTCTGGTACGTGTTCAGTGACCATTTCATGGTCGGTCTGCCTCCGTCGTCTGGAACTGGATGGCGTATCCGCGCGACACGAGCTTGACAGGTGCGATCGGCACTGATGACAATACGATGCGCCGTCCGGGGCGAACTCGCACCAGGAGGTCACGGACTTGGGCTATCTTTGGTTGCCGCGGCTGTACCGTCTCCTTTGGCTCCTGCTACTCGCGAGCGGCGTCCTGTGGTACTTGCAGATCAGCGACCCGGACAAATACAACATCCGACTCATATTCGACGGCGGGAGGAAGCTCTCGACCGTCTTCGGCATCGCCGTCGCGATCGTCACGGCATGGATCGTGTCCGTGTCGTGGGAGCAACACGTCGCGGGCAAAGGCAGGCGCCCGACGCTCGAGCTCACGCTCGCCGATCGCCACTATGGCGGGACCGTCTTCGTGCGGCGCGTGCCGACGCGCATCTGGAACGCCGCGGAAGTCGGCGACCGGCTCGTCAAGTCGCGGTGGAGCGTCGTCATCCGACTCGCTCAGAAGCGCCGTCCCGACGCGTCCTAGACCGACGCCGAAGGCGTCTCTACCCCTGAATGACGAAGTTCGTCACCTTGACGTCCAGCGGCGCTGGCAACCCCGCCTCGACGAGCGCTTCCTTGATGAGATCGATTGCGCTCTCGATCGCGTAGTTCTTGTCCTCGGCGATCACTTCGGCGGTGTCGAGCTCGGACAGCCCCTTGAGGATGGCAGCTTGCGCCTCCGCCCCGGCGACCTTGGGCCCGAGCGTCTTGCTGTTGGCGGTCGCAGCCGCGTATTGCAGCGTGACGTCGACTCGGAGCAACGGACGCCTGCCCTCCACGTCCGACGACAGGTTCACGATGATCGCACTATGGGGAATATCGACCGGCGGCTTCTCGGAACAGCCCACGAATACGGCGGCCGACAGGGCGAGGAGATAAAGACCTACGACTCTGCGTCTCATGTTTTCCCTCACTGTTTCAGGCGAACGTGAGCAGCGCCCCACGGCGCCCGTACGTCCGGCTTGCGATTATAGTACTCACCCTATCGGGTGTCAACGCGCGAAGGCGCACATTCACACCACGCAGGAGCCAGCGGCATGCGACCCACGGTCGTTTTAGACCCTCACGGCAGGCGCTTGGCGAACATCCTGAGCCCAGAAGACCGCGAACGTCTGGACGCCATCGCCAACGTGGTCTGGGCGCGCGACGAACCGATGACAGCCGACGCGCTCGAGAGCGTCCGCGACGAGGTGGTTGCGATCATCGCAGGCTACTGGCGACATGGCGACGTCGGCAACTACCCCAACCTGCGCGCCATCCTCGAAGTCAGCGGCGGATTCCCGTCGCCCGCGCACCTCGACTACGAGGCGTGCTTCCGCCGGAGCATTCAGGTTCTGAGCTGCGCTCCGGCGTTCGGCCCCGCCGTCGCCGAAATGGGCTTGTGCCTCGCCATTGCCGCCGCTCGGAACGTCGCGCGAACCGACGCCGGAATCCGCACGGGAACCGCGAACTGGAGCCACACCGACTTCGGCGACACGTTCCTGCTCTACGACAAGCCGGTCGGGTTCATCGGGTTCGGCGGCTTGGCTCGCTGCCTGAAGCCTCTGCTCGCGCCGTTCCGGTGCCCGATCCGCGTTCACGATCCGTGGCTCACGGACGCCTACCTGCGCACGCAAGGTGTCGAACCAGTGGGGCTCGACGAATTGCTCGAATCGTCGCGCGTCATCTTCGTGCTCGCCCTCCCCACTGCGTCAAATCGGGATCTCTTGGATAGGGAAAAACTGAGCCGAATCCCCTCGGATGCCGTTTTCGTGCTGCTCAGCCGGTCGCACCTCGTCAATTTCGACGCGCTGACCGACCTGCTCGCCGAGGGCAGATTCCGAGCCGCCGTGGACGTGTTCCCGCAGGAACCCATTCCCGCCGACCATCCGATCTGCCGTCTGCCCAACGTTACGCTTTCATCGCACCGGGCGGGTGCGATCCACGAAGCCCTGCGGAACATCGGCAGGATCGTCGTCAACGACCTGGAGGCGATTCTACGGGGATCGCCGCCTCACGAGATGCAGGCCGCCCAACCGGACTTCATCCGATTGCGAGGATAGCGCGGGGAGCCCGGGTCAGACGGGCTCCCGACGCCAGATGTACGGGGGCTCGAACAGACGTTTCTGCGCGTCGTCGAGCAGCGCATCGAGCTCTGGCGAGGGCGGATTCGCTCTGCCCCATGCTTCGTGCGCCGGGCTGTACTTCAGCAGAATCGACAGCCGGTCGTACGGAGCCCGCCACGGCAGCGTCCCGTGAGTCAACGCCTCGGTGAAGATGACGACCGAGCCCGCCTTCTGGGGAACCTGACGCACCCAGTCCCGGTGCGCCTCGAAGTGACGCACGTCGTTAGGCAGCGGGATGTTGCCCTTGTGGCTGCCCGGAATGCAGCAGAACCCGCCATCGTCAGGACCGACGTCCACCAGCGCCCACGAGGCGACTGTCAAGCCGTTGTACATCCGTCCGTTGCGGTAGATGTAGTATTGCGCCGGATCGTAGGGCGCAGCGCCACCGTGGAGCTGCAGCCCGACGTTGCTCGTGGACATGACGATCCCGTAGGCGTGGTCGAGCCGGAGCTTCTCGCCGAGGAGCTCCTTCAAGACGCCGAGGATGCGCGGCTGGGTCAGCATGTCGCGGAAGCCCTGGTCCCACAGGAAGAAGCCGCCGAACCGCTGACTTTCGATGGCATCCGTCGCGGGCGGAAGCTTCTGCCGCTCGATGACCTCGCGCAGGTGGGCGATCTGCTCCTGTGACAGCACGTCCTCCAGAACCAGGTAGCCGTTCACATCGAAGAAGTAACGCTCGTGGTCGGTCATCCCAGACGGTTCAGCCATGCTGGGGGCTCCGTTCCGCGTCAGTACCCGAGCGACCGAAGATACTCGCGGTTGGAGACAGCCGCTTCGGCAGCGGGCTTCGGCGGATAGGGGCGGTCGAGCTCGACGGACACCCACCCGTCGTAGCCTACCTGGTCGAGCCCCTCCAGCACGGCGGCGACATCCAGTCCCAGGTTCCCCTGCCCCAACTCGGCGAATCGAGCCTTCTCTCCGAACCGCTGCGTTCGATGGTCCCACGTCGCTGGATCGTCCGCGTGGCAGTCCTTCAGGTGAACGTGACCGATGCGCCCACGGAGCCGTTCGCTGCGGAAGACATCCATCGGATCGCTTCCGGCAGCCAGCAGGTGGCCTGTGTCGAACAGCAGCCACAGCTTGGGAGCCGCCGCCAGCAGGCGTTCGGCGTCATCGACCGTTTCGAGCAGCGTGCCGAGGTGGGCGTGGTGGAACCCCTTGATGCGGTGTTCCTCGCAGAAGTCGAGCACTTCGTCGAGAGTGCGCGCGGCTCGTTCGAAGTCGTCGTCCGAGGGCGTGGCTCCGCCCCAGTCGGCGCGTCGAAGGGCGGGAACCTCGGCGGCGTCGTTCCCCAGCGTGATGTTGTGGCGCACTCGATCCAGCGCGGACGCGCCCCCGGCGTTGACGACGTGGAGCCCCAGCCGACGCGCCAGCGTCGCCATCGCCACCAGCTCATCCGCGCTCCCGATGCCGATGCCCTCGACGCCGTCCCAGCCCGCCGCCGCGACCTCGCTCAGCACCTTCTCGGGATGGTCGCGCTGCTCGCCACCGAACTGAATCAGGTGGCAAGCGAGTCGGAATCTGCCCATGGGTGCGCTCCTGATACGGGTTCCGTCTCGAACGCCGGACACTGCCGCGTCCGGTCGTGTTGAAAGCCGCGTCAGCGGTTCGCTAGAATCAGGGCGTAGAGCCCACGCGATCCGCCCTGCGCCGCAGAGGTCTCCGATGAAGTCTCCCCCCACCCGCATCCAGCTCGACCGCCACGAGGCGCTCACTGTGACGTGGCGCGATGCCTCTGTGTCGGTCTATCCGGTGGACTACCTGCGTCAGCGGTGCCCGTGCGCTACGTGCCGCGAGACTCGCGAGGAAACCAACCCGCTGCGAATCCTGTCGGATGACATGCTCACGACGCACGTCCACGTCGTTCGCGTCCAGCCGGTCGGCAGGTATGCCATCAGCCTCGAGTTCAGCGACGGACACGCGACGGGCATCTACTCCTTCCAATACCTCGAAGAGATCGCCCCGAGCTTTCAGAACGCCTAGCTCTCCGCCTCGACGGACCCGCCGTAGACCGTGAGCTCCTTGCCCTTCTGCAGAACGATCTTGCGCAGGCTGTCGATGATCGCCTGAAGGGTCGTCTGCGCCTCCGCCGCGTTGTCCCCGGTCGCCAGGATGTCGATGGGGAGCCAGCCGGGGGTGTCCGTCATGGCGATGTACCCCTTCATGTAGGAACCGGGATACTGCGCCATGAGCTCCTGGAAGTGGGGAGCCAGGTCGGATTCGTAGGTGTTCACGAGCACGCGCTGGGTGGCTGCCCGGACCTCGTAGTGGTCGGAGATGTACGGGATGACGTGGCGCACGAAGACGGCTTCCATCTCGCGAGGGGGTCCCGGCAGCGCGAGGAAGGTCGTTCCGTTGACATCGACGCACGTGCACGGCGCCCAGCCCACGGGGTTCAGCATGACCGTGGCGCACGCCGGCACGGTCGCCATGCGCACCAGGTTCGGGTTCACCTCTTCGCGCGTGGCGATGTTTCGGCGCGCCATGTAGTCGGCGATCACGCCTTCGTGGGGCACCAGCGGCGAGTTCGTCAACTCCGAGAGCGCCGCCGTCGTGAGGTCGTCGGGGGTCGGACCCAACCCGCCGGAGCTGACGACGAGATCGGCGCCGCGCTCCATGGAGTTACGGAACGCGCTCACGATATCGTCCAGATCGTCCGTCAACTGTGTCACGCGGCGCACCTTAGCGCCCAGGTTGACGATCTGCTGGGACATCCAGAACGCGTTTGTGTCCTGAATCCTGCCGTAGACCAGTTCCGTGCCGACGCTGTAGAGCTCGATGGTTGGGGTGGACGCCATCGCTGTGCATCTTCCTCCGGTTGCGTGTGCGATGCCCTGATCGGGCTCGTCCTGCCGAGAGACGCCGACGACCGCGGACGAGTCCGTGCCATCGTCGGGAGTCCTCACCGAAACGCGGCGAGCGTAGCACGCGCAGGAACCCATCACAAGCCGAAGTCCGTTGTTGACCCGTCCGTTCGGAGCTATCATCGTGGTACAGACTGCCGTAGATGCCCGTCCGTTCGCACGACGCGTACGCGCCGTCGAGGAGGATGCCATGGTTGCCCGAACGGCTAGTACCTGCCTCGCCGCCATCGTCACGATGGCGACGTCCAGATCGCTCAGCGCCGCTCCCACCTACACACCCCCCGAAGCGCGGAACCCGATGCAGCGCTGGCTCGTTCTCGGACCCATTCGCGTCGCGCCTGGCGATGGGACGCCGAGCGACACCGCGCAGCGCGATGCGTTCGCGCGCGACCAGCTCGCGGACTCTGGCGGGGAAGCCGCCGCCGATCCCACGCCAGAGGCGGCTGCCTGCATCGGTGACGCGGAACTCGCATGGACGCTTCACGATGCGCCGAACGCCATCGTCGACCTGACGCAGGTCGTCGGCGAGCACGACTACTCCATCGCTTACGCCTACGCAGCCATCGACGTCCCGTCCGATGCGCAGGTCGTTCTGGGCGTCGGCAGCGACGACAGCATACGCGTCTGGCTCAACGGCGAGCTCGTCCACGACCACTGGGTCCTGCGTGCGGTCAAGGCAGACGATGACGTCGTGCCGATCCGACTGCGAGCAGGCACGAACCGGCTTCTGCTGAAGGTGCAGAACGCGACTCAGGGGTGGGGTTTCGCGTGCCGAATCCTCGACACGGACGCGATGGGCGATCGGCTGGTCGCTGCGGCCAGAGTTGGCAGGCAAGACACGGTCGACCTGCTGCTCGCGCACGGGGCGGACGCGTCGGTCGTGCGGGATGGTCTGAGCGCGGCGCAGGCGGCACGCATCGGAGGATTCGAGGACCTGTCGGAGCGCTTGACGGCATTGGGATCCGCTCCACCGGAGGAGATGCCGTCGCTCGACGCGCTGGTCAGCGCTCGGTTCGATCGGGCCGCCAAGCCCGACGCGCCGGGCATTGCCGTCCTCATCGCGCGAGACGGCAAGACCGTGGTTCAAAAAACGTACGGACTCGCGAACCTGTCCGACAAGATTCCTGTGACGCCCAAGACGAAGTTTCGTATCGGCTCGATCACCAAGCAGTTCACGGCGGCAGCCATCTTGAAGCTGCAAGAAGAAGGAAAGCTGAGCGTCGCGGACCCGCTGTCTCAGTACATCCCGGACTACACGCGCGGCGACGAGATCTCGCTGCGCCACCTCCTGACCCACACGAGTGGCGTTCCGGACATCACCGCGTTCCCGGAGTACATCGAGCACCTGGCGTCGCCCGTCGAGCTGAGTGCGACCGTCAACATGATCAAACGACGAGAGCTCAGCTTCGATCCCGGAACGATGTGGGCATACTCGAACTCGGGTTACCTACTCCTCCAGCACGTCATCGAGAGCGTCAGCGGCAAGGGCTATGCCGACTACCTGCGCGCGACATTCTTCGATCCGCTGGGTATGGTGGATACGGGCGTCCACGATGCTACGACCGTGTTGGACCATGAGGCCATTGGGTACTCGTATGGGCCCAGCAAGATCACCAAGTCGTTCGACTGGGACATGTCACGCGCCGGAGGCGCCGGAGCCCTCTACTCGACGGTGGAGGACCTCTACAAGTGGAACGAGGCTGTCTTCACGGGCAAGGTGCTTGCAGCCGAGACGCTCCGAGAGGCGTTCACGCCCGTCAAGCTGAACGACGGCAGCGTCGCCGACGCCCTCGGCGGCGGCTACGGCTACGGGTGGATGTTCGACACCGTGCGCGGGATGCGTCGCGTGTTCCACAGTGGCGGCTTGGATGGCTTTCTGTCCGCCCTGCATCGCTATCCCGACGCCAAGACGACGATCGTCGTTCTCGCCAACGCGATGGCACCCATGCCAGACCTCGTTCCCAGCGCCCTCGCCACGGAACTTGCATCGCTCGTGCTCTGGCGCGAGATGTCGACGCAGGCATCGCTCGCGCGGGACGTCGATGCCGACGTCAGTAGGTTCGGCGAGTATGTCGGGAGCTACGAATTGCCGTCCACGCCCATCGTTGAAGTCGCCTTCGAGGATGGGAAGCTCTACGCGGGCGTCGCTGGCCAGCCGCGCTCGGAGCTTCTGCCGTCTGGGCCGGACAGGTTCTTCTCGACCGACGCGAGCACGCCGATCCGGTTCGAGCGCGACGAGACAGGAGCCGTCGCGCGTCTCGTCATCGTCCAAGGCGCGACGGAGATCGTCGCGAAGCGCGTCGAGACGAGCGCGGTCGTCGCTGTCGAGCCATCCGTGCTCGACGAGTACGTCGGCGAATACGACTACGGGCGGGGAGCCGTCCTCACGGTGACGCGCGAGGGCGACCATCTGATGGCGCAGATGACCGGCCAGCCCAAGTTCGAGATATTCCCTCGCGGGGAGGATACGTTCTTCTGGAAGGTCGCCGCCGCCGAAGTGACGTTCGTCCGGGACGAGTCGGGCGTGGTCGTCAAGGCGCTCCACCGCCAGGGACCCGCTCGGATCGAGGCGGCGAAGCTGAAGTAGGCTCGCCGCCGAGGTGAGCGGCGCGGGGACGCTAGCTGTCGGACTGCGATCCGCCGAAGATGCGGCGTCGGAGGTTGTCTGCCGCCCTGCCCAGATGCCGAAAGTGGCTGAGCATGTCACGGAGCCGTCGGATGCTCCGCTCCGTCATGGCTTTGAGGTGATCGTCCGCCTCGCGCTCCTCATGCCGCTGGAGCGCCCGCATCGCCCGCTGATCGGGAAGCTCTGCGAGGGCGCCGATGGCTGCGCGTCGGACGCGCCATTCGGTCGAGAAAAGCATCTCCGTCAACGGATCGATCGCGGCGGCGAAGTAGTCGAACACCGGCTTGGAGAGTTTGACGCTCCGCGCGAGCGCTTCGGCAGCGGCGACTTGGACATCTGGATCAATGTCGATCAACCCCCGGCGGAGCATGCGGCTCAGCGACAGCACGCGATCCGTGTCGTTGTCTCGGATGGCGCTGCCGAGGAGTCCGACCGCTGCCATGAAGTCGCGCCGAACCTCGGGATCGCCGAGGAAATCGTGGTTTGCGAGGTCGAGGTGAAGCGGGTCCTCGCTGGCGTTCGGGTTCGCCAGTCTGAGGAATTCGTCGAGGACGTGACCGTCTCCGACGAACCCGAGCCAGAACAGATGCTCGCGGAGAGACTCCCCCTCTTTCATCTCCTTGGGGTCGGCGAGCTCCTCGAGCAGTTGCGCCCGAAGGGCATCGACGGTCTCGACTCGCAGGAAGAGCATCCGCAGCAGGCGCTGCTCGTGACGGATGCGGATATCTTGTTCGCGGAGAAAGTCGTCCAACGGGTCGCGTTGCCGTCGTCGCTGATCCACAGCAGCCCCCTTCGGATGCCTCGAAGCACGAGCAAGGCTACCAGGGTGGGCTAGGCTTGGGCAACGCGTCGGCATTGGCGATCCGCGGCATGCGATCGTACGATGATGCTGGCTGGTAAGCGCCTCCCGACCAAAACTGCGAACACGACGACGACAAACGGTCTCGTGTTCCCACGGTCGGCAGGATGTGCTATGCTCAGTGCTTGTACTAGGATGGGCTGCGCCAGCGGTGTGTCGATGCGCCAGCCGGGCTGGTGTTGACTGCAATGCGCATACGCAGCGCGACAGCGAATGTTGAGGCAGGGTTACATGGCTGAAGTGCCCTCGGACGAAGTGCGGGACGACGCCCAGTCTGACGAGCAGACTGCGCCCGCTTCCAGTCCATCGGACGACGTGTTGCTCGGCGAAGACGGGCTTCCCATCGACGAAGACGCCCGCGATGACGCGATGCTCGCGGAACACGACTCCGTCGAGTTCGACGACAGTCGAGGCGGCCAGCGTGTCATCAGTGTCATCTTCGCCTCCATCGCGGGATTCGAAACCACTCCGAGCATGACGCAGGACCAGATGGAGGACATCGCGGTCCGCAAGGGTGGGTTCGACGCGGCTCTGGACGAGATCATCTCCAAGTACGGCGGAAGCATCGACAAGATCATCCGCGGCTTCTTCATGGCGACGTTTGGCACGCAGCGGTCAACGCCGAACGATCCGATGTTCGCCGTCCTAGCTGCCATGGAGATGACCGAAACGGCTGAGCAGTACGGCGCGGAAGTCCACGTCGGCGTCAACACGGGCAAAGCCTGGGTCGGGCAGATCCGGACCGAACGTACGATCGACACCACCGTCATCGGTGACACGGTCAACCTGTCGGCACGACTCAAGACGAAGGCAGGACACAACGAAGTCGTCGTCAGCCCAGCCGCGTACGACGCGACGATAGACTACTTCGAGTACGAAGCCCTTCCGGCCGTCATGGTGAAGGGCATCTCCGAGCCGGTTCCCATTTACGGAGTCCGGCGCCGCAAGGAGGCGGCGACAGCCCTCCAGGCGACGCGCGAAGCCGACGCCGACCGACTCAAGCGGCTCGAGGAATCCATCCCCGAATACCTGCGCGAGCGCATCAAGTCGGGTCAAACGGCCGCACCCGGCGAGCGCAAGATGGTCACGATGCTCTTCTCGGACGTCAGCGGGTTCACTGCCCTGTCTGAGAAGTACAAGACGAAACCCGAGCTCATCGCCGAAGTGATGAACCGGTGCCACAAGCGGCTCGGAGACATTATCTACAAGCATGAGGGCGTCATCGACAAGATCGTCGGCGACGAACTGATGGCGATGTTCGGAGCGCCCATCATCCACGAGGACGACCCGGAGCGCGCGATCTGGTGTGCCCTCGAAATGATGGAGGAGATGCAGCGGTTCAGCGATGAAACGCAGGAAGAGCTCGGCGTCCCGCCGCTCACCGTCCACATCGGGATCAACACGGGACGCGTCTCCATCGGGAACCTGGTTCCTGGCTCCACTCGGATGGACTACACGGTGATCGGGGAGCCTGTCGAGCTCGCCGAGATCCTGGAGGACGTCTCCGAGGGCGGGGAGATCGTCGTCGGCGAGCGTACCTACCGGCTGACGCGCGCGCTGATCGATTTCAAGACGCTGGACCCGGTCGAGCTCGGCGGGAAGATGGTTCCCATCTATCTCGTGCTCGGCAAGAAGGACCAGACCGAGTCCAAGCGCGGTCTGACCGAGCTCGGCAACGTCCCGATGGTCGGACGTGAAGCGCAGTTCGAGCTGTCGAAGAAGTGCCTCGAGCGGGCGATGGCGGGCGAGAGCGTCATTACGACCATCATCGGCGAGGCGGGGTTCGGCAAGTCGCGCCTGAAGCGCGAGACGCGGGCGATCCTCGAACAGCATGGCGGCGTCTGGATCGAGGGATCGTGTTTCCCCAACACGGTGACGTCGAGTTACTCCGTCTTCCTGCGAGCCTTCGAAGCCTACCTGGGGCTGAAGGAGTCCGACACGGCACTGGACCGCCGGATCAAGCTGACGTCCAGGCTCGAACAGGTCTTCGGCGGCGACCAGGCGGCGATGGACGAGGTGCTGCCCTACATCGGGAACATGCTCTCCGTCACGTTCGAGGGTCCACTGGCAGACCGTATCGCTTACCTGGACCCGGAGCAGTTGCAGAGGCGGACATGGGTCGCCGTCCGCGACCTGCTGGCGCGAGAGGTGAGCCAGCGTCCCGTCATCCTCGCCCTCGACGACTTGCACTGGCTCGACAGCATCTCGAACGATCTCATCTACTTCCTGATGGAGAACCTCAGGGAGGTTCCCATCTACCTGATGCTCATCTACCGCCCCGAACGGCGCGATCTGTGCTGGGCGCTCGGCGAGACGGCTCAGTCGAAGTACGCGTCTCGGTACGAGCTCATCGAGATCACCCCACTGGTGCCGGAAGCGGCGCGACGTCTCATCGACATCATGCTGCCGATGACGGAAGAGGGCAAACCCATCAAGGAGATGCTCCTCGATAAGGCGGGCGGCAACCCGTTCTACCTCGAAGAGTTCATCCGCGTCCTGCTCGACGACGATTTCATCGAGCGGAGCGGCGACATCTGGGTTCTCAAGAAGGACGTCTCCGAGTTCCGCCCGCCGGATTCGCTGGAGCAGATGCTGAGCGCTCGTATCGACAAGCTGGACGACGCGTCCAAGGTCGTCCTCCAGACGGCGTCCGTCATCGGCAGGAAGTTCGAGCACGAAGTCCTCGAGGACGTCGTTGACGACACTGCCAAGCTCGATGACTGCCTGTCCTATCTGACCGACCTGAACTTCGTCTACGAGGAAGTGCCGGATCCGCTCGCGTACGTCTTCGGTCATATCGTGACGTACGAGATCTCGTACAACGCCATCGTTGGACCTCATCGAAGGGAACTCCACTCGCGGGTCGGCTCGACGCTCGAAACGCAACACGTCGAGTCGCTCGAGCTCTTCCTGGAGCTGCTGGCGTTCCACTTCGTTCAGTCCACGAACCGGCACAAGGCGGTTCACTACAGCGGGGCGGCAGGGACGAAGTCGCGGCGCTACTTCAACAACAAGGACGCCTGCACGTCCTACGAGCGCGGGCTGGAGATCGCCGACCAACTGTCCGATGCCGACCGAGACGACGTGCTTGAGATCCTCGAGGGACTGACCGACGTCTACACGGTGATCGGGCGCTACGACGACGCCGTCTCGATGTCGTCGCGGTCGCTGGTACTCGTCGAGGCAGGTCTGCGGCGCGCGGTGCTCCTGCGCAAGTCGGGCCTCATTCGGCAGAAGCGCTCGGAGTTCGCCGACGCCGACGGTTTCTTCGACCAAGCCCTGGAAGCTCTCGAGCAGATCGAGCAGACGCCGGAGACGATCCGAGAGGGGGCGAGGCTCTACGACATGAAGGGCTTCATCTCCTACACGCGCGGCAGCTTCCCGGACGCCAACGAGAAATGCCGTCGAGCCGTCGATATGCTGGAGGGAATGGACGCCCCGGACGTGATGTGCAGCGCGCTCAAGAACCTGGGCAGCATCCAGCTCCGTCTCGGGCAGTTCGACACGGCGATGGGCTATTACCGCCAAGCCGTTGAGATCGGCGAGCGCATCGGCGACAAGCTCCTGATGTCTGCGCTCTATCACAACATGAGCGCCGCGCACCGGCTCCAAGGCAAGACCGCCGATGCGATCGAAGCCGTCCGCCGGAGCATCGAGCTCAAGGAGGAAATGGCGTACGCCGACGGGCTCACCCGATCCTATGCCGGTCTGGGATCGCTGCTCCGGCAGCAGGGCGATATGGACAAGGCGCGTGAACACTACGAGAAGGCGCTCGAGATCGCCGAGAACATCGGCTCCCCGCAAGGCATTGCCGAGGCGGAGACCCTCATCGGCGCGTTCTATTTCTACCTGAAGGACTACACACAGGCGATCGCCCACTACACGCGCGGGCTTGAGATCAGCCGCAGCATCGGCGACCGCCAGAACGAGGTCAGCGCGCTCAACAACATCTGCGACGCCTACATCTACGCCAATGACCTCGATGCGGCGGAGCAGTTCGGCAGAGACGCCGAGGCGCTCGCCAAGGAAATCGGCATGCAACAGGTACTCGTCAAAGCCCAGGTCAACTTGGGAACGCTGATGTGGAAGCGCTCTCGACCTGAGGAGGCGATCAGCGAGTTCCGAGCGGCGCTCGAGTCCGCGGTCAACGCGAAGGATGCCACCGCGCAGGCGGAAATATACCGCAACCTGGGTGACATCTACCTCGAGCAGAACGATCCCGACCAGGCGAGAGAGAATCTGACCAAGGCGGCGGACCTCTATGCCCAGCTCGGGTCGGCGTCCCGCGCCGAGGACATCCGCAAGCGCATCCCAGCCTGATACGAGGTGACGCGACACTCGCCATACGCCTGAAACCGGTGGCTCGTGTGAGAGCCACCGGTTCAACAGCGACGTGAGCCGGTGACGACAGTCCCGACTTCGAGAATCCACGCCGTGAGAGAGCGCCTCCGTCGGCATCGTGTCTCGGGACATGCCACGGGGCGGGCTCGTGCCCCAGTCGATCCAAGTCGTGTCGTTTTCCTTGCACTTCCCGTTCTCTGCGGTTAAAATAGTTAGTTGCTCACGCCCCGAACCTCCCCGCAATCGTCCTGTGGAGGAAGCATGCCCCACACGATACAGGTCGGTAAGACCCAGCGGCGTTCGTATGCCAAGATTCCTGAGGTCCTGGACCTGCCGGACCTTGTCGAGGTCCAGAAGCGCTCGTACGAAGAGTTCCTGCAGCGGGACGTTCCTGCTGAGCAACGCGCGATCACGGGACTCGAAGCGGCGTTCCGCGAGATGCTTCAGATCACCGACTTCAGCGAGACCGCTTCACTTAACTACGCTTCGTACGAACTGGGTCGGCCGAAGTACGACATCGTCGAGTGCCAAGAACGCGGCACCACCTACGCGATCCCACTCAAGGTCAAGGTCCGCATGGTGGTGCGGTCCAAGTCCGAAGATGGCGACGCGGCGGGCGATGTGCAGGACGTCAAGGAATCCGACGTCTACATGGGCGAGATCCCGCTCATGACGGAACGCGGGACGTTCATCATCAACGGCGCTGAGCGCGTCGTGGTCAGCCAACTGAAGCGCTCCGAGGGCGTGATCTTCAAAGAGGAGGTTCAGCCGGCCGGCCGCAAGACCTACGTCACGCAGATCATTCCGCTCCGGGGCGCGTGGATCGAGTTCGAATCCGACATCCAGAACCTGCTCTGGGTGCGCCTCGATCGGCGGAAGAAGCGCTACGCGACGACATTTCTCAGGGCGCTCCACTGGTCCACCAACGAGCAGATCGTTCAGCAGTTCGTGACGCCGGAGACGCTGCCGCTGGGCGAGGCGACCGTCGTCTCGTTGGCGGACGTCGAGGGGAGCCTGGGTAAGACGCTCGCGCAGACCGCCGTCGACCAGGAGACAGGCGAAGTCCTCGCGGACGTCGGCACGCCGCTGACCGCGGACGTCGCAGCCCTGCTGCGCGAAGCGCAGATCGAGACGATCATCGTGCGCAACGCCACGGCGACCGACGACGCACCGTTGACGAGACGCATCCTCGCGGCATCCGCTGTCGACGCCGACACCGGCGAAGTGCTGGCTGAGACGGGTGTCGAGGTGGATACGGCGCTCATCGAGCGCCTCATCGCCGCGAACATCGCTGCCATCGCCGTAATTCCGTCGGCTCAGGAAGCGTGGATCCGACCCCTGCTCGATACGCTGCGCAAGGACCCGTTCCGGACGCAGGACGAAGCCCTCATGGAGATCTTCCGCGCTCTCCAGCCGGGGGATTCGCCGACGCCGGACAGCGCTCGTACGCGCATCGAGCGGCTCTACTTCGATCCGAACCGCTACGATCTCTCCCGCGTCGGACGCTACAAGCTGAATAAGAAGCTCGGGCTGAAGGTCGATCCAGACTCGCGCGTTCTCGAGGACACCGACATCATCGCTGTCCTGCGCTACTTGCTCGACGTGATGGCGGGCAAGGGGATCGTGGACGACATCGACCATCTAGGGAACCGGCGCGTTCGCGCGGTCGGGGAGCTCCTCCAGAGTCAGGTTCGTGTTGGGCTGCTGCGCATGGCTCGGAACATCCGCGAGCGGATGACCATCCAGGCGCAAGACCTCGATCAACGAACGCCGAACGACCTGATCAACCCGAAGCCGCTCACCAGCGCCATCAAGGACTTCTTCGGCAGCAGCCAGTTGTCCCAGTTCATGGCGCAAACGAATCCGCTGGACGAGCTGACGCACAAGCGCCGTCTGAGCGCCCTGGGACCGGGCGGTCTGCACCGCGACCGAGCCACCTACGACGTCCGTGACGTGCACCACACGCACTACGGGCGTGTCTGCCCGATCGAGACGCCCGAGGGGCCCAGCGTCGGTCTCATGGTGTCGTTGAGCTGCTACGCACAAGTCAACGAGTACGGTTTCCTCGAAACGCCCTATCAGCGCGTTCAGGAGGGTCAGGTCGTTCCCGGCGCGATCGACTACCTCTCAGCGGACCAGGAAGACCTCCACGTCATCGCCCAGGCGAACATCGCGCGCGACGCGGAGGGCACCCTGTCCGATCTGCCCACGATCACGCGCCATCGCGGTGACTTCCCAGTGAAGTCGCCGACCGAAGTCGATTACGTCGATGTGTCGCCGAAGCAGGTCGTCAGCGTCTCGGCGGCGCTGATCCCCTTCCTCGAGCACGACGACGCGAACCGAGCTCTGATGGGCGCGAACCAGCAGCGTCAGGCGGTTCCACTGCTCCGGCGCGAAGCGCCCGTCATCGGAACCGGCATCGAGTACAAGGCGGCGCTGGACTCCGGAGCCGTCGTCGTTGCCAAGCGCGACGGAATCGTGGAGAGCGTCACCGCCGACGAGATCATCGTCCGAACGCAGGAAGGCGAGCTCTACGACGAGGGCGAGCACTCCTTCTCCGAGATGGGTTACGACGTCTATCGGCTCATCAAGTACAAGCGCTCCAACAGCAACACGGTCATCGACCAGATGCCCATTTGCCGTAAGGGTCAGCGTGTCCGAGCCGGAGAGGTGATCGCCGACGGGAGCGCGACCAACCAGGGAGAATTGGCGCTTGGCGCGAACGTGCTCGTCGCGTTCATGCCGTGGGAAGGCTACAACTACGAGGACGCCATCCTCATCAGCGAGCGCCTCGTGCAGGACGACGTGCTGACGTCGATCCACATCGAGGAGTTCGAGCTCGACGCCCGCGACACGAAGCTGGGCAAGGAAGAGATCACGCGCGACATCCCGAATAAGAGCGAGGAAGCCCTCAGCGACCTGGACGAGGAGGGCATCGTTCGCATCGGGTCGGTCGTGGAACCGTGGGACATCCTGGTCGGCAAGGTGACGCCCAAGGGCGAGAGCGAGCTGGGCCCCGAAGAGAAGCTCCTCCGAGCCATCTTCGGCGACAAGGCGGGCGACTTCAAAGACGCCTCGCTGGAAGCCCGTCCCGGCGTCGAAGGCGTCGTCATCAACACGCGCATCTTCGCGCGCAAGGAGCGCGAGAAGGATCGCCAGAGCGAGCTCCGCGAGCAGGCACAGATCAAGCAGGCGGAGAAGGACTGCCGCGACAAGATCGCCCTCATTCAGCAGGGGCTCCGCGAGCAGGCGAAGCGCCTGATCCTCGGCAAGGAGCTGGTGACGGCGCTACGGACGGAGAGCGGAACCGTCAGCAAGAAGGGCGACGTCGTCACGCAGGCGATGCTCGACCAGGCGCTGGCGGCGGAGGATGCCTCCGTCTCCGACCTCGACACGATGGAGCGCATTCGGCAAATCCGCAGCCTGGCTCAGGGGCGTATCCGCGAGGTCAACGTCGAGCGCGACGAGAAGATCGAAAAGATCAACAAGGGCGACGAGCTGAAACCCGGCGTTCTGAAACTCGTGCGCGTCTACGTCGCGACGAAGCGGAAGATCTCCGTCGGCGACAAGCTGTCGGGTCGGCACGGCAACAAGGGCGTCATCTCAAAGATTCTGCCCATCGAGGACATGCCGTACCTCGAAGATGGCACGCCGGTCGACATGATCCTGAATCCGCTGGGCGTCCCGGGGCGCATGAACGTGGGGCAGATCCTGGAGACCCACCTCGGCTGGGCAGCCAGCCAGCTTGGGATGAAGGTCGCCACGCCGGTGTTCGACGGCGCCAGCGAGGATGAGATCCGCGACGAGCTCGAGGCAGCCGGGTTGCCGCTGACGGGCAAGGCGCGACTGTACGACGGTCGAACCGGCGAAGCCTTCCACCAGAAGGTGACCGTCGGGCTCCACTACATGCTCAAGTTGAACCATTTGGTCGCCGACAAGATCCACGCACGCTCCATCGGGCCCTACTCGCTGGTCACGCAGCAACCGTTGGGCGGCAAGGCGCAGCTGGGAGGTCAGCGGTTCGGCGAAATGGAGGTGTGGGCGCTCGAGGCATACGGCGCGGCTTACCTCCTGCAGGAACTCCTCACGATCAAGTCCGACGATATCGTCGGGCGTACGCGTGTCTACGAAGCGATCGTCAAGGGCGAGAACGCGCCCGAACCGGGTACGCCGGAATCGTTCAACGTCCTCATCAAGGAACTCCAGAGCCTCTGCCTCGACGTCACCCTCGAGGAGTCCAGCGACGCCGAATCCGAGCGCGCGCTCCTCGACCAGTTGACGGCTGAGCCCATCGAGGCTGCCGGTTCCTGAACCGACCCGAAGGGCTGAGCCGTTCCGACCCTCAGTGGGACGGCTCAGCCGCTGACGACCCCGTAACCCGGTCGAGCGACACGTCGAAGCGCAGCGGTTCCCCAGAGGAGGTCCGACCCCTTGGCTCAGTATCGACCTTCGCACAACGTCAACAACTTCGACGCGATCTCCATCCGCATGGCGTCGCCGGACACCATCCGGGAGTGGGCGAAGAGCCCCAACGCCAGTTCGTACGCATCCGGCGAGGTCAAGAAGCCCGAGACGATCAACTACCGGACGTTCAAGCCTGAGCGCGACGGGCTCTTCTGCGAAGCGATCTTCGGTCCGACCAAGGACTGGGAGTGCAGTTGCGGCAAGTACAAGCGCATCAAGTACAAGGGCGTCGTGTGCGACCGCTGCGGCGTCGAGGTGACCCAGGCGAAGGTCCGCCGCGAGCGCATGGGCTTCATCCAACTGGCAACGCCGGTCTCGCACATCTGGTTCTTCAAGGGCGTACCCAGCCGGCTCGGGCTTTTGCTGGATCTGTCGCTCAAGGAACTGGAGCGCGTCCTCTACTTCGAGGCGTACATCGTCCTGGATCCCGGCGACAGCCCCCTGGACTTCCGAGACCGACTGACCGAGGAGCAGTATCAGAAGCTGCGCGAGCACGGCTACCACTTCCGTGCTGAGATGGGCGCTGCCGCCATCAAAGAGATCCTCATCAGCATGGACCTCGAGCGCGAAGCGGTGCAACTCGACGCCGAGCTGGTGGAGACGAACTCGAAGCAGAAGGCGAAGAAGATCCGCAAGCGGCTCAAGATCATCCGCGGAATGATCAAGTCGGAGAACCGACCCGAGTGGATGATCCTCGACGTCATCCCGGTCATGCCGCCCGAGCTGCGCCCGCTTGTCGCCCTCGACGGCGGACGGTTCGCCACGTCCGACCTGAACGATCTGTATCGTCGTGTCATCAATCGGAACAATCGGCTCAAGAAGCTCGTCGAGCTCAAAGCTCCTGAGGTAATCATCCGCAACGAGAAGCGGATGCTCCAGGAGGCGGTCGATGCGCTCATCGAGAATGGCAAGCACGGCCGCGTCGTCAAGGGCCCTGGAAACCGGCCGCTGAAGTCTCTGAGCGACATGCTCAAGGGCAAGCCGGGACGGTTCCGCCAGAACCTGCTCGGCAAGCGCGTCGACTACTCCGGCCGCTCCGTGATCGTCGTGGGACCCGAGTTGCGGCTCGGACAGTGCGGCTTGCCCAAAAAGATGGCGTTGGAGCTCTTCAAGCCCTTCATCATCCGCAAGCTGCAGGAGAAGAACTACGCGACGACGATCAAGTCCGCCAAGCGGATGGCGGACCGCGTTGACGACCAAGTCTGGGAGGTTCTCGAAGAGGTCATCGAGGAGCACCCGGTTCTGCTGAACCGAGCGCCAACCCTCCACCGCCTCGGCATTCAGGCGTTCCAGCCGCACCTGGTCGAGGGCGAGGCGATCCGCATCCATCCGCTGGTGTGCAAAGCCTTCAACGCCGACTTCGATGGCGACCAGATGGCGGTGCACGTCCCGCTGTCCGCCGAAGCGCAGGTCGAGGCGCGCGTCTTGATGGCGTCGGTGCGCAACATCCTCAAGCCCGCGCACGGACAGCCCGTCGCCGTACCGGAACTCGACATGGTGCTCGGCTGCAACTACGTTACCAAGGCGCTCCACGTCACAGCGGGCCATCGAGTCCTGGTCGGAGGGCAGATCGACACGGAATCTCCGGCGAACGAGGGCGAGAAGCCGCTTCGATTCGCCAGCAGCGACGATGTCGTCTACGCTCTGGATAGCGGCGTCATCCAGCTCCATGACTGGATCGAGGTTCGCATCCGGCACGAGGCCGCCTCGGCGATCCTGCGGACGACGCCGGGTCGCGTGCTCTTCAGCCGAATCCTGCCGCCCGAGATCCTCTACAACTGCGAGGATATCCACGGCAATGTCGTGCGGCTCCCGTTCATCAACGAGGAGCTCAAGACGCGCGCTCTGCGCGACCTGGTCGCGAACTGCTTCCAGACGCTGGGGAACCGTCGGGCGGTCGGTCTGCTCAACGGCCTCAAGTCGCTTGGGTTCCAGTACGCCACCGTGTCGGGCTTGTCTCTGGGGATCGGCGACTTCGTCGAGCCGTCCGACAAGCACGCGCTGCGCGAAGCCGCCATCGCGAACGTTCAGCAGGTCGAACAGGCGTTCCGCGAGGGGCGCGTCGGCGCGAGCGAGCGCTACAACAGCATCATCGCCATCTGGGGACGCCTGACCGACGACGTGCAGAAGAGCCTCTTCACGACGCTCGCGAAGAGCACGCTCCATCAGCACATGCCGTCGCTACCGGCAACCGGAGAAGACAAGGCGAACGTTCCGGCGGTCACCGACGAGAGGCCCGCATGGCTCACCACCGCCGAGCGGTACGAAGCCGGCTTCAACCCGCTGTTCGTCATGGCGGACTCGGGCGCGCGCGCGCGCAACGAGGCGATCCGTCAGATCGCCGGTATGCGTGGCATGTTGGCGAAGCCGGACGGCAGCATCATCGAAACGCCCATCTTCGCGTCCCTACGCGAGGGCTTGTCCGTCCTCGAGTACTTCATCTCGACGCACGGCGCCCGCAAGGGTCTCGCGGACACGGCAATCAAGACCGCGAGTTCCGGCTATCTCACCCGGAAGCTGGTCGATGTCGCTCAGGACGTCATCGTGTCGATCCATGACTGCGGCACGACGATCGGGCTGACGCGCACGGCGATGGAAGCCGACGAGGAGGGCGAATCGCTCGCCGACCGAATCGCCGGCCGTGTCGCGCTCGAGGACGTCGTGGACCCATCCACGGGTCAAGTTCTCGTCGCCGCCGGAGAGGTGTTCACCTCGTCGAAGGCAGCCATGGTGGACGACGCGGGCGTTCTGTTCGTCCGCATCCGCTCGCCGCTGACGTGCGAAGCCCCCCACGGCGTGTGCCAGATGTGCTACGGCGCCGACCTGAGCAACCATCGCATGGTCGATATCGGCGAGGCGATCGGCATCCTTGCCGCCCAATCCATCGGAGAGCCCGGCACGCAGTTGACGATGCGCACGTTCCACACGGGTGGAGCCGTCAGCGGCATCATCGGCGCTGGCTCCGAAGTGCGCGCGCGATCCCGCACCGGCAAGGTCGTCCTGAGAGCCGTTCAGCCAGCGACTCGGCCCAGCGGCGAGACGATCGCCCTGCGCAACGGATGGATGCTCGTCGTCGACGACGAGGGACGCGAGCGCGAACAACACCGCGTTGCGGCAGGAGCCACGCTCGATGCCCTGGAGAACGACGTCGTCGAGCGCGGCATGCTCCTGTTCCGTTCGGATGCGACGCACAAGCCCATCCTAACAAAGGTGAGCGGCCACGTCCGCTTCCGCGACATCCGGCCCGGCCTGACGCTCGAAGAGATCGTGGACGAGTCCACCGGTCAGCGAGAGCGCGTCATCACGGACTACCGTCGGGAAGACACACATCCGCGCGTCGAGATCGTCGATGACGACGGCGCGACGGTTCTCGATTCCTACGTCCTGCCGACCGGAGCCCGACTCTCGATCGCCGAAGGCATCGAGATCACCGGTGAATACACGGCGGCGGACCTCATCGGACGCATTCCCGTCACGGACGTGAAGGGCTCGCGCGGGAAGCTCTATGCTCCAGCGGATCAGCCCATCGACGCGAAGTCGGCGAAGGCAATCATCGATGCCAGTTTCGAGGAAGTGCGCGTCCGCGAGAAGGTGGTCGTGGGCGACACGCTCGCGCGCATGCCTCGTGGAACCGCGAAGTCGTCCGACATCGTCTCCGGTCTGCCGCGCGTGACGGAGCTGTTCGAAGCCCGCAAGCCGAAGGACCATGCGACGATCACGGAGCTCAGCGGAACCGTGTCGTTCCCGGGTATGAGCCGTGGTATGCAGGTCGTTCGAGTCACCAGCGACATCCTGAACGAGCGAGGCGAACCCGAGACGAAGGACTACAAGATCCCACTCGGGAAGTTCATCAGCGTTCAGGACGGCGACCACGTCGAGGCTGGAGACGGGCTGACCGACGGTCCTCTGAATCCGCACGACATCCTGGCGGTCAAGGGCAGAGAGGAAGTCCAGCGCTACCTGGTCCGGGAGATCAAGGGCGTCTATGGCGCGCAGGGCGAGCGGATCAACGACAAGCACATCGAGGTCATCATCCGCCAGATGATGAAGAAGGTCGCCATCACGGATGCGGGCGACACGGACTTCCTCGAAGGAGACGAGGTCAGCCACACCGTGTTCCGACGCGAGAACCAGCGCGTCACGAGCCGTCGTGTCATCGTGCCGTCGCAGGTGTCGCTGTCCGAAGCGCCAGTGTACGTGGGCGGACGGATCGGGCTGCCGGTCGTCGACAAGGAAGGCGTCGTTCTGGCTGAGAAGGGCACGGAGGTCACAGAGGCGCTGATCGAGACGCTCCGCGAGAGCGGGATGGGCTCGTCGGACTCGCTTTCCATCGACGTGGAGCGCACAGGCGTTCCGGCGCAAGCATCGCCTATCCTCCAGGGCGTCACCAAGGCGTCGCTCAGCACGGAGAGCTTCATCTCGGCGGCGTCGTTCCAGCAGACGACGAACGTCCTCACCGGCGCGTCAGTCGCAGGCAAGCGCGACGCGCTGCGCGGCGTCAAAGAGAACGTCATCATGGGACGCCTCATTCCGGCGGGAACCGGCATGGTGCAACACCGACGCTTGCGGGTCGCCGCGCGCCGGTCGGTTGCTCCGCCCGAGCCGATGCCTGCCGTCAAGGACTCGGGCGACGACGACTGAGGCGTATCCCGCTGCGACTGGTTCTGAGCAGGGGCGGCTCCCGGTGGAGTCGCCCCTGTTTCCGTCTCGCGACTCCCGCGCGGATCGGTCGCATAGCCTCCCTGCTGACGATTGACACCGTCTCGACGCTTTACATAAGATAGTGCCGTCCCGCGCGACGAACGATGGACACGCCAACAAGGCGCATCGGGCTTTCTGCTTGCGTCGGCTGCGAATGCCGATCAGGGCCCTCAACGGTGAAAGGTGTGAATGCCAAACCTGCGACAGAAGCTGCTCGTCCTGTATCTGCACACCCCTGACCTGTACGGTTCCGTCGTCGCCTGGACACAGTACGACGGAACAGGCAGGGATGCCCATACGAGCGGCGACAGCGAGACGCCTCCCTACGCGTCCGTCGTGGCGGCGATGCGCGACGGCTGGCGTGTCATCCAGTTCCCGCAGCAATTCCCCGCCTATCCGGGAATGGAGTACACGACATCTTATCTCCGGTTCGAGTACATTCTCGAGAAGATGGAGGACATCGGTGAGTGACCGCCAACACCTGCTGACGACGAAGCAAATGGCGAGCTTCGTCGCAGACGGTTACCTGAGGTTTGATGGACTCGTGCCGCGCGAGCTCAACGCCGCCGCGTTCGACGAGATGGAGCGGAACGCGGTTCCGCGCGGCAAGGCTGGGCAGCCCTTCAGTGAGCTCTGGCAGTCCGAAAGCGCCGTGGGAGAGGTGTTTCGTCTGCCGCAGATCCAGGGGATCATTCGCAGCCTAGTGGGCCCCGACCCTCTCTACGACCATCACGCGATCCACACGGTCAACGCGAACAACCCGAACGGTCAGATCTGGCACGCCGACGCGATCATCGACACGCGGACGCACTTCGACATTCAGTTCTTCTACTTCAGCCACGACACGCCGCGCGAGATGGGCGGCACGATGATCCTTCCCGGGAGCCAGTACCGGCGCATCAGCGAGACGGACATCGCGCGCTACCAGAACTTCCTGTCTCAGGTGGCGATCGCGTGTCCAGAGGGAACCGTCGTCGTCGTCCACCACGGCATCTGGCACTGCGCGCAGCCCAACTGCACGGATCGTCGGCGCTACATGTTCAAGCTCCGCTTGAATCCGACCGTTCGCCAACTCCGCCTATGGAACACGGACGATATCGACGACTCGTCGGTCAGCGGAATCCTACACACGGATCATCGGTGGTACGGCAACGAGATCCGTATCGAGGTGGTGAACCGGATCAAGTTTTGGCGCTTCCTCACGGGCAATGAAGACTACGACGTCGCCTACTGGCTCGGACGGCTAGAGAACATGCCGGAGACCCGCCTCAGCGCGTCATAGCCGGACGCGGACCCATCTGCGGGAGATGTCGTGCGGCGGATCGTTCTCGACACGGACACCGGGGTCGATGACGCGCTGGCGATCTGCCTCGCCATGCGTTCCCCGGAGCTCCGCGTCGAGGCGATCACCGCCGTCCACGGGAACGTCCCAGTCGGTCGTGCGGCGGAGAACATCCTCCGCACCTTGGCGGTTCTGGGAGCGACGGAGCTCCCGACCCTGGCAGTCGGAGCCTCCGTGCCTCTCCGCCGCGATCCGGTCTACGCGGACGACGTGCACGGCTGGGATGGCATTGGCGGCGCGAGTCGGACACGCGACGACACCGGGAATCCCGCGTATCCCGTCCCGGACATGGCGTTCGACAGGCGTCCAGCGCCGCAGGTGATCGCGGAGACGGTCGCCGCTCGTCCGGGCGAAGTGACGGTCGTCGCCGTGGGCCCGCTCACGAACGTCGCGCTGGCTATGTCGCTGTACCCTGAGGCGATGCGCCACGCGGCTCGGATTGTCGCGATGGCGGGAGCGTTCCGCAGACAGGGCAACATGTCGCCGGTCGCTGAGTTCAACGTCTACGCCGATCCCGACGCCGTCGCTGTCGTACTGGGGTTCGGCGTGCCCGTCACGCTCGTGCCCCTCGATGCGACGGAGCGGATCGTTCTGAGACGCGAGCTCGTCGAGCGGCACGCAACCCATCGGCGCGGGCGCTTTGTGCGCGACATCACGGCGCACTACATGGAGTTCGGTTCCACGCACGAGGGCATCGACGGGTGCTATGTCCACGACCCGCTCGCCGTCGCGCACGTCGTCGACGATGCCCTGTTGACGTACGTCGAACGCCGGGTTGTCGTCGAGACGACCGGGACGGTCACGCTCGGGCAGACCGTCGCGGATCTGCGGGAGCCCCCGCGCTTTGCCGGGGAACCGAACGCGCGGATCGCCCTCGACGCAGACCCGGAAAGGTTTCTGCGGCTCTTCGAAACGCGCGTTTTGGCGGCATCCTGATCGCTAGTTGGTAGACAGGACTTTGCGCAACGTGTCGATGAAATCCCTCGCATCGTGCCTTGCTGTGCTTTGGGCGCTAGCCGCATGGAGCGTCGCCGCCGAGCCTCGGATCCGCGCCACGTTCACGTCGGAGCCCCCCAAGATCGACGGCAGGACCGACGACCCCGCATGGAAGGCAGCCGCACCCGCCACGACCTTCGCGCAGCACGAGCCCGTCCACGGGAACCCACCAGGAGAGCGCACCGAAGTCCGCGTGCTCTGGGATGCCGCGCATCTCTACATCGCCTTCGATTGCGATGCCGCCAACACGAAGCGGGTCCTGGCATCGACAACCGAGCGCGATAGCCCGTTCTTCTCCGACGATCACGTCGGCGTCTACCTCGACACGTTCTACGACCGCCGCAACTGCTACGCGTTCCTCGTCAACGCGTTGGGCACCCAGCGCGACATGCGGATCGCCAACGAAGGGCTCAACCAATCCCAGTCGCGGTTCGGCGATTCGTCCTGGGACGCCACCTGGCAGGCAGAGGTGTTCCGGTCGGAGGATCGCTGGTCGGCCGAGCTGTCCATCCCGTTCGCCGTTCTGCGGTTCGACCGCAACGGCGACGTGTGGGGCATCAACTTCTGGCGGAACATCGAAGCCGTCGATCAGGAGCTGACCTGGGCGGACGTGGGAAGCCGGACCTACAACGTGTCGAAGTTCGGCACGATCGTCGGTCTGGAGCCGTCGAAGCTGGAGCGCGGCAAGCTGCTCGCTGTGACGCCCTACTTCACGGCGAGCCCCAGGCAGAAAACCGGCGAGGATTTCGACCTGAAGCCCAAGGGCGGCATCGACTTCCAGTACCCGCTGACGGGGATCACCTTCGACTTCACCATCAACCCCGATTTCGCCCAGATCGAAGCGGACCCCTCTCAGGTGAACCTGTCCGACGTCGAGCTCCGCCTTCAGGAGAAGCGACCCTTCTTCCTGGAAGGCGGGGAGATCTACCAAGCGCCCATCGAGCTCTTCTACTCCCGTCGGATCGAGGACCTCAAAGCCGGTGCTAAGATGGCAGGGAAGCTGGGTTCCAACGAGGTCGCGTTCGTCAGCGCACAGGCATACGACCTCGACGAGCAGGGAGCGGCTCTGGACGATCTCGCCAACTACACGGCGATGCGATACAAACGCGATATCATGCCGTCCGTAGGGATCGGTCTCCTCGGCGCGAATCGGCAGTACCCGGCGCTTGATCAGACGAACGGAGCCGGCGGCTTTGATGCCAACATCCGCCTGCCGCACGATATCACCATCGTGGGGCAGATTGCAGCCAACTGGGATCGCAACCGCACATCGCTCGAAGGCGAGCTCCCGCCCGCGCCCGGATGGCACACGGATCACGCCGCCTTCCTCCGCGCGGACTGGCGCACGAACACCTGGCGCTACAGCTTGATGGCAGCGGACATCGGTCCGGATTTCCTCGTCGATACGGGCTTCATCGAGCGCACCGACCGACGCGGCGGCAGAACCGAGCTCGGATACCGACGCCAGTTCGAGGACAGCTTCGTGTCGCGCGTCGGATGGGAGTTCAACTACGAGCGGCTGGAGGACTCCACCGGCTCGCTCCGGAACGAGCGGCTGTCGCCGGAGTTCAACGTCGGGTTCGGCGATCTCTTCTTCTTCGGAGGACCGCAGCGCTACTACCGGGTCGAGGATGACGGCATGGTCTTCCGCGACGAGACGGTCGAGCTGTTCACCGGCTACTTCCCGCCGGAACACGTGCAGGTGCGCGTCTTTCAGAACCTCGGCTACCGAGACGGCGCTCGCAAGTGGTTCATCAGTCCGGCGCTCGTCGTACGACCCGTGACGCGCTGGCAGATCGAGTACAGCCAGCAGCGCGAGGTCAAGCGTCGAGTGTCCACGCAGCCCTGGAAGCTCGTCAACCGAGTGCAACGCATCCAGTCGAGGATGCAGTTCACGCGCGACTCGTTTGCCAGCGGCTCCTTCGAGACCGACCTGGCACACGAGCGCCGGTTCTTCGTCCTGTTCGGCACGGAGTACCGCCCCCGCTCGTTCTTCTACATCGTCTACAACGAACGCCGGTTCACCGAGGAGGGGCAACGGGTCACTGACCGGGCTGTCTTCCTCAAGCTGTCCTACCAGGCGAAGGTCCTCTAGCCCGTCTGGCAATGCGCCAGCACGCTGCACGATGATCCAATCCATATCGGGAGACCGACATGACGCCGATGATGGCGACGAAGCGCCGGTTCCTGCTTCGGATCGCCGTGTTCACCGCCGTATGGTCATGCGCAACCGCCGTGCACGCCGAGGTCGAGCGCGTCTACCTCACGTGGCAGGCGGACCCGGCGACGACGATGACGGTCACGTATCACACGCCGAAGCCCTCCGCGTCGAGCCTTGTCTACTACGACACAGAGCCGCGCGGCGGCGATCCGGCAGCCTATGCGCATCACGCATCGGGCAAGGCGCACCAGATTTCGGGTCTGCCCATCGAGCGCTGGATCCATGACGTGCCGCTGTGGAACCTGTCCGCCGGCACGACCTACTACTTCGTCGCTGGCGACCCGGAGCAGGGGTTCACGGCAGAACGCAAATTCCGTACGCTGCCCGCCGAGGAGCCGTACCGGTTCGCCACCGGCGGCGACATGAACTCCGGCGAACGGACGGCGACGCTGGTGAAGATTGCCGCCGCGCAGGACCCCGCCTTCGTGCTCGTCGGCGGAGACATCGCCTATGCCAACGGCAACATCGAGGAGTACAAAGACTGGGACGCCTGGTTCGAGTCGACCACCGATCTGCTGGTCTCGCCGGACGGCTACACGATCCCCATCGTCCTCGCCATCGGCAACCACGAGTCCAACTGGAAGACCGGCTTGCGATTCGACAAGAGCCCGTTCTACTTCGGCTACTTCGCGCAGCGTCGGATCAGCTACTGGACCATGCCGGTCGGCGAAAACAGCGTCTTCTACATCCTCGACAGCGGCATCGTCGCCGACCACGACGGGCCCCAAGCGGCTTGGCTCCGCCGAGCCATGGAGCGCTATCGCGGACGCCGGCATCAGTTCGCGGTCTACCACATCCCCCTCTACCCAAGCCATCGCGCCTACGACGGGAGCCTTTCCGTGCGCGGACGCGAGGTATGGGGACCGCTCTTCGACGAGTTCGGTCTGACGGCGGCGTTCGAGAACCACGACCACACCTTCAAGCGCAGCAAGCTCCTCAAGGCGAACCGGGAGGACCCGCAGGGAACACTCTACCTCGGAGACGGGTGTTTCGGCGTGGGTGCCCGGACTGTGGACGATCCGCGCTGGTACTTGGAGCGCATGGAGAGCATCCCGCACGTGTGGTTGGTCGACGTCACGGCGTCGGATGTCCGTTATCGCGCCTTCGACGAGTCCGGCAAGGTCTTCGACGTCTACCCGCCACAGGACTGATCGGGGTCGATCAAGTCAGGATCGCTGCAGGAACGTCGGCTTCGCTCGGCGGGCGTTCCCGGCGCGCACCGTGTAGCCGCGCGCGTCGCAGTGCTCCAGGAAGGGCACGGCGTACTTGCGCGATGCGCCGGTCAAGTCGCGGAACCCAGCGATGTCGATGGTCGGGTGGTCGGCGAAATGCTCGCGCAGAGCGTCCAGCGTCGCCGTGTAGACCGACGTATCGAGCCAGTATTCCTCGTCGATACGTGTCAGCGTTCCCAGCCGGACAAGCGTCTGGATGACGCGCAGCACGCGATTCGCCGGGACGGACGCCAGCGTCTCCTCAAGCTCCGACAGAGACGGCGAGGCGATCCCCGCCTCGCGGAATAGCTCGACGAGTCGGTCGCGGGTCGCACCGTCCTCGTCTCCGAAGGAAACCCGGTGGCTCGCCAGGCGCACGGTGCTGCCATCCCGCACGACGGAGCCAGCGCGCTGCAGCGAGTCGATCAGCCAGTCGAAATCGCGCTCACCCGTAGTCTCCGGCATCGTAGCTCTCAACGCGCCGACCCCGACACCGAGCTCAAGAGGTTCCTTTGTGTGGAACGCGCGGAGCTCCGCCAACACGGCGTCTCGAAGCGCGCCGTAGCGTTCCGGGGCGATCAGCGCTTCACCGGAACTGACCACGACGCCCCGCTCCGACAGCTCGCGGATCCATCGGTCACGCTCCGCAGCCCGCAGCGGGAAGTACGGAACCAGCGTGCTTAGCCCGACAAACGGCGCGCCGCGACGCAGCAGGTGCTCCATGAGCTCCGAGCGCGTCGTCGCGGAGAGCGCGTGGATGTGTGCCCGCGTCCGGTCGGCAAAGCGCCGATGACGAGGAGCGGACGGATCGAGCACGACCCCTCCGCCCAGTGTTCGTTCCGCCGACGCGTCGCGCAGGATGAACCGGTCGCCTCGCACCGCAGAGATGGGCTCCTCGACGCGGAGTTGCACCACGGACGCGGCTCCCGGGAGGATGCCGTCGCGGTCGACGAGCGTGACGATCCGGCAGAACGCTTCGCGGGTTCCGATGTGCAGGCGGGAGCGAGTCCAATGCTCGACGATGCGCGGGAAGTCTGCGACGACTCGCACGGACGCGTCGATGTTGCGCGTCGTCATCGACAGTTCGGGAACCGTCAGCACGTCGCCTCGCTCGACGAGCTCCCGCTCGACACCGACCAGGTTCACGGCGGTACGCTGCCCCGGCAGAGCCCGCGCCACACTCGATCCGTGCACCTGCAGGCTCCGTATCCGAGCCGGTCGCCCGCCCGGCAGCAGGTGCACGCGGTCGTTCGCGTTCAGCACACCGGATCGAAGCGTGCCCGTCACGACGAGACCGAACCCCTCGAGCGTGAACACGCGGTCGATGGGCAGGCGGGGCAGTTCGTCCGGCGACTCTTCGTCGTGAACCCGACCGGCAACCTCGACGAGCAGAGCCCGCAACTCGTCGATCCCGTCGCCGGTCGTGCCGGAAACGGCGACGTGTGGGATGCCTTCGAGGCTGGTGCCCTCCAGCGCTTCCTTCGTCTCCTCGATGGCGAACTCCAGGACTTCCGAGTCCACCAGGTCGCTCATCGTCACGACGAGGATGCCGTGCCTAACATCCAGCAGGTCGAGAATCTGGAGATGCTCGACGGTCTGCCGCTGCGCGCCCTCCTTCGCCGACACGACGAAGAGGACGACATCCATCCCGTGCGCCCCGGACACCATCGTATCGATGAACCGCTCGTGTCCGGGCACATCGACGATGCCGCAGCGAGTGCCATCCGGCAGGTCGAAGTACGCGAAGCCGAGCTCGATGGACATCCCGCGCGCCTTCTCCTCGGGCAGGCGGTCCGTATCGACGCCCGTCAGCGCGCGGATCAGCGTCGTCTTGCCGTGGTCGACGTGTCCGGCGGTTCCGATGATCGTGTGTTTCATCGGGTGAGCCCCGACAGCGCGGAGGTCACGGCGTCGTCCAGCAGGGGCAGATCGTCCGGCAGCGCCGTGCGCAGATCGAGCCACACGCGTCCGTCGGAGATGCGCGCGATGACCGGCGGATTCTGCGCGCGCAGGAGCCCGGCGATCTGCATCGGCGACAGGCTGGGATGAGAGAACGTCACGGCATGGCTGGGCAGGTGTGTGCCCGGCTGCGCGCCGCTCCCGACCTCGGAGTGGCAGGGCTCCGACTGGACTCGGTAATCGGTCGGCAGAGCGCGTCGCCAGAGCTCGACGCGCGATTCGGCGCACGACCGCACTTCATCGAGTGGACGCGTCATCATGCGCAGCATCGGAAGGTGCGACGGCAGGTCGGCTTCGCGCTCGTAAAGGTCGAGTGTCGCCCCGAGCGCGGCGTAGGTCAGCTTGCAGGCGCGAAGCGCGCGCATCAGCGGATGGGTCCGAATCGCGGAGACGATGCGCTGCCGTCCTACCAGGATGCCCGCCTGAGGTCCGCCGAGCAGCTTGTCGCCGCTGAACGACACGAGGTCGGCTCCCGCTGCCACGCGGTCAGCGACGAGAGGCTCTGCGGGCAGACCCCATGCTCGCAGGTCGATCAGGGCTCCGCTGCCCAAATCCTCCATCACGGGCGCGCCGAGCTCCTTGCCGATGGCGACCAGCTCCGACAGCTCGACGGAACACGTGAAGCCTTCGATGGCGTAGTTGCTCGGGTGAACCTTGAGGAGGAGCCCTGTTTCTTCGGTCACAGCGTCTCGGTAGTCGCGCGGATGGGTTCGGTTGGTTGTGCCGACCTCGCGGAGCCGGGCTCCCGCCGCGCGCATGACATCCGGTATGCGGAACGAACCGCCGATCTCGACGAGTTCTCCGCGCGAGACGACGATCTCCCTGCCCTGAGCCAGCACGGTCAAGGCGATCAGGACGGCTGCCGCGTTGTTGTTGGCGACGGTCGCGGCTTCGGCTCCTGTCAGTCGGCACAGTGCCGCTTCGACGAGCCGATCTCGATGCCCTCGCTCGCCGGCATCCAGGTCGTACTCCAAGGTCGAAGGGAACCGCGCCGCGTCTCGGACCGCGTCGATGGCGGGCTCCGGGAGCAGCGATCTTCCCAAGTTGGTGTGCGTGATCGTTCCGGTCAGGTTCAGCACACGTCGCAGAGGCAGTTGTCGGCTCTCTAGCCGCACCGCGACGAGGGCTGCGAACTCGCCCGCCGACGGAATCGCAGCGATCGCCTCCGGGCCCGAGCGTAGCAGGCGAGCGCGGACGTCCCCAACAGCCTCCTGAACCATCCGCGTCAGGAAGTCACCGCGAAAGCGTTCGCGGAAGGGAGTCAGCGCGTCGCTCGACAAGACGGCATCGACGGATGGCAGGCTGGATAGGCTGCGAAGCTGGGTTGGCGTCAGTGGGTCGTTCGGCATGGGGCTCTCGGGTCATTCGTCCCGCTCCCGACAGCGATTACCGATTATGGGAGCCAGTAGCCCGTCGTGTCAAGCCCGTCGTCGACTGCTTGACGCGCCAGGGTCGCTGTGCTAGGATACGCCCGCGATATGGGCGCCCCTGCGCGAAGGACCTCCACGAGTGCAACAGTCCAGATCGACCATCCGCAGCCAGATCCAGTTGCCCTTCTCCGAAGCGGTGCGGATCAGCTTCCAGAGCCTCAAGATTCGTTTCTGGCGTTCCATCATCACCACGCTGGGCATCCTATTCGGGATCGCGTTCCTGGTCGCCGTCCTGGCGGGAGGAACGATCCGCAGCGCCGTGCTCGCCGACGAAGTCGAGGTGATCGAAGCGTTCGCCGAGGACGCATCGAAGGGCATCTCGCCGCAGCAGTGGTGGCTCATCATCATGTCGCTGATCGTCTGCGTCGTCGGCATCGCCAACGCGATGCTGATGTCGGTGACGGAGCGGTTCCGCGAGATCGGCACGATGAAATGCCTCGGAGCGCTGGACCGGTTCGTCGTCGTGCTGTTCCTTCTCGAATCGGGATTCCAGGGGCTTGCCGGGGCAGCGGTCGGCGCGATCGTGGGAACGCTCTTCGCGGTAGGTACGAACTTGAAGCAGTTCGGGTGGAAGGTGTTCTACACGTTTCCCTGGATTCAGGGCGGATCGCCGGAAGCGCCGTTCGGTGTCATCCCGGTCATTCTGGGTGGGTGCGTCGTCGGCATGATCCTGGCGGTGATCGGAGCCGCAGGACCCGCGTTCCGAGCGGCGAAGATGCCGCCGGTCGAGGCGATGCGCGTCGAGGTCTAGCCGTGCGCGAGGAGACGAGCATGGTCGGGACGGATGATGTCGTCCGCGTCGAGGCAGTCACCAAAGAGTACCCGATGGGTACGACCGTCGTCCGTGCGCTCAAAGGGGTGAACCTCGACATCCATCGCGGCGAGTACTTGTCGCTGATGGGTCCCTCGGGGTCCGGCAAGTCCACGCTCTTCAACGCCATCGGCGCGTTAGACCGACCGACCACGGGACGGGTCTTCCTCGACGGCGAGGACATGGCGAAGCTTTCGCCGGAACAACTGGCGTGGATCCGCTGCAACCGGATGGGCTACATCTTCCAGTCGTTCAACCTGCTGCCGGTCATGTCCGCGATGGAGAACATCACGCTGCCGATGGTGTTCGCCGGTGTGACGCCGAAGGAGCGCATCGAGCGTGGAACTCGGCTGCTGGAACTAGTCGGCTTGGGGCATCGTCTCGACCATCGACCGACCGAGCTGTCCGGCGGACAGCAGCAGCGCGTCGCAATCGCCCGCGCACTGGCGAACAATCCCGACATCATCCTTGCCGACGAACCCACCGCCAACCTCGATACCAAGACCGGGCGAGAGATCATCACGCTCCTCAAAGAGCTGAACGAGTCCCAGCACGTCACGATCGTCAGCGCGACCCACGACCTGAAGATGCTCGACGTCTCCGACCGTGTCGTGTACATCCGCGACGGGCAGGTCGAGCAGGTGAAAGATCGCGCCGACCTGGACATCCACGTGGGTCATCTCGCCAGCGAGAGCCACTAGCGCCCGCCGTGCGCACGACTCCATCCGCCGTCGCTCGACGCCGCTTCGAGCAACCCAACGCCCTCTGTCACCGTTCCACATGTTGAGCGGTCGCGTCTGTCTGCGCGGCGCGTGGGCACCATCGCGCACGGGGGAACCGATGACCCGCAGTGCCAACTACCGCGCCCTCACGGCGTTGGTTCTCGCCCTGTTCGTCGTCTGTCTACCGGCAGTCGGTGTCGAGCCCGATCCGATCGCGATTCAGATCGCCGACGTCGAGTTGGTCGGGATCCGGCTCGGAGTGCTCGTGCTGGATGCTTCGGGGGCTCCCGTGGTCAGCCACCGCGCCGATGAGCCCTTCGTGCTGGCGTCGAACACGAAGCTCTTCACGACGGCAGCGGCACTCTGGACGCTGCCGCCGACCTTTCGGTGGACCACCACGGCGAGGCTCGACGGCAAGAGGCTCTGGATCATCGGCTCCGGAGACGCCTCGTTCGCGACGGTCGACAGCGTGTCGTATCCCGACAAGTTCCTGGACGAGGTCGCCGAACGCCTCAAGAAGGCGGGGGTTCGCAGCCTTCAGGAGCTGATCGTCGATGCGCGCTACTTCGACCGCCAGTTCCAACACCCGTACTGGCCCCAAGACCAACTCCGCGAAGGGTACTCCGCGCCCGTCTCAGGACTGCCCTATGCTCGCGGTATGGTACGCGTGCGCGGCGGCAAGGGCTCCGATGAGATGGCGACCTTCACGCCAGTCAAGGTGACGGCGAACTTCGTCGAGTACGGGCTCGAGAAGCGGGGCATCAAAGTCGCGAAATCGCGCTTCGCCGAAGGCGCGGAGCGAGCGCCGGGAGCCGACCAGACGCTCTACACGCAGGAGTCGCCCTTCGCCCTGGCAGACGTAGTGCGACAGACGAACACCTGGAGCGACAACTTCTTCGCCGAGCATCTGCTCAAGACGCTCGGCGCTGAAGCGATCGGCGAAGGCAGCTTCGAAGCGGGCTTGCTGGCGGTCCGCGAGGCACTCGAGCACCGAGGCATACCGCTCGCGGGCTACGGGCAGATCGACGGCTCCGGGCTGGCTCGCATCCCGGGCGGCGGGAACCGTTGCACGCCGACCACCATGAACGCGCTGCTCCGCACGATGGCGGCAGACCCGAACTGGAGCGCGGTCTTTCTCGATTCGCTGTCCGTCGGCGGCGTCACCGGCACTCTTGCCAGCCGGTTCGCAGAAGCCCCGTTCCGAGGACACCTGCACGCCAAGACGGGCTATATCGTCGGCGCTTTGACGCTCTCCGGCTACCTCGTCACCTCGCAAGGGAACTTCCTGACGTTCTCCATCCTCGCCAACGACGATGCGAGCACCTTCGAGCGTCGCGAGCGCATCCGCGCGTTCCAGCTCTCCGCGCTGACCGCCCTGTGGGAACGCCTCCAAGCGTCCGAACGCAAGTCGTAGTGTTCGGTCGGTTACGGCGTGGGCTTGTCCTTCTTGGGCTCCCACGTCGCCAGCAGTTGGTATGTTTTGACCGTGCGGTTCGGAGCCGGCGGATAGGCTGCCAGGAACGCCTTGAGCGCTTCCTCCGACTCGAACTCGTAGTATCCGCCATACTCGTTTCGGTCGAAGGACCCGACAAACTGCTTTCGGACGAACCCGGGAATCGCCTTCTCGTCGTACTCCTGCTGCAGCTTGCGGATTCCCGCCTCAGCGTTCGCTGGCGTCCACGCGGGCTCCGGCTTGAACGACGTGACCATCACGACGTGAGGCGGCTTCGGCGACTCCGACGCCCACCCATGTAAGACCGTCGCTCCGAGCAGCCCAACTGACACTCCCGCCATGAACCCGACCACCCATCGTCGCATGACATCACCTCCGTGAACCTCGCCGTCGTGCCGCGCCCGCCCGTTGACATCCTCGATCCTCGCGCCGGAGAATAGCACACAAACCGGAGTCGAGTCGCCCCAGCGCGTGAGCCACGGAGAAAACACCAAGATGGCTGCCAAGAGCGAATGCCTGGTGATTTGGGACTGCGGAGCCACGAACACGACCGTCTCGCTGCTGGCGACTGACGGGCGCGTTCTCGCCTCCGCGTCGCGCCCGACGACCGTCGCCAAGACCGCCGACGGGCTCTCCTGGCCCTTCGAGACGATGTGGGAGAACTTCGCCGAGCTGACCAAGCAGCTCCTGTCCGAATCCAGCGCCGTGCCGAAGGCGGTGAACCTGACGACGTTCGGCGTCTGCTGGGGAGCCGTCGGCAAGAACGGCAAGCTGCTCTACCCGGTCATCTCATGGAAGTGCACGCGAACCCGCGCCCAAGCCGCGTGGGCAGCCGAAAACCTCGACCTAGACGCCGCCTACCTGACGACCGGCGCGCCGCCGTTCTACTTCAACTCCGCCTTCAGCCTGCGATGGATGCGCGAGCACCGCCCCGACGTGCTCGACCGCGCAGAAGCCTTCCTGTTCATGCCGCAGCTTTTCGTGGAGCGTCTCACCGGCGAGCGCGTCACCGACCGCACGATGGCGGCGACCGCGATGCTCTACGACCTCCGCGCCGATGACTGGTCCGACGACCTGTTCCGACAGTTCGACATCCCCAACAAGTTCCCGCCCGTGCGCTCTCCGGGCGACGCCGTCGGCGTCGTCACGGCGAAGGCCTCCAAGGCGACGGGGATTCCCGCCGGGACGCCCGTCTGCGCCGGCGGACACGATACGGCGCTGGCGACGGTCGGGGCGTGCCGCGACCTGCGCACGGACGTTCTCTACTCGACCGGCACGTGGAGCATCCTCGTCGCCACGCGGGACAAGTACGAAGCCCGGATAGAGGACCGGGCTCGCAACCTCCTCTGGGAAGTGAACCCCCACACGTCCGGAGTCGTCGGCGGATACAACCGTCAGGGACACATGATCGGCGGACTATCGTTCGACCTGATCCGCAAGCGGTTCATGCCTCGCTGTTCCGCTGCGGAAGCCACGGATCGCGCGGCGAAGGTCGCACCCGGAAGCGCCGGCGTGCTCATCGTACCGACGTTCGTGGCGCGCACCGGGCCCGACCCGGACTGTCCGAGCGCGATCATCGGCTGGGAAGACGGCATGCCGCCGGAAAACGCGGCGCGCGCGCTGCTGGAAGGGCTCGCGTACCAGACGCGGGAATCCCTCTCACACCTGCGCGGCGAAGTGCGTACGATCCTCGTCGGCGGCGGGTTCGCCAAGAACGCGCTCTTCGGGCAGATTCTGGCAGACGTCACGGAGAAACCCGTCGAGCTCGCCGGCATCCCGGAGGTCACGACCATTGGCACGGCGGTGCTGGCGATGGTGGGAACCGGGATCGTCCCGTCGGTCGAAGCCGCATGGGGGCGGGTCGGCATGGGCGTCAAGCGGTTCGAGCCGCAGAACGCCGACGTCTACGCTCCGCTCTACGCTCAGCACCGGCGCGTCGTCGAAGCGCTCAAGGGATGATCGCGCGCCGACCCCACGGACGAGCTGAATGAGGTTCCTGCAGACCGTCTTTCGAAACCGCAGCCTGGCGCGTGCTGCCGACGCCCTGGACGACGGGAGGCTGGAGGAAGCGTTCAGCGCCCTGGAGCCATTCCTGCGCGGCGCGTCGGTTCCAGTCGAAGCGCTGCAGGTCTTGGGCGGCATACGGCTCGCGCAGGGAGCGGCAGACGATGCCCGCGAGGCATTCCAGCGCGTTCTCGCCGAGAGCCCGAACGACCCGACAGCGACGGAGGGGCTGCGGCAGGTCCACATCCAGAAGGCGTTCGCGGCTCGCGAGGAAGAGGACCATGCGCTCGCCGCCGACGAGCTCTGCGCCGCCCTGGAACTCGATCCATCCAATGCGTTCGTCCACTACAACCTGGGGAACGTCTACGCGGACATGGGGGACCGCGCCGAGGACGCGCTGCGATGCTGGCGCGCGGCTGTGGAGCTACGCCAGGACTACGTCGAGGCGCACTTCGACCTGGGACAGGTGCTCTTCTACAACGGGCGGTACGACGAGGCGATGCCCCACTTCGAGGCGATTCTGCGCGCCCGGACCGACTGGCCCGCGCCGTTCTACTGCCTGGCGGCGATTCACGCCAGGCAGGGGAATCGCGAGGCTGCGATGGAGAACCTAACGACCGCCCTCCTCCTCAACTCCGGGTGGGCGCGGACGGCGACGGACGATCCGCACCTGGCTTCGCTGCGGGGCGATCCGGAGTTCGACCGGCTGGTGGCAGACGGGGCGACCGTGCCGGTCGATGACCTCAGAGTGCTGACGCGCGAAGACCTCCTGCGGGATATGGCTGAGGACTCGGATGACGGCGATACCACCGACTGATGACCAGCCTCCCGCCGCGTTCGCCCCTGGCGCGCGTTACGAGGGCATGCGCGTCGCCGACGTCGAGCGGCTCCTCCGCGATGCGCTCTTCGACGGCATGCTGCGCCGCATTGCGCTCGACGTGAGTCTGGAAGCAGACCTGCTCCACGTCACGCTGACGGTTCTGCACGCCGAGCCCGAGACCCGACCGCGCCCGTCATACGACGACTGATCCGGCTCATCGACCTTCCAGCGCCCGCAGGATCGCCGCCAAATCCGGCTTCACATCGGCGTTCGGTTCCTTCTCATACAGGTTGTAGAGCGTCACTTCGAGCGCCGGGTTCATGCCGACCAGCACGCCCGGTTGAGCCAGCGCCTGCGCGAGCCGCTTCCGAAGCTGCCATTCCGGCTCGGAGCCCAACGCATCTAGGATGGGCTTCGTCGACTGCGCGCCCGCGCTGTCCAGCGTCGAGATGACCTCGGCGGCGAGCCGGGGGTTGGTCGTCGAGCGCAGGAGCGACACCAGCGGCAGAACCGCAGCCTTGCGATCCGGTGGCGAGACGTTGCGGATCCCGCGAATGGCGATGCTTTGAAGCTGAGGATTCGGGTCGCGGAGCGCGCTGATCAGCGAGACGATGTCCTTCTGCAGCACGTAGGTCGCGATGCTGGCGGCAGCACGAACGCCCGAGTCGGTGTCGTTCGCGGCGAGGTTCTGGATACGCGTCAGGGCTTCGGCGTTCCCCAAGGCTCCGAGGGCATCCACGGCGCGGGCTCGCGTCGCTGCATCCTCGGAAGCCAGATCGCCGAGCACGGCGTCGTATGCCTGGGCCCGGCTGCTCGGCTCGCCGATGAGCCCGATCGCCGTCGCCGCCGCCGCGCGGAGCGCCGGGTCCTCCGTGAGCATCGCCGTCAGATCGGGCAGCGCATCGCGCCCCGCAGCGACGACTTGCGCGACGTTCTCTTGGATCAGCAGGAGCCGTAGACGGTCACCGCCCTCGAGCGCCGCCCCACGCGATGTGAGCGCCTTCGTCGCCATTTCCCGCATCACAGGTTGCGGCGTGCGAAGGGCTGCGACAAGCGCGGTAGTGGACTCGGGACTGTCGATCTGGGCGAGAACCTGCACGGCTCCACGCCGCACTTCGGCGTCCTCGGACGCGAGGTCGCGTTCCATCGCGGCGACGGCGGCTTTGGCAGGCTCGGGCCTGCCCCACTTCGCGATGCCCTCAGCGATGACGCGTCGCACCGACGCCGAGGACGCGTCGGTCGACTCCAGCGCCTTGATGAGAGCTTGTTCGCCGCGGTCACCTGGTTGCTGCAGAAGCACCTGCGCAGCGGCGACTCGCTCTTCGACCGATCCGCTGCCTAGATGCCGTATCGCGTTGGATGTCGGGTCGGATCGACACGAAACGAGGAGCACAGGAAGCATGAGCGCCAGTACGAGCGCTCGCGCAGCCCACGGGGAACGGCATACCAATCGTCGCATGGACATTGTGGAACCCTCCTATCCTGAACGGCGGCGAGCCGCCGACCTGTCACCTAGAGCATACGCCATATCTTCGCGGTCGGGAACCGCGCGGCATACCCGCCAGAACGCGCAGGGCGTCCCGCGAGTTTGACAGGAGCCATCGACGGCTGTATTGTCGGAGGCACGGTGTCCGCCGCAGCACTCAGGAGCAACCCATGCCTCACGAGAGCCTGCGGTGCGGAGCACTGCCCATCCTGCTCGCCACCCTCGGCGTTGCTGGCGGACATCCGAGGGCGTTCGGCGCCCAGATCGCATTCGAGTCCTACCGCGACGGGAACGCCGAAATCTACGTCACGGACCCCGATGGAGCCAGAGCGCAGAACCTGACGCGCGACCCTGACATCGATGTCCAACCCTCCTGGTCGCCTGACGGACGGCGGATCGCCTTCGTCACCTTCCGCGACCGCGACGGAGAGGTCTACGTCATGGACGCCGATGGACGGAACGCGCGCAATCTCACGCGCCATCTGGGCCCCGACACACGCCCCGCATGGTCGCCCGACGGGAAGCGCATCGCGTTCGTTTCGTTCCGGGACATGAACGACGAGGTCTATGTGATGGACGCGGATGGCGGCAAGCCGCGCAATCTCACCAACGACGCCGCGTCGGATCGATTCCCGTCGTGGTCGCCAGATGAGCGGCAGATCGCCTTCAGTTCGGACCGCAGCGGCGATTGGGATGTGTTCGCCATGTCTGCCGACGGGAAGGACGTGCGCAACCTGACGAACCATCCGGATTTTGACAACAGGCCCTCATGGTCGCCGGACGGCTCGATGATCGCGTTCAGTTCAGACCGCAGCGGCAACCGGGACATCTTCCTGATGGACGCCGACGGGCAGAATCCGCACAACGTCACGAACGCGCCTTCGTGGGACGAGTCGCCCGGGTGGTCTCCTGATGGCAGGGTCCTGCTTTTCACCTCGGATCGCAGCGGCAATCTCGACATCTACGCGATGGACGTCGTTCTGGGCACCGTCCGCCGACTTACGGATGACGCTGCGCAGGACAGTTCGCCGACGTGGTCGCCGGCTACCTCCCGTTCGCTGCCGCCATTCGCAAGCCACGTCCTCATCTGGGCGCATCTGAAACGGAGGCGTTGACACACGCCCGCAGGTTCCGCATCCTTCCGCCATCAGCCCAACCGGTGACATGGGAGGCGTATATGCTCACTCACGCCGAAGTCGAGCGCTTCTGGCGAGACGGCTTCATCGTCGTCGATGGCGTCCTGATGTCGGATGAGGTCGAAGCGCTGCGCGAGGCTGCCGAATCGGACGCGGTGCGCGGCGGACTCGAAGCGTCCGGCTACCGCGAGCGCGTCGTCCACCTGCTTGAGATCACCGCCAAGCACGCGGCGTTCAAGGCGCTCGCCGCCGATCCAAGGATCGTCGAGCGGGTCGCCCAGTTGACCGGTCCCGACATCCAACTCCAGCACTCGAAGCTGGCGACCAAGCCCCCGAAGGTCGGCGCGGGCACGTTCGCGTGGCATCAGGATTTCGCCTACTTCCCGCACACGAACACGTCGCTCGTCGCGGTA
>Ga0194120_10000704_pt1 | contig 62719 bp, 65 predicted proteins | sample TA2MahCa65mmetaG_FD_148642 | JGI IMG/M metagenome (GOLD analysis project Ga0194120, IMG submission 148642) | Freshwater microbial communities from Lake Tanganyika, Tanzania - TA2015019 Mahale Deep Cast 65m | ecosystem: Environmental > Aquatic > Freshwater > Lake | place: Tanzania: Lake... | reverse complement strand
CGGCATCAAGGCGCAGTAGCCTGGGCGAGGCCACCGTGCTCCAGGCCATTGACAGCGCCGAACCCGGTTTCGAACCAGCCCCGACGGCCTGTTGAAACTGAAGCAGGGCGGGGTCAGCGAAGCGGTGCTCCAGCGCATCCTGGCAAAGCGGGCCGGCGCACCGGCCGCCGCACCGGTCGCAGCCGCCGCAACGAGTGCGGCACCGTCACCGGCATTCGCGAGATCGATAAGCCGAGGAAAGTCGGGGCAGGCACCGCGGCGGGGCGGCGCTTGGCGGGCTGCTCGGCTACGCTCTCGCGCCGTTGTAGAGCGCTCCGCCTGCCCTACAGGCCCATGTAGGCCTGCCGCACGCGGTCGTCGTGCAGCAGGTCGCTGCCGCGGCCGCTCATGGCGATGGCGCCGTTCTCCAGCACGTAGGCGTGGCTGGAGATCTTGAGCGACACCGCCACGTTCTGCTCCACCAGCAACACCGTCATTCCGTTCGCATTCAGGGCGCCGATGGTGTGCAGGACCTCCTGCACGACCTTGGGCGCCAGGCCGAGCGAAGGCTCGTCGAACATGATGAACTCCGGGTTGCCCATCAGGCAGCGGCCGATGGCGAGCATTTGCTGCTCGCCGCCCGAGAGCGTCCCGGCGAGCTGGGCGCGGCGCTCCTTCAGGTGCGGAAACATGGCGTAGACCTCGACCAGCTTCGCCTTCGCGCCGGCGCGGGCGCGGGGCACGAGGCCGCCCATCTGGAGGTTCTCTTCCACCGAGAGGGTCGGGAACACCTGCCGCCCCTCGGCGACCTGGCCGAGGCCGAGGTCGCAGATGCGGTGCGGCGGCAGGCCGTCGACGCGCGCGCCCTTGAACGTGATGCGGCCGGCACGCGGCCGCTCGATGCCGGCGATGGTGCGGATGAGCGAGGACTTGCCCGCGCCGTTGGCGCCCACGATGGCGACGATCTCGCCCTGCGGCACCTCCAGGCTGACCGCGGCGAGCGCCTGCGCGTCGCCGTAGTAGAGGTCCAGGCCCTCGACCGAGACCAGCGCGCTCATACCTCGGTCTCCTCGCCGAGGTAGCACTCCAGCACCGCCGGGTCGCGCACCACCGCGGCGGGCTCGCCGCGCGCGATGACCTCGCCGTGGTGCAGCACCACCACCTGCTGCGCCAGCGCCATCACCGCGCGCATCACGTGCTCGATGAGCAGGATGGTGACGCCCTCGGCGCGGTTGAGCTCGCGGAAGAAGGCGACTATCTGGTCGGTTTCGGTGGGCCGCAGCCCGGCCATCACCTCGTCCAGCAGCAGCAGCCGCGGCCTGGTGGCGAGCGCGCGCGCCACCTCCAGCCGCTTGCGGTCGGGCAGCGTGAGCGAGGAGGCGAGCATGCCCCGCTTCGGCCCCAGCCTGAGCTTTTCCAAGATCTCGTCGGCGCGCCTTTGCGCCGACGAGACATCGTTTGACTTTCGCAACGCGCCCACCGTCACGTTTTCCCGCACGGTCAGCCCCGCGAACGGCTTCACGATCTGGAACGTGCGTCCGACGCCGGCGGCGCAGACCTGGTCCGGCCGCCAGCCGTCGATGCGCGTGCCGCCCAGGCGGACTTCGCCCGCGTCGGGCCGCATCACGCCGGCGACCAGGTTGAACACGGTGGTCTTGCCCGCGCCGTTGGGGCCGATCAGCCCGGTGATCGAACCCTCGGGCACCTCGAAGGCGACCTGCTGCACCGCGCGCAGGCCGCGGAAACTCTTCGACAGGCCCCGGACTTCGAGCAGCACCGCCATATCAGGGCTTGCCTTCGTCTGCGCGTGCGGCGCCGTCGGCGCCGCCGCGCTCCAGCCCGAGGCGCCTGGCCAGCGGCGGCCACACGCCGTGCGGCAGGAACATCACCACCAGCAGCAGGCACAGGCCGTAGAACACCTGCTTCACGCCGGGGACGTCCACCTTGAGCTGCAGCATGATCTCTCGCATGCCCTCGGCCAGGCCCGTCAGCAGCAGGGCGCCCACCAGCGGACCCACCAGGGTGCCGATGCCGCCGATGATCGGCCCCAGGATCAGCTCGATGGAGCGCGAGATATGGAAGATCTGCTCGGGAAACAGATTGTTGTAGTAGAACGCGAACACCACGCCCGCGAGCGAGGTCATGGCGGCGGAGATCACCACCGCGGCCATCTTGTAGCGGAACACGTTGATGCCGAGCGCCTCGGCCGCCTCCGGGCTTTCGCGGATCGCCTGCCAGTAGTAGCCCATGCGGCTGCGCACAAGGGCGTGGCACAGCACGAAGGCCGCGGCGGACATCGCCAGCATCAGGTAATAGAACATGGTGGGGCTGCCACGCAGGTTCCACAGGTCGTTGGTCGCGTAGTTGGCCACCGGCAGGAAGAAGCCCGAGGAGCCCTGCACCCAGGCGAAGTGGTCGAAGCCGATGCGCGCGAACTCGGCGAAGGCGATGGTGAGGATGGCGAAGTACACCCCGGCGACGCCGAAGCGGAAGGCGAGGAAGCCGATCACCGCGCCGGCGAGGCCGGAGAAGGCGATCGAGGCCGACAGGCCGATCCAGGGACTGACGCCGAAATGCACGTACAGCGCGGCGGCGGCATAGGCGCCCAGGCCAACGTACAGCGAATGCCCCAGCGACAGCTGTCCGGCGAAGCCCATCATGATGTTCCAGGACTGCCCGACGTAGGCGAAATACAGCACCAGGAAGCCCACCGTGAGTAGGTAGCCGCTGGCGAAGAACGGGAACACGACGAGCGCGGCAAGCAGCAGCCCGAGCAGCACGAGGCCGCGGCGTGGCACGCCCTCCAGCAGCCGCGCGATCATGCCGCCTTGCGTCCGAGGATGCCCTGCGGCCGGAACAGCAGCACCAGTACCAGCAGCGCGAAGGCGAACATGCTCTTGGCCGAGGGCGTGAACAGCACCCCGCCCAGGGCCTCGGTGAGGCCGATCAGGAGGCCGCCCAGCAGGGCCCCTGGCATCGAGCCCAGGCCGCCGGTGATGACGATGACGAAGGCGAGCAGGGTGTAGGCCGGGCCGATCGCCGGGGTGACGTCGATCACCGCCATCAGCATCGCACCGGCAGCGCCGACGCAGGCCGCGCCCAGGCCGAAGGTGAGGGCGTACAGGCGGCGCACGTTGAGCCCGACCACCAGCGCGCCGTGGTAGTTGTCGGCGCAGGCGCGGATCGCCTTGCCGGTGAGCGTGAAGCGGAAGAACGCGAACAGCGCCGCGGCCACCACCAGCGCCGCGCCCGCGGCGTAGACCTTGGCCGCGTCCACCACCAGGGGTCCCAGCTTGAAGCTGTCGAAGGAGTAGCTGGTGCGGATGCCCTTCGCGTCCGGACCGAACGCGATCAGCTGCAGGTTCACCAGGATCAGCGCCACCGCCACCAGCAGCATGAACTGGCTGTGCTCGGGCCGGTTGATGAACGGGCTGATGAGGCCCGCCTGCAACAGGTAGCCGAACACGAACAGCACCGCCGCGATCGGCACCAGCGACACCAGGGGGTCGAGCTTGAGCGCGGTGAACAGCATCAGGGCGAGGTACATCGCCACGGTCATCATCTCGCCGTGCGCGAAGTTGACCACGCGCACCACGCCGAAGATCACCGACAGGCCGAGCGCCATCAGCCCGTAGACGAGTCCCGTCAACAGGCCGCTGGCGGCGACGTTCAGGTAGATCTCGACCGGCAGGGCGGCTTCAGACCGAGGTTGCCGTCCCCGCGGGAGCGGGGACCCGGGTTTTGCTCAACCTAGCGCTTGTCGTAGGCCCGCACCGGCAGCTCGGGTTTCGCGTTCGAGGCGCTGGCGGGCGCCACAACGACCAGCTTGCCGCCGCGGTTCTGGATCGCGGAGTTGCGCAGCTTGTCGTTCTGGCCCTTGGCGTCGAACTGGATGCCAGGCCCGGTGCTGACGTTGTCCGTGATGTTGGTGGCGCGGATGGCGTCGGCCAGCGCCTTCGGATCCGCGCTGCCGGCGCGCTTGAAGGCATCGGCCGCGACCAGCAGCGCCTCGAAGGTGTAGATGTGGTTGGTGTTGAGGTTGATCTCGGGATGGGCCTTGACGTGCGCCGCCTCGAGCGCCTTGGCGAGCTTCTTGTTCGGGTCGTACCAGGGCACGAAGCTGATCGGCCCATCGCCCAGCTTGCCCAGCGTCTTCAGGTACTGGTCCTCGTACCAGCCCGGTCCCATACTGAGGATCGCCGACGGCGCCCAGCGCTGCTTGACCAACTCGCGGGTGATCAGGATGGCGTCGTTCAGCCGGCTCACCATGACCAGCGCTTCGGCGCCGGAGGCGCGGGCCTTGGTCACCTCGACCGAGAGGTCGCGCGCGGCCGGGTCGTAGGCGATCGTGTCCACCACCTTGTAGGGGATCGCGGGGAACTTCTGCATCACGCCGCTGAAGCCCTTCTGCATCGCGACGCCGAAGGTGTCGTTGACGTGCATGAACACCGCGGTCTTGGGCGACACGCCCGTGGCCTTGAACACCTCCAGCTGGTTGGCGAAGGCGTCGCCCAGGATCATGGGCGCGGTGGGGAAGTTGCGGAACACGAACTTGTAACCCTGCTCGGTGATCGGCGGCGCCGCGGCGATGTTGATCACCAGGGGGACGCCGCGCTGCTCGGCCACCTGAGCGATGGCAGTGGTCTGGCCCGAGTCAAAGGCGCCGACCAGGAGTTGCGCACCCTCGCTGATCAGGCGCTCGGCGCGGGCGCGGCCGACGTCGACGTTCGACTCGGTGTCGCCGTTCATGATGTCCAGCCCCGGCAGGCCGAGGTCGGCGAGGATGCGGCTGCCCACCTCCAGGGCACGGTGGCAGTCCTGGCCGATGCCGGCCTGCACCCCGGAGCGTGGCAGCAGCACGCCGACCTTCAGGCGGCGCGCCTGGGCGCGGACGATGGCGGGGGACAGGGTAGTGGCGAGGCCGGCGGCGGCGGCGGCCTTGTTGAACTGGCGGCGATCCACGGGATTCTTCCTCCTCAGAAGTGGCGGTCGTTGTATAACATTACAATCGGCGGGTCAACCCTGCGGAAGATGCAGCGCGAAACACCCAAAGCCAAAACCCGCGGTCCGCGCCCGGGCAGCATAGTGCGGGTCGAGGGTCTCAGCTATGGCGATCTCGACGCGCACCTGGGCTAGATTCTGCGGCGCGCGCAGCCGGCCGGGTTCGAGGCCTTCCACCAGGCCACCGCGGGGGTGGATATGACGCCGAGGCGCTACACCGCGCTGGTGATCATCGGCGCCAATCCGGGCCTGTCGCAGTCTGCGCTGAGCGCGGCGCTGGGCACCGCGCGCTCCGGCGCCATGACGCTCGCCGACTGGATGGAGAAACGCGGCTGGGCGCAGCGGCGCAACCGGCCGGCTGTCGGCGCGGGAACTCGCCACCCTGCGCGCGCTGCTGGGCAAGCTCGCCGCCTGACCGGGCCGGCGGCGCTAGACTGGTACGATGCCCGTCCTGCAGGACATCCGCGAAGGCCGCGTCCCGGTCAAGGTCTACACCGACAGCCTGGAGCCCGAGGCGCGCCGGCAACTGGTGAACGTCTCGAAACTCCCGATCGTCCACCACCACATCGCGGCGATGCCCGACGTGCACCTGGGCATCGGCGCCACGGTCGGTGCGGTGATCCCGACCCTGCACGCCATCATCCCGGCGGCGGTGGGCGTGGACATCGGCTGCGGCATGATCGCGGCGCGGCTGTCTCTCACTGCCAATGAGCTCGACGAGGTCGCGCTGAGGAAGGTCTTCAACCAGATCACGCGTGATGTTCCGGTGGGCTTCAGCCAGCATGAAGAACGGGATGCTCACGGCCACGCGGCAAAGCGCTTCAAGCGCGGCCTGAAGGCGATCCTGCAGAAGCATCCGGGTGTGGAGAAGCGCCTCGGCAAGCGCTCGGATTGGGTGCGCCAGCTGGGGACGCTGGGCGGCGGCAACCACTTCATCGAGCTGTGCCTGGACGAGGCCGGGGGCGCCTGGGTGATGCTGCATTCGGGCAGCCGCGGCATCGGCAACGCCATCGGCATGCATTTCATCGAGCTGGCGAGGAAGGACGCCGAGCGCGACCAGGTGAACCTGCCGCACCGCGACCTGGCGTACTTCAGGGAGGGCGCGCGCCACTTCGATGATTACGTGGAGGCGGTGGGCTGGGCGCAGGACTACGCCGCCGTCAACCGCGCCGAGATGATGGAGATCGTGCTGCAGGCGCTGCGCCGACACCTGCCGGCCTTCGAAGTCACCTCCGAGGCGGTCAACTGCCACCACAACTACGTCGCGCGCGAGTTCCACTACGGCGAGGAGGTGTGGGTGACGCGCAAAGGGGCGATCCGCGCCGGCGAGGACGAACTGGGGATCATCCCGGGCAGCATGGGCACGCGCAGCTACATCGTGCGCGGCAAGGGCGGCCCCGAGGCCTTCCATTCCTGCGCCCACGGCGCCGGGCGGCGCATGAGCCGCAACCAGGCGGCGAGCCGGTATTCTGTGGCGGACCTGGAATCGCAGACCGCCGGGGTTGTTTGCCGCAAGGACAAGGGCGTGCTGGATGAAATCCCCGCCGCCTACAAGGACATCGATACGGTGATGGCGAACCAATCCGACCTGGTCGAAGTGGTGCATACCCTGAAGCAGGTCCTTTGCGTGAAGGGCTGAAGTGCAGGCGGCCGGCGCGCGGCGTTCGACTTTGTGCGCCAGGGTGCGATAATCGCGTTTTTTTCGCATCCACCGACCTTCCCGAGCCAATGACCTACGTCGTCACCGAAGACTGCATCAAGTGCAAGCACATGGACTGCGTCGAAGTCTGCCCCGTGGACTGCTTCTACGAGGGCGAGAACATGCTCGTCATCCATCCGGACGAGTGCATCGACTGCGGCGTGTGCGAGCCCGAATGCCCGCCCAAGGCCATCGTGCCGGATTCGGATGCGAAGGCGGCAGCCTGGCTGCCGCTCAACACCGAGTACGCGGTGAAATGGCCCAACATCACTCGCAAGGGCACGCCGCCGCCGGACGCCGATGACTGGAAGGAAGTGAAGGGCAAGTACGAGAAGTATTTCACCCCGAATCCCGGGAAGGGTGAATAACGGCCGATCAGGTCCGGCAGGGGATCGGTGCTGGGCCTGCGAGAGCGTCTCCGCGCCGGTCGCGGCGAACCTGAGCTCGTGGTCCTTCTTCAGCCGGACCCCGAACAGCCTGCGGATGTCTTACGCCTCGTCCGTCGCCAGCATCACCGGCCGTGGGTTGATGGGGCCGGGATTATAGGAGCTTGCGCAGCTCGGTCTTGAGGACTTTGCCGTAGTTGTTCTTGGGCAGGCTCTCCACGAAGCGGTATTCGCGCGGGCGCTTGAAGCGGGCGATGTTCTCCAGGCACAGGGCATCGAGCTCCCCGGCGCCCACCGCGGCCTGGCGCCGGACCACGAAGGCGACCACTTCCTCGCCCCATTCCGGGTGCGCCCGCCCCACGACGGCGCACTCGGCCACCGCCGGGTGGCGCAGCAGCACTTCCTCGATCTCGCGCGGGTAGATGTTCGAGCCGCCGGAAATGATCATGTCCTTGGAGCGGTCGCGCAGGGTGAGGAAGCCCGCGGCATCGAGCGACCCCAGGTCCCCGGTGTGCAGCCAGCCGCCGCGCAGGGCCTGCCCGGTTGCGCCGGGGTTCTCCCAGTAGCCGGCCATGACGCAGTCGGAGCGGGTGAGGATCTCGCCGGTCTCGCCGGGAGGCAGGTCGCAGTCCTCGCCATCCACCACCCTCACTTCCACGCCGGTGCGCGCCAGGCCGCAGGATTCGAGCTTCTCGCGCCGCACATGGCACGACTGCGGCAGGCCGGTGATGGTCATCGGGCTCTCGCCCTGGCCGAACAGCTGGTACAGGCGCTCGCCGCCAAAGAGATCGATGGCGCGTAGCGCGTCGGCGACGTACATCGCCGCGCCGCCATAGGTGATGGTCTTCAGGTGGCGCGGCGCGCGGGCAGCGGGGCTCGCGAGCATGCGCACCACCATGGTGGGCGCGGCAAAGAACGAGGCGCCCGGCCAGCGCTCCAGCAGCCTGAACATCTCCCCGGCGTCGAAGCCGCCGCTCTCCGGGATCACGTTCACCGCGCCCGCGGCGAAATGGGGCAGCCCGTAGAGGCCGGAGCCGTGCGATAGCGGTGCCGCGTGCAGGATCGCGTCCTGGGGCCCGAGCTTGTCGATGTCGGCGAAGTAGGCCTGCACCGCGAACAAGAGGTTGCGCTGCGTCAGCATCGCGCCCTTGGGCACGCCGGTGGTGCCGCTGGTGTAGAACAGCCAGGCGAGATCGCCGGGGGCGGTTCCCGCAACCGGGATTGCGACCGCCTCCAGCCGGCGGTACTCGGCGCTGCCGGTGGCAATCGTCTCCACGCCGGCGATCTCCCCGGCGAGATCGGGCGTCGCGAAGCAGGCCTTCGCGCCGCAGTTGCCGAGGATGTACTCGAACTCCCTCGGATGTAGCTTGGCGTTCATCGGCACCGCCGCTAGGCCCGCATGCCAGCAGGCGAACAGGACCTCCCAATACTCGGGGCAGTTCTTCATCGCCAGCGCGACACGGTCGCCGGGCTCCAGACCGAGCCGGCCGCGCAGGCCGCCGGCCAGCGATGCGACGCGGCGCGACAATTCGCCGTAGCCGGCGGTGGCGCCTTCGCCCAGCGCCAGCGCCGGCGCCTCAGGCAGCCAGCGTGCGCTGCGATGGAGCAGGTGAGCGAGGTTCATGGTCTGGAAGGCAGAAGAATGCTCGTGCGTTGCGTGACGTTTCGCGGGCGACGTCCTCGGCCGGCCGGCCCAGCGCACGGGCAACGGCGCGGGCAATGTGCGGCAGGAAAGCGGGCTCATTGCGACGGGCCTTGGGCTGGGGCTTGAGGTCGCGCGGCGTGAGGTAGGGCGCGTCGGTCTCCAGCAGCAGGCGGTCGCGCGGGATGTCGCGCACCAGTTCCAGCAGGTGCCGTCCGCGCCGCTCGTCGCAGATCCAGCCGGTGATGCCGATGTAAAGGCCAAGGTCCAGGTACGCGTGCAGCTCCGCCTTCTCCCCGGTGAAGCAGTGCGCCACCGCTTTCGCCGGTCGGTGCGCCCTGAGGATGTCGGCGAAACGCGGATGCGCGTCGCGCGAGTGCAGGAACAGCGGCCTTCCCAGCTCGATGCCCAGTTCCAGCTGCGCCAGCAACCATTGCTCCTGGCTCGGCTGCGGGGAGTAGTTGCGGTTGAAGTCCAGGCCGCACTCGCCGATCGCGACCACCTTCGGATGGCGGGCGATCTCGCGCAACGCGGCAATGGTGGCCTCGCCGCAATCGCGCGCGTGGTGGGGATGAACGCCGGCGGTGGCGTAGAGGCCGGGGTGGGCCGCGGCGAGTGCCACGGCGGCCCGGCTCTCCCCGACCCCGGTGCCGGTGACGATCATCTCGCCGACGCCCGCTGCACGCGCGCGGCCGACCACCTCGTCAAGGTCGCCGTGGAAGGCGGCGTGGGTGAGGTTCGCGCCGATGTCGATCAGCTCCACGTCAGACTTTCTTCAACCGGTAAAGCAACTCAAGCGCCTCGCGCGGACTGAGCTCATCCGGGCAAAGCTGCTGCATCGCCTCGCGCAAGGGGTCGGTGGCGGGTTCGGGCTCGGCGGGCGCCGGTTTCAGGAACAGGTCGTCCTGCCCGCCCTGCCGCAGGCTCTGCTGCTCCAGCCTTTCCAGGTACATCTTCGCCTGGCGGATCACGGGCTTGGGCACCCCTGCCAGCGCGGCCACCTGCAGGCCGTAGCTGCGCGAGGCCGGGCCTTCCTCGACCGCGTGCAGGAACACCACCGTGTCCTTGTGCTCGACCGCATCCAGGTGGATGTTGGCCACGGTGCGGTGCTCCAGCGCGAGGCGCGTCAGTTCGAAGTAATGGGTGGCGAACAGCGTCAGCGGACGGCTCTTCTCCACCAGGTGGCGCGCGATCGCCCATGCCAGCGCGAGGCCGTCGAAGGTGGAGGTGCCGCGCCCGACCTCGTCCATCAGCACCAGGCTGTGCGCGGTGGCGTTGTGCAGGATGTTGGCGCTCTCGGTCATCTCGACCATGAAGGTGGAACGGCCCCCGGCGAGGTCATCCGAGGCGCCGACCCGGGTGAAGATCTGGTCGATGGGCCCCAGGCGCGCCGACTTCGCCGGCACGTAGCTGCCGGCGTGCGCGAGCAGCGCAATCAGCGCCACCTGGCGCATATACGTGGACTTGCCGCCCATGTTCGGGCCGGTGATGAGCAGCAGCTGGCGCGCGGGCGACAGTCGCACGTCATTCGGGACGAAGCGGCCGCTCTCGGCCTCGATGCGCGCCTCCACCACCGGGTGTCTGCCGGCTTCGATCTGCAGCGCGATGTCGGCGGTGAACTGCGGCCTGCACCAGCCGCGCCGCGCGGCGGTGGCGCACAGGCAGGCGAGGACATCGGACTGCGCCAGCGCCCTCGCCACCCGCTGCAGCGCCGGCAGGTGCTGCTGCAATTGCTGCAGCAGCGCGTCGTACAGCGTCCTCTCCAGCGCGAGGGCGCGGTCGCGCGCCGACAGCGCCTTGTCCTCGAAGGCCTTCAGCTCGGGTGTGATGTAGCGCTCGGCGTTCTTCAGCGTTTGCCGGCGGCGGTAGTCCTCCGGCACCTTCGCCGCCTGCGCATTGGTGACCTCGATGTAGTAGCCGTGGACGTGGTTGTAGGCGACCTTCAGGTTGGCGATGCCGGTGCGCGCGCGCTCGCGCGCCTCCAGTTCGATGAGGAAGCCGCCGGCATTCGACTGCAGCGTGCGCAACTCGTCCAGCTCGGCGGACCAGCCCTCGGCGAACACGCCGCCGTCGCGCACCATCGCGGAGGGATCCTCGGCGATGGCGCGGGAGAGCAGGTCCAGGCACTGCGCGGGCAGCGCGAGGTCGGAGGCGAGGGTCGCGAGCAAGCCGGCTTTCTCTGCCGGGAATGCGGCGAGGAGGTCGGGAAGCCGGGCCAGGCTTGCACGCAGCCCGGAAAGGTCGCGCGGGCGGGCGTTGCGTAGCGCAATGCGCGCGCCGATGCGCTCGACGTCGGCGAACCGGCGCAGGACCGCGTGCATCGGCGCTGCTGCCTTGTCGAGCGCCTCGATTGCGCCGTGGCGGGCCGTGAGGGGGGCGCGGTCGCGCAGCGGGTGGTGCAGCCAGTGGCGCAGCAGCCGGCTGCCCATGCCGGTGGCGCATTCGTCCAGCAGCGAGAACAGGGTCGGCGCCGGCTCGCCGCGCAGGGTTTCCGTGATCTCAAGGTTGCGGCGCGTCGCCGCGTCCATGCGCAGGTACTGGCCGGCGCGCTCTGCAGTCACCGCGGTGACGTGGGCGAGGGCCTGTCCCTGGGTCTTGCGCGCGTAATCGAGCAGGGCGCCGCAGGCGGCGATGGCGGGGCGCAGGTCTTCGATGCCGTAGCCCTCCAGCGATGCGGCGCCCAGCTGCTCCAGCAGGCGTTTCTTGGCCGACTCATAGTCGAAGTTCCAGGCCGGGAGCTTGGTCACCGCGTAGCCGGGGACTTCGCCCTCGGCGACCAGGATCTCCGCTGGCCCGATGCGGCGCAGTTCGTTCTCGAGCGCCTCGGGCGCAATCTCCGCGACCCGGAGTTCACCGCTGGCGAGCGACAGCCAGGCAAGGCCGATGCAGGCTTTCTCGGCGGACAGGGCGAGCAGGATGTTCTCGGACTTCTCGTCCAGCAACTCCGAATCGGTCAGGGTTCCCGGCGTGACGATCCGCGTCACCTGCCGCTCCACCGGTCCTTTTGCGGTGGCGACGTCGCCCACCTGCTCGCAGATGGCGACCGATTCGCCCAGCTTCACCAGCTTGGCGAGGTACTGCTCGACGGCATGCGCCGGGACACCGGCCATGCGCACGGGCTGCCCGGCCGAGGCGCCGCGGGCGGTGAGGGTCAGGTCCAGCAGGCGCGAGCCCTTCTCGGCGTCCTCAAAAAACAGCTCGTAGAAGTCGCCCATCCGGTAGAACAAAAGGATGTCCGGATGCTGCGCCTTGAGGCGCAGGTATTGCTGCATCATCGGCGTGTGCGCCGAGAAGGCATCTGCGACGGGCGCGCCCAGCTTCATGGGGCCACATTCTAGATAGAATCGCCGCCATGAAACTCAACGAGATCGAAGGCGCCATGCGCGCCGGCGAGCTGGGCCGCGCGCCGCAGATCGCCATCGAGCACCAGATCCAGGTCGGGGACTACTTCGGCGCGGCGGATTTCGTCGAGGTCACCCAGGCCCACATCATGGCCGATACCGAGAGCCTGGGCGAAGCAGGGGTAAAGTGGCTGGAGGAGATGGCCCTGGAGGATGGCGGCAAGGCCAGGGTGCGCATCCCCACCATCACCGATCCTCGCGGAACCGATTTCGCCAAGGTGAAGGTGCTGAAGCAGCCGGAGAAATTCCTCGAACTGGAGCGGCGCACCATCGCCGCGTTCCAGAAGCTTGGCGTGTCGCTCACCGACACCTGCATCAACTACCAGACCATCCAGGCGCCGACCCGCGGCGAAAGCGTGGCCTTCGGCGACACTGGTGTGGTGATTTTTGCCAACTCCGTTTGCGGCGCGCGCTCCAACTACGAGGGCGGGCCCTCTGCATTGTCGGCGGGGCTCACCGGCCGCACGCCGCGCTACGGGTTTCATTTGGACGCGCAGCGCCGCGCCACGGTCCGCATTCGCGCCGACTGGACGCCGCGCACCCTGAACGAGTGGGGTGCGCTTGGCGGCGTGGTCGGCAAGCTGGCCGGCAATTACTGGTCGGTGCCGCTGGTCGAAGGATTGGAAGGCGCGCCGGGCTCCGACGCCATGAAGCATTTCGGCGCCGCGATGGCGAGCTTCGGCTCCATCGCGCTGTTTCACCTCGCTGGCATCACGCCCGAGGCCGTGCGGCTCGAGGATTGCGGTGGCGACAGGCTGCCGGTTGCGCATCGTGTGGGCGAAGCCGAGGCGCGGGCGCTGATGGCCCACTACCCGGCCGACGGCGAGGTGGACGTGGTGGTGTTTTCCGCGCCGCAATTGAGCCTGTATGAACTGCGCGACCTGGCGAAGTTGTGCGAGGGCCGGCGCTTCGTCAAACCCCTGCTGGCGGTGACCAGCCCGCAGGTCAAGCCCGACTGCGACCGCTTCGGCTACACCAAGTCGATCGAGGACGCCGGCGGCCACGTACTCTCGGGGATGTGCTTCTACCAGTCCTACGCGCGCGAGATCGCGGAGGCGAACGGCTGGAGGCGCCTCGTCACCAACAGCACCAAGATTGTCAACATCCTGGGCGGCTACGGCTACCGGCCGATGCTGGCTTCGATGGAACGCTGCGTCGAGGCCGCGGAAAAAGGGCGCCTGCCATGAAGGAGCTGATTGCAAAGCACGCCATCGGCAAGCCGGTCACCGGGACGGCGATGGTGGCGAACGACGGGTTCTCTGCGCGCTACGACCTGGACCGCATCGGCGGCACCTTCTCGCGGCCGACCCACAAGCTGGCCGGCAAGTCCTATGTGGGCAAGGTTCTGGTGCTGGACACCGCCAAGGGCGGCGTGGCCAGCGCCTGGATGCTGCGCGAAATGACCTCGCGCGGCATCATTCCGCTCGCCCTGGTGTTCAACAGCGTCAACCCGATCCTGGCACAGGGGGCGGCCTTCGCTGCGGTGACGATGCTCTCCGGGTTCGAGGGCGACATCACGGCGCTGGTACCCGATGGCGTCCGGGTGCAGATTGATCCGGCCAGGCGGGTGCTGCGGCTCCTGTGACGACAGGGGCAAGCTGTCGGGTAAGAAGATAGAGGCTTGTCCCGGCGCCGCAGCCGCTTAAGCCTGCAGCGTCTGGAGCAGTTGCGGGAACACCTTCGGCGTGCCGGCAGCGATGTCGCCGTTCTCCAGCCAGCCCTGCGTGCCGGCGAGGTCGCCCACCAGGCCGCCAGCCTCCTGGATCATGAGCGCGCCCGCCGCCATGTCCCAGGGCGCCAGTCCCATCTCCCAGAACGCATCCAGGCGGCCGCAGGCGACATAGGCCAGGTCAAGCGCCGCCGCCCCTGCGCGGCGAACGCCTGAGCTGTGCGTCATCAGGTTGTGCAGCTGGCGCGAATACTGGTCCAGGCGCCCCAGTTCCTTGAACGGGAAACCGGTGCCGACCAGCGCGTCCTTGAGCTGCGCGCACCTGGTGACGCGGATGCGGCGGTCGTCCAGGTAGGCGCCGCGGCCCCTCGAGGCGGTGAACAGTTCGTTCTTCGCCGGGTCATAGATCACGCCGTGCAAGGTGACGCCGTGGTGCTGCAGGGCGATGGAGACGCAGTACTGCGGAAAGCCATGGATGAAATTGGTGGTGCCGTCCAACGGGTCGATGATCCAGCGGTACTCAGATTCTTTGCTCTCCGACACGCCGGATTCCTCGGCCAGCAGCGCGTGCTCCGGGTAGGCCTGGCGGATGATGGCGAGGATCGCCTCCTCCGCGGCCTTGTCCACCTGGGTGACGAAGTCGTTGCGGTGCTTGGCGCGCACCTCGAGGCCCTCGCGGTTGAGCGCGGCGCGATTGATGATCGAGCCGGCTCGGCGCGCGGCCTTGACCGCGGTATTGAGCATCGGGTGCATGGGGCGCGTATTCTATTATGCGAGGATGTCTTCTCCTTCCCGGTCTTCGATCCGGATCGTACTGGTCCGCCCGAGCCACCCTGGCAACATCGGCTCGGCGGCGCGCGCCATGAAGGCCATGGGCCTCACCGACCTGCGGCTGGTCGCCCCCGGGGGATATCCGGCGCCCGAGGCGCGCTGGCTGGCAGCGCACGCGGTGGACGTGCTTGAGGCCGCGCCGGTGCACGCCGCGCTCAAGGACGCGCTGGAGGGTTGCGAGGTGGCGCTAGCGCTGAGCGCGCGTCCTCGTGAATGGTCGCCCCAGGTGGTCGCGGTGCGCGAGGCCGCGTTGGTGGCGGTGGAGCGGGCGGCAGCGGGCCCGGTGGCGTTCGTATTCGGCCCCGAGGACACCGGGCTTTCGCAGGACGAAGTCTTCGCCTGCCAGTATCTTGTCCACATCCCGACCGCGCAGAGGCCCGGCGCCATCAACCTTGGCTCGCTCAACCTCGCGCAGGCGGTGCAGGTGGTGGCCTACGAACTGTGCGTCGCCGCCGGAACCCAGGTGCCGGCGCCGCACCGCGCGGGGAAACTGGCGACGATCGGGGACCTCGAAGGGCTGTACGGGCACCTGGAGCAGGCCGCGATCGCGAGCCGGTTCCTCGACCCGGCGGCCAACTCGCGGCTGCGCGAGCGCTGGAGGCGGCTGTTCTCGCGCCTGGACATCGAGCGCGAGGAGGTCAACATCCTCCGCGGTCTGCTGAACGCGCTAGGCAAGCCCAAGGGACAATAGCCGAGGTTTTTGCTCGGCCATAGTAAGATGTCTTTCATGTTCAGCCGGATGCGCGAAGACATCGCCAGCGTGTTCGAGCGCGATCCTGCGGCGCGCTCCACCTGGGAGGTGCTCACCTGCTACCCGGGGCTGCACGCGGTCTGGATGCATCGCATCGCGCACTGGTTCTGGGGCCATGGCCTGAAGTGGGTCGGGCGGCTGGTGTCTCACCTGTCGCGCTGGTTCACCGGCATCGAGATCCATCCGGCCGTGGTCCTCGGCCGGCGCGTGTTCATCGACCACGGCATGGGGGTGGTGATCGGCGAGACCTCCCGGATTGGCGATGACTGCACCATCTACCAGGGCGTGACGCTGGGCGGCACCTCGCTTTTCCGGGGCGCCAAGCGCCACCCCACGCTGGGCAAGCGGGTCGTGGTGAGCGCCGGCGCCAAGGTGCTGGGCGGCTTCACGGTGGGCGACGATGCGAGGGTCGGCTCCAACGCGGTGGTGCTGAAGGAAGTACCGCCTGGGGCCACCGTGGTCGGGGTGCCGGGGCGGATCGTCGAGGGGAGCGAGAAGTCGGGCGACAAGGCCCAGTTCGCGGCATACGGCGTGGTGCCGAACCAGGAAGATCCCTACCTCAAGACGCTCCAGTCGCTGGTGGAGCACGCACAGGATCTGGAGCAGACCGTCTCGGCGCTCTCGGAAAAAATTCGCCGGCTGGAGCAGCAGCTCGTCGATCACCCCCGGGACGCCAAGGTCGACCCGCTCATGGCCATCAAGTAGTTGATCCTTAAAGGCTTACATATACTTGACCGCTTCAGTCGGGATTGGGTATACTTGAGCGACTTAATCGGGTATAGGCAAATTCAGCCATGAGACTCACAACCAAAGGCCGGTTTGCGGTCACCGCGATGGTTGATCTGTCCATGCGGCAGACGCGCGGCCCGGTGACGCTGGCGGCGATCAGCCAGCGCCAGCGCATCTCCCTGTCTTACCTGGAGCAACTGTTCGGCAAGCTGCGCCGCGCCCGGATCGTCGACAGCGTGCGTGGACCAGGCGGGGGCTACAAGCTCGCCAAGCCCGCGGCGAGCATCTCCATGGCCCAGATCATCGTCGCGGTGGATGAACCGATCGACGCCACGCAGTGCGGCGGCAAGGAGAACTGCGGTGACGACGACAAGCGCTGCATGACGCACGACCTGTGGGCAACGCTGAACGCGAAGATGCATGACTACCTGTCCTCGGTATCTCTCGCCGACGTGGTCGCGCACCAGCAGCGCAAGCCGATCGCGGTGATCAAGGACTGCCGGGCCGGCGAGAACAGCCCAGACAGACCCCCCGCGGTGGCGACGGAAAAGGTGGCGGCATGAGCGCCGATCGCATCGGCAGCGCCCACAAACTGCCCATCTACCTGGACTACTCCGCCACCACGCCGGTGGATCCGCGCGTGGCGCAAAAGATGATCCCGTATCTGGTCGAGCATTTCGGCAACCCGGCCAGCCGCTCGCACGCCTTCGGCTGGAAGGCCGAGGAGGCGGTGGAGCAGGCACGCGAGGAGGTCGCGGCGCTGGTGCGCTGCGACGCCAAGGACCTGGTTTGGACCTCGGGTGCCACCGAGTCGATCAACCTCGCGCTCAAGGGCGCGGCCGAGTTCTACAAGGCCAGGGGCAAGCACCTGGTCACGGTCAAGACCGAGCACAAGGCGACGCTGGACACCATGCGCGAACTCGAGCGCCGTGGCTTCGAGGTTACCTACCTCGATGTCGACGCCGAAGGCATGCTGGACCTGGCCGCGCTGCAGGCGTCGCTGCGCAAGGACACCATCCTGGTCTCGGTGATGTTCGTCAACAACGAGATCGGCGTCATCCAGGACATCCCGGCGATCGGCGAGCTGTGCCGCAGCCGCGGCATCCTGTTCCATGTCGACGCGGCACAGGCCACCGGCAAGTGCGACATCGACCTTGCCGCGCTCAAGGTGGACCTGATGTCGCTCACGGCCCACAAGACCTACGGTCCCAAGGGCATCGGCGCGCTGTATCTCAGGCGCAAACCCCGCGTCAGACTGGAGGCGCAGATGCACGGCGGCGGGCACGAGCGCGGCTTTCGCTCCGGCACGCTGGCGACGCACCAGATCGTCGGTATGGGCGAGGCGTTCCGGCTGGCGAGACTGGAAATGGGTGCCGAGCGCGAGCGCGTGCGCGCGATGCGCGACCGGCTGCTGGCCGGCATGCGCGAGATGGAGGAGGTCTTCGTCAACGGCCACCTCGACAAGCGCGTGCCGCACAACCTGAACGTGAGCATCAATTTCGTCGAGGGCGAATCGCTCATCATGGCGGTCAAGGACATCGCGGTGTCCTCGGGTTCGGCCTGCACCTCGGCCTCGCTGGAGCCCTCCTACGTGCTGCGCGCCCTCGGGCGCTCGGACGAGCTGGCGCATTCGTCCATGCGCTTCACCCTCGGGCGCTTTACCACCGAGGAGGAGGTGGACTACACCCTCGCGCACCTGAAGTCCAAGGTGGCCAAGCTGCGCGAGATGTCGCCGCTGTGGGAAATGCACAAGGACGGCATCGACCTCAGCACCGTGCAGTGGGCCGCGCACTAGACCGTAACCGGAGTCAGACATGGCATACAGCGATAAGCTCATCGACCATTACGAGAACCCGCGCAACGTCGGCGCCTTCGACAAGGGCGACGCCTCGATCGGCACCGGCATGGTCGGCGCCCCGGCCTGCGGCGACGTCATGAAGCTGCAGATCAAGGTCAACGACGATGGCGTCATCGTCGATGCGCGCTTCAAGACCTACGGCTGCGGCTCGGCGATCGCCTCCAGTTCACTGGCCACCGAGTGGATGAAGGGCAAGACCCTGGACCAGGCCGAGCAGATCCGCAATACCCAGATCGCCGAGGAGCTGGCGCTGCCGCCGGTGAAGATCCACTGCTCGATCCTCGCCGAGGACGCCATCAAGGCGGCGGTTGCGGATTACCGGGGCAAGCACGGCGGGGCCAAGCACGGCTCGGGGCACAAAGACGAGCAGAAGGCAGCTTGAGATGCCGGTGACGCTGACCGAGAAGGCCGCCAGCCACGTCCAGGGCTCCCTCGCCAAGCGCGGCAAGGGCCTCGGCCTGCGCCTGGGCGTGCGCACCTCCGGGTGCTCGGGCATGGCCTACAAGATGGAATTCGCCGACGCCATCAACCCGGAGGACATCCAGTTCGAGAGCCACGGCGTGAAGGTCGTGGTGGATCCCAGGAGCCTGCCCTACCTGGAAGGCACCGAGCTCGACTACACCCGCGAAGGCCTCAACGAGGGCTTCAGGTTCCGCAACCCGAACGTCAAGGACGAGTGCGGGTGCGGCGAGAGTTTCAACACCTAGGATTGCACGGCGCTCGCGCGATCGGCCGACACACGGGATGCGTGTGCGGAGGCGCGTGATGCGTCTGTGCAACGGATGACGAACCACTTCGAACTGTTCGGCCTGGCGCCATCGTTCGCGCTCGACGCCGGGGCGCTGGACCGCGCCTTCCGCGAACTGCAGGCGCAGGTGCACCCGGACCGGTTCGCGCAGGCGGGCGACGCCGAGCGCCGGGCCTCGATGCAATGGTCCACCCGCGCCAACGAGGCCTACCGCCTGCTCAGGGACCCGGTCGAGCGCGCGCGCTACCTGCTCGAGCTGCACGGCGTGGACACCGGCTTCGACACCGACACCGCGATGCCGGGGGACTTCCTCGCGCGCCAGATCGAGCTGCGCGAGGCGCTGGAGGAGGCCAAGCACAAGCGTGACGTCGCCGCGCTGGAGGCGATGAAGCGTGGCCTGGCCGCCTCGTCCCGCGCGCTGCAAGCCGAGCTCGCGAGCCGCATCGACCGCGCGCAGGACTATGCCGGCGCGACCGGCGCGGTGCGCCAGCTGCAGTTCCTGAAGCGGCTCGCCGAAGAGGTCGACGCGGCCGGCGATTTCGACTAGGGCCGGGCGATGGCGCTGTTCCAAATCGCCGAGCCTGGCCAGTCCGCCGCGCCGCACCGGCACCGGCTGGCGGTGGGAATCGACCTTGGCACCACCAACTCGCTGGTCGCCACGGTGCGCAGCGGCATACCCACGGTGCTGGGCGACGAGCAGGGCCGGCCGCTGATGCCCTCCATCGTTCGCTACCTGCCCGGGGGGGCGGTGGAGGTCGGCTACGCGGCGCAGTCCCGCCAGGTCGAGGATCCGAAGAATTGCCTCGCCTCGGTCAAGCGCTTCATGGGGCGCGGGCTCAGGGACGTGGCCTACATCGAGAACTCGCCCTACGATTTCGTGGACGCCCCCGGCATGGTGCAACTGCGTACCGTCGCCGGCGTGAAAAGCCCGGTGGAGGTATCGGCCGAGATCCTGAAGGCGTTGCGCCGACGCGCCGAGCTGTCGCTGGCGGGCGATCTCGCAGGCGCGGTGATCACGGTGCCGGCCTATTTCGACGACGCCCAGCGCCAGGCCACCAAGGACGCGGCGCGCCTGGCGGGCCTCAACGTGCTGCGTCTGCTGAACGAGCCCACCGCCGCGGCGGTGGCCTACGGCCTGGAGAACGCATCCGAGGGCCTCTACGCCGTGTTCGACCTGGGCGGCGGCACCTTCGATATCTCCATCCTGCGCCTGTCCAGGGGCGTGTTCGAGGTGCTGGCCACCAGCGGCGATGCCGCGCTCGGGGGCGACGACTTCGACCATCGCGTGTTCTGCTGGGCGCTGGAGGAGGCGAAGCTGCCGCCGCTGCCGCCGCGCGACACCCGCATGCTGCAGTTGAAATCGCGCGAGGCCAAGGAGGCGCTCGCGCTGCACGGCGAAGCGCCGCTTACCGCGAAGCTCTCCAGCGGGGAGTTCATCGACCTGCGCCTCACCACGGAGACCTTCTGCCGCATCACGCAGAACCTGGTGCACAAGACCCTCGGCCCGACGCGCAAGGCGCTGCGGGACGCGGGCCTGGCGGTGGAGGACATCAAGGGCGTGGTGATGGTGGGCGGCGCCACGCGCATGCCGCAGCTGCAGCGGGCGGTGGCCGAATTCTTCGGCCGCGACCCGCTCAACAACCTGGACCCGGACAAGGTGGTGGCGCTGGGCGCCGCGATGCAGGCCAACGTGCTCGCGGGCAACCAGCCCGAGGGCGGGGACTGGCTGCTGCTGGACGTGATCCCGCTGTCGCTGGGGATCGAAACCATGGGCGGCCTGGTCGAGCGCATCGTGCCGCGCAACTCGACCATCCCGACCGCGCGCGCCCAGGAGTTCACCACCTTCAAGGACGGCCAGACCGCGATGAGCATCCACGTGGTGCAGGGCGAACGCGAGCTGGTATCCGATTGCCGGTCGCTGGCGCGCTTCGAGCTGCGCGGCATCCCGCCGCTGGCGGCGGGGGGGGCGCGGATCCGGGTCGGCTTCCAGGTGGACGCCGACGGCCTGCTGTCGGTGAGCGCCCGCGAGCAGTCCACCGGCCTCGAGTCCTCGATCAGCGTCAAGCCCTCCTATGGACTGGGCGACTCCGACATTGAGCGCATGCTGAGGGATTCCTTCGAGCATGCGCGCGAGGACATGCATGCGCGCGCGCTGCGCGAGCACCGGGTCGAGGGCGAGCGGCTGGCCGGCGCGGTGCGCGGCGCGCTGGCCGCCGACGGCGGCCTGCTGGCACCGGAGGAGCGCGGCGAAATCGACCGGCTGCTCGCGGCACTGGAGGCGGCGCTGCCGGGGGACGACGCGCGCGCCATCAAGCGCGCCGCCGAGGCCCTCAACCGCGCCACCGGTTCCTTTGCCGCGCGCCGCATGGACGAGGGCGTCAAGCGCGCCCTTGCCGGGCGCAGCATCGCCAACCTGGACCTCTGATGCCCAAGCTGAAGGTACTGCCGCACGCCACGCTCTGCCCGCAGGGCGCGGAGATCTCCGCCGCTGAGGGCGAGACCCTGTGCAACATCCTGCTGGCGAACCACGTCGACATCGAGCACGCCTGCGAGAAGTCCTGCGCCTGCACCACCTGCCACGTCGTGGTGCGCGAGGGCTTTGCGTCCCTCGATCCGGCCCAGGAGAAGGAAGAAGACCTGCTCGACAAGGCCTGGGGCCTGGAGGGAACCTCTCGCCTTTCCTGCCAGGCGCGGATGTGCAGCGCGGACCTCGTGATCGAGCTCCCGAAGTACACCATCAATTACGAGCGCGAGGGAGGCGGGCGCAAGTGAGGGCAAGCGCATGAAGTGGACCGACTCGCGCGAGATCGCCATCGCCCTGGCGGAGAAACTCCCAGACCGGGACCCGGCAAGGGTGAATTTCGTCGACCTGCGCGACTGGGTACTTGGCCTGGAGGGCTTCGACGACGACCCCCGGCGTTCCGGTGAGAGGATCCTCGAGGCCATCCAGGCAATGTGGATCGAGGAGGCGGATTCAGGCGGAAATTGAGCTACCCTAGCGCCTTGTTCCGGGGAGCCCAGATGAAGATCAGAATCGCATTCCTCGCCGCCCTTGCCGCGGTGTCGTTTCCGGCCGCCGCGCAAGAGCTGTCCGTCGGCCTGTCCACGCCGGTGACCACGATGGACCCGCATTTCCACAACCTGACGCCGAACAACTCGCTCGCCAAGCACCTGTTCGAGACGCTGGTGCACCAGGACGACCAGCAGGCGCTGCGGCCCGGCCTGGCCGAGAGCTGGAAGGCGCTCGACGACACCACCTGGGAGATCAAGCTCAGGAAGAACGTGCGCTGGCACGACGGCGCGCCGTTCACCGCCGAGGACGTGCTGGCGACGCTCAAGCGCATCCCCAACGTGCCCAACAGTCCGGCCTCGTTCGCGATCTACACACGTCCGATCTCCGACGCCAGGGCGAAGGACCCGCATACCCTGATCCTGACCACGCGCGCCCCGCACCCGCTGCTTCCCAACGATCTTGCCACCATCCACATCATCAGCGCGAAGATGGCCGGCATGGGCACGCCGGACTACAACTCCGGCAAGGCGGTGAACGGCACCGGGCCCTACAAGTTCGGCGAGTACGTCTCCGGCGACCGCGTGGTGCTGGTGGCCAACGACAAGTACTGGGGTCCGAAGCCGGCGTTCCCGAAGATCCGCTTCCGCATGATCACTAACTCCCCCGCGCGCGTCGCGGCACTGCTGGCGGGCGACGCGCAGATGATCGAAGCGGTGCCCACCGCGGACATCGCCAACCTGAAGAAGGACGCACGCGTCACGCTGGCTTCCACGGTGTCCAACCGCATCATCTACCTGCACATGGATTCCGGGCGCGAGCGCAACTCGCCGTTCGTCACCGACACCGCCGGCAGGCCGCTGGAGGCCAACCCGCTGCGCGACCCGCGCGTGCGCAAGGCGATCTCGATGATGATCGACCGCAACGCGATCGTGTCGCGCATCATGGAAGGCGAGGCGAAGCCCGCCGGGCAGTTCCTGCCCGAGACCTTTCATGGCACCAGCCGTAAGCTGCAGCCGGAGAAATATGACCCGGATGGGGCGAAGAAGCTGCTTGCGGCGGCCGGCTATCCCAATGGCTTCGGCCTCACGCTGCACACGCCCAACAACCGCTACATCAACGACGAGAAGATCGCGCAGGCGGTGGCGCAATTCCTCACCCGCGGCGGCATCCCGACCAAGGTGGACGCCATGCCCTCGGCGGTGTTCTTCTCGCGCGGCTCGAAGCTGGAGTTCTCGTTCCTGCTCGCCGGCTGGGGTGCGGGCACCGGCGAGAACAGCTCGCCGCTGCGCTCGCTGGTGGCCAGCTTCGATCCCAAGCTGGGCAATGGCGCGGCCAACCGCGGCCGCTTTTCGGACGCGGGCGTGGACGCCATGATCCACACCGCGCTCTCCACCATCGACGACACCAAGCGCGGTCTGATGCTGGCAGCCGCGGCGGACAAGGCGATCGGCGAGCTGACCGGCGTCATCCCGCTGCATTACGAAGTGAGCACCTGGGGCATGAAGAAGGGCCTTGCCTACAAGGCGCGGGTGGACCAGGGCACGTTTGCCCATGAAGTGGTGCCGGCGAAGAAGTAGGCCCGGACCCGCCAGGTGACGGTCTACGTCCTGCGCCGGCTGGCGCAGACGCTGCTGGTCCTGCTCCTAACCTCCGGACTGGTGTTCGGCGGCCTGTACCTGGTCGGCGACCCGGTGGAGATCCTGGTCAACCCGCAGGCCGACCAGGAGGAGCGCGCCCGCAGCGCGGCGGCGCTCGGCCTGGACCGCCCGGCGCTGGAGCAGTACTGGATTTTCCTCAAGGGCGCGTTCAGCGGCGATCTGGGCAAGTCCTTCGTCTTCGGCCGCTCGGCGCTCGAGGTCATCATCGAGCGCATGCCGGCGACGCTGGAGCTCGCGCTCCTCGCCATGGTGATGTCGGTGGGGCTGGGGATTCCGCTGGGCCTGTACGCAGGGCTACGCCCGCACGGCTTGGCCGCTCGCGCCATTATGGCGGGCTCGATCTTGGGCTTTTCGCTGCCCACGTTCTGGGTCGGGCTGCTGCTCATCATGGTGTTCGCGGTGCAGCTGGGCTGGCTGCCCTCGACCGGACGCGGTCCGACCACCGAGTTCCTCGGCGTGCAGGTCTCGATCCTGACCTGGGAAGGGCTGCGCTACGCGCTGCTGCCGGCGCTGAACCTGGCTCTGTTCAAGCTCTCGCTCATCGTCCGCCTGACGCGGGCACAGGTGCGGGAGCAGTCTTTGCTCGACTACATCCGCTTTGCGCGCGCCAAGGGCCTCAAGCGCGCCCGGGTGATCGGCGTGCACCTGCTGAAGAACATCCTGATTCCGCTCATCACCGTGATCGGCCTGGAGCTGGGCTCGGTGATCGCGTTCGCCGTGGTGACCGAGACCATTTTCGCCTGGCCGGGCATGGGCAAGCTGGTGATCGACTCCATCTTCCAGCTCGACCGGCCGGTGGTGGTGGCCTACCTGCTGGTCACGGTGTTCATGTTCATCATGATCAACCTGGTGGTGGACCTGCTGTACTCGGCGCTGGATCCGCGCGTGCGCATTGCGGAGGTGAAATCGTGAGCGCAGTCCTGCCCGCCGCCGAGCCGGTCCCGCAGACCCCGTTCCGGCGTTTCCTGGAAGAGTTCTTCGAGTCGAAGCTGGCGACGCTGGGTTTCGTGATGCTGGCGGGGATCGTGCTGTTGGCGCTGTTGGCGCCGCTGCTGGCGCCGCAGAACCCCTACGACCTCGCCAAACTGGAGCTGCTCGATGCGCGCCTGGAGCCCGGGGCGAGGAGCGTTGCGGGCATCACTTACCTCCTCGGCACCGACGGGCAGGGGCGCGACATGCTCTCGGCGATTCTCTATGGGCTGCGGGTGTCGTTGTACGTCGGGGTGGTCAGCGGCATCATCGCTCTTACCCTGGGCGCGCTCACCGGCGTGCTTGCGGCCTACGCCGGCGGCCGCATCGAGCAGTTCGTGATGCGCGTGGTGGACATCCAGCTGGGATTCCCGGCGATCCTGGTGGCGCTGATCCTGCTCGCGGTGCTGGGCAAGGGCGTGGACAAGATCATCATCGCGCTGGTGTGCGTGCAGTGGGCCTATTACGCGCGTACCGCACGCTCGGCGGCGCTGGTGGAGCGCGGCAAGGAGTACATGGAGGCGGCGCGCGGCCTGGGCCTGTCCGGGACGCGCATCGTGCTGCGCCACCTGCTGCCCAACGCCCTGCCGCCGCTGATCGTGGTCGCAACCGTGCAGGTGGCGCACGCCATCGCGCTGGAGGCGACGCTTTCGTTCCTGGGCCTGGGCCTGCCGACCACCGAGCCGTCGCTGGGCCTGCTGATCGCCAACGGCTACGAGTACCTGATGTCGGGCAAGTACTGGATCAGCTTCACTCCCGGTGTGGCGCTGCTCGCCACCATCCTCGCCATCAACCTCGTGGGCGACCAGCTGCGCGACGTGCTCAACCCCAGGCTGGCGAAGTGACCGTGGCATGAGACACCCCGTGTCTGCCTCCTGCGCGCTGCTGCAGGTCCACGACCTGGTCACCGAGTTCGCCGGGCGCGAGGGGCGGCTGCGGGCGGTGGACGGGGTCAGCTTCAGCCTCGAGCGCGGCGAAATCCTCGGGCTGGTCGGGGAGTCCGGTTCCGGCAAGTCGGTGACCGGTTTTTCCATCATGGGATTGGTGGATGCCCCCGGGCGCATCGCCGGGGGCAGCGTGAAGTTCGACGGCATGGAGCTGGTGGGGATGGCCGACGGCGAGCTGCGCCGGCTGCGCGGCAAGCGCATCGCCATGATCTTCCAGGACCCGATGATGACCCTCAACCCGGTGCTGTCCATCGAGACCCAGATGCTGGAGACCGTGCTCGCGCACGACGCGGTGCCGCGCCAGGAGGCGCGGCGGCGCGCTATCGAGGCGCTGGGGCTGGTCGGCATCGCCTCGCCGGCCGAGCGCCTGGCGCAGTACCCCCACCAGTTCTCCGGCGGCATGCGCCAGCGGGTGGCGATCGCCATCGCGCTGCTGCACCGCCCTGACCTGATCATCGCCGACGAGCCGACCACGGCGCTGGACGTGACGGTGCAGGGCCAGATCCTGTACGAAATGCAGCGCCTGGTGCGCGAGTCGGGCGCGGCGCTGGTGTGGATCACGCACGACCTGGCGGTGGTGGCCGGGCTCGCCGACCGCGTGGCGGTGATGTATGCCGGGCGCATCGTGGAGCAGGGCAGCACCGCCGAGGTGCTGGACGCTGCGCTTCATCCTTATGCGCGCGGCCTGCTGGATTCCGTACCCGCGGCGAACGCGGCCGGCGGGCGGTTGCGGCAGATTCCCGGCATGACCCCCTCGCTCGCGCACCTGCCGGCCGGATGCGCCTTTCGCGACCGCTGCGCATACGCTGACGACGCCTGCGCCGCGGTTCCCGGGATCACCCTGCGCGGTTCGCGCCAGGTGCGCTGCCATCATCCCCTGTTCGAGGCCGTTTCATGACCAAGCCCATGCTCGAGTTCCGCGACGTGACCAAGCGCTTCGAGAAGCCCCTGGATGCCATCGAGCGCATCGCGGGGCGCCTGGGCGCGGCCGTGGCGGGGCACACGGTGCACGCGGTGGACCGCGTCTCGTTCACGGTGCACCAAGGCGAGGTGGTCGGGCTGGTGGGTGAGTCCGGCTGCGGCAAGTCCACGCTCGGGCGCCTCGCCTGCGGGCTGCACGCGCCGACAGAGGGTGGGGTTTTCTATCAGGACATCGCCGTCAATGGGACGCCGGTGCGCTCGGTGCAGATGATCTTCCAGGATCCGCACTCCTCGCTCAACCCGCGCATGCGCGTCGAGGACATCGTGGGTGAGGCGCCGCGGGTGCACCGCCTGGTGCCGGCCGCAGAGGTTCCGGACTACGTCGCGCAGCTCCTGCGCCGGGTGGGGCTGGATCCGTCCTACCGCCGGCGCTACCCGCACCAGTTCTCCGGCGGCCAGCGGGCGCGCATCGGCATCGCGCGCGCCCTCGCGGTCAAGCCCGATTTCCTGGTCTGCGACGAGGCGGTGGCGGCGCTGGACGTGTCCATCCAGGCGCAGGTGCTCAATCTGTTCATGGACCTGCGCGAGAGCCTGGGCCTGACCTACCTCTTCATCAGCCACGACCTTGGGGTGGTGAGCCACCTTTCGAACCGGGTGGTGGTGATGTACCTCGGCCGCGTCGTCGAGAGCGCGCCCACCGCCGAATTGTTCGCCAAGCCGAATCATCCCTATACCCAGGCGCTGCTGGCCGAGGTGCCGCGGCTGGACCGCAAGAACAGGAGCTTTGCACCCATCAAGGGTGAGATTCCGTCGCCGCTGGCGCCGCCCCCGGGCTGTCACTTCCATCCCCGCTGCCCGCACGCCATGCCGCGCTGCGCCCAGGAAGCGCCGGTGCTGCGCCAGGTCGCGCCCGGGCGCGTTTCCGCCTGCCATCTCGATGCCTGAATCAGCGGACAATCTCGCCGCCTACTACGCCAGGCGCGCCTCGGAGTACGAGCGGATCTATGCCAGGCCCGAGCGCCAGGCGGACCTCTCGGCGCTGCGCGAGCGCATCGGCGGGATGTTTGCCGGACGCTCGGTCCTGGAACTCGCCTGCGGCACCGGCTGGTGGACGCCGGTGATCGCGCAGGGCGCGGCGCGGGTCACCGCGCTCGACCTGAACGAGGAAGTGCTGGCGATCGCGCGCGCCAAGGACCTTCCCGCCGGGAAGGTCGAATTCGTGCGCGGCAGCGCGTTCGAGATCCCGGATTTCGGCCGCCGGCACGACGCCCTGTTCGCCGGCTTCTGGTGGTCGCATGTGAGGCTGGAGGAACTGGATGCGTTCCTCGGCTCTGCGGTGGCCGCGCTCGCCCCCGGCGCGCTGGTCGCCTTCCTCGACAACCGCTATGTCGAGGGCTCGAGCACCCCCGTTTCTCGGCGCGATGCACAGGGCAACAGCTACCAGCTGCGCAAGCTGGCCGATGGCAGCAGCCACGAGGTGCTGAAGAATTTTCCGCACCCCGGGGAACTCATCGCGCGCGCGTCGCGCCGCGGCGTGGACGCAGGCGTGGAATTGCTGCAGCATTACTGGTTGCTGCGCTTCCGGGGCCCGGGGTGAGCGCGCCCTACGAGATCCGCGGCCCGAAGCTGCCGGCAATCCCGCTGGTGCTGGATTCGCCGCATTCCGGCAACCGCTTTCCGGATGATTTTGGGGCCCTGGTGAGCCAATCCGAGCTGCGCGAAGGCGAGGACTGCTTCGTGGACGAGCTCTACGCGGGAGCCACGGAGATGGGCGCGCCGCTGCTGGCCGCGCTCTGGCCGCGCACCTACCTCGATCCGAACCGCCACGCGGGCGACGTGGACCTGGACCTGATCGACGGCCCCTGGCCGTGGGCGTACGTGCCCAGCGGCAAGGCGAGGCTCGGCAAGGCGCTGCTGTGGCGCACGCTGGAGGACGGCCGGCCCATCTATGCGCGCCGCCTGTCGCCGGAGGCGGTGCGCGCGCGCATCGAGCGTTGCCACGCCCCGTACCACGCCGCGATCCGTGGGCTGCTGGATGCCTCGGTGAAGCGCTTCGGCAAGGTCTGGCACATCAACTGCCATTCCATGCGCGGCACCGCCGGCAGGCAGAGCGAGGAGGGCGAAGGCAATGTCCGCGCCGATTTCGTCCTCGGCGACCGCGACGGCACCACCTGCGACCCGGGATTCACCGAACTGGTGCGCCGGACGCTCGCCGGCATGGGCTACTCGGTCAAGGTCAACGATCCCTACAAGGGCGTGGAACTGGTGCGCGCCTATTCGGACCCCATGGCCGGGCGGCACAGCCTGCAGATCGAGATCAGCAAGCGCCTGTACATGGACGAGGCGGCGCTCGCCAAGAGCGCCGGATTCGGCAGGCTGCAGAAGGACCTGACCACGCTCCTGGAGGAGATTCGCAAGGCCCTATGACGACAGACCACTATCCCGTCGATCTCTCGCCCCCGGAGATTGCACCCTATCGCCAGGGCAACACCGCCGTCGACTACGTGCACGTGCTGGATTCCGGCAAGCCGGGGCCGAACCTCATGATCCAGGCCCTCAGCCACGGCAACGAGATCTGCGGCGCCCTGGCCCTGGTCTGGCTGCTCCGGGAAAAGGTGAGGCCGGCGCGCGGCAGGCTGACGCTCGCCTTCGCCAACGTGGAGGCATTTGCGCGCTTCGACCATGACGACCCGGACCGTTCGCGCTACATCGACGAGGACTACAACCGCGTCTGGGCCGACGAGGCGCTGTTCGGCAAGCGCGATTCCATCGAGCTGCGCCGCGCGCGCCAGCTGCAGCCCTTCGTGGACGCCGCCGACTACTTGCTCGACCTGCACTCCATGCACGAGCCCTGCCGCCCGATCATGGTCTGCGGAACGAGCGAGAAAAGCGCTGCCTTTTCACGCAAGCTGGGCGTCCCCGGCGACCTGCTCATCGATACCGGGCATCCAGCCGGCCTGCGCATGATCGAGCGGGGCGGCTTCGGCGATCCGGCGAGCCCCCGCACGGCGGTGCTCATCGAGTGCGGCCAGCACTGGGAGAGGTCCTCCGAGGCGGTGGCGAAGGACACGGTGCTGCGCTTGCTCAAGCTCACCGGGGCGGTAGAGCCCGGCTGGGCAGATGCCCGGATCGCCCTCGCTCCGCCGAAGCACCAGCGCCTGGTCCGGGTGACGCAGGCCGTGGTTGCCAAATCCATGGCATTCAGATTCGCATGGGCCTTCAAGGGCTTGGAGGTGATTCCGAAGGCCGGGACCGTGCTCGCCACGGATGGCGACACGGTCTGGAAGACCCCCTACGACAACTGCGTCATGGTGATGCCATCGGTGAAGCACCTGAAACCGGGAACGACCCTCGTGCGTTTAGGCCGATACGACTGACAGGACGCGGCTCCTGCCTCTGGTGCTGGCCCCGCCGCAGGGCCTTTCGTTTTCCAACGACATCAGCATCCAGCGCGGCATGAGCGGGGGGGGTGTTCCTCGGCATCGCCGGCGAGCCCGACCCGCTCTCAGACTAGGGCAACGTGCTGGCTTGGCGCACGGCCGGCAGGTCGTTGTGCACCACCGCCCAGACGATCGCCGCATCGAGCAGTTAAATGGACTTTAATATCAATTCGGGTCCGATCCCCGATCTGCTACCCTGCGCGCCCCATGATGCAGGACACCAAGGACAAGCCCAGGCGGGCGATCGCCGCGGCGGTGCAGCTGCCCGGCGCGAGCGATGCCGAGTTCGAGGCCTCGCTGGGCGAGTTGCAGCAACTCGCCAAGACGCTTGGCTTCGAGGTGGTCGCGACCTTCACCCAGAAGCGTGCCCGCTTCGACCAGACGGCCTACTTCGGCGCCGGCAAGCGCGAGGAACTGAGGGCGCTTGCCGAGAACGCCGACCTGGTCCTCCTCGACCATGAGATCTCGCCTTCGCAGGCGCGCAACCTGGAGAAGGTGGTCGAGCGCGAGGTGATGGACCGCACCATGGTGATCCTGGAGATCTTTCACCGCCACGCCCGTTCGCGCACCGCGCGCGCCCAGGTCGAGATCGCGCGCCTCCGCTACCTGGCGCCGCGCATGCGCGAGGCCGCCAAGCTGGCCGGCCCGCAGGGCCGGCAGCGCAGCGGCGTCGGCGGCCGCGGCGCCGGCGAATCGCATACCGAGCTGGACCGGCGCAAGATCCGCGACCGCATCTCCGAGCTGCAGCAGGAGATCGTCGCCATGGACGCCGAGCGCCGCACGCGGCGCGCGCGGCGCCAGGGGAGCGAGGCACCGGCGCGGGTGGCGCTGGTGGGCTACACCAACGCCGGCAAGTCGACGCTGATGCGCGCGCTTACCGGCAGCGACACCCTGGTCGCGGACAAGCTCTTCGCCACGCTCGACACCACGGTGCGCGCCCTGCAGCCGGAGGGCAAGCCGCGGGTGCTGGTGAGCGACACCGTCGGCTTCATCAAGAACCTGCCGCACGAGCTGGTGGCCTCGTTCAGGTCCACGCTGGAGGAGGCGCTGGAGGCCTTGCTCCTGCTGCATGTGCTCGACGCAAGCGATCCGGGCGGCGAGCGCCAGCGACAGGTGACCGAGAAGGTGCTGGATGAAATCGGCGCGCGGGAGGTGCCGCGCATCCTGGTATTCAACAAGATCGACCGCCTGCAGCCCGCAGCGGCGGTGCAGAAGGCGGCCGCGCTGCGCGCGCTGCATCCGGGCTGCATCGTGATGAGTGCGCGCCGCGAGGACGACCTCGCCCGATTGCGCGAGACGATCCTTGCCTTCTTCCGCAAGGACCTGGTCGAGGCGGAGCTCTTCCTGCCCTGGAGCGCGCAGCAGCTGCGCGGGGAGATCTTCGGCAACTGCGAGGTGCTGGAGGAACGCTCCGGGAACGACGGCGCGACCTTTCGGGTGCGCGGCGAGGCCGAGGCGCTCAAGCGCCTGAAGCGCGCTATTTCCTGAGCTTGCCCCAGAGCTGGTCGAGGCGCGCATAGCGCCCGCAGCCCGAGACGTAGAACTGGTAGCGCAACGGGTTCTTCTTGTAGTAGTCCTGGTGATAGTCCTCGGCGGGCCAGAACCGCCCGGCCTTTACCACCGGCGTGACGATCTTCTCCTTGAAGGGCTTGTCCTTCTCCCACTTCGCCTTCGAGGTCTCTGCAAGCTTGCGCTGCTCCTCGGAGTGCCAGTAGATCCCGGGCCGGTACTGCGAACCGCGGTCGCAGAACTGGCGGTCGATCGTCGTCGGGTCGTGATTGATCCAGAACTGCTGCAGCAGCTTCTCGTAGCTGACCTTGGCCGGGTCGTAGGTGACTTCGACCACCTCGGTGTGGCCGGTCGTGCCGGTCGAAATCTGTTCGTAGGTCGGGTTCTGCGTGCGGCCGTCCATGTAGCCGGAGACCGCGGCGGTGACCCCGGGCAGCTTCTCGAACGCCTCCTCAATGCACCAGAAGCAGCCGCCGGCGAAGGTGGCCTTGGCGCTCACCTGGGCGTGGGCGGCCGCGGGCATCAGGAAAGCGAGGGCAAGGATGAGCGTCTTCATGGGTGTCTGCTGGGCCAGAGTCGCGCGTGGTCGCTGGCTACTCGACCTTCGCCTTGCTGCGCATCTCGCGCACCAGCAGGTCGATCTTCTGCTGCGTCAGGCGCTGCTGGATCTGCGGCTTCACCTGCGCCAGCGGCGGGAAGTTGACCGGCCGCACGTCCTCCAGACGGATGATATGGAAGCCGAAGCGGGTGCGCACCGGGACGCCGGTCATGGTTCCCTTCTCCAGCTTCACCATCGCGTCGGCGAATGCTTTGTCGAAGGTGCCGGGGAGGTTCCATTCGAGGTCGCCGCCGCGCGGGCGCGAGCCGTCGTCGATGGAGCTCTTCTGCGCCAGCTCCTCGAACTTGGCACCCTTGGCGATTTCGGCGATCAACCTCTTGGCTTCGTCCTCGGCTGCCACCAGGATGTGGCGCGCGCGGTACTCGGTGGAGCCGGTCTGCGCCTTGGCGCGGTCGTACTCCTTCTGCACCTCGGCGTCGGTCACCGGGTTCTGCCGGGCCCAGTCGCGCAGGTAGCTCTGCACGATCACGGTCTGGCGCACGAAATCGAGCTCCTGCCGCAGCTCGGCGCGCTTGGTGAAGCCGCTGCGGGCGGCCTCCTGCTGGATGATTTCGCGGTTGACCAGTTCTTCCTTGACCGCCGAGCGCAGCTGCTCGCTGTCGGCGATGCCCTGCTGCAGTCGCTGCTGCAGGATCATGTCGGCGCGGATGCGCGGGATCTGCACTCCGTTCACTGTGGCCAACGGACCGGTGGCGGCGGGGGCCGGCTTGGCGGCCTTGGCGGGCTCCTGGGTCGGCAGCACTGGGGTAGCGGCGGGCTTGGCAGGGGCGGGCGCCTGCGCGGCGACCAACTGGGCGTGCGACAAGAACGCGGCCAGGAGCACGCCGCAATACACCTTCATGGCCCTCCTTTCCAGGGAATCTCTGGACAAGACCCCCGGTTGGCTGTCCGATGAGAAGCGCTGAGGCGCCCATCGAACAACAACGGCAGAGGGCGACCAACGACAAACGGATGACGCTGGCGGGGCGCTGGATTCGAGAAGTACTCCAAGGCCATGCGGCGCGCGGTGTTCCTGGCGCAGATGGATCCTGCGGTGCCCGGGGCCGGGCTGTGCGAGCTGCTCCGGCCGGTGTACCCGCAGGCGGGCGACGGACCCCGGCCGATCCAGCTCTGGGTCAGCTGCGCGCCGGCCAAGCTGTGCATGGTTGGACAACGATTGTCGCGAGTTCCCTAGTGAGGGCGACATTATGCGTCAACTTCGCCCGGAGACCGGGCGCTGATGGCGAGCGCGTGGATCGGGTGCTGCATCAGGTCACCCAGCGCCTGGTAGACCATGCGGTGGCGGGCGAGGGTGGGCTTGCCGGCGAAGGCCGGCGATTCGATGCGCAGGCGCCAGTGGGTGTTGCCGCCGGGGGCGGCGCCGGCGTGGCCGGCGTGGCGTGCGCTCTCGTCCTCGAGATCCAGCCGGGTGGGGGACAGCGACTGCAGCCTGCGCACGATCTCCTCGGCGACGCTCACGGCTTGCCCTCTTGCTTGCCCTCTTCCATGTAGCGAGCCAGAAAAAAGGCCTGGGCGATCACGAACAGCAGCATCAGACCCATGCCGCCGAACAGCTTGAACTGCACCCAGGTTGCCTCCGAGAAGTTGTAGGCCACCACGAGGTTGACCGCGCCCATCACGGCGAAGAACGCCACCCAGCTCCAGTTGAGCCGGACCCAGACCGCCTCGGGCAGCACCACCTGGCCGGACATCATGGCGCGGATCAGGTTCCTGCCGAACGCGGCGGCTGAGACGCCGAGCACCACCGCGAACAGCCAGTACAGGACCGTCGGCTTCCACATGATGAACATCCGGTCCTGCAGCGCCAGCGTCAGGCTGCCGAAGACGACGATGATGGCGAGGCTCGCCCACAGCATCGGCTCGATGCGCCGGCCGCGCAGCTTGAGCCACACCACCTGGCCCAGCGTGGCCGCGATCGCGGCCGCGGTGGCGACGTAGATGTCGCTGAACCAGTAGACCGCGAAGAAGCAGATCACCGGGAACATGTCGAACAGGAATTTCATGGCGCGAGCAGCTTCCTCTTGCGGTGCCAGTCGATGATCGCCTCGCGCGGATAGCCGCGAAAGCGTTTTTCGCCGCGGCCGGAGGGCACGCGCACCCAGGGCGCCTTGGAGTCGAGCAGGATGTGCTGGCGCTCGCGCGGGACGGGCAGCGGGGTGTCGAGCGCCGAGGCGAATGGATAGACCCACTCCGCCCAGCGCGCATCGCTGATCCACAGCGCCGAGCCGCACTTGCAGCAGAAATGGCGCAGCCCCCGCCTCGGCCGGTAGACGGCGACATGCGCTTTGCCGGTGATCTTCAGGCTCGCGGCCTCGCCCAGGATGTTGATCGCGCTGCCCGAGCCGCCGGCGGTCTTGCGGCAGATGGAGCAGTAGCAGTGCAGGTAAGGCACCGGGGTGTGGCTGCGCACCGAAAAGCGCACCGCCCGGCAGTGGCAGGATCCCTTCAGCAGCATGGCGCTATTATTGCGCAAAGCCGGATTTCCGGTTCACCTCCCGGGGAGGCATGCGCATGGCGCTGGTGAAACTGGTCGAGTACGCGCAGGCCGGTGACGAGGTCAGGGCGGTGTACGACGAAATCATGAGGGCCCGCGGCACGGATTGGATCAACAACTTCTGGAAGGCGCTCGCCAACGACCCGGCGCTGCTGCGCCGGACCTGGGACGACGTGCGGCAGGTGATGGCGCCCGGCGCGCTCGACCCGCTGGTGAAGGAGATGGTCTATGTGGCGGTGAGCGCCACCAACGGCTGCGAATACTGCACGCACTCGCACACCGCGGCGGCGCGCGCCAGGGGCATGACCGAGGCCCAGTTGATGGAACTCATGGCGGTGACGGCCCTCGCCAATGCCACCAACCGCCTCGCCAACGGCCTGCGCATCCCGGTCGATGCGCAGTTCCGGTGAGGCCTGTCTGCGCCGCCCCCAGGGGTATGATTGCGCAGCTGCGTCCCTGGGGAATTGGCCATGGGGATGTCGCGGTGGATCCAGGCGGTGGCGGCGGCGGCCCGCATTACGGCCGCCCGCCGGCACCTCGATCGGCCTGCCGCCGTCGCCGGGCACCAGGAAACGCTTCCACAGCCGGTCCTCGGCGCGAATCTCGACCGGCCAGTGGCAACGGCCCTCCACCCGCCGGGGCTCCTCCAGCAGCAGGATGTAGCGCACCACGGTGCGGCTGCGCGACATCAATTCGGACCACGCCTCGGTCTCCGGCAGGTACTTCACCCGGGCCACGAGGCGGCGCATGGTGGCCGAGCCGTCGTCGCCGGGCAACTCGCAGCCGGCCGCGGACGGCGCCGCTGCCAGCAGGAAGATCAGTCCCGCAGTGAAGAGGCCGCGACCCCGCATGCCTGGATGCTCCGCAGATGGGAATCGCGCATCCGGGTGAGCAGCGCCGCCGCTTCGGCATCGGCGATGCGCGGCAGCGACGAGTTGAACTCCCGCACCGCCCAGCCCAGGCCGCGCATGAGGAACTCGATGCGCGCGCGGCGCCCGGCCACGGCGATCGCCTTGGCGTGGAACTCGCCGGTGGCGTGGCTGTGCGGCACGCCGTCGCGGTCCAGCAGCTTGCCCAGCAGCGCGCAATTATGGGCCTCGTCGGCCTGCACCTGCCGCAGCGTGGTCCACGCCAGGCCGTTGCGCTCGTGCTCGGCCATGAACGCCACCAGCGCCTTGGCGCCCGCGCGCTCGGTCTCGAGCATGCGGTTGAGGAAGGCCGAGAGCTCCGCCTTACTGAAACCGGACGTACTCATGCTCGAGCGGTAGGTTGTTGATGCCGCGGTCTGGCGGCGCCACCCAGCCGGCCATCCTGCCCGGCTCGACCACGCGCTGCATCAGGCTGCGCACGAAAGCGCGGTCGGCCTCGGACGGGATCCAGTCGTACAAGCGGCGGTCGTATTGCTCGCGCGGGAGGATCCTGCCTTGCGGGTCCACCGGGTGCCCGACCCAGGAACCGATGGAGCGGCGGAAGTGCGCCGAGGGCAGGGCGAGGGCGAGTGCGCCGTGCCCGGCGCGCTCGATGACGCGGTTCCAGCGCTTGAGGCCGATCTCGCAGTCCTTCAGGTACGACTCGCGCATCACCTCGTTGAGCGCGTTCAGCATCGGCGCTTCCTGATCGCCTTCGGGCGTGGCCAGCTTCAGGGTCGCCTCGCGCAGGACGTGGTCCGTGTACTGGCTTTCGTCGGGGCGGCCCTTGAGGCCGTTGGCGAAGTTGGCCGCGGCGTTCGACGAAATCTCGTTGCCGAACAGGTCCAGCGACGAGGAGCACCAGAAGTTGAGGTACTTCTGCAACAGCGGCAGGTCCACCGCGCCCGCCCGGCGAATCGCGGAAGGATCGTCCGTGCCCAGCGCCTTCATCACCTCCAGCGTGCGCCTCACCACGCGCCCGATCCCGGTCTCGCCGACGAACATGTGGTGAGCTTCCTCGGTGAGCATGAACCGGCAGGTGCGCGACAGCGGATCGAAGCCGGACTCCGCAAGGCTCTTCAGCTGGTACTTGCCGTCGCGGTCGGTGAAGTAGGTGAAGCAGTAGAACGACAGCCAGTCGGAAATCGGCTCGTTGAAGGTGGACAGGATGCGCGGCTTGTCCGCATCGCCCGAGTGCCGCGCGAGCAGCTCCTCGGCCTCCTCGCGCCCGTCGCGGCCGAAGTAGGCGTGCAGCAGGTAGACCATGGCCCAGAGATGACGGCCTTCCTCGACGTTGACCTGGAACAGGTTGCGCAGGTCGTACAGGGACGGGCAGCTGTGGCCCAGCAGCCGCTGCTGCTCGACCGACGCCGGCTCGGTGTCGCCCTGGGTCACGATCAGGCGGCGCAGGGTGGAGCGGTACTCCCCGGGCACCTGCTGCCAGGCCGGCTGGCCCATGAGGTCGCCGAAGCCGATGCGGCGCTCCGCCACCGGGTCGGCGAGGAAGATGCCCCAGCGGTAATCCGGCATCTTCACCGCCCCGTACCGCGCCCAGCCGTCGGCGTTCACCGACACCGCGGTGCGCAGGTAGGCCTCCGCCCCCTGGAAATCGCTCGGGCCCATGCTCTTCCACCAGTCGATGAACTTCGGCTGCCAGTGCTCCAGCGCCCGCTGCAGGGTGCGGTCGTTGGCGAGGTTGACGTTGTTGGGGATCTTCTCGCTGTAGTTGATGCCGCCCATGGCTATACCCGTTCCCAGTTGAATTTCGCCTTCGCCCCGGTGCCGTACGCCTTCAGCGCGCCCTGTTCGCCGACCGCGTTGGGACGGATGAAGATCCAGTTCTGCCACGCGCTGAGGCGGCCAAAGATCCGCGTCGCCATGTTCTCGCAGCCGGTGAAGCGCAGGCTGGCCTCCATTCCGGTGAGGGCGTCGGGCGAAAGGCTGGCGCGCTCCTCGCAGGCGATGCGCACTTCCTCTTCGAAGTCGATGTCGTCGGGGGTGGAGGTCGCCAGGCCGAGCGCGCGCGCCTCGAGCGCACCCAGCGCCCGGCCGATCACCTGGCGCGCGGCCTGCACCGGGCCCCGCTCGCCGCAGAAGCGCGCCTGCAGGCGGGTGGCGCCGTTCACCATCGGATACCTGCCGAAGCTGGCCTCGGTCAGCGTGAGCGACGGCCCCGGCTCCGCGTCCAGCATGTAGCTGCGGTCGGCGGCGAAAGCGAGCTCTGCGAGCGTTCCTGCGAAGCAGGAGTCGCGGTCGAGGATCGCGAACATGGACCGCGACGAGACATCCAGCCTGGCGAGGGTCCGGCGCAACAGCCCGACGGTCTCCCGCACCAGCCAATGCGACGCGTTGCGCTCCAGCAGCGCATCCACCTTCAGCATTTCCTCGGCCTTGCCGCACGTCCTCAGCAGCCACAAGCCGACCTCGAGGTGGTTGTGGCGCAGGTCCAGGATCGCCTCGTCCAGCTCGCGCGCGAGCTGCAGCGGATACCAGTCGGCGCTCGCCTCGACGGCTTCGGGCGCCTTGGCCGGCGCATGCACCGTGATCTCGGCGGTACGCGAGGCCGCATCGATCCTGACCTTCACCAGCTCGCGCTTGAGCGGGCTCAGCTTCACGCCCGCGCCGCCCGGGCGGTCGGACTGCTTGGCCAGTTCGAGCGCGCGATGCTTCACGAACTCGGCGAACCGCTGCGGCTTGACGACATGGTCCACCAGCTTCCACGCCTTCGCGCGCTCGGCGCGCACGCCCTCGGCGGTGGTGCAGAAGAGATCGGCGAGGTCGCGGCGGACCTTCCTCTTATCCACCAGCCGGGTCAGGCCGCCGGTGCCCGGCAGCACGCCCAGCAGCGGCACCTCGGGCAGGCTGACCGTGCTCGAGCGGTCGTCCACCATGGCGATTTCGTCGCAGGCGAGGGCCATTTCATAGCCGCCGCCTGCGGTGGTGCCGTTGAGTGCGGCAAGGAACTTCAATCCCGAGTCCCGGCTGGAATCCTCGATGCCGTTGCGGGTTTCGTTGGTGAACTTGCAGAAGTTCACCTTCGAGCCGTGCGTCGACAGGCCCAGCATATAGATGTTGGCCCCGGAGCAGAACATGCGGCTCTTGCCGCTGGTGAGCACCACCGACTTCACCTCCGGGTGCTCGAAGCGGATGCGGTTGAGCGCGTCATGCAGCTCGATGTCCACGCCAAGGTCGTAGGAATTGAGCTTCAGCTTGTAGCCGGGGGCGAGGCCCTTGTCCTCGGCCACGTCCAGGGTGAGGACGGCCACGGGGCCGTCGCAGGCGAGCTTCCAGTGGTGGTAGCTCTCGGGTCTGGTGTCGAAGGAGATCATGCCGGGACCGGGTGGCTTTCCGCGACGCTGCGCTTGAGATCGGCGAGGCTTTGCTTGAGGGGCTTGCCGCTGGTGTCGACGACCGCGTCGGCGCGGGCATAGAGCGCGTCGCGCTCGGCGAGCAGGCGGCGGATCTCGTCGAGCGCGGTGGAGCGGCCCTGCATCTTGCCCGCGAACGGGCGCAGGTCGCCCTGTTCCATGACCCGCTTCATGTGTTCCTCGGGCGAGGCCTTGAGCCAGACGCAGGTGCAGTGGTCGAGCAGCATGCGCCAGGTCTCGGGGTCGTTCACCAGGCTGCCGCCGGCGGCGATCACCGCGCGCGGAAGCTGCTTCAGCACGCGGGCGAGGGCCTTTCGCTCGAAGCGACGGAAGGCGTCCTGGCCGTACATCGAGAACACCTCGCCCAGCGGGGCGCCGGCCTCGCGCTCCACTTCGCGATCCAGTTCGACGAAGGGGGCCGTCATCGCCAGGGCGAGCTTCGCCCCCAGCGTCGACTTGCCGGCGCCGCGCAGGCCGACCAGCGCGACGCGGCCGCGCTTGGGCTCGGCGCCGTGCTCGCGCACCAGGATCTCCAGCGGCACTTCCATGGCATGGGCGATCCGGCGCAGCAGCAGGATGGAGACGTTGCCTTGGCCGGCCTCGAGCTGCGCCAGGTAGCGTTCGGAGATCCTGGAGGCGGCCGCCAGCGCCCGGCGCGTCATGCGCTGAGCCGCGCGCCAGGCGCGCACGCGGTCGCCCAGCTGGGACAGGTACAGGGATTCGGGGCGCGGGTGGGCGGCGTTCATGCAATATTATGCTTGAATCGAAGTGTATGCTGCAATATAATGTGTGTCAAGAATGTCCCTCAAGATCCATATCCTGGTCGGCACCATGACCGGCACGGCGCAGCTCGTGGCGCAGGAGCTGGAACTCGCCTGGGACGAGGGCGGAACCGCGGTCCAGACCCTGCTGATGGACAAGCTGGAGGCCACGGTGTTCGACCGGCCGGGGGTGTTCCTGATCTGCACCTCCACCTACGGCCAGGGCGACGTGCCGGACAACGCCAAGGCGCTGTACGAGGACCTGAAGGCGAAGCGGCCGGACCTGTCCACGGTTCGCTACGGCGTCTTCGGCCTCGGCGACCGTACCTACGCCGAGACGTTCAACTTCGGCGGCAGGAAATTCGACGACTTGCTGACGGAGCTCGGCGCCCGGCGCATCGGCGAGCGCGTGCAGCACGACGCCTCCAGCGGAACCCTGCCCGAGGAAGTCGCTGCGCAGTGGGGCGAAGGCTGGCTGGCGCTGGCGAAGCGGGGCGGTTGCTGAAGTTAGAATCGATGCAGGAGGGGGAGCATGGACCTGCAAGACATCGGGCGTGACTACAATGCGGCCGAAGACCTCGTCTTCGGCAACCTGAAGGCCGGCCGCGCCGGCAAGCCGGCCTACATCGACGACGCGGGCCAGTGCACCTACGGCGAGCTCGCCGACCGCGTCAACCGCTTCGGCAGCCACCTGCTGTCGCTCGGCCTGCGCATGGAAGACCGCATCCTGCTCGCGATGCACGACACCATCGACTGGCCCGTGGCCTTCCTGGGCGCGATCAAGGCCGGCATCGTCCCGATCGCGGTCAACACCCTGCTGACGCCGAAGGACTACGAGTACATGCTCTCGGACAGCCGCGCCAGGGCGCTGCTGGTCTCGCCGCCGTTGTGGCCGCAGTTCGAGCCGTTCGCAGCAAAGCTGCCGTTGCTCAAGCACATCCTCAAGCCGCCCTTCGCCGAGGTGATCGCCAGGGCGGACCCTGAGCTGGAGCCGGCCCCGACCACGCGCGACGATGCGTGCTTCTGGCTCTATTCCTCGGGCTCCACCGGCATGCCCAAGGGCACGGTGCACGTGCACTCCAGCATGCGCCTCAGCGCCGAGTTGTACGCGAAAGGCGTGCTCGGATTGGGCGAGGCCGACCTCTGCTATTCCGCCGCGAAGCTGTTCTTCGCCTACGGCCTGGGCAATTCGCTGTCATTCCCGCTCGCCGCGGGCGCGACCACCGTGCTGATGGCCGAGCGCCCCACGCCCGAGGCGGTGTTCAAGCGCCTCGCCGGGCACAAGCCGACGCTGTTCTACGGCGTGCCGACGTTGTACGCGGCGATGCTCGCCTCGCCGGCGTTCCCGGGCAAGGCCGAACTCAGGCTGCGCCAGTGCATCTCGGCCGGCGAGGCGCTGCCGCCGCAGATCTCGAAGAGCTTCAAGGACAAGACCGGCCTGGAGATCCTCGACGGCATCGGCTCCACCGAGATGCTGCACATTTTCCTGTCCAATCGTCCCGGCGAGCTGCGTTACGGCACCACCGGAAAGGCGGTTCCCGGCTACCAACTGAAGCTGGTGGACGAGCAGGGCGGCCCGGTGAAGCCGGGGGAGCTGGGCGAGCTCCTCATCAAGGGGCCCACGGCCGCGAACCTGTACTGGAACAACCGCGCCAAGAGCCGCTCCACCTTCGTGGGCGAGTGGACCCGTTCGGGCGACAAGTACACCCAGGACGCCGACGGCTTCTTCGTCTACGGCGGCCGCAGCGACGACATGCTCAAGGTCTCGGGCATCTGGGTCTCGCCAGCCGAGCTCGAGGCGGCGCTGGTGTCGCACGAGGCGGTGCTGGAGGCCGCGGTGGTCGGGCACGAGGACGAGCACAAGCTGGTCAAGCCCAAGGCTTTCGTGGTGCTCAAGCCCGGCCGGCAGGCCACGGTCCTGGAGCTGCAGAACTACCTGAAGTCGAGCTTGGCGCCCTACAAGTACCCGCGCTGGATCGAGTTCGCGACGGAGCTGCCCAAGACGGCCACCGGTAAGATCCAGCGCTTCAAGCTGCGGGGCTAGGCCCGGGTGCAACCGATCCGCCCAGGTGGCGGCTCGTCCTCACACGCAAAACTCCCGACACCCTCACCATGACCTTCCCGCTGGAAAAATATTGGGGGCGGCGGTTCAGATGCGCCAGATTCCTAGCGGGTAGCTGTAGCCCATGAGTCACGAAGTGTCACAGTTCGACTGAAGCCATCTCGATCCGAGATGAAATATCCATGCCTCTCAAACTGCACCGCCTGCATATCGGCGTTTTCCAGACTGGGCTCCAACCGAGCGCGAAGCTTCTTCAGTGAGTCGGCGTTTAGGTCGTACTGGCCTTCGGGCTTTTCGGTCTTGAAGAGGCGATCGTAGATGCGGATCTCGGCGTCGCGAGCGTGCCTGACGCTCACCCAGTGAATGTTTCCTTTCACCTGGATCGAATCGGCGCCAGAGGTGCCTGACTTCGTTTCGGGCAGGTACTTGGCGCTGACGATGTTGGTGACTTTGTCGTAGCCGATGCATTCGATCACATACCCAAACCGCAGCCGCACCTTGTTCCCGGGATACAAGCGGAAGTACTTGGGCTCCGGCAACTCCTGGAAATCCTCCCGCTCAATCCACAATTCCCGCGAAAACGGGATCGTGCGCTTCCCCATCTGCGGCTTCTTAGGATGGTTCGGCGCCTCCATCAGTTCTTCCTGGCCCTCCGGGTAGTTCTCGATAACAAGCTTCAGCGGATCCAGCACCGCGAAGCGCCGCTGAGCGACTTCGTCCAGGTGCTGCCGCATGCAGTCCTCGAAGACCGAGTAATCAATCCACGAATTCTCCTTCGACACCCCAATCCGCTCAGCGAACCGCCGAAACCCCTCCGGCGTATACCCCCGCCGCCGAGCCCCCGCCAAAGTGGGCATCCGCGGATCGTCCCACCCGTCCACGACCTTGTCCTCGACCAGCTTGATGAGCAGGCGCTTGGACAGCATCACGTGCGTCAATTGCAACCGCGCAAACTCAATCTGTTGCGGGAGCGGATGCTGCAGCAACCCGCCTTCGGCCAGCTTGTTCAACAGCCAGTCATAAAAAGGCCGCTGGTCCTCGAACTCCAGGGTGCACAGCGAATGGGTGATCTTCTCGACCGCATCCTCGATCGGATGCGCGTAGGTGTACATCGGGTAGATGCACCACCTGTCGCCGGTGCGGTGGTGCGTGGCTCGCTTGATGCGGTAGAGCGCGGGGTCGCGCATGTTGATGTTGGGCGAAGCCATGCTGATCCTGGCCCGCAATACGTGGGCGCCGTCGGCGTGCTTGCCCTCGCGCATCTCGCGCAGCAAGGACAAATTCTCCTCGGGCGAGCGCGAGCGATAAGGCGAATCCACCCCCGGACGGGTAAAGTCCCCCCGGTTGCGCTTCATGTCCTCCGCCGACTGCGAGTCGACGTAGGCATTGCCCGAGGTCACCAGGTATTCGGCGCACTGGTACATGAAGTCGAAGTAGTCCGACGCGTAGAGCGCCTTGCCGTCGAACTCCGGTACCAGCCACTTCACCGACTCGATGATCGAATCTACGTATTCCTGCTCCTCCCTCTCCGGATTGGTGTCGTCGAACCGCAGGTTGCAGGTGCCGCCGTACTCCTTGGCCAGGCCGAAGTTCAGCAGGATGGACTTGGCGTGCCCCAGGTGCAGGTAGCCGTTGGGCTCGGGCGGAAACCGGGTCTTGATGGCCTTCACCCTGCCCGAGGCGAGGTCGGCCTCGATGCGCCGGCGGATGAAGTGGGAATGCGATGCAACGTCCTGGTTTTTAGGGTTTTTGGCGTTCACGGCGACATTCTAGCGTGCCGCGAACCGAACCTTGTGGCGGGCGGCCGCTCCCGCTAAGGTCGGGGGGGATGCTCGATCTGCTCATCCGCGGCGCCACCCTCCTCGACGGCACCGGTGCGCCGCGCTTCACGGGCGCGGTCGGAGTCAAGGACGGCCTCATCACCGAGGTGGGCAAGGTTGCCGGCCCGGCGAAGCAGGCGGTGGAGGCTGCCGGCCTCGCCCTCATGCCGGGCATCGTGGACCTGCACACCCACTACGACGCCCAGGTGACCTGGGACCGCACGCTGTCGCCCTCGCCGGCGCTGGGCGTGACCACGGCGGTGCTCGGCAATTGCGGCTTCGGCATCGCGCCGTGCCCGGCGCCGCAGCGCCAGACGGTGCTGCGCAACCTCTCGGTGGTGGAGGGCATGGACCTCGCCGCGCTGGAGCATGGCGTCAACTGGGAGGCGGAGACCTTCGCCGATTACCTCGCCCAGCTGCGCCGCATCGGCCCCTGCGCCAACGTTGCGGTGCTGGCGCAGCACTCCACCATCCGCAGCGCGGTGATGGGCGAGGAGGCTTCGACGCGCGCAGAGCCCACGAGCGAAGAACTGGCCGCGATGCAGGCGCAGGTGCGCGAGGCGATGGGGGCGGGCGCGATCGGCTTCGCCTCGTCGTTCTCGCCCAACCACGCCGGCTGGTCCGGGCGGCCGATGCCCTCGACCATCGCCAAGGACGAGGAGCTGTTCGCCCTGCTCGCGCCGCTCAAGCAAGCCGGGCGCGGTATCTTCGTCATGGCCACCGGACCTCGGGGCACCACGGAGTACATGGAGAAGGTGGCCGCCGAGACCGGGCGCCCGGCGTTCATGGTGACGGTGCTCACCATGTTCAACGACGCCGAGCCGGGCAAGGCGATGACGTACTACGAACGCTGCGCCGCCGCGCGCTCGCGCGGCCACGAGGTGTACATCCACACCAGCTGCCAGCCGCTGTCGTTCGACTTCACGCTGGCCGAGCCGTACCTGTTTTACTCGCACCAGGCCTTCGGCCGCGTGAAGGCCGCGCAGCCGGAACAACGCGCCGCGATCTACCGCGACCCGGCGTTTCGCGCCCGCTTCCGCGAGAATCTCGCCCGACCCGGGCAGGGGATCCTGTTCTACGGCGACTGGGGGAAGATCGAGTGCGAGGGCAGGAGCATCGCCATGCTGGCGAAGCAGGCGAACCGGGATCCGCTGGACTATTTCTTCGACCTGCCGCTGGACCAGCCGCTGATCGGCAAGCTGTTCCAGAACAACGACGCCGGGGTGGCGCCGCTCCTGAAGCACGAGCAGGGCGTGGTGGCGCTGTCGGATGCCGGCGCGCACCTCATCTATTTCTGCGACGCCGGCTTCGGCCTGCATTTCCTGCAGCACTGGGTGCGCGAGACCGGGACCTTCACGCTGGAGGAGGGCGTGCGGCGGCTGACCAGCGACCCCGCCGCCAGATACCGCATCCCCGGGCGGGGACGGATCGTCCCGGGCGCGGCGGCCGACCTGCTTCTGTTCGATCCGGCGAAGGTCGGGGTCTCGCCGCTGCGCCGCTCGCCGGACCTGCCCGGCGGCGGGACCCGCATGTTGCGCGACCCGGCCGGGGTGCACGGGGTGTGGGTGAACGGCGTGCAGGTGCATGACGGAAGAAACTATCGGCCGGTCCGGGATCGCGGTCCGGGACGCGTCCTGACCGGGTTCTGCCGCTAAGATGGCCGCAGCCAGCCGCATTCGGAAAGTGGCCGGAAGCGAGGAGTCGTGATCCAGGCAAGGAAGCTCGCCGGCGCGCTGGGCGCCGAACTCACGGGGGTGAACCTGTCGCAGCCGCTGTCGAAGGACGCGGCCGCCGAGATTCGCGCCCTTTTCCTCGAGCACCAGGTGATCTTCTTCCGCGACCAGCCGCTCACGCCGTCGCAGTACATGGCCTTCGCGCAGGCCTTCGGCGAGCCGGTGGAGTACCCGCTGGTGAAGGGGCTGGAGGACTTCCCGAAGATCATCGAGGTGAAGAAGCTCGAGCACGAGCGCGCGGCCTTCGGCGCCATCTGGCACACCGACACCGCCTACCTCGAGCGCCCGCCCATGGGCTCGATGCTCATCGCGCGCGAGATCCCGCCCTACGGCGGCGACACGCTGTTCGCGAGCATGACTGCCGCCTACGAGGCCCTGTCGGAGGGCATGAAGCGCATGCTGGAGGGCCTCAAGGCGGTGAACAGCTCGGCCAAGGCCGACGCCTCGAAGACGCGCGAGGACCGCATCAAGTCCTCCGGCACCGAGGAGGCGCGCAAGCAACTGTCCGCCCAGCACCCGGTGGTGCGCACGCACCCGGAGACTGGGCGCAAGGCGCTGTACGTCAACCGCGGCCACACCGTGCGCTTCTGCGGCATGACCGAGGAGGAGAGCCGGCCGCTGCTGGAGTACCTGTACCAGCACCAGATCAGCGCGGAATTCACCTGCCGCTTCTCGTGGCGGGTGAACTCGATCGGGTTCTGGGACAACCGCTGCGCCCAGCACAACCCGGTCAACGACTACCACGGCCACCGGCGCGTCATGCACCGCATCACGCTGGCGGGGGATGTTCCGGCTTAGCCTGCTCGGGGCGCGCGGCCACTGGGGCGGGCGCGCACTGCTGTCGGCACTGGGCATTGCGCTGGGGGTGGCGCTCGGCTCAGCGGTCCACCTCATCAATCGCGCGGCGGTGAACGAGCTCGCCGCGGGGGTGCGCGCGCTGGCGGGCGACGCCGACCTGGAGGTGCGCGGCGCGCGCGCCGGTTTCCCCGAAGCGCTTTACGCCGAACTGGCCCGGTTGCCGGGCGTCGCGGTCGCCAGCCCGGTCCTGGAGCTCGAAGCCGGTCTGGCCGCAGGCCGCACCATCCGTATCCTGGGCCTCGATCCGCTGCGCGCGGGGCTGGTGCAGCCGGCCCTGTTTGGCGACGATCCGCGGCGGCGGCTGGAGCTGCTAAAGCCCGACACCGTTTACCTTTCCGCCGCAGCGGCGGACCTCGCCAGGGACGGCAAGCTGCGCGTGGTCGCCGGCCTGCAGACCGTGGAGCTGGAGGTGGCGGGCGTGCTGCCGGCCTCTTCGCTGCGCGGCGTGGCGGCGCTCGCCGACGTCGCCACCGCGCAATGGCGGCTGGGCCAGGAAGGGCAGCTCAATCGCATCGACCTGCGCCTCGCTCCCGGCGTGGACCGGGAGCTGCTGCGGGCGGCAATCGGCGCGAAGCTGCCCGCCGGCGTCCATGTCGTCACGGTGGACGCGGTGGAGGAGTCCGGCGCCAACCTGTCGCGCGCCTACCGCGTGAACCTGAACGTGCTCGCGCTGGTGGCGCTGTTCACCGGCGGCTTCCTGGTGTTCTCGGCGCAGGCGCTGGAAGTGGCGCGCCGGCGCGGCGAGCACGCGCTGCTGAGGGTGCTGGGGCTGCAGGGCGCAGGCTTGTTCCGGCTGCTGCTGGCCGAGGCGGCGCTGATCGGCGCCGCCGCTAGCGCGCTCGGCGTCGTGCTCGGCTGGGCGATCGCGAAGGCGGCGGTTTCGCTTGGCGGCGCCGACCTCGGTTCGGGTCTGTTCCGCGGCGTGCAGCCGGAGCTGGCCTTACCGATCGGTACCATGGCGGCCTACTGGGCGGCCGGCATCGCGGTGGCGGTGGCCGGCGCCTGGCTGCCGGCGCTGGATGCGGCGCGCGTGCCGCCGGCGCAGGCGCTCAAGGCGGGCGACGCCGAGCGCCTGTTCGAGCGCGCCGCCACCATCGCGCCGGGCCTCGCGCTGCTCGCCGCGGGGACGGCGCTGTCGCAGCTGCCCGCGGTCGGCGGGCTGCCGCTGCCGGGCTATGCCGCCATCGCCTGCCTGCTGGTGGGCGGGGTCCTGCTCATGCCTTGGCTGGCGCGCAGCGCCTTCGAGCGCCTGCCGCTGTCGCGCCGGCCGGCGCTCGCGCTGGCGCTCGCGCAGCTGCGCGGCGCGCCCGGACAGGCGATGGTGAGCCTTGCGGCCATCGTCGCCAGCTTTGCGCTGATGTGCGCGATGGCGATCATGGTGGCCTCGTTCCGCGAATCGGTAGATCGCTGGCTGTCGGCGGTGCTGCCCGCGGACCTGTACCTGCGCACCACGCACGCCGGCGAATCGGGCTGGATCGAACCGGAGTTCGAGGACCAGGTGCGCAAGCTGCCGCAGTTCTCGAGCGTGGAGTTCCTGCGCAGCCAGCGCGTGCTGCTGGATCCGGCGCGGCCGGCGGTGGCGCTGCTGGCGCGCGACGGTGAGGCGGACAAGGGCGCGATGCGGGTTCCGCTCGCCGGCAAGGGCTACCAGCGACGGGCGGACGACCCGCCGCCGGCCTGGATCTCGGAGGCGGTCGCCGACCTGCATCGCGTCAGGCCTGGCGAGCGCATCGAGTTGCCGCTCGCGGGCAGGCGGCAGCCCTTCATCGTCGCCGGCATCTGGCGCGACTACGCGCGCCAGCACGGCGCCGTCGTCATCCAGCGCGAAACCTACGTCGCGCTGACCGGCGACCGGCGCGCCAATGATGCCGCCCTGTGGCTGGCCCGCGGCGCGACGCCGGACCAGGCATCGCGCGCGCTGCGGGCGCTGCCGGGCGGCAGCGCGCTGGAGATCGCCGGGCCGGGTGAAATCCGCACCGTGTCTTTGCGCCTTTTCGACCGCACCTTCGCCGTGACCTACGCGCTGGAGGCGGTCGCGGTGCTGGTGGGCCTGTTCGGCCTCGCCTCCAGCGTCGGCGCCATCGTGCTTTCCCGCCGGCGCGAGTTCGGCATGCTGCGCCATGTCGGCATGACCCGCGGCCAGGTGGGCGGCATGCTCGCCGCCGAGGGCGGTCTGCTCGCGGCGCTGGGCGTGGGCGCGGGGATTGCGCTGGGCGCCGCCATCAGCCTGGTGCTGGTGTATGTGGTGAACCGGCAGTCCTTCGGCTGGAGCATGGACCTGCATCCGCCCTGGGCACTGCTGGCGGGCCTGTCGGCCGCGCTGGTCGGGCTCGCGGCGCTGGTGGCCTGGTTCTCGGGACGCGAGGCGACGGGCGTGGGCCCGGTGCGCGCGGTTAGAGAGGATTGGTGATGCAGGAGGATGGGTAGTGCAGGAGGACCGGTGAGGCGCCGCGCCTTCCTAGCGCTGCCGCTGGCGCTGCTGCCGGCGCAGGCGCGGGCGAACGCCGTCGCCTATCCGGCGGTGACACCGGATTTCCGGCTGGATTTTCCGCGCGACCACGGTGCGCACCCGCATTTCCGGCAGGAGTGGTGGTACGTCACCGGTTCGCTCGCCACTTCGCGCGGGGAGACGCTCGGCTTCCAGGTCACGTTCTTCCGCGCCCGGCCGGATTTCGCCACCGCCAATCCGGGGCGGATGGTGCCGCGCCAGATCATCCTGGCGCATGCGGCACTGGCGGATGGGCGCCACGGCCGGTTGCGCCATGAAGACCGCGCCGGGCGCGCGAGCCTGGGCCTTGCCGGCGCCGACGAAGGCACGACGCGCGTCTGGGTGGACGGCTGGCGGCTCGAGTTGGTGCGCAACGCTTGGCGCACGAGGATCGCGGCGCGCGAGTTCGCGCTCGACCTGGAGATCCGCATGAGGCGCCCGCCGGTGGCCAACGGCCGCGACGGTTATTCGCAGAAGGGGCCGGGGGCGGGCGAGGCGAGCTACTACTACAGCGTCCCACATCTCTTGGTGTCGGGCAGCGTGGAGCGCGCTGGCGCGAGGCAAGAGGTGAGCGGAACGGCATGGTTGGACCACGAGTGGTCCAGCCAGTACATGCCGGCCGCGGCCGAGGGCTGGGACTGGATCGGCCTCAACCTGGACGACGGTGGCGCGCTGATGGCATTCCGCATGCGCAAGGGCGGCGGCGCAGCCCCGGGCAGCGACACCTTGTACGCCGGCGGCACGCTGCTCTTGCCGCAGGACGTGGTGCGGGTGCTGGCGCCTGACCAGGTCGCGTTCGAGCCGTTGCGGCGCTGGCGCTCGCCGCGCACCGGGACCACTTACCCGGTGGCGATGAAGGTCGCGATCCTGGGGCGCGAGTGGCTGATCGAGCCGATGATGGACGACCAGGAGCTCGATGCGCGAGCGAGCACCGGCACGATCTACTGGGAAGGCGCGGTGGGCGCGAAGCTGGAGGGCGCCACGGTGGGGCGGGGGTACCTCGAGCTCACCGGCTACTGGCGGCCGATGAGGCTCTAGCGCCGGGTCGTGGACAGGCCGACCCCGGCAAGGATCAGCGCGATGCCGGCAACATGGAACCACTGCGGGTACTCGTCCAGGAACAGCGCCGCGAGGCCGACCGCGATCGCGGGCATGAGGTGCATGGTCGCACCGGCGCGCGCCGCGCCGAGCCGCTTCACCACGTAGTTCCAGCCGGCGTAGGCAAGCAGCAATGATCCGATCGCCGAATAGAGCACCGCGAGGCCGCCGGGCAAAGACAGGGTGACCTTCTTCCCGGCCCAGAGCTCCCAGAGCACCCAGGGCGCCATCCAGGCGAGGCCCATCAGGCAGACCAGGGTGATGAACTCCGGCGTGTCCAGTGCGTCCTTGCGCATGCGCAGGAACACGGTGTAGCTGCCCCACATCGCCATCGAGGCGAGCGCGAGCGCATCACCGAGGTTGAACGACACCAGCGAGAAATCGCCCTGGGTGCCGATGATCGTCACGCCGCAAAACGAGATGAGTACGCCCGCCCATTGATGGGCGGCGATGCGCTCGCGCAGCAGCGGTCGCGCCAACAGCAGGATAAAGATGGGAGCGGTGGACAGGTACAGCGTGGCGCTGGTGGCGGTGGTGTAGTGCAGGCCCTGCCACTGCAGGGCGAGGTGCAGTCCGCCGCCGACCAGCCCCAGCAGCAGCAGCGGCTTGCGCTGCGGCCAGCCGCAACGCGCGAGCTTGTGCGCCATGCGGCGCCAGCAAAACGGCGCCAGCAGCAGGATCACCACCACCAGGCGCCCCGCGGTGGCGAAGCCCGGCGCGATCTCGTCGCGCACCGCGCGCGCGACGATCCAGTTGCCGGACCACAGGAGCAGCGTACCGGCGAGGACCAACCAGGCGGTGAGCTTCACGCTCGCATGCTAATCTGGATTGATGCCGGTGATCGCGGTGGCGGGACGCAAGCTGAACTATGAATGGACGGGCGAGGGTGCGGGCACGCTGGTGTTCCTGCACGAAGGCTTGGGCTCCATTGCGCAGTGGCGGGATTTCCCGGCGCAGGTGGCGCGCGCCACCGGGCGCCGGGCGCTGGTTTATGAGCGCTACGGCTACGGGCAGTCGGAGGTGCTGGCCGAGGAACGCGTCGGCCCGGATTTCATGCACCGCGAGGCCCTTGAATCCCTGCCGGCGCTGCTGCGCGCGCTGCAGCTGGACAACCCGGTGCTGGTGGGGCATTCGGACGGCGCCTCCATCGCCCTGATCCACGCGGGCGCAGGCCATGCAGTACAGGGCGTGGTGGCAATGGCCCCCCATGTGTTCGTGGAGGACATCTCGGTGCGCTCTATCGCCGACGCAGCCCGGGTGTTCGAGACCACGGACCTGCCGCAGCGTCTGGGCAAGTATCATAGGGACCCGCGCAAGACCTTCTACCTGTGGATCGACGCCTGGCTGGATCCCGCCTTCCGGAACTGGAACATCGAGGCTTCATTGGCGGGGATCCGCTGTCCGCTGCTCGCGATCCAGGGCAAGGCCGACCAGTACGGCACCCTGGCGCAGGTGGAGGCGATCGCGCGCCAGGCGGGCGGTGGCTGCCAGGTGCTGAAGCTGCCCGACTGCGGCCATTCGCCGCACAAGGACCAGCCCGAGAAGACGCTGGCGGCGATCGCGGGGTTCGTGAAGGGGCTGGACTGAGATGAGTGCCCCCGGCGCGCAGACTGGCAGCGGACAAACGCTCGGCCAGAGCGCCCGCATCATCGGCCTGGTGGCGCTTGCGCACGGCCTGTCGCACTTCTTTCAGATCGCCACCGCGGTGGTGTTCCCGCTGATCAAGGACGACCTGCAGGTTTCCTACGCCCTGCTGGGCGCGACGGTGGCGCTGTACTACACCGTCTCCGGCGTCTTCCAGACGCTGGCCGGGTTCGCGGCCGACCGCTTCGGCGCGCGGCGCGTGCTGTTCGCCGGCCTTGCGCTATCCACCGCGGGTGCGGTGCTGGCGGGCTCAGCGCACAGCTACGCCATGCTGCTCGCGGCCGCGGTCGTGGGCGGCATCGGCAACAGCGTGTTCCATCCCTGCGACTTCTCCATCCTGAATGCGCGCGTGGACAAGGCGCGCCTGGGCTACGCCTTCTCCTGGCATGGCATCGCCGGGTACCTGGGTTATGCCGTGGCGCCGGTGTACAGCGTGGGCATGGCCTCGGCCTTCGGCTGGCGCGGCGCGCTGCTGGGCGCGGCGGCGGTGGGCGCGGTGGTGGTCCTGTTCCTGTTCCTCAACCGCGCCTGGATCGACGTCGAACCCGCCGACCGCCGGCGCGAGACCGGCCACGGCGGGCTGGCGACCGACCTGAAGCTGCTCGCCTCGGCGCCGGTGCTGATGTGCTTTGGCTACTTCGTGCTCATCGCCGTGGGCTTTGTGGCGATGCAGAACTTCGGCATGGCGACCATGGGGATGCTCTACGGCGCCTCACCGGGGCTCGCCTCCACCGCGCTCACCGCCTACCTGCTGGGCGGCGCCGCGGGCATCTTCGCCGGAGGCTTCGTCGCGGTGCGCGCCACCCGCCACGACCTGGTCGCGGTGACCGGGATGGCGGCGAGTGCAGGGTTCATGTTCGTGCTCGCCTCGGCGTGGGTCCCGGCGGCGATGCTGCCGGTGTTCCTCGCCGCCTCGGGATTTGCCTCCGGCATCACCAACCCGTCGCGCGACTTCATCGTGCGCGGGGCGACGCCGGCGGGCGCTACCGGCAAGGTCTACGGCTTCGTCTACTCGGGCCTGGACGTCGGCTCGATGCTGACGCCGGTGTTCTTCGGCTGGCTGCTGGACCGTGGCCAGGCCGACGCGGTGTTCTACACCGTGGTGGTGGCGCTGGTGCTCACCATCGGCATGGTGCTCAACCTGCCGGGGCGCAAGCGCGCGCTCGCCTGATCGGCCGCGCGCTCAGCCGAGGTAGTTCACCCTGCGGCGCTCCAGCAGGCGCAGCAGCGCCGGCCAGTCCTTGTGGTGCGAAGACCGGTTGGTACGGTTGAACTGGGCCGAGGCGTTGTCGCCCGCCTGCTTGCTCATTTGCAGCACGTTCTCCATGCCGCCGGCCATCGCGTCGACCTGGATCTGGCAGGCGCAGTCCAGGTAATACATCATCTCGAAGGCCTCACGCACCGACTCGCCCAGCGTAAGCAGGCCGTGGTTGCGCAGGATCATGGCCCTGGACTTCGGCCCCAGGTCCTTCGCCAGGCGCTCGCGCTCGCCCATGTCGAGCGCGATGCCCTCGTAGGCGTGGTAGGTGACCTCGCGCTGGATGCGCATGGCGTGCTGGCTGATGGGCAGCAGGCCGCACTTCATCGCCGACACCGCGACCCCGACCCGGGTGTGGGTATGGATCACGCAAACCGCCTCGGGGCGGGCCTCGTGGATGCAGCCGTGGATGATGAAGCCGGCCTCGTTGTACCCGTAGTCGAGAGGGTCATCGAGCACTTTTCCATCACGGTCGATCCGGATCAGGTTGGAGGCCGTGATCTCGTCGAACATCAGGCCGTAGGGATTGATCAGGAACTCGTGGCTGCCGGGCAGGCGCGCCGAGAAGTGGGTGTAGATGAGGTCGGTCCACTTGAACTGCGCCGCCAGCTGGTAGGCCGCGGCGAGGTCCACCCGCAGCTGCCATTCCTCCTTGCTGACGCGGTCACGGACGGGCTTGGATTGCTTGCTCTTGAGGACGGCGCTCATCGGAGGTCTCCTGGAAGTTGGGGGATTCTACCGCCTCGAGCGCCTCCAGCAGCAGTGCCGGGTCGTTCCGCGAAAGCCGCGTCGAGTCCGACAGGATCCGGCGCCAGCGCCGGGCCCGCGGGTGACCGTGGTACAGGCCCAGCATGTGGCGCGCGATGTGGCGCAGCGAGGCCTGGCGGCGCGCGTAGCCGGCCATGGCGCGCACCACTTCGGCGCGGGTGATGCCCTCACCCGCGATCAGCCAGGGGGTGTGGTAGGCGGCCCGCCCGAGCATGACCCCGTCCACCAGGCCCGCCTGCGCCTCGATGGCGGTGCGGCTGGCGATGCCGCCGTTGATCACGATCTCCAGCTGCGGGAACTCGCGCTTCAAGCGGTACACCTCGTCGTATCGCAGCCGTGGCACCTCGCGGTTCTCCTTCGGCGACAGGCCCTTCAGCACCGCGTTGCGGGCGTGGACGAGAAAGGTGCGGCAGCCGGCCTCGGCGACCGCGCCGACGAAGTCGCGCACGAAGCCGTACTCCTCGATGCGGTCGATGCCGAGGCGGTGCTTCACCGTCACCGGGAGCCTGACCGCATCGCGCATCGCCTTCACGCAATCGGCCACCAGCATGGGTTCGCGCATCAGGCAAGCGCCGAAGGCGCCGCGCTGGACGCGTTCGCTCGGGCAGCCGACGTTCAGGTTCACCTCGTCGTAGCCGTACTGCTGGACCAGCTTCGCGCAGTGCGCGAGCTCCTCGGGCTCGCTGCCGCCCAGCTGCACCGCCACCGGGTGCTCCTCGGGTGAAAAGGCGAGGTGGCGCTCGAGGTCGCCGTGGATGAGCGCCCCGGTGGTCACCATCTCGGTGTAAAGGAAGGCCTGCGGCGAGACCTGGCGCAGGAAATAGCGGCAGTGCCGGTCGGTGCAGTCCATCATCGGCGCCACGCAGAGGCGATGGCGGCTGGATTGGCCGGGGATCTCCTGCAGGTGGCTCACCGGTGTCGGGCGCTGGCGGGTCATCATTCGTTGCTCCCAGTCATTGTCCTTGATTTCCCGCATCGCATGGCCTTGGGCGCCTCCGTGGGCCGTGCTAGCATTTTTCGCGTGAGACAGCGCGCGGGTTGCCTTGAGCAATCGGATCGCCCGACCGCTGCCTGCGACCCAAGGGAGGCTGCGGCACATGCCGGCTCGACAGGCACCTGGATATGAAGTCCGCCCGGCGCGGCCGCAGGACATCGACGCGCTGCACGCGCTGATCCGCGGGCTTGCCGAGTACGAGAAACTGGCTCACCAGGCGGTTGGCACGCCGGCGCAACTGCAAGCGGAACTTTTCGGCCCGACCCCGGTGATCGAATCCGCGCTGCTGTGGGAAGGGGAGCGCGCCGTCGGCTTCGCGCTCTGGTTCCACAGCTTCTCCACCTTCCTCGGCCGCCGCGGCCTGTGGCTGGAGGACATCTTCGTCCTGCCCGGGGCCCGCGGCCGGGGTTACGGAAAAGCGCTCCTCAGGCATTGCGCGCGCATCGCGGTGGCGCGCGGCTGCGGCCGCTTCGAGTGGTCGGTGCTCGACTGGAACCAGCCTGCCATCGACTTCTACAAGGCCTGCGGCGCGGTGCTGATGGAGGACTGGACCACCTGCCGCATGACGGGCGCGGCGCTGGCGCGCTTCGCGGCCGAGCACTGAACGCAGGCGGGCCGCGCGAGGCCAGTTCTCGCTCGGTGTCCGCGAGCAGGGCGTCGAGGCAGGACGCGGTTTGCTTGGTGTCCCGGCACTGCGCGGGGGCCGGCACCTCGGTGCGCGGGATCCAGTGCAAGAGCAGGGCACGCTTCTCGCCCCGGCGCGGCGGCGAGCAGGGCGAACAGGGACGGCAGCTTGTTCATGGATATTGTCCGGTGGATTGCGCCCGCAGCCTCGCCAGGCCGAGCAGGCTTTCGGTGAAGGGCGCGCAGACGCCCGTCCTCGCGGCGATCTCGAGCGTGCCGCTCAACAGGCCGTCGATCTCGAGCGCCTTGCCCGCCTCGAGGTCCTGCAGCATGGAGGTCTTGAACACGCCCAGGTGCCGCGCCATCTCCATGCGCGCCTCCGGGTCGATGTCCGCGTCCACGCCCGCGGCGCGACCGATGGCGAGCACCTCGCGCATGATGGCGACCATGTAGGCCTTGACCTGCGCATCCGCGAGCAGGCGGTTGGCGGTCGCCAGCGTCAGCGCGGACACCGGGTTGAAGCTGACGTTGCCCAGCAGCTTCACCCAGAACTCCTTCTCGATGAACGGGCTCTGCACCGCCTCGAAGCCGGCGCCGGCCAGCGCTGCGGCGAGCTTCGCGGTGCGGTCGGTGTTCCGGCCGCCGGGCTCGCCCAGGATGAGCCGCTTGCCCATGTTGTGCTGGATGACCCCCGGCTCGGGGGTGGAGGCGGCCAGGTGGATCACGCAGCCGACGATGCGCTCGGTGGGCATGGCGTGCGACAAAGCCCCGCCCGGGTCGAGCGATTCCAGGCGCAGTTTCCCCTTGCCGAAGGGCAAACGGTCGAAAAACCACCACGGCACGCCGTTCATGGCGGTGGCGACGCTGGTGTGCTCGCCCAGCAGCGGGGCGATGTTCGCCGCCACCTGCGGCAGGCTATGGCCCTTTACCGCGATGAAGACGTAGTCCTGCTGGCCGAGTTTCGACGGGTCCACGTTGGCGCGGATGCGCGAGGTGAAATCGCCCTCGGCGGAGCGCACGCGCAGACCCTTGGCGAGGATTTCCGTCAGGTGCGTGCCCCTAGCGACGACCGAGACCTCATGATCGGTCCGCGCCAGGCGCGCGGCGACCAGGCCGCCCACCGCGCCGGCGCCGTAAATGCATATTTTCATGGTGTTATTCTAGCGTTCGCCATGGGGGGAACCATGTTCGCGTTCATGAAGAAGGTGAAGTCCCTGCTGCCCTCGGGCAGCACGCTGCCGGGCCGGAGCGCAAAAATGCCGGTGCCGGAGGCCCACTTCGTCAACGGCAACCGCATCGTGGCGCCGTTCCCGGAGGGCATGGCGCAGGCGGTGTTCGGGCTGGGCTGCTTCTGGGGCGCGGAGCGCCTGTTCTGGCAGATCCCCGGCGTCTACAGCACCGCGGTGGGCTACGCCGGCGGCGCGACGCCGAACCCGACCTACGAGGAAGTCTGTTCCGGACTCACCAACCACACCGAGGCGGTGCTGGCGGTGTACGACCCGAAGCGCGTGAGCTATGAGGTTCTGCTGAAGGCGTTCTGGGAGGGCCACGACCCGACGCAAGGCATGCGCCAGGGCAACGACCAGGGCACCCAGTACCGCTCGGCAATCTATGCCTACGGCGAGGCGCAACTGAAGGCGGCGCTGGCCTCGAAGGCGGCGTTCGGCCAGGCGTTGGCGAATTCCGGCTTCGGCGCCATCACCACGGAGATCCTGCCCGCGCCCGAGTTCTATTACGCCGAGGACTACCACCAGCAATACCTGGGGAAGAACCCGAACGGGTATTGCGGCCTGGGCGGCACCGGCGTGTCCTGCCCGGCCGGGGCGCCGGCGAAGGCCTAAGCCGCCTTAGCGCGCTGCGCGTAGGACGGCTCGGCGGCGAACGGTTCCCGGCCCACCGGCGTGGGCGCCCGGCCGATAAGCGCCGGCAGGAGGTTCGGCCGTGGCAGGTTGTCCCGCCGGAGCAGTTCGAGTTGCGACGCGGAGACCGGCGTGAGGTGCAGCAGGTCGCAGACCTGGGCGCCCAGCCAGGCGAGCGGCGCCGGGACCGGCAGGCGCAGCGCGGGCCGGTTGCCGGTCGCTGCGCGCAGCGCCTCAAGGTGCTCGGCCAGGGTCCGCCGGACCCCGCCGCCAAGCTCCACTTCCCTCAATTCGGGCCGGTTGCGCTGTTGGCAAAGCGCCGCGATCGCCTCGGCGAGGTCGCGGACGTCCAGCGCCGCGACTCTGCCGCGGGCATCCATCGGCAGCGGGTGCAGCGGCCAGCGCGCCACGCGCCGCAGCCACTCGGCGCCGAAGCCCCCGGCGCCCTCCAGTAGTGAAGGGCGCACGATGCTGTAGTCCGCCCGGGTCCCCGCAATGACCCGTTCGCCCAGCAGCTTGGAGCGCAGAAATCGGTTGCGCGAGTTGTCAGTCAGGCCCAGGGCCGAGACGTGTACCAGTCGGATGGATCTGCGGGCGCAGGCTTCGGCCAGGGCGCGCGGCCCCCGGATGTGCACCCGCTCGAAAGTCTCGAAGCCGCGTTCGCGCAGGATGCCGACCGCGTTCACCACGCAGTCGATGCCGCGCAGCAGCCCGTTCCAGGCCGACGGGGCGGTGAGCCAGTCCAGGTGTGCCTCGCGGCGCTCGCAGACAAACAGTTCCACCGGCAGGCGGCGCCCGGCACGCGACGGGTCTCGGGAGGCGATGACCACGGCATGGCCGCGCGCCTGCAGGGCCAGCGCGGCGTGCCTGCCGATGAAGCCGGCGCCGCCGAGGATGAGGACTTTCAGGGGGTGGTTGTTCATCCCAGTCCTTTTTGTTATTACTGAATTGACAGAATATTAAGACATGACTATCCTTCCTGTCAAGCAGGCGATCAAAATCATGGCAACCGATCCCGGCATCAGCGAGCGCTTCGTCCTGCACTGGGGCGAGATGGCCGCGCGCTGGGGCGTCAACCGCACCGTGGCCCAGATCCATGCCCTGCTGTTCCTGGCCGGCAAGCCGCTCGATGCCGAGGCCATCGCCGCCCGGCTGCAGGTGGCGCGGTCCAACGTCAGCACATCCCTGCGCGAGCTGCAGAACTGGGACCTGGTCAGAGTGGTGCACCAGATGGGCGACCGGCGCGACCATTTCGAGACCCTGCAGGACCCCTGGGAGCTGCTGCGCGTCATCGTGCGGGAGAGGAAGGCGCGCGAGTTCGACCCCACCGTGGCCTTCCTGCGCGACTGCGTCGAGAGCCCGGCGCTCACGCGCGAGGACCCGGCGACGCAGAAGCGCCTGCGCGAGACCCTGGCGCTCATGGAGTCGCTCTCCAGCTGGGCCGAGCAGATGCTCGGCATGGACAACAGCGTGCTCAAGCGCCTGGCCAAGCTGGGGGCGAAGGTGCAGGCGTGCCTGAAGGCCGCATGAAGGCGACGACGAAGTTCTGCGCCCCCCTGAAGGGGTACTACGACAAGTCCTGCCCGCCGTGCGTCACCGAGATCGACGCGTTGCAGGCCGAGCGTTGGGCAGCTCAGAATTCTTTGAGTGGATCGAAGCTCTTTTCAATCGCCGCGCCATCCCGGCGCAGACGCTCGATAATGCGGACGCTGAAACCGTCATCCGGCGTGCTGTTGCCGCGCAGGGCATCTCCGATGAGGACGTAGACGCTGTATCGGTCCCGTGGCAGCGCTTCGACCGCCACCTCTCCAAGCGTGGTTCTAGCTTCCTCCGGGGAGAGCTGCCCGTCGAGCAGCATAGATATGTTGAGTGACATGGCTACCACCTCCGGCCGCGCTGAACCTCGAGCAGGGGCTCGAGGCGCTTGGCGATGAATTCGCGTGCCCGGAAAATCCGGGTGCGCACGGTGCCGATGGGGATGCCCAGCATCCCAGCGATCTCGGCGTAAGGCTTGCCCTCAACCTCGTACAGCATCAGAGCCTCGGCAAGCTGGGGCTGCAGGAGGGCAAGGGCGCGCTGGACGCTCTGCGCGATCTGCTTGGCCATCAAAGTGCGCTCGGGGCTCTCGCCGTCGGAGAGCCCAGGCTCGAACGGCTCAGCCCGCAGCTCCGGCGCGTCGTCACCCAATAGCACCTCGCCCCGATCCCGCTTGAGGTGGGACAGCGCGCAATTGGTCGCGATGCGGTACAGCCAGCTGTAGAAAGCGCTCTCGCCGCGGAACGAGGCGAGTCCGCGGTAAGCCCGGATGAAGGTCTCCTGCACCACATCTTGGACATCTCCGCTAGCCTTCAGATAACGCGCCACGTGACGGGCAATGCGCCGCTGGTACATGACCACCAGCGCCTCGAAGGCCTTGACGTCCCCGGCTTGCGCAAGCCGTACCAATTCCACATCCTGCCCGGTTTCCACCATGTCGGGCAGAGCATAAGCAATGCCGCCGCCCGGTGCAATCTAACTCGGGATGCGGACGGCGCGCCGCGTTAAGGCGACCGCTTGTCGCGCTGGATGACCGCATAGGCACTATGGTTATGGATCGACTCGAAGTTCTCGCTAGCGACCCGGTAGGCGGCGACGCGGGCGTCTGCCTCCAGTTCAAGCGCGACATCGCGCACCAGATCCTCGACGAACTTGGGATTGTCGTAGGCGCGCTCGGTAACGTACTTCTCGTCCGGGCGCTTGAGCAGCCCGTAGAGCTCGCAGGAGGCCGCCCGCTCCGCCATCGCGATCAGGTCCTCGGGGGCGAGCGGTGCCGCGAGTTCGGCCTCGATGGTCACCGCCGAGCGCTGGTTGTGCGCGCCGTACGCCGAAATCTCCTTCGAGCACGGGCACAGGCTGGTCACCGGCGCTACGACACCGACGTGGAGCGCGGGGCGCACGCCGCCGCATGCGCGCAGGGTGACGTCATAGTCCATCAGACTGTCCACGCCGGAGACCGGAGCGCTCTTGCGGACGAAGTACGGGAAGCGCAGCGACACCGTGCCCTCGTCGGCCTCCAGCCTACGCAGCATGGCGTGCAGCAGGCCGGGAAGCTTATCAACAGAAATCGGGTCCCCGTGCGCCTGCAACACCTCCAGGAACCGTGACATGTGGGTGCCCTTGGCTGTCGCGGGCAGGGCGACCGCCATCTCCACGGTGGCGACAGTCCAGGCCGCTTCTCCGCCCAGAGTAATGAGGCTGATTGGATGCCTCAGGCCGAGAATGCCCACCCGGTTGATGGCAATGGCCCGTAGGTCAGGCAGTGACTGGATGTCGGGCAAAGGCAGGCGTTGTGGTGAATTCACGTAAGGATCCTTGTCCGATATTTAGGTGGCAACAGGGTTCAAGACTCGGTTGGGCGCGTCCGGTTCAATCAATATTTTCGGTGGTGGGGTCAAGAAACGCGAAACCGGGAGCGTGCCCCCGGGTCAGACAGCGGCCTACAACAAGCCAGAGCACCGAATTAACCGACAAGGAGAACGACATGATCTCGTTAAACCGCATTATCGTCAGTAGCATGGTCATCATCGCCAGCAGCATTATTACCGTCGCCTCGGCCACTGCTTTTGCCGCCGACATCGTCGACACCGCAGTCTCGGCGGGCCGGTTCAATACCCTGGTTAAGGCAGTACAGGAAGCCGGCCTGGTCAGCACGCTGAAGGGCAAGGGCCCCTTCACCGTGTTCGCTCCCACCGACGAGGCCTTTGCCAAGCTACCGGCCGGCACCCTGGAGGCGCTGCTGAAGGACAAACAGAAGCTGGCCGCGGTCCTCACCTACCACGTCGTTCCCGGCCAGGTGATGGCCGCGCAGGTGCAGCCGGGTGCGGTGAAGACCGTCCAGGGCCAAATGCTGACGGTCAGCGCGAAGGACGGTGCCGTGATGGTCGACAGCGCAAGGGTGATCAAGACCGATATCGCCGCCTCGAACGGGGTCATCCACGTTATCGACGCGGTGGTGCTGCCGAAATAAGTCGTCGCAGCGACCCTGGTTGCAGCAGCCCCGCCCGGCGCCCACCCCACCGGGCAACATATAGTTACCTCTTTACTAATTTCTTTAACTCTCAAGTGGAGTGATCATGAATCAACCCCTGTCCCGCCGCCTGTTTCTGATGACGCTGGCTGCTTCCGGCGCGGTGCTCGCGAGCCGCGCTCATTCCCAGGCCCTTCTGGATGAGAAGGACGCTCAGGCCGTCGCGCTGGGCTACGTGGCCGATGCCAAACGTGTGGACATCAAGAAGTTCCCGAAGTTTGTCGCCGGCCAGAACTGCGCCAATTGCGCGATCTACACCGGTAAGGCAGCCGACAAGGCTGGTGGCTGCCCGCTGTTCGGCACCCGGCAGGTGACCGCCGCCGGCTGGTGTAACGCGTGGGTAAAGAAGGGGTGACTAGGTTCGCGTCCCGCGAGCACCTTGTGTTGGCACCGCGAGGCGAAGACTTCCGCGGTAACAAGGCAAGATTGGCGAGCAAGCCTTGCGCGGCCTGCGGCCGTCTCATGAGCTGGCGGCGCCGCTGGGCGAGATGCTGGGCCGAGGTCCGGTACTGCTCGGCCGCCTGCCGGCGCGACAAGGCTGGCCGTGGCCAATAGGCTGCGCAATCTCGTCATCGTGCTGGGTGACCAGCTCGATTCGGAAGCGGCAGCGTTCGACGGCTTCGAAGCCAGGCGTGACGCGGTGTGGATGGCCGAGGTGGCCGGGGAATCGACCCACGTCTGGTCGAGCAAGCCGCGCACGGTGATGTTTCTCGCCGCAATGCGGCACTTTGCACGGGCGCTGCGCAGCGCCGGCCGCCGGCTTCACTACTGCCGCCTGGACGCCCCCGGCAACTGCGCCAGCCTGGGCGCTCAGCTGCAGGCCGACATCACCCGCCTGCAGCCTGCCCGCCTGATCATGACCGAAGCGGGTGACTGGCGGGTGCTGCAGGCGATCAAGGCGGTTGCCGAGGCCAATCGCCTGCCTCTCGAGGTCCGCGAGGACCGTCACTTCTTCTGCAGCGTGCGCGAATTCGCCGCTTATGCCGGGGCCCGCAAGTCGCTGCGCATGGAGTATTTCTACCGCCAGCAGCGCAAGCGGCATGACGTGCTGATGCAGCGTGGTGCCCAGGGCGCGGTGCCGGTCGGCGGGCAGTGGAACTTCGACCCCGACAATCGCGAAGCCTTCGGCGCGGCCGGCCCGGGCAAGGTGCCTGCGCGCAGCCTCTTCGGGCCCGATGCCGTCACGCGCGAAGTGATCGCGCTCGTTGAAACCCGATTCGCGTCGCACCCGGGCCGGCTGGACAGTTTCGCCTGGCCCGTCACGCGCGCTCAGGCGCTGCTGTCGCTGGAGGCCTTCATCCGGGAGCGGTTGCCCCTCTTCGGTCGCTATCAGGACGCCATGTGGCCGGGCGATCCATGGCTGTACCACTCCCACCTCTCGGCAGCGCTCAACCTGAAACTTCTCCACCCGCGCGAGGTGGTGGCGGCGGCTGAGGTGGCCTACCGCGAAGGACGCGCACCGCTGGCCAGCGTCGAGGGCTTCGTTCGCCAGATCCTGGGCTGGCGCGAATACGTGCGCGGCATCTACTGGACCCAGATGCCGCAATACCTGGAACGCAATGTCCTGTGTGCCCGGGAAGAGCTGCCGCCGTGGTACTGGACCGGCGCGACCGACATGGCCTGCCTGCGCGATGCGCTCGAGCAAACGCTCTCGCACGGCTACGCCAACCATATCCAGCGGCTGATGGTCACCGGCCTGTATGCGCTGATGCTGGGGGTGGAGCCCAGGCAGGTCCACGCCTGGTACCTGGCGGTGTACCTCGACGCCGTGGAATGGGTCGAGCTGCCCAACACCCTGGGCATGAGCCAGTACGCCGACGGCGGCGTGATGGGCAGCAAGCCGTACATCGCCACCGGCAAGTACATCCAGCGCATGGGCCCGCACTGCAAGGACTGTCGCTACGACCCGGCGCAGCGCAGCGGCGACGATGCCTGCCCATTCACCACCCTGTACTGGGATTTCCTGCTCCGCCACAAGGTCATGCTGCAGCAGCACCCGCGCATGGCGCTGCAGGTGAGGAACGCTGCCCACCTGACCGACGCCCAAAAGCTGGCCGTGGCCCGGCGCGCGGCGGCGATCCGCCGGGGCGAGGTCGGGGTCGCGGCCTCATTCCCCTCAACCCCCTCAACTTTGGCAACGAGCGCA
>Ga0194120_10000701_pt1 | contig 63115 bp, 63 predicted proteins | sample TA2MahCa65mmetaG_FD_148642 | JGI IMG/M metagenome (GOLD analysis project Ga0194120, IMG submission 148642) | Freshwater microbial communities from Lake Tanganyika, Tanzania - TA2015019 Mahale Deep Cast 65m | ecosystem: Environmental > Aquatic > Freshwater > Lake | place: Tanzania: Lake... | reverse complement strand
CAAGCGCCATCAGGCTCAGTCCGGATGAGGCGGCGAATAGCTATTCAATCCATGGCTGGACCGCACCAGATCTGTCGAGTCCAGTGACATTCACGACCTGACCGCAACCGCGATCTCGACCCCCCCAGCTCGTCTGTGGCGCAGCGGGTTAGGTCACCGCATCTGCTCTGGTTGGTTGCCTTGGGTGATTTGATTGAGGTATAAACGCGTTATCGTGAACAATTCACCCCTGTTCATATGACGAGTGATCGAATTTCAAAGACAGTGACTGTTCTGCCCGATACGGCCACCCCGGTGAGTGCGCGCCCAGCCGGGTATGCCGCCCTGGCGGATACCTATGACCTCCGCGTTCCCGCAGCTCTCTGGCGCTCGGCCGGGATCATTCGCCGCCACACCCGCCTGGAGGCGGACGGCTGGCTGCTGCGGTCCACCCGGTATGCACCGGCCGAAACCCTGGCGGGGCACCTGGAATTCGCCCTCAAGTGGGAGGGCGTCAACCTCCCCATCCTGGCTGCCTTGTTCAAGGTTGTTCCGGCCGATGAATTACGAGCCGCGGTTCTCGCCAGGCCCACAGGCAGGTATGCCCGACGCCTGTGGTTCCTGTACGAGTGGCTGACAGGCAAGACGCTCGACGTGCCGGATCCGGGAAAAGTCCGGGCGGTGCCGGTGCTGGATGACGAAGTGCAGTTCGCGCTGGCCGAGGGCACGATTTCGACGCGACACCGCGTCCTCGACAATCTCCCGGGCACGGCTGCTTTCTGTCCGCTGGTCCGCCGGACGCCGGCGCTCGATCGATACGTGGCGGCACGGTTGCCGGAACAGGCGCGCGAGGTCCTGGGCCGCACGCATCCGGATGTGATCGCGCGCGCGGCGGCCTTCCTGCTGCTGAGCGACAGCCAGGCGTCGTTCAACATCGAGGGCGAGCGGCCCGCGCCGGACCGCGCCAGGCGCTGGGCGCGCGCGATCGGTCAGGCCGGAACCCAGACGCTCGACCGCCGAATGCTCGAGTCCCTGCAGCGCGACGTGATCGGCGACCACCGGTTTGTCCTCCTCGGACTTCGTGTCGGGGGCGGATTCGTCGGCACACACGAGCGCACGACGGGTCTGCCGATGCCGGAACACATCAGTGCGCGCGCGCAGGATCTGCCGGCGTTGATTGACGGCATGATTCAGTTTGCCGAGCGCGCGACCGGCAAGGTCCTGGATCCGGTCGTGGCGGCTGCCGCGCTCGCCTTCGGCTTTGTCTACATCCACCCGTTCGAAGACGGCAACGGTCGCGTGCATCGCTGGCTGATACACCATGCCCTGGCCAGAGCCGGCTACAACCCGCTCGGGCTCGCGTTTCCGGTCAGCGCCGTGATGCTGCGGGAAATCGACCAGTACAAGCGACTGCTCGAGTCGTATTCGCGGCCGCTCCTGACCGTCACCGAGTGGCGCCCGACTGAGCGCGGCAATGTCGAAGTGCTGAACGAGACGGCCGACTTCTACCGCTATTTCGATGCCACAGCGCACGCGGAATTCCTGTACCACTGCGTGGCGACGACGATCGGACAGGACCTGCCGAATGAGGTCGCCTATCTGGAGGCCTACGATCGGTTTGTCGCCGGTGTCCGCGGCATCGTCGACATGCCGGGCCGCACCCTCGACCTGTTGCACCGATTCCTGCACCAGAACGGCGGACGACTGTCACAGCGCGCGCGGGAGAAAGAGTTCAGTGCGCTGACGGACGCAGAGGCGGCACGAATCGAGCGGCTGTACGAGGAGGCACAAGGCGAGCGACACCCCGCGCGCCGGTGATTGCCGCCGGCCGGCGCTCGCGTCAGTCCGCCTCGGCCTCGCCGCGATGCGCCGCGCGCGCGGCCCGCGCGAAGCGCGCGCCGCGGGTCAGCGCGATGCGCAGAGCGAGCGGGAGCTGCTCGAACGGCAGCCGGTCGAGCAGGTTGCGGGCGGTCAGGCCGAGTTCAGTGTCCCCGGTCAGCCACAGGCGCCGCTGGAAGAACAGCGTGTCGGCATCCTCGAGGCGGCTCGCCAGCAGCAGCAGATCCGTCAGGCTGCCGCGCACCGCGGCCTCGGCCGCGACACCGGGCGGGCAGGCGCGCAACCGGTCACCGTCGAGCTCGACGACCCAGGACAGGCCGAGGTCGGCGACCTCGATGCCGAGCCGGCGCCCGCGCATGAATTCCAGCGAGCCGGCCGCGAGCGGCTCGGCCAGCACCCGGCCCATGGCGGCCTCCAGCAGGCGCCGCTGCACACCCTGCGGCACCCAGCGCACGAGTGGCCTCAAGCGTGCCGGCGGCGGAATCAGCCGCAGAAGCTGGCGCCGCGCTCCAGGTGCCGGCAGCCGGATCACGCCGGCCCCCGCGCGATCCAGCGCTGCAGGTGACTGACGTGTTCGGACTCCTCCTCGGCGAACTGCTGGGCGAGTTCCTGCACGACCTCGGAGCGGGTCTGCCCGGCAATCGTCGCGTAGTAGTCGCAGGCCCGGCGCTCCATCGCCGCCGCGAACTGCAATGCGCCGCGCACATCGAGCGCCGGCTGGTCGAGGGCGGCGAGCGGGTTCTCCGGCGTCGCTCCATCCGGCCACTGCCAGCTCACCGGCGGTTCCGCCCGGCCGTTGAGCGCGGCTTCCAGTCGCTGGCGGACTTCGGTCAGGTGCAATCGCGAGAATTCGGCGAAGCGGCCGAACAGCACAGTCAGGTCCGTCTTGCCACGCCCGCGCATGATCGCCGCCAGCCGTTCATAGCCCATCGCTGCGTCGGACTCCAGCCGGACGGCGTGCTGCAGGAAGGCGATCAGCTCCTCGGTCATGGTCCGCTCCTGCGGCCGAGCAACAGCGGCACGAGCTGCATCGCGATCAGGATCAGCACGAGGAAGATGCCGAAGAAAGCAACGGTCCGCCAGACGCCAAGTGCGCGGCCCAGCCATTGCTCCAGCCCGGTCACCGCGTAATGCGCGGCCAGGTAGACGGCAACCACGGCGAGCCCCATCAGCAGGATTTCAGCCATCGCTACACCTCCGCGCTGCGCACCCGCCGGCGCAATGCTCCCGCCACCGCGACCAGGAACAGGATACCGCCGATCACGGCGATCAGGCCGCCGAGGCCGGTGACCATCATGCCACCGATCTGCAGCACCCCTTCGAGTCCCTGCGCGGCGCCGGCGGTCTTGCGCTGCACGCCCTGGCCGCCGGCGACGGCGAGGCCGATCACGTGCAGGATCTGGCCGCAACCGTACACCCACGGCATGGCGACCAGCAGCTGCGGGCTGACCGGGCCGGCGCCGAACCGCGGCAGCAGCCACAGCGCGAGGCCGAGAAAGGCCAGTGTCACCGCGACGATGCAACCGTGATAGTGCGCCGGAATGATCGTGTTGCTGGCCTCGATCAGGTAACCGAGCAGGCCGCCCAGGCCGAACAGGACGATCGAGAACCCGAGGGTCGCGCGCAGGCCGCGCGTCGCGGCATCGCTCGCCGCGGCACTGCGCCCCCAGCCGGCGATCAGCGCCAGGGCGATCGGCCCGGCCGCGAGGCCGCCGCCGATCAGCATCACCCGGGTGAAGAACTGCCGCTGTCCGGGGTCGCCCGCCGCGTGGGCAACGTAGCCCCACAACGACAGCACGGCCGGCAGCAGTCCCAGCAACAGCAGCACGATCACGAGGCGCGGCGTCACCGGCACGCGGATCCGGGCCGCGCCAGCCAGCCACAGCCACGTGACCAGCATCAACTGCGTCCAGGCCACCTGCGCGATGTGCCCGCCGCCCCAGAACAGCTCCTCGAACCGCGGCAGTCCGTGCACGCCGGCCGGCAATGCGTGCCAGGACCACGCCAGCGCCGCAGCCGCCAGCACCAGCGCGACAGCCGAAGTCAGCACGCCGAACCGCAACGCACCGGCCGGCGTCAGCTCAGCGGCCAGCGGCGCTGGCCGGACCAGCGTGCGCGCCGCCAGCAGCACGATCCCACCGCCGAACAGCGCGAGACCACCGAGGAATGCGCCGTTGTCCAGTACCGGAACGTAATTGCTCATGACCGCCTCGCCCGGGCGGAACGGCGCGGCGACGATCAGCAGTACACCCGCAGCGGCGAGCGCCAGCGCGCTGCCGTGCACGAGCCGATCGCCCGGGCGCGCGGCCAGCACGAAGAACATCGCCGCGACCGCCGCAAACCACACCAGCACCGACAGATCCACGTGCGCGACGAGCGCGAGTCGGAAGAAGTCCTCGACCGGAAACAGCGCCGACAGGCCGGGCGTGCGCGCGAGGATGATCAGGATCACGAACAGTCCGGACAGCAACAGCGCTGCGACACCGAACAGCAGCCAGGCCGCGGCAAGACGGCGCCGTTCATCGGCCGGCAGGTCGAGCTGGAAATCGAATCCGGTCATCGGACGTTCTCCGTGTCGCTCCCGCTCAGTCGCGCCGTGCCGTCACCCACCAGCAGAAGCGCGGAATGTCCCGGTTCCAGCACCAGCTCGAACCGGTACTCCTGGTCGGGCCCGCCCTCGCCTGGCGTGTCCTTCAGGCCCACGTACAGCGGGTAACGCCCGGCCGGCAGGGACCAGCGCCGGTGCAGGTAGACGCGACCATCGTCGTGCAGACCGACCGGCACGACGGTGGCCTCGAATACCGGGCGATCGCCGACGCGGATCCAGGCGTGAGCTGGCGCGCGCGCGCGTTCGCATTGTTCCGGCTTGCGCATGTTCGGCGGCAGGGCCAGCAGCTCGGCCTGGCTCAGCCGGCGACAGGGTTGCAACCGCTCGGTCGTATGCACCAGACTGAGCCGCAGTTCGCCGTGGCCCGGCGGCAGCACCTCGTGGCGTGGCCATTGCGCGAACAGGATCGCCGGCGCCAGCAGCAGCAGCCAGACGAGTGTTTGCCCGACAACGCGCAGCGCGATGCCGAACGTCTTCACGATCCGGCTCCGGCTTGCGGATCGATCAGGTGGCGCAGGCGGTGGCGGAAAGCCTTGAGCTGGCTGAACACGCGCCCGTGCTCGGTCGGCTTCAGTCGCCGCATCAGAATCCGCTCACGCGGCACGCGGGCGCGCAGCAGCGGCGGTCGCGCGCGCCGGATCCGGTCGCGGGTCCAGCGATCGCCGTAGCGGTGATGGCAGTCCCCGGCGGCGCAGCCGCCGAGCATCACGCCGTCGAAGCCGCCGACGCGCAAGGCATAGTCGATCGCTGCCGGCGGCAGCATGCCGATGCAGGGCAGCGACAGCGTGGTCAGGCCGGGCCCATGGAACCGGCTGACCGGCACACCGTGGTCGCATCCGACCAGCAGCACTGCCGGCCGCGTGCCACTGCCGTCGGTACGGATGGCCTGCTTCAGAGAGTCCATCGTCAGGTTCGGCAGCTCGATGCCGGTGGTGAGCGGTTCCTGTCGCCGGAACGGCGAGGACGACGGGCAGGAGCCGGTACAGATGCCGCAGCCGACACACAGATCCGGGCTGACCCGCGCCTCGGACTCGTACTTGCGGCCATCGCTGCGCGGCACGATGTCGATCGCTCCGTACGGGCAATCGTCGGCGCAGTAGCCGCAACCGGTGCAGTCCGAGAGACGTACCTGCGCAACCGGCGCGCGCTGGCCCGGCCACAACCATGGCAGAGCGGCCAGCAGCAGGGTCAGGCCGCTGAGCCCGGCCCAGGTGGCGTGTTCGCCGAACCGATCGATCAGCGGGTAAGCCCCCAGATAGAACCAGTCGAGCGCCAGCCCGGCCGGGACCATCGCCAGATCGGCGGGCGCATGACTTTCCGCCGGCACCAGCAGCGACAGGATCAGCAGGCCGATCAGGCTGCCAGCCATCAGCGTGCGCGGCGGATTGATCCGTGCTATGCGGATGCGCAGCACGTGGAACCAGATGCCGAGCACCAGCACGATCGGCAGCCCGATCAGGTGAATGAAGGCGATCAGCGTGAAGAAGCGGTCGCTCACCGAGTCGTTGGTCAGGAAACTGCGGACCATCGGGTCGCTGAACACCGGCAGCACATCCAGCAGGTGCGCGCTGCCGACCGCGACGAACTGGGCAAGCTGGTCCCAGACCATCCAGTAACCGGTGATGCCGAGCAGGATCACGATCCACAGCAGCGGCACGCCGGTGAACCACGAGTACCAGCGGGGTCCGCGGAAGCGTCCGCGCAGGAACTCCCGCAGCAGGTGCCCGCCGAGCACCAGCAGCGCGGCATCCGAGGCGTAACGGTGCAGGCTGCGCATCACGCCGCCGGCGAACGGCTGGTCGCGGGTCAGCTCTTCCACCGACAGCCAGGCGCCGCTCAGGCTGGTCCGGTAGAAGATCAGCAGGTAGATGCCGCTGACCAGCACGATCCAGAAGAAATACACGACCAGCGCGCCGAGGTGATGGAACGGGTTACGCAGCGACCCGAACAGGGGCGTCAGCAACAGTTCGAAGCGCGCCAGCAGCGACGCAGCCAGTCCCGGCTTCCTGCCAGATGCTTTCATGCGCCCTTCCGCTGCCGCCGGATCTCCACGCCCAGCCAGACGATGACTGCCCCGACGACCAGCACCCCGGCGAGGATGCCCACGAACAATGAGTAATCGAACAGGTAGCGATCGCCCTTGGCATCATAGACCGTACAGATCAGTCGGACCCGCCGGCCGAGCCGCCCGAAAAGACCATCATCCGCTGCCGGCCGCCCGAGCACCAGGCTCTTCAGCGGCTCGACGAGCTGCTGCGCCTCGATGACCTCGCCATAGATCTGCCGGAAGACCACGCCGCCCGCATCGACCAGCGTCACCTGCACCGTATGGTCGAATCCGCGCGGCGACGGCTCGCGCCAGAAACCGAGCGTATCCATCAGCCGCTCCAGTCCGGCCGGGTCCGTGCTGCTCAGGAACTGCCAGCGCGGGTCGCTGACGCCGTGGCGCAGCGCGTACTCGCGCATCGCCAGCGGGCTGTCCACCGCCCGGTCGAAACCGATCGTCGCGACCGCGAAACTGTCCGGGCCGAGGGCCTCGCGCGCGATCCGGACCACGCGATCGAGCTGGCGCGTACTGACGCTGCAGGACTGGCTGCACGACGTAAAGACGAGGCTGAGCAGCAGCGGCTTGCCGCGGAACTCGCTCAGCCTGAGAGCGACGCCGTCGGTGTCGACAAAGCCGGCGTCCGGTATCTCGCGCCCGATCGCCGCCTGACTCAGCGCCAGCAGGTCCTCGGCGCCGCGCTCGGCGGCCGCCGCCACGCCGCTGGCGACCAGCAGCAGCACCGGCGGCAGAGATCTGCGGAACCAGCAGCAACCCGCGCTGGTGGCAACGGATGACCGGCGCTGGCTCCGCGCGCTGCGCCGGTCATCCTCCACGACTGCAACAGGCCGGCACCACGTGCGGATCAGCCGCAGCTCAGCTGATCTTCCACAACGACGCCAGGTAGGCGTAGTTGATCACGTAGTAGACGACGAAGATCACCAGCAGGAACATCGCCAGCGCGAAGGTCCCGGGGGCGACCAACCGACCGATACCGATACCCGCGTGCCCACGCGCCTCCGGTGCCGCCGGCATCAGCGTTGCAGGTCGCTCGGCCTTGTACTCGGCCGGCGCGCCGGACGGCCTGCCCCACAGGATCGTCCCAACCATGATGAGTACGAACAGCAATCCACCGGCTACCGCCATCAGCGCGCTCATGCCGTTCAGCGCCATCATCGTGTAGGCGAGCCCCGAATAGGCCCAGTCGAACAGCGCATCGGTGAAGGCGATGTCCCAGTGCCGCCGCGACACGCCGAGCGTCCCGGCACCCATCAGGAAGAATGCCTGCAGCGCCGTGCCGACGCCGAACAGCCATGGCTGCCAGCGGGCCAGCCCCGGCCAGATCAGCTCGCGCCGGAACAGGATCGGCACCAGCCAGAACGACAGCGCCATGAACGCCAGCGTCGTACCGAGCGCGACCGTACCGTGGAAGTGGCCGGGCACGTACAGCGTGTTGTGCACGAGGAAGTTGATCTGCTCGACGCCCATCACCACGCCGGAAATGCCGCCGATGAAGCCGAAGCCGACCAGCGACAGGAACATGCCCGAAAACACCGGATTGCCCCACGGCGCCTTGCGCAGCCACTCGAACAGACCACGGTTCAGGCCCTTCCTGCGCTGCGCGATCTCGATTGAACCCGGCACGGTGAGGCCGTGCACCAGGCTCGCCAGCACGGCGAGGTACATCGCGTAGCTGGTATTGAAGATCTTCCACTCGGTGCCGACGCCCGGATCGACCAGCAGGTGGTGCGCCGAGGCCAGGTTGATGAACAGAATGTACAGCACGAAGGCGCCGCGGCTGACCTTCTCGGACATCGGCCTCGCGCCGAACACAATCGCCGCGATCGCGTACCACACCGAGACGTGCGCCGCGACGTTGATCTGTTGCGACGAGTGGCCCATCGCCCACCACACCACGCGGTACATCAGCGGATCCACTTCGCTGATATAGCCGACCGACCACAGGAAGGTCGGGATCAGGATGATCGCGCCGCTCGCGATCGTGAAGATCGCGATGATGCAGGCCGTCAGCGCGCCGAAGGTCACCAGCGGAATGGAGCCCTCATAGGTCCGTTCATCGCGCGCCACAACCAGCGTGGCGAGGAAGATGAAACAGCCGATCAGCGCACCGACCGCGAACAGGATCAGCCCGAGATAGAACAGCGGGCTGGCCGGCATCGGCACGTAGGAGGTCATCATCACGCTCGATCCGCCCAGCACGATCGCCACCGCCGCGATCGCAGCGCCGCCGAGCATCAGCGCGAACGCCGTCCACCCCCATTTCGGTGCAGCGAGCCGGCAGCGCAGCAGTACCGCCGAGCAGAAGTACAGCACCGCGATCTCGAAGAAGATCACCCAGACCAGCAACGTCACGACGCCGTGGCCGGTCAGCACCTGATAAAAGCGCTGCGCATCGAGCAGGTGCACCGACGGCCAGCGGGTCAGCGCGACCAGCAGGCCGAGCAGGCCGCCGACCGCGAGGAACACCACCGCCGCGACGGCGTTGGCCTTGATCAGGTTCTCCGCGTCCCGGTGCAGGACCAGACCGGACTTCGGACAGGTACGGAACAGTGGCTTCATCGCTGATCTCCCCTCAGTCAACGACGTACAGTTTGCTGAGCATCGTGTGATGCATGATGCCGCAGTACTCATTGCAGACCAGACCGAATTCGCCCGACTCGGTCGGGGTCACGGTCAGGACCATGTCGTAGCCCGGCAGCACCTGCACGTTGACGTTCAGTGGCTGCAGCGAGAAGCCGTGCTGCCAGTCCAGCGAGGAGAGATGCAGCCGGTAGGTCTGACCCTTCTGCAGTTCGAGGATCGGGTACCACTGCCACAGGCGCGCCAGCAGGTACACATCGCTGCCCGCCGGCGGGCGGACGACCGGGATCTGCTGGTCGGATTCGTGGCGGACCGTGTGGGCCTGCACCATCTGCTCGACCCGCGCCTGGTACTGGTCGGGCAGCACGTTATAGGCCTCACCGGAGTAGTTCTGTTCGCCGTATACGTGCCACAGCGGCATGGCGAAGAACATGATCAGACACCAGGTCAGCGCAAAGCCGATCCAGATCATCTCGACACTGTCGACCGGCTGTTTCCACCAGATCTTCTCGGCCGGAGGAAGAATTGAGCTCATGAGTCGGGTCTCCCTGTACGACGCTCAGCGACCAATCGGAATCGAGACGATTTCCATCACGCCCCAGACGATGTAGAACACCGCCGGCACCGCGATGCCGAGGAACAGCAGCAGAAACGGGTTCTCCAGGATGCGCTGCATGGCCGGAACCGGTTCGTCGCTGCCAGATCCTGGCGCGGCGCTGCCGCCGTCGTTGTGATTCATGTCGATCCCTCCGGACATCTACAGAAGACGAGACTGCACGGTACACAGACATGCCCAGCCGCTGCTTGCGCACGGGAGGGCGCCGCGGACTCTATCCGATTCCGGTCGCGGAACGGAATAGGCATTTGTGGCAGGCGCGCCGCGTGGACAAGCGCGCGATGATGCCCGATCCTACCTGGCCCATGGGGCGACTCCACTTCCGGCACGCTTCGCGGATACGGCTCACCGCCGCACTCGCCCTGCTCGCTCTCGCGCCCGGCTGTCAGCAGCCAGCCCCGCTGCCGGTCGGAGCGGACCGCTTCGAGCGCCTCGGCAACGACGGTCGCGCGCTCGCGGCGGCGGATGCCCGCCCGCATGCCTGTGTCTTCGACCGCGTGACCGGCCTCACCTGGGCGATCACGCCGGCCGCCGACGGCCCGCAGACCTATAGCTGGTTCAGTTCCGATCCCGCCGTCCACGTCAGCGATCCCGGACTGCAGCATGGCGGCCAGTGTCGTCCGGGCCGCTGCGACACCGAGGCGCTGGCCGCGGCCTACAACGGCGCCCGTCATTGCGGCTACGCCGACTGGCGGCTGCCGCAGCGCGACGAAGCGCTGACGCTGGCGGCCCGCGCGCCCGCTGGTCACGAACACGTGCTCGACCCGGAGTTCTTTCCGGATACAGTAGCCGGCGAGTACTGGACCGCCGAGACCTTTCGCATGTATCCGCAGAGCGCCTGGGCCTTCGATACACGCACCGGCCTCGACCGCGCCGACTGGAAGCGCCAGGCGAAGCCGGCCCGGCCGGTACGCGGCACCTTCGAGCGGCACAGCCTGCGCCGCCACGGCCGCTGAACCAGCGCTCGGCAGCACGCGCTCCGCCCCACCCGCGACCCCGGGGTCAACCCGGTGCCGGCGCGGTTGCGCCCATCACTTGCATAAAGCAACGAACCGCGGTAGGCTGACCAGCGGGCAGCCGTGGCGGAGATGGCGATGTCGGCATTGCAGAAGTTCGATACGGTCGTGATCGGTGCCGGCGTCGCCGGGCTGGGCGTCGCGGCACTGCTGGCGAAGGATTTCGGGCAGCGGGTGCTGGTACTCGAGCGGGCTCCGTTCATCGGTGGCCGCACGCTGTCCTACGTCGGGCGCGGCAACAAGGTCGTTGCCGACGGCATCGAAATGGATGCCGACGCCTTCCGCCGCTCCCTGCCGTACGCGCACTGCTATCTCGGCAAGTGCACCCCCGGAATCGAGCAGATCTTCGCGCGCGGCCTGCTCGACGGCCGCACCTTCGAGGCCGGCGGGCATGGCCTGTTCTGGGGCAACCGCAGCCGCGCCGACGCGCTGATGCAGCATCTCGGCGTGCACTGGCGGCTGCCGCTGAATCGCGGTCTCGGCTTCGTCGTCTGGGAGGGTGACGGCAAACCCGGCCAGGCCTTCCAGGTCGAGAAAGGCAAGCCGTACCCGTGGATGACAGAGGCCGGCTTCGCCGCGACCATGGAGCAGCTCTCGGCGATGGGGCGCAGCTCGTTCGCGGACATGGCGCGGCTGATGAAGACGCCGCTGCAGGGCTGGCTCGAGCAGCGCAGCATGCATCCCGAGGCCTACGATTACATCAAGGTGCTGGCGGCCTCGCAGACCGCCCAGGCCGAACCGGCGATGACACCGACCGGTGACTTCCTCGGCTACATGGCGATCGCCGGGCAGATCCGCATGAATCTGGTCAGCGGCTCGGTGGCGACCGCCGACGAGCCGGGCTGCATCGCGATCCCGCAGCAGTTCGAGCAGGTCGTGCTCGCGCACGGCGGCACCGTGCTGCGCGGGACCCGGGTGCTCGAAGTGCTGATCGAGGATGGCCGCGCTTGCGGTGTACGCATCCGCTCGCAGGACAACGACTACGACCAGGACCGCCGCATCCTGGCCGAGCGCATCGTCTGCACGATTCCGCCGAAGTACATCTTCCGCGTGCTGCCGCGCAGTGCGTTCCCGCGCGAGTGGGTTGAGCTGCTCGAGCACCGCTTCTGGGGCGCCGGGCTGCTGACCGGCTGGTGTGGCATGAAACGCAGCGTCATGCCCGACATCGGCCTGGCCGAGGGCAGCTTCGTCTACATGCCGGGGGTGATCCGCGGCGAGGGCTACATCGGCGCCGTCGACATGGTCATGTGCGACTTCACGGCCTGGGGCGACGGCACCGCGCGGCGCGGTCCGCCGGGCAAGCGCGAGTTCCTGTTCTCGACCGCGCTGACCGACGAGGAAATGCGCAACCCGGACCGCGTCAACCGCGTGATCAACCTGTGCGAGGACTGGGCCCGGGCGACGTTCCCGAGCTGGGACGACGATTGCGAGTTCATGCTGTGGACGCCCTCGCCGGAGGCCTATGGCCTGTGGCGCCCGGTCGGCGAGGACCGCCCGGACGTGAAGTCGCCGTGGGTCGAGGGCCTGTACTTCGCCGGCGACCAGTATGGCCGTCGCCTGTGGGGCGGTGGCGTCGACGGCGCGGCGCTGTCAGCCGTGCTGTGCGTGGATGCGATCACCGGCTCACGACTCGAGGAGAGCGTGATGCCGCCCTATCATCGCGGCCTCCCGGACGTCGCCGGCTGAGGCCGGCAGGGCGCGCCGTGCATCCGCGACGGGGACGTTCGGCGATCGTCGGCATCGGCGAGGTACCGACCGGGCGCTTTCCCGAGCGCACGGCCATCGAGGGCGCGCTGCAGGCGGCGCAGCAGGCGATTGCCGACGCCGGGCTGCGGCGCAGCGACATCGACTACGTAATGCCAACCGGCACGCTGTTCAGCTTCCAGTTCGGCAACGAACTCGCCACCGCGCGTCTGGTCGAGGAACTCGGCCTGCCGCACGTGTCCAGCAACTGCCAGGTGTTCTCCGGCGGTTCGAGCAGCACCAACGCGCTGCGCGTCGCCAGCGCGCTGGTCGAAACCGGCCGCGCCCGCTGCGTACTGTTCGTGCATACCGACAAGCTCGGCACCGGAGTCACCGCCCAGGGCGGCATCGACCTGTTCTCGACCGCCGGTATCTCGGCCGAGTGGGAGGTCCCGTTCGGCCAGCACTATTCGACCGTGGCGGCACTGGCCACGACCCGCTACCAGCACGAGACCGGCTGCACCGACGAGGAGCTCTCGGCGGTTTGCGTCTCGAACCGCAAGTGGGCCGAGTTGAACCCGCATGCGTTCTTCCGCACGCCGCTGACGATCGCCGAGGTCATGCAGTCGAAGATGCTGTCGACGCCGCTGCGCGCCAAGCAGTCCAACATGCTGTTCGACGGCGCCGGTGCGTTCGTCGTGACCGCCGCCGAGCGCGCCCGCGACCTCGTGCAGCGCCCCGCCTACGTGCTCGGCGAAGGCGGCGCAGTCACGCACTTCGTCTATTCGCAGGAACCGGACCTGACCCGCTTCGGCTGGGCCGCCGCGGCGCGTGAGGCCTTCGCCGAGGCCGGCCTGGCGCCGGCCGACATCGACGTCGCCGAGATCTATGACTCGTACCCGATCTACCAGCTCATTGCCTTCGAGGAACTCGGCCTGTGCGGGCGCGGCGAGGCCGGTGGGCTGTTCCTGCGTGGCGAGACCTGGCCCGGCGGGCGCATCCCCTGCACGACCGACGGCGGCATGCTGTCCAAGGGTCACATCGGCGCTGGCGGCTCGGTCTCGCTGCTGATCGAGGCGGCGCGTCAGCTGATGGGCAAGGCCGGGGCGCGGCAGGTGCCCGGCGCACGCTTCGCGGTCGAAACCGCGACCGGTGGCACCTACTTCGACGCGCAGGTCACGATCCTCGGCACGGAGATTCCATGAGTTCGCCGCCGGCAGCCCCACCGCGCCCGCGTCCGGTGGTCAACGCCTGGTCGCGGCCGTTCTGGGACGCGGCCCGCGAACAGAAGCTGCTGCTGCAGCGCTGCGGCGACTGCCGCGCGTGGATCTTCTACCCGCGCATCGCCTGCCCGCGCTGCGGCAGCGACCAGCTCGGCTGGCAGCCGGCCAGCGGCCGCGGCACGATCTACAGCTTCACGGTCGTGCGCAGCAATGCGCCGTCAGCCTTCGCGCCGCTGCTGCCATACGTCGTCGCCGTGATCCGGCTCGAGGAGGGTGTGCAGATGCTGTCCAATGTCGTCGACTGCAATCCGGACAAGCTGCGCTGCGACCAGCCGGTCGAGGTCGTGTTCCGGCCGCTCGACGACGAGTTCACACTGCCCTGTTTCCGGCCGCAGGCCGGCTCCGGGAGCCAGTCATGAGCCCGTCCCGGTTCGGCGATGACTTTCAGGTCGGCGAGATCTACCGGACCCAGGCGCTGACGGTCACTGAGACCCACGTGGTCAACTGGGCCGGCCTGACCGGCGACTTCTATCCGCTGCACATGGACCGTGAATACGCCGCCGGCACGCAGTTCGGCGAGCGCCTCGTGCACGGGCCGTTCGTGTTTGCGCTGGCGGTCGGCCTGGTGGCGTTGGCCGGGTTCGGCGGCGATGCCGCCATCGCCTGGCTCGGTGTCGACAACATGCGCATGCTGGCGCCGGTCCGGATCGGCGACACGCTGCGCGTCGAGGTGCTGATCAAGGAGACGCGCGCCACCAGCAATCCGCGCAAGGGCGTGCACATCTGGCAGTACTCGGTCCTGAACCAGCGCGACGAGCGCGTGCTGACCTTCGACTACCAGCTGCTGCTGCATCTGCGCGGCTGAGTCACCCGCGCGCGAGGGTTCGCTGCGATGCCCTGCCAGACCGTAGCCGAGCTGTACGACCGGGCCGTGCGCCACGGCGCCGACCGCGTCGCCCTGTCGCAGGACGGCCGCACGCTGACCTACCGCGAGCTCGGCGCACAGGCCGGGCGGCTGGCCGGCGGCCTGCAGGCGCTCCCCCTCGGCCACGGCGACCGGGTCGCCTTCCTGATGGCGAACTGCCTCGAATACGTCGCCTGCGAGTACGCCGTGGCCCGGATCGGCGCGACCCGCGTACCGCTTGCGGTGCTGCTCGGCGACGACGACCACGTCTACATGATGAACTTCGCGCGCTGCCGCGTGCTGGTCTATCACGCGAAGTTCGCGGCGCGGGTGGCCGCGCTGGCGCCGCGCCTGGAAACCGTGCGCCACTTCGTCTGCGTCGGCGGTGAGCCGGCGGCGCCGGAGCACCGGCGGCTGGAGCAGTGGCTCAGCGGCAGCGGCACCGCGCCACAGCCGGTCGCGATCGACCCGGAGGACATCGCCGGCATCTATTTCACCGGCGGCACCACCGGGCGGCCGAAGGGCGTGCTGCTGTCACACCGCGCCTGGTTCCACACCTGCCGCCTGGAGCTGCTGGACTTCGACATCGGCTGGCACGAGGTCTTCGTGATCGCCACGCCGATGACCCACGCCGCCGGCTGCCTGATCCTGCCGGTGCTGCTGCGCCAGGGATGCTGCGTGCTGCTCGAGCGCTTCGACCCGGAACTGCTGCTGGCGACGATCGCCGCCGAGCGGGCCACGGCGACGCTGCTGGTGCCGACGATGATCTATCTGCTGCTCGATCATCCGCGGCGGGCCGCACACGACACCAGCAGCCTGCGCAACGTGCTGTACGGCGCCGCGGCGATCGCCCCGGAGCGGCTGCGCCAGGCCATCGCCGCGTTCGGCCCGGTGTTCACCCAGTTCTTCGGCCAGACCGAGGCGCCGATGGCGCTGACCTCGCTGCCGCGCGAGGCGCACGTGGTCGCCGACCCGGCGCAGCAGGAAGCGGTGCTGACCGCCGCCGGCCGCGCCACCTTCGGCACGCAGATCCGCCTCGTCGACGACGACGGCCGCGACGTCCCGGACGGCGAGCCGGGTGAACTGATCGCGCGCGCCGACAATGTCATGAGCGGCTACCTCGACGATCCGTCAGCGACGGCCGCCGCGCTCCGCGACGGCTGGCTGCACACCGGCGACGTCGCCCGGATCAGCGCGGACGGCCTGATCACGATCGTCGACCGCAGGAAGGACGTGATCGTGAGCGGCGGCTTCAATGTCTATCCGCGCGAGGTCGAGGACGCACTGTCCGGGCACCCGGCCGTGCGCCAGGTCGCCGTGGTCGGCGCGCCGCATGACAAGTGGGGCGAGGAGGTCCGCGCGCTGGTCGTGCTGCACGACGGCGCGGCCGCCAGCGCCGCGGAGCTCTGCGCCTTTGTGCGCGAGCGCAAGGGTCCGCTCGCCGTGCCGAAGTCGATCGAATTCTGCGCCGCGATTCCGCTGACCAACCTCGGCAAGATCGATCGCAAGGCGATCCGCGCCCGCTACTGGAGCGGGCGGGCGCGCCGCGTCTGAGCGCGCCCGGCGCGACGGGAGGGTCCATGAACTTCGACGAGAGCGACGACCTCCGCCTGCTGCGCGACACGCTGCGGCGCTTCCTCGAGCGTGAGCTGCCGCGCGCCGAAGCGCGCCGGCTCGACGCCGCGGCCACCCACCGCCCGGACCTGTTCGCGAAGCTGTGCGAGCTCGGCGTCACGGCGCTCACCGTGCCGGAGGAGTACGGCGGCAGCGGCGTGGACATCCTCGCCGCGATCGTCTGCATCGAGGAGCTGGCGCGGCGCGGCACCTCGCTGGCCGGGCCGTACATCCACTGCGCCTTCTACGGCGCCCTCAACCTGCTCGAGAACGGCAGCGACGCGCAGAAGCGCGAGCTGCTGCCGCGCCTGGCGCGCGGCGAACTGCTGTTCGCCTACGGGCTCAGCGAACCGGACGTCGGCGGCGACCTGGCCGCGGCGACCGTGACCGGCCGGCGCGCGGACGACGGCGCGGCCGTCGTCATCAACGGCACCAAGCGCTGGTGCACCGGGGCGCGGATCGCCGACTACATCTACACGCTGGTGCGCAGCGGCCCGGCCGGGGAACGCTACCGCAACCTGTCGCTGGTGCTGGTGCCGACTTCGTCGCCCGGCCTGTCGATCGTCGACATCGAGCATACCGGGTTGCGTTACAGCGCCACCACCGACGTGATTTTCGACGAGGTGCGGGTCCCGGCCGCCAACATCGTCGGCGGGCCGGAGCGCTGGAACCAGGGCTGGCCGCTGCTGGCCGGCCGCTCGCTCGACATCGAGCGGCTCGAGATCACTGCGGTCGCACTCGGTATCGCGGCGGTAGCGGTCGACGACGCCTGGCAGTACGCGCAGGAGCGGCGCCAGTTCGGCCGGCGCATCTGCGGCCACCAGGCCATCCGCCATCTGCTGGTCGAAGCGCGTACGCGCCTCGCCGCCTGCCGGCACATGCTCTACCACGCCGCCTGGCTGGCGGGCGCGGGCCGCGACTGCGCGGTCGAGAGCTCGATGGCCAAGCTGTTCGTCGCCGAGCATGCCGTCGGCATCGTGCTCGCCTGCCAGCGCGTGCTCGGCGCCTACGGCTGTGCGCGCGACTACGACATGGAGCGCTATGTGCGCGACATCACCTGCATGCCGATCGTCGGCGGCTCCTCGCACATGCAGCTCAACAACATCGCCAACCGGCTCGGACTGCCGGCGAAATGAGCGACGCCCGGCCGGGTACGCGCGAGGTGCTCGAGCGGCATCGCTTCGACGCCGCGGCGCTCGAACGCTGGCTCAGCGGGCAGCTTGCGGACTTCCGTGGGCCGCTGCAGTTGCGGCAGTTCGAGAGCGGGCAGTCCAATCCGACCTTCCACGTCGCCGCCGCCTCCGGCGAGTACGTGCTGCGCAAGCAGCCGCCGGGACGCCTGCTGTCCTCGGCCCACGCGCTCGACCGCGAGTACCGCGTGCAGGCGGCGCTCACCGGCAGCGGCGTACCGGTACCGCGGCTGCGCGGCTACTGCGCCGACGCGGCGGTGATCGGCACGCCGTTCTACGTGATGGACTACCAGCCGGGCCGCATCTTCGGCAACCCGCTGCTGCCGGAGCTGGCCCGCGCCGAGCGCGGCGCGCTCTACGATGCGATGAACGCGACGCTGGCGCGCCTGCACGCGGTGGACTGGCGCGGCGCCGGCCTTGGCGACTTCGGCCGGCCGGCCGGCTATCTGTCGCGGCAGATCACGCGTTGGACGCAGCAGGTTCAAGCCGCGCCCGTCGACCCGGCGCCGGAACTCGACGAGCTGCGCGACTGGCTGCAGGCGCAGGTGCCGCCACCGGACGAGAGCGCGATCGCGCACGGCGACTACCGGCTGGGCAACCTGATCTTCGCCGCGGACCGGCCGGAAGTCGTGGCCGTGCTCGACTGGGAGCTGGCGACGATCGGTCATCCACTCGCCGACCTCGCTTACAACTGTCTCGCCTGGCACCTGCCGGCCGACTACGTACTGGCGCCGGGCTTCGTCGGCGTCGACCTCGAGGCGCTCGGCCTGCCGCCGGAAGGCGAGTACGTGGCAACCTACGCGCGGCGTACCGGCCGCGACGCCGTGCCCGACTGGCGCTATTTCGTCGCCTTCAGCCTGTTCCGGATCGCGGCCATCCAGCAGGGCGTCTACGCGCGGGCGCTGCAGGGCAACGCCGCCTCGGCGACCGCGCGCCGCTTCGGCGACAGCTTTCGCCAGGCGGCCCGTATCGGCTGCGCGCTGGCCCGCGCTCCGTGAGCGCGGGCGGACTAGCGGGCATTCATCCAGCGGCCGACCGACGCGCGCCGCTCGGCGGCGGCAGCCATCTCCTGCTTCGCCACGGTACGCAGATGCACCTCGTCGGGACCGTCGGCGATCCGCAGCACCCGCCCCATCGTCCACAGTCCGGCCAGCGGCGTGTCCGGGGACAGGCCCATGGCGCCGAACACCTGCATCGCGCGGTCGCAGACCGCGGTATGCACGCGCGGCACCAGCGCCTTGATCATCGCCACCTCGCGGGCCGCGGCCCGGGTGCCATGCCGGTCGATCAGCCAGGCGGCCTTCAGCACCAGCAGCCGGGCCTGGTCGATCTCGATGCGCGACTGTGCGATCCACTCGGCCACCGTACCGTGCTGGTGCAGCCAGCGCCCGAACGTGCGCCGCTCGGCGGCGCGCGCGCACAGCAGCTCGAGCGCGAGTTCAGCCTGGCCGATCGAGCGCATGCAGTGGTGGATCCGCCCCGGCCCCAGCCGGGCCTGCGCGATGGCGAAGCCGGCGCCTTCCGCGTGCACCAGGTTGCCGGCCGGCACGCGCACGTCGCGGAACAGGATCTCGCAGTGGCCCTCCGCCGACACGCGGTGCATGACCGGCAGGTTGCGCACGATCGTCACTCCCGGCGCGTCCAGCGGCACCAGGATCATGCCGTGCCGGTGATGGGGCTCGGCCTCCGGATCGGTGATGCCCATGACGATCGCGACCCGGCACCGCGGGTGCGCGGCGCCGGAGATGAACCACTTGCGGCCGCTGACCACGTAACTGTCGGCGTCACGGCGGATGCCGGTCTGAATGTTGGTGGCATCCGAGGAGGCCACATCCGGCTCGGTCATCGCGAAGCACGAGCGGATGCGGCCCTCGAGCAGCGGCAGCAGCCATTGCTCGCGCTGTGCCGGCGTCGCGAACAGGTGCAGGATTTCCATGTTGCCGGTGTCGGGCGCGCTGCAGTTGAAGACCTCGGACGCCCACTCGATCCGGCCCATGATTTCGGCCAGCGGCGCGTATTCGAGGTTGCTGAGCCGGGTGCCCGGCTCGTCGTCGCGCAGGCCGGGCAGGAACAGATTCCACAGACCATCGGCGCGCGCCAGCGCCTTCAGGTCCTCGAGGCAGGGCGGATGAGCGTGGCCCGCAGCGAGCTCGCGCTCGCGCAGCGGCACCGCCGGCAGGATGCGGTCCTCCATGAACTCGCGCACACGGCGCCGCAGTTCCTCCACCCGCTCCGAATAGCCGAAGTCCATCGCTGTTCTCCTGGTCGTGCCGCTGCCGGGCCCGGCTCCGGCATCCTGCCTCATCCGGGGGCGCCGGCGTGAGTCCGCTCGCAGCGCGCCGCCGCACGATCCGCGCCAGTTCGGTCGCGCGCGCGCTGGCCATCATCGGCGACCGCTGGTCCCTGCTGATCATCGCCACCGCATTCCAGGGTGTGCGTCGCTTCGACGACTGGCGCCGCGGGCTTGGCGTGGCCACCAACGTGCTGAGCGAGCGCCTCAACCGGCTGGTCGCGAGCGGCTGCCTGGCCCGGGTCCCGGCCCGCTCCGGCCAGCGCCGGCATGAGTACCGGTTGACGCCGATGGGGGCGGCCTTCTATCCGACCGCGCTGATGATCTGGCGCTTCGACCGCCGCTGGTCGCGCCATCGCCGGCTGCAGCCCGGCGCGCTGGTGCACACACACTGCGGCGCGCTGATGATGCCGACGCTGGTCTGCGCCGGCTGCCGCCGTCCGCTCAGCGCCCGCGAGGTGCGCTACGAGGCCGGGCCCGGCGCCGGCCTCGACCGCATGGCGCCGCCGCGCGCCGTGCGCCGGACCAAAGCCCAGCCCGAACAAGCGGCCGCGGTCGCAACGCTGGTCGGCGAACTGGTCAACTTTCTCGGCGACCGCTGGACCCCGCAGGTCCTCGCGGCGTTCTTCGTCGGCGCGCACCGCTACGAAGAGATCCGCCGCGAGACCCGCATCGCAACCAACCTGCTGGCCGACCGGCTGCGCGTATTGACCGAGCACGGTCTGCTCGAACGGCGGCCCGGCCGCGAGCGGCCACACCGGCACGAGTACGCGCTGACCGCCAAGGGCATGGACGTTTACCCGGTGATCCTGACCCTGCTGCAATGGGGCGACCGCTGGCTGGCGGGCCGCGGCGGACCACCGCTGCTGCTGTGCCACCGACCCTGCGGGCGGCCGCTCGCACCGGTCGTGGTCTGTGACTGCTGCGGCGGTGAGCTCGACCCGCACGAAGTTTCCTTCCGCCGGCCGCGCAGCCGCCTCAGGCCGGCTCTCTGATCGACAGCCCGCCGTCCACGATCAGGGTCTGGCCGGTCAGGAACGCCGCCGCTGGCGAAGCGAGGAACACGGCCACCCCGCCGATGTCCTCCGGCTGGCCGAGGCGGCCGAGCGGTGTGCCGGCCTCGGCGCGCCGCAGCAGCTCCGCGTTCTCCCACAAGGCCCGCGAGAAATCCGTGCGGATCAGCCCCGGGGCGATGCCGTTGGCGCGGATCCCGCGCGGGCCCCATTCGATCGCGAGATTGCGCACCAGCGCGAAATCCGCGGCCTTGGAAATGCCGTACACGCCGAGCGTCGCGCTGCCCTGGTTGGCGCCGATGCTCGAGATCAGCAGGATCGAGCCGCCGCCGTGCTGCGCCATCTGCGCCGCGGCCAGATTGCACAGCCAGAAGTTGCTGCGCACGTTGGAGCCCATGATCTTCTCGTAAGCCTCGTCCGGCATCGTCGCCATCGGGCCGAAGTACGGATTGACCGCGGCGTTGCACACGAGGATGTCGAGGCGGCCGCAATGCCCGACCGTGCGCGCGACCAGCGCCTCGAGCTGGGCCCGGTCCGAGATGTTGCAGGGCACGGCCAGCGCCTCACCGCCGGCGGCGACGATGCCGGCCGCCACCGCCTCGCAGGCCGGGGCCTTGCGGCTCGAGATCACGACCCTGGCGCCGGCCCGCGCCATCGCTTCAGCGATCGCGCGGCCGATGCCGCGGCTCGAACCCGTGATGATCGCCACCTTACCGGTCAGCTCGAACATGCCATCCCCTCCGCCTGCATTCCGCGCTCGCCAGCCCGGCACACTAGCAGAATCACTTGCTTTATGCAAGTGATGCCAGGGGCCGGTGTTGCGGTTTCGGTAGCCGGCTGAAGCCACGCAACCCAGGCGCACGGAGCAGCTCTGGCTTACCGAAACCGTAACACCGGCACCAAACCCGGCTAGACTCGCCGCGTGCGTACCACGCCCCCGGAGCTGATCGCGAAGTTCCACGCCGCCGGCTGGTGGGGCAACGCGACGCTCTACGACCTGTTTGCGGCCAACACGGCCCGCGTGCCCGAACGCCTGGCCGTGATCGATCCGCCGAACCGGCCGGAACTGGTCGGCGGAGCGCCGCTGCGCCTGAGCTACGCGGCGCTCGATGCGCGGGTGCGGCGGCTGGCCGCGCGGCTGCTGCGCGAGGGGCTGACGCGCGGCGACATCGTGATCGCGCAGCTTCCGAACATTGCCGAGTACGTGATCCTGTACCTCGCCGCGGCACGTATCGGCCTGGTGCTGAGCCCGGTCCCGATGCAGTACCGCGGCCACGAGCTCGGCCACATCATTGCGCTGACCCGGCCCGCAGCCTTCGTCACTGTGGCCAGCTTCCGCGGCAGCGACTACGCCGCACTGGCGCGGCAGGCGATGCAGGGCCACGGCCCGGTACTGCTGCTGGGCGGCGGGGCGGCGCCCGGCGCGATCACACTCGCGGATGACGACGGTAGCGGCGCCGAGCTGGACGCAGCGGCGCCGCCTGCTGCGGACGATTCGTTCACGATCTGCTGGACCTCCGGCACCGAGGGCGTGCCGAAGGGCGTGCCGCGCAGCCACAACCACTGGGTCGCGATCGGCTGGGCGCATTTTGACGGCGCGCAGCTCCGCGACGGCGACCGGCTGCTGAATCCCTTTCCGCTGGTCAACATGGGCGCGATCGGCGGCTGCTTCCTGTCGTGGCTGCGCGCGGCCGGCACGCTGATCCTGCATCATCCGCTGGATCTCGCTGTGTACCTGCGCCAGATCGCGAACGAACGGGCCGACTACGCGATCGCGCCGCCGGCCGTGCTGAACATGCTGCTGCAGAACGATGCGCTGCTCGACAGCGCGGACCTGTCGTCGCTGCGCTGCATCGGCTCCGGCTCGGCGCCGCTCGCCGCATGGATGATCGAGGGCTATCGCGCGCGTTTTGGCATCGACGTGGTCAACATCTTCGGCTCGAACGAGGGCGTCTCGCTGATCTCCGGCCCGATCGAGATTCCGGATCCCGCGCTGCGCGCGCGCTACTTCCCGCGCTTCGGCCGACCGGAGGTCCGCTGGCCGGCGCGCACCGCGGCGATGATCGAGACGCGTCTGCTCGATCCCGACAGCGGCGTCGAGATCCTGACCGCGGGCCCGCCCGGCGAACTGCAGATCCGCGGCCCCGGTGTGTTCGACGGCTATTTCCGCAGCCCGGAACTGACGGCGCGCGCGTTCACCGCCGACCACTGGTTCCGCACCGGCGATCTGTTCCGCATCGCCGGCGAGCCCGGCGACCTGCGCTACTATGAATTCGTCGGCCGCGCCCGGCAGCAGATCGTGCGCGGCGGCTTCAAGATCTCACCCGAGGAACTCGACGAGCTGCTGGCCGGGCATCCGGACATCGCCGAGGCGGCCGTGATCGGCATACCCGACCGCGTGCTCGGCGAACGTGTCTGCGCGATGGTGGTGCCCAGGCCCGGCCGCAATGTCACCCTCGACGACCTGCGGCATTATTTCGAGGAGCGTGGCGTGGCGGTGTTCAAGTGGCCGGAGCGCGTGCGAATCCTCACGCAACTGCCGCGCAACCCGATGGGCAAAGTCGTCCGCGAGGAACTGAGCCGGTTTGCCGCCGCCGGGTAACGCCGCCGGCCACGCCCTGCGCGGGCGGTCCGGAGCGCCGGCAACAATCGCTCGCTCGCGCCGTCCGAACTTACGCGCTCGCTCGCGACGTTCCCGGCGCCCCGGACCGCCAGCATTGTCGCGGTAGCCGCCGTCACTTCACGCGGCGCGGGCGTGACGGACGGGGCCCGCGAGCGAACTCGTAAAGATCGGCCGAGTTCGCGAGCGGGACCCCGGCTGGCTCGCAGTCGCCGTGGCCGGGTAGACGTCAGAAACGCAGCGTTGCCGCGAGGACGCGATCGAGCGCCGCCGTGTGCTCGCGTTCCTCGGCGGCGAACTCGAGCGCGAGCTGGCGCACTTCCGGGTCGTCGGCCGCATCCGCCACGGCCTGATAGAACTGCGCCGCCCGCTGCTCGTTCACCCGCGCATACTCGAGCGCCTGGTAGGGCTTCAGCCGGTAGTCGAAGCCATCCTCGTCGCCGACCTCGGTCGGCGCGACCCAGCGGTACTGCCACGAGCGAAGCTTCGGCAGCTCCCGCGTGCCGATGGGCCGGCGATCGAATCACCGTGCATCGTGGAGTACCGGTGCATGTCGCGGAACACCCGCGACACTTCCAGGTTGTTGTGCGCCTCCATCATGTCGGCGAGCTCGAGGTAGCGCTCAGCCGCCTCGCGTTCCATCGCGACCGCATGGACCAGGAACTCGCCCAGTGCGTAAGCCATCCCTGCTGTCCCCGCCTCAACCGCCGAGCGAATGCACGTGCGCGGCCACCGCCTGCAACTGCTCCGCCGACAGCATCGGCCAGGCCGCCATCAGCGGCGAGCCACCATGCTTCGCGGTGCCGTCGCGCACGATCGCCTGAATGTCATCAGCGTCGCCTTTGGTGCCGTTGCCGTTGACGTCGTACTTGAACGTACGGGACACGAAACTCGCCGGCTTCGGGTTCAGACCAGCCGCGGCCGGCCCGTCGCCGGCGCCGCCGGCCCCATGGCAGGTCACGCAGTAGGTTGCGAACACCTTCGCACCATCCACCGCAGGGGCCGCGGCGACCGTCGTCGCCGCCGCAGCGCCAGCGGCAGTCTCAGCCGCCGGCGCAGCCGCGGCCGGCTCCTCGGCGGCTGGTGCCGGAGCGGGCGGCGGCGCTGCCGCGTCCTTCTGCGCACAACCCTGGACGCCAAACAGAAACGACAGTGCCACCACCACCGCAGCGACCGGAACCGACGCATTCATTCCTGCACCCCTGATTGGAAACCGATGTCAGGCAACGCGCGTTGCGCGCCTGGACGCATTCTGCCTCACAATGGGCGGCAGGGAAACCCGGGAGCTGCCTCCGATGAATGCCATGATTGCCGGCCTGGCTCTGTTCTTCGCGGTCCATCTGCTGCCGGTCCACCCTCGCTGGCGCGAGTCGTTGATCGGGCGGTTCGGGCAGCCGGTCTATACCGCCCTGTTCTCGTTGCTGTCGCTCGGCGGGCTGCTGCTGATCGCACATGGCTACGGCCAGGTCGATGAGCGGATCCTGTGGACTCCGCCCGCCGGCGCCGGCCCGCTCGCCATCGCCGTGATGCCGGCAGCCCTGATCCTGCTGCTGGCCGCGTACCTGCCAACCTGGCTGCGTGCGCGGCTGCGCCACCCGATGCTGATCGGCATCGCACTGTGGAGTGCAGTGCACCTGCTGGCGACCGGGCGGCTGGCGACGACGCTGCTGTTTGGCGCATTTCTCACCTACGCGCTCGCCGACATAGCGCTGGCCCGGCGGCGCCGGCAGATGATTCCGGGCGGTACGCCGCGGCTCCACTGGGATGCCATCGCGGTCGCCGGCGGCCTGCTGGCCTGGTGGCTGCTGCGGCGCTGGCATGAGGACCTGTTCGGGGTTGCGGTCACCGGCTGACGGGGCCGGACACGGGAGACCAGACATGCAGAAATGGCAACAGACCGCTGGTACGCTCGCGCTCCTGCTCGTGGGTTGGGTCGCCGGCCCGGCGCTCCCGGCCGCGGCCAGCGAGTTGCTGTCGCGCGATGACCTGTTCGGCAACCCCGAACGCACCGCCGCGACGATCAGTCCGGATGGCAGCCGGATCGCGTTCCTCGCGCCGCGCGACGGCATCCTGAACGTCTGGGTCGCGCCGGCCACCGATCTCGCTGCTGCGCAACCGGTCACCACGGAAGTTGAGCGGCCGATCCGGGAGTTCTTCTGGTCACCGGACGCGCGGCGGATCTTCTACCTGCAGGACCAGGCCGGCGACGAGAATTACCTGCTGTACAGCGTGACTCCCGACGGTGCAAAGACCGAACTGCATACGCCGTTCGACCACACGCGCGTAGTCGTCTATGCGGTCAGCCCGGAGGTCAAGGACGCAATCCTGATCGGGCTCAACAACCGCGATCCGCGCCACCACGATGTCTGGCGACTCGACGTCACGACCGGCCGGCTGCGCTTCCAGTACCAGAACGACGGCTGGGCCGGCTTCGACTTCGACCGGCAGCTCCGGCGCCGACTGGGCCTGCGGCCGACGCCTGGCGGTGGTTTCAACATCGAGCGCTTCAACGAGGACGGCAGTACCACCCCGTTCATCGAGGTTGCGCCGGAGGACAGCCTGACGACGTCCACGCTCGGCTTCGCGGGGGACGGCCGCACGCTGCACCTGTTCGACAGCCGCGGCCGGGACAAGGCCGCGCTCGTCGCGCTCGACCTCGAGTCCGGTCGGTCAACGGTGCTCGGCGAGCACCCGCAGGCCGATGTCAGCACCGCGATCAGCGATCCGGCCAGCGGACGGCTGCTGGCCTTCGGCGCCGACTACCTGAAGTCCGAATGGCAGGCGGTCGATCCGGCGATCCGGGACGACCTCGGGTTCCTGAACCGGGAGACCGGCGGCGCCTGGACGCTGCAGAGCCAGTCGCACGACAATCGCTGGTGGACGATCGGCGTCGATCGGGTCACCCAGCCCTACGGCTTCTATCTGTTCGACCGCGAGCGGCGAACGCTCGCGCGGCTGTTCACGACGCGGCCGGCGCTGGAGGGCAAGTCGCTGGCGGCCATGCATCCGCGCCGGATCACCAGCCGCGACGGGTTAACGCTGGTCAGCTACCTGAGCCTGCCGCCCGGCTCCGACCGTGACGGCGACGGCGCGCCGGATGCGCCGCTGCCCATGGTGCTGTACGTGCACGGCGGTCCCTGGGCACGCGACAGCTTCGGTTACGACGCGATGCACCAGTGGCTGGCCAACCGCGGCTACGCGGTGCTGTCGGTCAACTACCGAGGCTCGACCGGCTTCGGCAAGCAGTTCCTGAACGCCGCCGATGGCGAATTCGCCGGCCGCATGCACGATGACCTGATCGACGCGGTGAACTGGGCGGTCGCCGCCGGCATCACGACGCCGGAGCAGGTGGCGATCTTCGGCGGCTCTTACGGCGGCTACGCCACGCTGGTCGGACTCGCCTTCACGCCGGACCGCTTCGCCTGCGGCGTCGACATGGTCGGCCCGTCCAACCTGGTGACGCTGATCGAGAGCTTCCCCGACTACTGGCAGCCGTTCCTCGAGGCCACCTGGTACCGGCGCGTCGGGGATCCGCGCACCCCGGCCGGGCGGGCGGCGCTGCTCGAACGGTCGCCGCTGACTCGTGTGGAGCGGATCCGCCGGCCGCTGCTGGTCGCGCAGGGCGCCAACGATCCGCGGGTCACGCGCCAGGAATCCGACCAGCTCGTGGCCGCGCTGCGCGGGCGCGGCGTGCCGGTGACCTATGTGCTGTACCCGGACGAGGGCCACGGCCTGGCCCGACCGGCCAACCGCATCAGCTTCGTCGCGATCGCCGAGGCGTTCCTGGCGCAGTGCCTCGGTGGCCGTTTCGAGCCGGTCGGTGACGACTTCGCGGGCGCGAGCCTGCAGTTGCTGGAGGGCCGGCAGCACGTGCCAGGATTGCCGGAACCGCAGCACTAGCAGCACCGGCCCGGCGCTCGAGGCACCGTTCGCTTCGCAGCAGATCGGCGAGCGTGAGCTGGTCGAGCTCGGTGAAAAAGGCCTCCGCGGCCCGCGCAAACGCTCCCTTGAGCGAACAGGTCGCCTCAATCCGGCACTCGCCGCCGCGCTGGGCCAGACAGTCCGGGCTGCGCTGGTCGCGCTCAGTGGCGCGCACGATCGCGCCGACATTGACTGCCGGCGGCGGCCGCGCCAGACGGATGCCGCCGCCACGGCCGCGCACGCTGGCCACGTCGCCGCGCCGCGCCAGATGGTGCACGACCTTCATCAGGTGATTGCGCGAGATGCCGTAGGCCGCGGCGATGTCGGCGATCGTGCAGCGCCCGTCCGGATGCTGGCCCAGGTAGATCAGCACGCGCAGCGCGTAGTCCGAGTAGACGGTCAGGCGCATCGACACCGGCCACGGTCACGGTCGCTGCACATGGATCCTCGATATTGCTTCTGCCGGGAGGGCCATGGTATCAAAGCGCATCAATGATACATCTTCTGGCCGGAGGCTCGCACGGGCCGCCGGCGCGGAGGCAGAGCCGACAGTTTCATGGCAATGGGATGGGCCGCCCGGTATTGCAGTGACCTGCAACCAGCCTGGCGAATCCCCCTCCTCGTTCCGGGTTCTGTTGCTCCCGGTCCGGAATTTCCGGCCGGGGCGTCATGGACAGGGCAGCCGGTCCCATTGCCTTCTTCTTCGCTGACCACGGACCCCCGGCCGGCGCATGCGCCCGGCCGGGGATTGCGCTGCCCGCGCCGGCCAGGCGCTCAACCGTGCCGCGCGGCCGCCAGCGCCTGCTCCAGGTCGGCGCGCAGGTCGTCAAGGTGCTCGAGACCGATCGACAGGCGCACCAGGTCGGGCGTGACCCCGGCGCTGGCCATTTCCGCCTCCGAGAGCTGGCGGTGCGTGGTCGTCGCCGGATGGCAGGCCAGCGACTTCGCGTCGCCGATGTTGACGAGCCGCGTCACCAGCTGCAGTGCGTCGATGAAGCGCGCGCCGGCGGCGGCCCCGCCGCGGATGCCGAACGACAGAATGCCGGCGGCGCGGCCGCCGAGATACTTGTCGGCCAGCGGTCGCAGCGGACTGCCGGGCAGCCCCGCGTAGCGGACCCAGCTCACCTGCGGGTGCGCCTCGAGGTAATGCGCGACCGCGAGCGCGTTGTCGCAGTGCCGGTCCATCCGCACCGGCAGCGTCTCGATGCCCTGCAGGCACAGGAACGCGTTGAACGGCGACAGCGCCGCGCCCGTGTTGCGCAGCGGCACGACCCGTGCGCGGCCGATGAAGGCGGCCGCTCCGAGCGCCTCCGTGTAGACGACACCGTGGTAGGACGGATCCGGCTCATTGAAGCGCGGGAAGCGCTGCGCGTGCGCGCGCCAGTCGAACCGGCCCGAGTCGACCAGACAGCCGGCGATCGTCGTGCCATGCCCGCCCATGTACTTGGTCAGCGCGTGCACGACGATGTCGGCACCCCATGCGAACGGCCGGCACAGGTACGGAGTCGGCACCGTGTTGTCGACGATCACCGGCACGCCGTGCGCGTGCGCCATGTCGGCGATCGCGGCGAGATCGGCGACGTTACCCGCCGGGTTGCCGAGCGATTCGCAGAACACCGCGCGGGTACGACCGTCGATCCGCGCGGCCATGCCGTCGATGTCGTCGGGGGCGACGAAGCGGACCTCGATGCCGAGCTGCGGCAGCGTATGCGCGAACAGGTTGTACGTGCCGCCATACAGTGTCGCGGTCGAAATGAGATTGTCCCCCTGCCCGGCCAGCGTCAGCACCGCGTAGGTGATCGAGGCCATGCCGGAGGCCACGGCCAGCGCGCCGATGCCACCCTCGAGCGCCGCGACCCGGGCCTCGAGCACGGCGTTGGTCGGGTTCATGATCCGCGTATAGATGTTGCCCGGAACCTTGAGGTCGAACAGGTCGGCACCGTGCTGGGTACTGTCGAAGGCGTACGAGGTGGTCTGGTAGATCGGCACCGCCACCGCCTTCGTGGTCGGATCGGGAACGTAGCCGGCGTGGATCGCGAGCGTTTCGAACTTCATGGTGGTGCTGTCCCCCGGGGCAGGTAGGTCGGCGCTAAAGGCTCGCGAGTATACGTTGGCCTCCTGACCGCCGCAGCCCGGCAGCCCGCCGGCTCGGGACGCCGCCAGGCGACCGCCAGCGAACCTTCGCGGTACTTCCCGGGCACCGGCTGATCCGGCCTGGCACCGTCCGGCCCGGATCGCGTAAGCTGCGCGGCACTGCGCCCGGAAGTCGCTGCGGCGCGCGAGGATCCGCTACCGACATGAATCTCACCCAGGTAACCCGCCGGCGCTGGCGCGTGGCGCTCCTGCTCAGCTCTGTCGTGATCGTCGTCTACTTCAGTTTCATCCTGTTCATCGCCTTCGATCCGGCGACGATCGGCCGCCACGTGGCGCCGGGCCTGAGCCTCGGCATCCTGCTCGGTGCGCTGGTCATCCTGGTGGCCTGGCTGACGACGTGGGTATACGTGCGCTGGGCCAATCGCCATTTCGACCGCCACGTCCAGCGCCTGCGCGCCGGCGGGAGCCGCCCGTGAGCGGCGCGACGGCGATCGGCCAGCCGAACGCGACCGCGATCGTCTTCTTCCTGCTGTTCGTCGCGCTGACGCTGGTCATCACCTGGTGGGCCGCGCGGCATACGCACACGACCGAGGATTTCTTCGCCGCCGGGCGCCGGATCTCCGGCCGCCAGAATGGCTTCGCGCTGGCCGGCGACTACATGAGCGCGGCGAGCTTCCTCGGCATCGCCGGCCTGGTGGCCAGCTCGGGTTTCGACGGCCTGATCTATTCGACCGGATGGCTGGTCGGCTGGCCGGTGCTGCTGTTCCTGATCGCCGAGCCGTTGCGCAACCTCGGCCGATTCACGGCCACCGACGTCGTCAGCTTCCGCCTGCGCCAGCGGCCGGTGCGGATCGCGGCGGCCTTCGGCTCGCTGGCCGTCATCGCGCTGTACCTGATCGCGCAGATGGTCGGCGCCGGTAACCTGATCCGGCTGATGTTCGGCGTGTCCTACGAGACCGCGGTGCTGATCGTCGGCGCGGTCATGCTGGCCTACGTGCTGTTCGGCGGCATGATCGCGACCACCTGGGTGCAGATCGTCAAGGCCGCTCTGCTGCTCGGCGGGGCCGCACTGCTGGCGCTGCTGGTGCTGCTGAAGTTCGGCCTCAATCCGTTGCGCCTGTTCGCCGCCGCGGCGGCGCAGTACGGCGACGGCGTGCTGGCCCCCGGCCGGCTGATCAGCAATCCCTGGGATGCGTTCTCGCTGGGCGTGGCCCTGATGTTCGGCACGGCTGGCCTGCCGCATATTCTGATGCGCTTCTATACCGTGCCGGATGCGCGCGCCGCGCGCGAGTCCGTGTTCTGGGCCACCGGCCTGATCGGTTTCTTCTACCTGCTGACCTTCGTGCTCGGCTTCGGTGCCATGGTGCTGGTGGGGCGCGACGCGATCCTCGCAGTCGATCGCGGCGGCAACATGGCGGCCCCGCTGCTGGCCGAGGTCCTCGGCGGCACCGGCCTGCTTGGCCTGATCGCTGCCGTCGCCTTCGCCACCATCCTCGCGGTCGTGGCCGGCCTGACCCTGTCCGGAGCCGCGGCGCTGTCGCACGACCTGTGGGTCCATGTCGTGCGTCGCGGCGATGCGTCCCGCTCCGAGCAGTTGCTGGTGGCACGCGCCGCCACCGTGCTGCTGGGTGCGGTCGCGATCACGCTGGGACTGATCTTCAAGGGCCAGAACGTCGCCTTCATGGTCGGCCTGGCGTTCGCGCTGGCGGCCAGCGGCATGTTCCCGGCGCTGGTGCTCGCCATCTTCTGGCGTGGCCTGACAACGGCCGGTGCGGTCGCGGCTATCGTCTGCGGTACGGCCGCGGCGGGTATCCTGATCTGGGGCTCGCCGACGATCCAGATCGACGTCCTCGGCGCCCCCGGCGCCTGGTTCCCGCTGCGCAACCCGGCATTGCTGTCGATGCCGCTGGCCTTCGCGGTTGCGATCGTCGTCTCGCTGCTGCGCCCGGAACCGGCCGCCCGCGCCGGCTTCGAGGCCAAACTGCGGCGGATGATCCTCGGCAGCGACTGATACCAGCGGGCCGCGGTGCCGTGAGTTTGCTGCGGCCAGGCGGGCTGGGGACTGGGACGCTCACTCGCTCGCGCGGCCGGAAATTACGCGCTCGCTCGCGACGTCCCAGCCCCCAACCCGCTGTGATGCCGCGAGTGAGATCACCGCATCACGCGGCGCGGGCGGCTTCATACTCCCGCCGCAGCCTCGCCACGATCAGGGCCAGCGGTTCGATCGCCGAGACCTGGCCGACGCCCTGGCCGGCCGACCAGACGTCCTTCCACGCCCGGATCTTCGCCTGCGCCCCGGTCAGATCCATGCCCGGCTTCGGCGTCAGGCTGGCCGGATCATAGCCGGCCCGCTCGATGCTCTGGCGCAGGTAGTAGGCATCGGCGCCGCTGAACGCACTGGTCAGGACCAGGTCCTCGCAGTCGGCCGCGACGACCATGCGCTTGTATTCAGCCACTGCCAGGCTTTCCTCGGCGACGATGAAGCGGGTGCCCATCGATACGAGGTCGGCGCCGAGCTGCTCCGCGGCGTGAATGCCGCGACCGTTGCCGATCCCGCCGGCCACGATGATGAGCCCGTCGAAGAATTCGCGCACTTCCGCTACGAATGCGAACGGACTCATCCGGCCGGTGTGGCCGCCGGCGCCGGCGCAGACCAGCGCCAGCCCATCCACGCCGGCGGCGGCGGCCTTGCGCGCGTGCTGCACCGAGTTGACGTCCGCGATCACGATGCCGCCGTAACCGTGTACGACCTCGAGCGCCGCGCGCGGACTGCCGAGCGCCGTGATCACCAGCGGCGGACGGTAGCGGTCCACGAGCTCGAGCTCGCCATCCAGGCGCTCGTAAGAACTGTGCGCGACGAGGTTCTGCGCCCACGGCGCGGGGCTTGTGCCGCCCGGCGCTACGCTGCCGAGCTCGCGGCTGATCCGCCCCATCCACTGGTCGAGGATCTCCAGCGTCCGGGCGTTCGGCGCCGGGAACGCACCGATGACGCCGCTGCGGCAGGCCGCGAGCACGAGTTCCGGCCCCGAGACCAGGAACATCGGCGCGACCACGACCGGCAGCGCCAGGCGCGCGCGCAGCGCCGCCAGCGCTTCAGGTGCATTCGTGCTGCGCAAGGCGGCGCGTCCGGCTCAGGACGGCGGCAGCAGCAGCGACTGCCACAGACGCAGCCGCCAGGCGCCGTGACTGCGGCCGTACACGGCCAGATAACGAAGCCGCAGCAGACGCGGTTCACCACCGGCACTCACGGTGAAGCGCCCGACGCCGCGCACCAGCGCCGCCGACCGGGACAGCAGGACCACCTCGCGTTCGGTCACCTCGATCGCGTGGTAATGGATGCGGCCACTGCTCACTGCCGCGATGAATGCAGCGCGCCCTTCGACCACGCCGGTGGAGTGGACGTAGTAGAGATCCTCGGCCAGCCACGGCCCGAGCGTGTCAGCATCGGCCCGGATCATCGCCGCGAAGCGCGCGTCTTCGTCGGCGAGCACACCGGCGGTGCGCTGCGGCCCGGCGGTGGCCGGCGCCGCAGCCACCAGCGCCACCAGCAGCAGCACGACGAACCTCGGCGTTGCGGTACGGCGGCTCACGCGGGCCGTCCGTTGCGGCTCCAGCGCTGCGCCGGTCCGGTTCCTGCGCGCCGGATCCGGCCCGCGAGTTCGAGGTGGCAGAGATGTGCAAGTGTCTCGCCGATCGCCAGCATCCGGTTGAGCGCGTCGGTCAGGCGCACGCGGAACAGCAACGCGACGACCTCCTCGAGCGAGTGCGGCCGCAGCAGCGCGGCCTCGATCGCCCGCAGGCGCCCCTCGTGTTCGGCCGCCAGCGCGTCGAGCCGCGCATGCAGGCCGCGGAACGGGCGGCCGTGCGCCGGCAGTACGGTGACCGTATCCGGAATCCGCCGCAGAGCGCGCAGCGACTGCAGGTACTGGCCGAGCGGGTCCGCATCGTGGTGACCCGGATACAGACTGACGTTCGGCGAAATCGTCGGCAGGACCTGGTCGCCGCTGATCAGCAGCCCAGCGTCCGCATTGTGGAAGCAGGCGTGCCCCGGGGCATGACCTTGGTGCAGCGAGACGGTCCAGCCCGAGGCCAGCGCCACGACGTCGCCCTCCGCCAGCGGATCCGCCGGCGCCGGCACGCCGCTGATCATCCGCCGGTAGCTCCGGCCGGTCATCAGTTCGCTCAGCCCGTCGTCCGGTGACAATCCGTTGGCCAGAGCCCAGGCCGCAAAGTCAGCCAGCGCCGCCTCCGGTTCCGACCGCAGCGCGCGGACGGTCGCGTCGAACGTGCCGGCACTGCAGCGCACCGGCACGCCAAATCTCTGCCCGAGCGCTGCCGCCAGGCCGATGTGATCCGGGTGATGATGGGTGACGAGAATGCCGTGCAATCGCCCGCGCAGATCCAGCGAGCCGGCGAGATGCGTCCAGGCCGCTTCGACCGCGGGCATGGCCATGCCGGAATCGGCCAGCCACCAGCCCTGGTCCGCATCCGGGAGCAGCCACACGTTGACGTGCCCCAGCGCACCAGGCACCGGCAGCCGGGCCCAGAGCACTCCGCCGGAGACCTCGAGCCACTGACCTCCCGGTTCGGGTGGCTCAGGGAATGCGGCTGCTTCACTCACTGAACATCGTCAACTGGTCAGTGCCGGTGGCCCCGCGTGCCCGTCCTCGCCGCCGCCGCCCGACCGGAGGCGCTGCGCCCCGCCGGACCGCCGGTAAGCCGCCAAGCACTGCCAGGAACTCCGCCAGTCGACCGAGTACCTCGCGCCGCAATCCATAGATGACGAAGCGTCCGCTCGGTTTCGCCTCGAGTACGCCGGACCGCGACAGTTCTTTCAGGTGGAAGGACAGCGTCGAAGGCGGACAGTGCACCGTCCGGCCAATGTTCCCGGCAGCGATTCCACGCTCGCCCGCCGCGGCGACGAGGCCGACGATCCGCAGCCTGGTGTCCTGAGCCAGTGCCGCGAGCACTGCCACCTGCGTTTCAAAGGATGCGGTGTCCGCATCTGTCTTCGCGATCATGCTGGAAGTATAGGATCGAAACTCCGGCCCTGTCACAGAATCCGCATCGTCCCGCCTCTTCCCATTTTCATAAATCGCGCTATATTCAGCGCCTACTGGCTTGATGGAACGGGGATCCTCAGGTCAGGGCGCCTGCAAAGGCGTTGGTTCCATGAATCTCGAAGTTCTCTTGAAACAGAGAGTTAGGGATCTGAGATGCATCCGGCCGCCTGGGAGAGTCTGCACAAAGCGACGCTGGAGCTGGCAAAGGCCAGCTCTATAAAACAACGACTTACAGATGCGTATTCACGTCATCTAAAGGACCTGACCGCTGCAGAGCTGCCCGGTACGGTCCGCTCCGATTTCGAAGCGCTGCGCCTGCGCATGACGGAAGTGCCGCCGCTGCGCGGAGAAACCGCAGTAGCCGCAACCGTGCGCAAGATGTCGATCGACGAAGCCGACGCCTGCGCCGCACGCATTGTCTGCCTGCTGGATGCGCTGCACCGGGAAGCCGGCCGTTCCGAGGGGGTCAGCCGGATCCGTGCCCGGGGCGAACTGGCCGCGTAGGCGCCGCTCCGCCCGACTTCAGTCGAGCTTGAACTCGATCGTGTCCCAGCGGGTCGTGTCCTGGTGGCGCGCCTGGCGGCGGATGGCGTCCGCCAGGTCGCGGCTGTTCCAGCCCACGACCTCGTCGGCGAGCTCGCGCAGCCGCTCCGGCACGGGCTCGCCGGTGCCGAAGGGCTCGAGCACGATCAGCGGCCGCTCGCAGGTCTTCGCGTAGAGCGCCTGGAACTCGATCAGCACGGGATCGAGCGCGTACATCGACGCCGGTACCACGACGGCCTCGGCCTCGCTCATCTGCCGGCGCAGGTCCTCCTTCAGCGACTCCCGGTCGCGCCCGCGCGGCGGGCGGTCCGGCGTCGAGAGGTTCACATAGAAGAAGTTCGGCGAGCTCTCCAGATACTCAAAGACCCGGAAATACGCTTCGTCCGGCTCGTAGAGGTGGCTCACGAAGAGCCGGATCGGATTGTCTTCCGCCACAGAACGGCACCTGCGTTGAAGCTGCCGGGCCTAGAATACGTCTTTTGACGCGACGGTGGTAATCGACCCGGTGCGCCTGATCGTCTACAACATCCGTTACGCCACCGGTACCGGCCCGGCTTTCCACCTCCCCGTCCCGGGCGCCGGCTACCTGCGCAGCAGCCGGCTGGTGCTCGAGCGCATCACCGACTTCATCCGCGAACAGGATCCCGACGTCGTCGGCCTGCTCGAGGTCGACACCGGTTCGATCCGCAGCGGCATGGTCAATCAGGCCCGCTTCATCGCCGAGCGGCTGGCGCATTACACGACCTACCAGTGCAAGTACGGCGAGGAGTCCATCAACCAGTACATGCCGATCGTACGCAAGCAGGCCAACGCGTTCCTGGCCGCGCCGCGCGTGCATGGCGAGCGCTTCCACTACTTCGAGACCGGCATCAAGAAGCTGATCATCGAGCTCGAACTCGACGAGGTCGCCATCTTCCTCGTGCATCTGTCGCTGCGCTTCCGCCATCGCCATTACCAGTTGCGCCATCTGCACGAGCTGGTCGGCCGGCAGCGCAAGCCGGTGATCGTCGCCGGCGATTTCAATACGTTCTGGGGCGAGCACGAGATCTATCTGTTCATGCAGGCCGCGGGATTGCGCAGCGCCAACGTCGCCGGGCTGCCGTCCTACCCGAGCCGCTGGCCGCGCAGGGAACTCGACTTCGTGCTCTACGGAACCGGCATCGTGCCGCGCGGCTTCGATGTGCCGGCCGTACCGCTCTCGGACCATCTGCCGCTGGTGTTCGACTTCGAGGTCGACCCGACACGGCGCGCGGGCGCGGCCGGCGCCAGTACCGCGGAGACCGGACCATGAACACGGCGACCACGCACTGGCGTCTCGAGACCGATGCCGACGACATCGCCAGGCTCACGTTTGACCTGCAGGGCAGCGCGACCAACACGCTCGGCGCAGCCGCGATGCGCGAGCTCGCCGGGCAGCTCGCCGCCGTCGCCGCAGCGAGGCCCCGGGCACTGATCATCCGCTCCGGCAAGGACAGCGGCTTCATCGCCGGCGCCGACGTCAGCGAGTTCGGCGGGCTCAACGATCCGGAAGCGGCCCGCCAGCTCGTGCGCTCGGGACAGCAGGTGCTCGACCGCCTCGCCGGGCTGCCGCTGCCGACGGTCGCCGCGATCCATGGCTTCGCGCTCGGCGGCGGACTCGAGCTGGCACTGGCCTGCGCCTACCGCGTCGCCGCCGACGAGCGCAGCCTCAGCCTCGGCCTGCCGGAAGTACTGCTCGCGATTCATCCGGGCTTTGGCGGCACCGTGCGCCTGCCGCGACTGCTCGGCGCCGGTCGCGCGCTCGACCTGATGCTGACCGGGCGCACGCTGCGCGGCCGGGAGGCGCTGCGCGCGGGTCTGCTCGACCGGCTGGTGCCGCGCACCGAACTCGACGCGGCCGCCCGCGCGCTGGCGCTCGCGGCGCCGCCGCTGCGCCGGGCGCCGTTCACGCAGCGCCTGCTCGGCTGGCCATTGCTGCGGCATCTGGTCGCCGCCCAGGCGCGCCGCCAGGTCGCGCGACGGGTTCGGCGCGACCACTATCCGGCGCCGTGGGCCATCATCGACCTGTGGGCCCGCCACGGCGCGCGCGGTGTCGCCGCCCTGGAGGCCGAGGCCCGCTCGATCGCCGCACTCCTGTGCAGCGAGTCGTCGCGCAACCTGGTGCGCGTCTTCTTCCTGCAGAACCGCCTGAAGTCACTGGGCGCCGGCGGCCGTCGCTTCGCGCATGTGCACGTCGTCGGCGCCGGCGTCATGGGTGGCGACATCGCGGCCTGGTGTGCCGCCCGGGGCCTGACGGTCACGCTGCAGGACCGTGAACTGCGCTTCGTCGAGCCGGCGCTGGCGCGCGCCCGGGAGTTGTTCGCGCGGCGCCACGACCCCGCCGCGGCCGGGCGCCTGCAGGCCGACGTCGCGGGCCACGGCATCGCGCGCGCCGACCTCGTGATCGAGGCGATCTATGAGGACGCGGACGCGAAGCGGGCCCTGTACGCACGGATCGAGCCGCAGCTCCGGCCTGAAGCGCTGCTCGCGACCAATACCTCGAGCATCCGCCTCGAGGACCTGGCTCGCGATCTGGCCGATCCGACGCGGCTGGTCGGCCTGCACTTCTTCAATCCGGTGGCGAAGATGCAGCTCGTCGAGGTCATCCGCGCACCGGCCACGCGTGATGACGTGGTGAACGCGGCACTCGCGTTCGCGCGCCAGCTCGACCGGCTGCCGCTGCCGTGCCGCAGCGCGCCGGGATTCGTCGTCAACCGCATCCTGATGCCCTACCTCAACGAAGCGATGCTGGCCGTGGACGAGGGCATACCGCCGGCCGTGATCGACCGGATCGCGACGGACTTCGGCATGCCGATGGGGCCGATCGAACTCGCCGACACGGTCGGCCTCGACATCGCGGTACACGTCGGCCGGATCCTCGCGGCGGCGTGGCCCCGGCCGGTCGCCGAGGGCACCGCGCGCCTGGTCGAGGCCGGCCGGCTCGGTCGCAAGTCGGGCCGCGGCTACTATGAATGGCGCGACGGCCGGCCGCTGCGGTCGGCGGCAGGGATCCAGGCACCTGCCGATCTCTGCGACCGGCTGATCCTGCAGTATCTGAACGAAGCCGTCGCCTGCCTCCGCGATGGCGTGGTGGCCGACGCCGACCTGATTGACGCAGCGATGGTCTTCGGGACCGGCTTTGCACCGTTTCGCGGCGGCCCGCTGCACTACGCCCGGACCCGCGGCGCCGGCACGATCGTGGCGCGGCTCGAGCAGCTCGCCGCGACCCACGGGCCGCGTTTCCGGCCCGATCCGGGCTGGCGCGGCCTCGCCACACCCGGCGGATGACTGTGATAGCATTCGCGGCCGCATGCACCCGCACACCGGCAACCCGCGAACTCCGTGAGTGACAAGCCGCTCGAACTCGAGGTGCTGCGCGCCTTCACGCCGCTCGACGGCCTGCGCCGCGAAAACCTGAGCGCGCTGGCGCGCAAGACGCGACTGCAGCGACTCGAGGAGGGCCGGCTGCTGTTCAAGGAAGGCGACGCGGACAAGCGCGCCATCTATCTGGTGAGCGGTGAAGTCGAGCTGCGCAGCGGCGAACGTACCGTCGCGGCGCTCCGCTCCGGCACGCCCGAGGCCCGCAATGCGCTGGCGCCCGGCCAGCCGCGCCGGTTCACGGCGCGCGCGCTGTCCGACATCGCGTACCTCGCGATCGACAGTGACCTGCTCGATGTGCTGCTGACCTGGGACCAGACCGGCACCTATGAGGTCAATGAGATTTCCGGCGCGGAGGTCACGGATACGGATGACTGGATGCTGGTCCTGCTGCAGACCAGGGCGCTGCAGCGGATCCCGCCGGCCAATCTGCAGGCACTGTTCATGCGCATGCAGCAGATGCCGGTGCGGGCCGGCGACGTCGTCGTGCGCCAGGGCGACGAAGGCGACTTCTACTACGTGATCACGCGCGGGCAGGCCGCCGTGACCCGCGACACACCGCTGAATCGCGAGGGACTGCGCCTCGCCGAACTCGGCGTCGGCGAGTCCTTCGGCGAGGAAGCACTGATATCCGGCGGCCGCCGCAATGCGACGGTGACGATGCTGACCGATGGCACGCTGGTGCGGCTCGGCAAAGACGACTTCCACGAGCTGCTGAACGAGCCGCTGCTGCATCGTGTCGACCTGGCGCATGCCCGCGAGCTGGTCGCGCGTGGCGGCCGCTGGCTCGACGTACGGCTGCCCAGCGAGTACGAGGTCTGGCACCTCGACGATGCCATCAACCTGCCCCTGTACTTCGTCCGGCTCAAACTGAAGACGCTGGAGCCGGACACGACCTACGTCGTGGTCTGCGACACCGGCCGGCGCAGCTCGGTCGCCACCTTTCTGCTCAGCCAGCGCGGCTTCGATGCCCACTGCCTCGACGGCGGGATATCCGAAAACCAGCTCGGACCGCCCTGAGCGCGGCCACAGCGCTCACATCGTGTGGGTCGGCTTGTCGCCGCCGAGCGCACCGGCGAGATAGGACTCGATCTTCTTCTGTGTCGTGCCCCGGTCCTGCTCGCTGAACTGCACGCCGATGCCGGCCGTGCGCCGGCTTTGCGCGCCTTTCGGCGTGACCCAGACGACGCGTCCGGCGACCGGCAGCTTCTCGTCCTCGCCCATCAGGTTCAGCAGCATGAAGACTTCATCGCCGACCTGGTAGCTGCTGTTGGTCGGAATGAACAGGCCACCGTTCCTGATGAACGGCATGTAGGCCACGTACAGCGCGCTCTTGTCCTTGATCGTCAGCGTCAGCAACCCGGGCTTCGCCGCGGGTGCGGGCCGCACGGCCGGAACCGGCCGTGGCTTCAATTCTTCGACGGGTTGCTGCGCGCGCGCCAAGCGCCTCTCCTCATCCACTCAGCCAGATCGACCAGCACGTCCTCCAGCAGCAACTGGAGGTTCAACGGCCCGCCGGCCCGGCGCCGCGCTTCGCGCAGGCGGTCGAGCAGGCGGTATCCGGTGGCCATCATCGTCGGATCGTGCCCCGGCGGCAACCCGGACCTGCGGTTATTGTTAACCGCATCACTGCTGACGCTGGCCATCCGCAGGCGCCCGGCCAGCCAGAGTTCGAGCCAGCGCAGGCGCAGTTCCGGCCGGTCGGCCCGCCAGGAGTCCGCCAGCCCGACCACGTCGAGCGGCGCCTGCCAGCCAGCGGCGACCGTATTGTCCATGTCGGTGTCCAGATCGGCGATTCCCGCGGCCGCATGCTCCAGTGCGAGAAACGGTGCCCCCTGCGCCAGCACCAGCAGGCGCTCCCAGTCGTCGCGCGGCCGTTGCCGGCGAAGCCACTCCAGGGCTGCAGCCGAGGTCGGTAACGGAAGCTGCTGCCGGCTGCAACGGCTACGGATCGTGGCTGGCAGGCGATCGGCGCGGCTGGCGGTCAGCAGCAGCATCGTCTGATCAGGTGGTTCCTCAAGAGTCTTCAATAAGGCATTGAATGAGTTAATATTCATTTCGTCTGCCGGATCGATCATTGCGACCTTGCGCCGGCCCCGGTAGCTTCGCGTTCCCAGCGCCTCGGCCAGATCGCGGATCTGTTCGACCCGGATCGCGGTCGCCTCCTCCTCGATCCCGACCCGATGGAAGTCCGGGTGCGTACCGGCCAGCAGCAGCGCGCAGTCCGCGCAGTTCCCGCAGGGTTCGTCGCCGCCAGCGATGCACAGCAGCAGGCCGGCCGTCCAGGCGGCAAGCCCGGCCTGCCCGGCACCCTCCTGGCCGATGAACAGCAGCGCGTGGGGCAGTCGCTCCTGTTGCACGGCCTCAGCCAGCCGCGCCCGCACGCCGGCCAGCCACGGTGCACCGGCCTGCTGCCATTCGCTACGGAGCTCGGGCGCAGTCACCGTCCGCTTGCCGCCAGCAGCGCTCCGAGCACCGCGGCCACCGCGCGAGTCACCGCTTCGACCCCGGCCGTGGCATCGACCGTGCGCAGCCGTCGTGGTTCACGTGCGGCAATGGCCAGGTACTCCGCACGGACCCGCGCGAAGAAACCGAGATCCTCCTGCTCGAAGCGGTCCGGATGGCTCGAGCGGATCCGGGCCCGGGCCAGTGCGAGTTCCGGCGGTGCATCCAGCAGCACGGTGAGATCCGGGCTCAGGCCCGGATGCGCGATCGCCGCGAGTTGCTCGATGAGTGCAGCCGGCAGGCCGCGCCCGCCACCCTGATAGGCCCGCGTCGCATCGGTAAAGCGGTCGCACAGCACCCACTGCCCGCGCTCGAGCGCCGGCACGATCCGCTCCGCGACATGGCTCGCGCGCGCCGCGAACAGCAGCAACAGCTCCGTCGTACCGGCGATGTGCTCGTGGTCGCAGTCGAGCAGCAGGCGGCGCAGTTCTTCGGCCAGTCGGGTACCGCCGGGCTCACGTGTGGTGAGGACGTCGAGACCGCGCCCGCGCAGCCACTCGGCCGCCAGCGCCACCTGCGTTGACTTGCCGACGCCCTCGATCCCCTCGAATGTCACGAATCGGCCGCGCACCGAGTCAGAGTACCCGATCGCCGCGCGCGGCGCGCAGATTGGCGAGGTACGCGCGGACGTTGGCATTGTGTTCAGCCAGGGTACGGGCAAACAGGTGCCGGCCGTCGCCGTGACCCGTCGCCACGAAGTACAGCATGTCGGTGCGCGCCGGACGGACCGCTGCATCGAGGGCGGCGCGACCGACCAGCGCGATGGGCGTCGGCGGCAGGCCGGCCCGCGTGTAACTGTTATACGGAGTGTCGCTCCGCAGGTCTTCGCTGCGGAGCCGGCCGTCCCAGCGCTCGCCCAGACCGTAGATCACGCTCGGATCGGTCTGCAGGCGCATGCCGCGCCGCAGGCGGTTGACGAACACGCCCGCGATGACGGCACGTTCACCGGGAGCACCGGTCTCCTTTTCGATGAGCGAGGCAAGGATCAGCGCCTCATACGGCGTTGCGAGCGGCAGTGCCGGATCCCGCTGCTGCCACGCCTGCTGCAGTTCCCGCTCGAGGCGCTGGCGAGCCAGGCGCAGAACCACGTAGTCCGGCGTGCCGCGCGGGAATCGATAGGTGTCCGGGAAGAACAGCCCCTCCGGATCCCGGTCGCCGACACCGGCCCGCGCTGCGAGCTGCGCGGCCGCCAGCTCGCCTTCGGTGACCGCAATCGCCGGCTGCTGGCGGATGTGGGCCAGCGCCTGCCGGAACGTCCAGCCCTCGGGGATCGTGACCGCGTGCAGCAGCACTGCACCGGCGACGAACTGCTGCAACAACCGCTCCGGCGTCGCGCCGGGCCGCAGCTCGTATTCACCGGCCCGCAGGCGCGCCGTGACCCCGAGGCGCTTTGCCTGCCGGATCCAGATCCACGACCGATCGAGCAGCCCCTCCCGCCGCAGCCGCGCGGCGATCGCGATGGCCGAGCTGCCGGCCGGGATCTCGAAGACGCGCGGCTGGCTGAGCGCCGCGATCGGCGTCGCGAGCCAGTGCCGCTCAAAGCTGCGCAGTCCGCACCAGGCCGCCACGGCCGCGAGCAACAGCGCCAGGACGACCGCGATCCAACGGCGCATCAGTTGCCGTCCAGCCACAAATGGCAGCGGGGCGCGAGGTCACGGACCAGCATCGCGCTGCCGTAACCGGATCAGCCCGGCGCGCGGAAGATCAGCGTGCCGTTGGTGCCGCCGAAGCCGAAGGAATTGCTGGCCGCCGCCATGATCCGCAGCGGACGCGCCTCGTTCGGCACGTAGTCGAGGTCGCAGCCTTCGTCCGGGTGCTCGAGATTGATGGTCGGCGGCGCGATCTGGTCGCGGATCGCGAGCATCGTGAAGATCGCCTCAACGACGCCGGCCGCACCCAGCAGGTGCCCGGTCATCGATTTCGTCGAACTGACGGCCAGTCGCGGCGCATGGGCGCCGAAGGCGGCACGAATCGCCCGGGTCTCGGCGAGATCACCCAGCGGCGTCGAGGTCGCATGGGCATTGACGTACTGAACCTCATCCGGGTTGAGGCCCGCGTCGGCCAGGGCGTTCGACATCGCGAGGCGCGCACCAGCCCCGTCCTCCGGTGGCGCCGTGATGTGATGCGCGTCGCCGCTCATGCCGAAGCCGGCCAGTTCAGCGTAGATCGGCGCGCCGCGGGCACGGGCATGGTCGAGGGCTTCGAGCACGACCGCACCACCCCCGTCGGACATCACAAATCCGTCCCGGTCGCGATCCCAGGGCCGGCTGGCCCGTTTCGGATCCTCATTGCGCGTGGACAGCGCGCGGGCCTGACAGAAGCCACCGACGGCGAGCGGCGTCTGTGCGAACTCCGCCCCGCCAGCGACGATCACGTCGGCGTCGCCGTACTGAATCGCCCGGAATCCCAGGCCGATGCTGTGCGTCGACGTGGTGCAGGCCGTCGCCACTGCCAGGTTCGGCCCGGTGACCCCGTACAGGATCGACAGGTGCCCGGAAATCATGTTGATGATGCTCGACGGAATGAAGGTCGGCAGGATCCGGCGCGGCGAGCGGGTCTCCAGGAAGCGGTGGTGGTTCTCCTCGATCGTCGCCAGTCCGCCGATGCCGGCGCCGAAGATCAGGCCGATCCGCGCCCGGTTGGCGTCAGTGATCTCGAGGCCGGAGTCCCGGATCGCCTGCACGCCGGCGGCGATTCCATACTGCATGAACAGATCCATGCGGCGCGCTTCCCGCGCCGGCATGTACTGTCCGGGATCGAAGTCGCGCACGCTGCCGGCAAACGCGACCGGGAATGCCGCCGGATCGAAATGCGTGATCGGGCCGATGCCGCTCCGGCCGGCCAGCACGCCGCTCCAGGTGGTCGCCACGTCGTTGCCGAGCGGCGAGACCATGCCGAGACCAGTCACGACGACGCGACGCCTGTTCAAGCGGCTGCTCCGGTGGGCGGATCCGCCCATGACGCAACGGGCCCCGGCCATCCGGCCGGGGCCCGCGCCATCGATCGATCAGGACTTGGACTGGTGCTGGACGATGTAATCGATCGCCTGCTGCACGGTGGTGATCTTTTCGGCATCCTCGTCGGGAATCTCGGTCTCGAACTCTTCCTCGAGCGCCATGACGAGTTCGACGGTATCGAGGGAGTCGGCTCCCAGATCGTCGACGAAGGAGGCGTCATTCGTGACCTCCTCCTCCTTTACTCCCAGTTGCTCGGCGACGATCTTCTTCACCCGCTCTTCGACTGTGCTCATCGGATTGTTGTCCCTTGCCTTGAAGAGGCCCGCGGCATCGCCGGGGGCCAACCGGGGCGCCATTCTATGCCACGACCCCCCCGACTGGCTACCGGAACCGCGCCTTGTGGACTGTTTCTGAAAGGAAATCCCTGTAAATCAGCGCCCTGCGCTCAATCACGGCATGTACATCCCGCCATTGACGTTGATCGTCTCCCCGGTGATCCAGCCCGCCTCCGGCCCGGCGAGGAAGCACACGGCCGCGGCAACGTCCTCCGGCTGCCCCAGCCGGCCGAGCGGGATCTGACCGGTCAGCGCGGTGCGCTGCGCCTCCGGCAGTGCGCGCGTCATGTCCGTGTCGATGAATCCGGGGGCCACCGTATTGACGGTGATGGCGCGCGAAGCGACTTCGCGGGCCAGCGAGCGCGTGAACCCGCCGATACCGGCCTTGGCCGCACAGTAGTTCGCCTGGCCGGGATTGCCGGTCATCGCGACGATCGAGGCGATATTGACGATCCGGCCACGCCGGGCCTTCATCATGCCGCGCAGCACGGCCTTGCTGAGCCGGAACACCGAACCGAGGTTGGTGTCCACGACGGCGTTCCAGTCCTCCGCCTTCATGCGCAGCAGCAGCGTGTCGCGGGTGATGCCGGCGTTGTTGACCAGGATCGTCACCGCGCCCTCGCGGCCCTCGATGTCCGCGACCGCCGCGTCGATCGCCGGACCCGCGGCCACGTCGAGCACGATTCCGCGCCCGCTGACCGCCGCCTCGGCGAAGGCCCGGTCGATGGCCGCGGCACCGGTTGCGCTCGTCGCCGTACCGATGACCGTGGCCCCGCGCGCGCCGAGCGCCAGCGCGATCGCCCGCCCGATTCCGCGCGAAGCGCCGGTTACGAGCGCCACCTCCCCGTTCAGGACTCCAGCGGTCATGCCCCTGTACCCCCGGCCGCACTGCGGGCCGCATCCAGTGATTCCGGATCCTCCAACGCGTGCACGGCCGCGTTTCGCCCGCCCGGAATGCGCCGGGCGAGTCCGGCCAGCACCTTGCCGGGGCCGCACTCGACGAGGACGCCGGCCCCGGCCTGCAACATCGCGGTGACGATCGCCGCCCAGCGCACCGGCCGGAACAACTGCCAGTACAGGCCACTCCGGATTGCCTCGGGGCCATCGTACACAGCCGCGTCGAAGGAATGCACCGGTACCCGCGGAGCACGGACCGGCAGAGCCGCGAGTCGCTGGCGCAGCGAGTCCGCAGCCGGCTGCATCAGCCGGCTGTGGCAGGGGGCCGATACCGGCAGCAGCACCGCGCGCCGCGCGCCGCGCGCCCGGCACAGCCCGATCGCGCGCTGTATGGCGCCTGAATGGCCCGCGATCACAAGCTGCCCGGGCGCGTTGTAATTGACCGCCTCGACGACCTCGTCACCCGCGGCCTCGGCGCAGGCAGCCTCGACTTCGGCATCCCCGAGCCCGAGGATCGCCGCCATCGCGCCGGCGCCGGCCGGCACGGCCTGCTGCATCAGGCGGCCGCGCTCGCGCACCAGCGCAATGGCCGCGCCGAATTCGATCGCCTCCGCGCAGACCAGCGCCGTGTACTCGCCGAGGCTGTGCCCGGCCATCCTCGCCGGCATGGCGCCACCGCGCTGGCGCCACACGCGCCAGGTCGCAACTCCGGCGGTCAGCATCGCCGGTTGGGTCACCTCGGTCTCTGCCAGCCGCTCCTCCGGGCCCTCCCGGCACAACTGCCACAGGTCGAAGCCGAGCGCGGCTGAAGCCTCCGCAAACGTGGCGCCCACCAAGGGCTCCACCGCCGCAAACGCGGCCAGCATGCCGACCGACTGCGATCCCTGTCCGGGAAACATCATCGCCAGGGTCAAGGCCCGATCTCCGTGGCATCACCGCTGTGACGGGCAGCGCGGATTATAGGTGCTGGGGCCAGCCCGCGGCGGACGGCGCGAGTGCCTCTGGTATCATCCGGCCGCGCGCGTCCGGCGCAGGAGGCCCGCATGACATTGCCGTTCCGCCGTTCCTCCGGTTTCACCCTGATCGAGATCATGGTCGTACTGGTGATCATCGCGATCCTCGGCGCGCTGGTCGCGCCACAGATCCTCGGCCGCGTCGACGAGGCCCGGATCACCGCGGCACGCCAGGACATCCGTACCCTCGGGACCGCGCTCGACATGTACCGCCTCGACAACTTCCGCTACCCGACCACCGCGCAGGGGCTCGAGGCGCTGGTCGTGCAGCCCGACGACCCATCGATCCGCAACTGGCGGGCGGGCGGTTATCTCAAGGCGACGACCGTGCCGAAGGATCCGTGGCGCAACGCCTATGTCTACCTCGAGCCCGGCACGCGCGGCGGCGCCTATGACCTGTATTCGCTGGGCGCGGATGGCCGCGCCGGCGGCGAGGCCAATGACGCGGACATCGGCAACTGGAACAGCGACTGACGCGCAACCGCCATGAGTGATCGCGTCCGGCACCCACGCCGCGACCCGCGCGGCATGACGCTGCTGGAAATCCTGGTCGTGCTGGCGATCGTCGGCCTGCTCGCCGCCATCGCCACGCTGGCGGTCGGCGTGGCGGGCGAAGATCGCGAACTCGATCGCGAGCTGCAGCGGCTGACCGACACCCTCGAGCTGCTGGAGGAGCAGGCCCAGCTCGAGGGCCGCGACTACGGTCTGCGGTTCGAGACCAGCCGTTACGAGTGCCTGCGCTTCGACGGCTTCGAGGGCCGCTGGCAGGTCATCACCGATGATCGCTGGCTCGCGCCGCGCGAACTGCCGCCCGGTCTCGTACTCGAGTTGCAGCTCGAAGGCCGGCCGGTCCTGCTCGGGCGTGCGGCCGGGCCCGAGACGCGGCTGCCGCAGCTCATCGCGCAGGGCAGCGGCGATATGACTCCCTACCAGTTGGTGCTGGCCCGTCCCGAGGCCGGCCGGCGCATCACGCTCACCGGCGCGGCCGACGGCACGATCGGGATCTCCCGCGATGCGCTGCCCTGAGCCGGCCCGCGGCTTCACGCTGATCGAGGTCGTGGTCGCGCTGGCCATCGTCGCGATCGGCATGCTCGCGGTGTTCCGCGTGATCGGTGATACGACCGCCAGCGTCGAATACCTGCGCGATCGCACGCTGGCCGGCTGGATCGCCGACAACCGCATCACCGAAATGCGCGGGTCGGGCGACTTTCCGTCCATCGACGAGACCCGCGGCGAACTGGAGTTCGCCGGACGGCGCTGGCACTGGGTCGCCGCGGTCGCGCAGACACCGGTGGACGGCCTGCGCCGCATCGACGTCCGCGTACGACGCGACGGCGATCCCGAGGACTCGGCGCTGGCAACGGTCACCGGCTTCATCGGCGCGGCGGCCAGCTCTTCCGCACCGGCAGCGGCCTGGCTGGCGGGAGCCACCGACCCCCCCGAGGAGGGTGACGACTGATGCGGCGGCAGACGGGCTTCACGCTGCTCGAAATCCTGGTCGCGACGGCGATCCTCGCCATCATGGGCGCCATGGCCTACCGGGCCGTGGCCGAAGCCCGCATCGCCAGCGAGACGACGCGCGCTCATCTGGATCGGCTGCGCGAAGTGCAGCGGGCCTTCAGCGCGCTCGCCGGCGATCTGCGCGGGCTGGTGCCTCGGCCGGTGCGCGAGCCGGTCGGCGACGGCTACCGGCCGGCACTGCTGCGCGATCCCAATGCGGCCTCGCTGCTCGAGCTGTCGCGCGGCGGCTGGCCGAACGGAGCGGGCCTGCCGCGCGGCACGGTGCAGCGCGTGCGCTATTCCCTGAACGGCGACCTGCTGGTCCGCGCGCATTGGACCGTGACGGACCCGACGCTCGCCAGCGAACCCACCGAGCGGCGACTGCTCGGCGGTGTCCGCCGGCTCGAGCTGCGCTTCCTTGATCGCGGCCGCGAGTGGGTCAGCAACTGGCCGCCGCCAGGCAGTCACGATCCGCGCCTGCGGCCGCTGGCGGTTGAGATCGTGGTTACGCTCGAGGACTACGGCGCGATCCGCCGCGTGTTCGAGGTCGCCGGATGAGGCAGCGCGGCGTCGCCCTGATCACGGCCATCGTGCTGGTCGCCATCGCGACGGTCATCGCCGTGTACCTCGGCACCCGTACGGCGCTGGACCTGCGCCGGACCGCGGGCCTGATCGCACTGGACCAGGCCCGGCAGGTCGCGCTGGGCGCCGAGGCCTGGGCGATCGAGGTGTTGCAGGATGACCAGCAGGAGTCACAGACCGATCACCCCGGCGAGAGCTGGGCGCAGCCGATTCCGCCGCTGCCGATCGACGGTGGCAGCATCCGCGGACGGCTCGAGGACCTGCAGGGCCGCTTCAATCTCAATTCGCTGGTCGCGGCCAATGGACGGGTCGACGAGGTCAGCGTCGCGCTCTTCGAGCGCCTGCTCGATCAGGTCGAAGCCAGTCCGCGCTGGGCGCGGATCATGGCCGACTGGATCGATGTGGACACGGTGCCCGGGTTCCCGGAAGGTGCGGAGGACGGCGACTACCTGGCCCAGGATCCGCCGTATCGGGCGGCCAACGGCGCGGTCGTCACCGTGTCGGAATTGCTCGCGCTGCCCGGCATGACCCTCGCGGAGTTCCAGCGAATCCAGCCGTGGGTCGCGGCGCTGCCGGCCGGTACGCTCATCAACGTCTGCACCGCGCCGGCGCCGGTGCTCGCGGCGCTGGTGGCCGGCCGTACCGATTTCAGCGATGCCGAGGCGCTGGCGCGGAATCGCCAGGCCGGCTGCTTCCCCACGCTCGATGACCTGCGCGCAACGCTGACCAGCGAGGAATTCACCGGGCTGCAGCCAGTGATTGCCGAATCCTCGAACTGGTTCCGGCTCACCAGCACCGTCACTATTGGCACCTCCGAACTCACCCTGTACAGTCTGATCGGGCGCCAGGCGGGCGGCGGTGGCCGTACCGTCCTGCGTACGGCCGGCACCGAGTGAACTCATGAGCCAATTGCTGGTACTGCGGCTGTCGGAACCGGCCTCGTGGATGCTGACGGACGATGCGGGGCTGGCGATCGGCCCGGTGGCGACCGGGACGCTCGCCGACGCGGCCCCGCTCGCCGCACTGCACCCGGTGGTCGTCATCGCACCGGGCACCAGCATCACGCTGGCGCGACCCGAGCTGCCGGTGCGCGGCGGGCGGATCGCGCAGGTCGTGCCCTACGCGCTCGAGGAGTTGCTGGCCGGGGAAGTGGAGCAGTTCCATTTCGCCATCGGCCCGACCGACGAAGCGGGCCGAACGCTCGTCGCGGCCGTCCGGCGCGACGAACTGCGCGGCTGGCTGGACCAGCTCGGCAGCGCCGGTATCACACCACGGGCCATTGTGCCGCAGTCGCTGTGCCTGCCGGACAACCCCGGCAAGATCATCGCCGTCCTCGACAGCGGGCAACTGCTGGTTCGTGCCCCGGGGGAACTGCCGGTCGTGCTCGACGCCGAGCCGCTGACCGAGGCCTTCACGCTGGCCGGTCTCGAGGGCGACGACCGCCACGTCCAGCTCCAGGTCAACGGACCCGACTGGGACGAATCGCGCGAAATGATCGAGGCACTGCGCGAGGTGGCCGGCAGCCTGGAGCTGCAACTGCTGCCGGACGGCTCGCTGCCACTGCTCGCGCCGGCCGCGGCACGCTTCGACGCGCTGTCGCTGCTGCAGGGCGAGTTCGCTCCACAGGGCGGCTGGCGCAGCGGGTGGCGGCGCTGGCGCCTCGCCGCGGCACTGGCCGGCGCCGCACTCGTGCTGCACGTCGGCGTCCGCGGCTGGGAACTGGTGCAGCTTCGAGCCGAGGAGCAGCGGCTCGACGCCGCGATCGAACAGGCGGCGCACATCGCGCTGCCGGAAGTCGAACGCATCGTCGATGCGCGTGCGCAGATCGGCCAGCGCCTGGCCGGCGCCGGCGCCGCCGACGCGGACGGACTGCTGGCCCGGCTCGCTTCGGTTGGTGGCGCGCTGCAGACGGTGCCCGGCCCGCGCCTCGCAACACTCGGCTGGCGCGACCGGGTGCTCGAGCTGCAGGTCATCGCCGCGGACACAACGCTGCTCGGCCGTTTCGCCGAGGCGCTTGGTGCGCAGGGGCTGTCCACGGAAGTACGTTCCACCACGCCGCAGGCGGACCAGGTGCTGGCGCAGGTCGCCATCGCCCGGGGAGCACCGCGATGAGCCCGCGCGAATGGCTGGTCGGACTCGCACCGCGCGATCGCCGGGTTCTGCTGATCGGCGCGGCGGCCGCGGGCGTGCTGCTGGCGTTCGCCCTGCTGTGGCGGCTCGAGACCGCCGTGACCGGCGCCGAGGCGCGGGTCACGGGCAAACGCGACGACCTCGCGTGGATCGAGGCGGTCACCCCGCGCCTGCGGGCAATGCCGGCGGCGCGCCCCGGCGAGTCGCTGGCAATCGCGATCGATCGGATTGCGCGCGAGACCGGTCTGAGTACCGCGCTGGCCGGCATCGAGCCAGCCCAGCCGGGGACGCTGCGCGTGCGCTTGCAGGCCGCTTCGTTCGATGCCCTCGTGCTCTGTCTCGCGCGACTGCAACAGGAGCGCGGCGCGTCAGCCGAGGGCGCCACCGTCAGCGCGGCGGACACTGCCGGCCGGGTCGACGCCACATTCATCCTGCGCGGCCACTGACCTCGTGCGGCGGACGGTCGGACTCGCGACGGCGGGCGTTGGCGCCTTTTTCGTGTTCTTCGTCGCGCTGGCACCGGCGCGTTTCGTCGCCCGCGCGTTGCCGGACAGCGTTCAGGCCAGCGGCTGGTCCGGCACGATCTGGTCCGGCCAGGCACGGGCGGTGCGCATTGATGGCCGTTCAGGCGGGAGCGCGAGCTGGTCGTGCCGGCCGTGGCGCCTGGCGCGGCTCGAGTGGTCCTGCCGGGTGAGCCTCGAGCCTGCGCCCGGCGACGCGGCCACTGCCGAGCTGGTCGCCCGTCCGGACGGATCGCTGACGCTTCGCGACCTGCGTGGCCTGCTGCCGATCGGGGCCCTCGCTCCGGACCTCGCGCCTCATTGGGATGGCCGGCTGGAACTCGCCGTCGAGCGCGTCGAGATCCGCGACCGCGGGCTGGTGGACGCCAGCGGCAGCCTGTTCCTGCGGGAACTGGCTTCCACTCAGGGCAGGCATGAGTCGCTGGGCGATTTCGAACTTCAGTTCGGCGGCGGCGCGGTCGGCACCGGCGCCCTCAGCGGCCGGCTGCGCGACCTCGGCGGCCCGCTGCAGTTGCGTGCCGTCGTCGAACTCGCTCCGGACCGGTCGTGGCGGGTCCGTGGGGAGGTAGCGCCGCGCCCCAGTGCCAGTGCGGCGCTGATCGGGCAGCTCGCCTGGCTCGGCCCGCTGGATCCGGACGGACGTCGCCCCGTCAGCGCGGAGGGCCGCTGGTAGCCGGCTGCCATTCGCGCCAGGCGTCCAGCAGTGGAAAGTACAGGCCGACTTTCTGCGGCCTGCCATCCAGCCGGCGCAGGACCTCGGCGTAACGCATTAGCTGCGGCGCGTAGCGATCCAGCTCGGCGTCCAGAAACGCGTCGAGCCCGGTGCCCTCGTGCGTTCCGGTCTTCCAGTCCACGATCCAGCGGACGCCGTCCGGATCCACGAACGTGCGGTCCACGCGCAGGCTCTGCACGCCTCCAGCCACCGTCGCCGTCAGCGCCAGCTCGCTCGTCGCCTCGGCCATCGCCGGGTCGAGCAGCCGCGCCGCGAGCGGGCTCGTGCGCATGCGGCGGATCGCCTGATCGACCCGGGCGACCGCCCGTTCCAGGTACTCGCCCGACAGGCCGCGGGCCTGCAACTCACGACGCCAGCTCGCCGGGCGCAGCGGCAATCGTTCGGCCGGCTGGTCAGCACGCGCGAGCCGCTCGATCTCGTCGTGCACGACCTCGCCGCTCGCCTGGGCCACGCTGCCGGCCCAGTCGAATTCCGGCCGCACCGTGCCGACGGTTTCCCCGGCGATGCGCAGGCGCGGTGGGCGCGGCAGCGCAGCGGGTACGGCCGGGGAGAAATCCACCGGCAGGCGCGCGAACGGCGCCGCGCAGCGCCGCGGACGGCCTTGCGCGCCGGGCTCGGCGATGTGGCCCGCCTCGTGCGCAGCAGCCAGCTCGCGCTCGAAGTCCGCGGCCAGCACCGGCCAGAAGAACCGCAGCAGACTGTCGCGGCGCGGCTCGCGCAGTCGCGGCTGGCCGTCCCGCCAGACGATGCTGGCACTGCCGATCAGGTGCAGTTGCCAGCGCGCGCGGGTCGCCGCCACATAGGCCAGGCGGCCGAGTTCCAGCTCCTCGCGTTCCGTGACCAGCCGGCGCATCCATTGTTCGAGCGGATCGGCCGCCGCGCCGGTCGCCTCCGGTCCGGCGTGGCCGGCGAGCAGCAACCCGCGCTGATCCGGCGCGATCGCCACGCCGGTCCAGTACAGCAACTGCCGCTCCGTGCGGCGCTTGCCGCGCTGCAGGTCGGGCACGATCACAACGTCGAACTCGAGGCCCTTGGCGCGGTGGATCGTCATCACCTGGACACCGGCCCCGGCGCTGCCCTGCGGCGAGGCCATCAGTCCCGCGAGCGCGGTCTCGATGGCGCTCCGCTGCGGACACGGTCCGGCCTCGAGTTCGAGCGCGTCGAGCGCCGCGAACATTGATTCGGCGTTGTCGAGGTCGGAACTTTCCGTCAGCGCCGCGGGACCGTCGAGGGCGAGCCAGGCCGCGCGCAGCCAGCAGCCCAGCGAACGCTCACCGCGTTCGGCGATGGCCCGATTCAGGCGCCCGGCCAGCCGCGCGATCCGCCGGCCACCATCGGCCGACAGGCGCTGCGCCGTGGCCGGGTCTGCGAGCACCTCGGGCCACAGCTCGATCTCAGCGCCGGCGGCGAGCGCATGCAGATCGCCGAGCGTCAGACCGCACCACGGTGCCCGCAGTACCGCCAGCCAGGCCGTTCGATCGCCAGGGTGCAGCAGTGCGCGCAGCAGCGCCAGCAGGTCGCGGATCGCGAGCCGCTCGGTCAGCGCCTCCAGCTCGACGCCGCAGAACTCGATGCCGCTGGTACGCAGTGCGCCGAGGACCGCCGGCAACGACGCGCGGTTCCTGACCAGTATCGCGATGCTCGGCTGCCGCCCTGCGCCACCCGCGGCCGCCCGGACCGCGGCGATCACCTTCACGACCCGCCCGGCGATGGCCTCGGCAGCGCCGCCGGGCAGCGCGTGGATGCGCACCCCGGCACCGGCCTCGTCCGGCCGCACCGGCAGCGCGGGTGAATAACTGACGGCACCGCGCTCGAAGTCGTCGGCCTGCGGCAGCAGGCGTGCAAACGTCGCATTGACCCACTCGACCAGCGGCGCCGCCGCGCGGAAATTGCTGCGCAGGCGGGCGGCCGCGAGCGGGACGCCGCCGATGCCGCGGCGCCAGGCCTCGAGGAACAGCGTGACATCCGCCTCGCGGAAACCGTAGATCGACTGCATCGGGTCGCCGACGCAGAACAGGCTGCGCCCGTCGCCCGCCTGCCAGCCGGCGACCAGCAGCTCGAGCAGCCGCTCCTGCGCCGGTGAGGTGTCCTGATATTCATCGACGAGCAGGTGGCGGATGCGATAGTCGAGCGCGAGCGCCAGCTCGCTCGGTGCCGCCGCGGAACCCAGTGCCTCGCGCGCCGCCGCGGCGACGGCGGCGTGGTCGAGCTGGCCGCGTTCGGCGAACAGCACGACCAGCTCCGCGGCCGCAGCCCGCAGTACCGGACACAGCGCCGCGACGCGCTCCCACTGGGCATCGTCGATCGTCACGGGCGGCAATTCCCGCACGCGGGCCAGCACCGCGGCGAGCTGCGGCTGGTCCCTGAGTTGTTCGAGTGCCACCGTCATCGCCTGCTTGAGTGGCCGCCACTGGCGGCCCGCGCTAACCGGCGGAAATCCTTCGTCCACCGTGACCGCCTTGCGGAAGCAGGCCCGGTCGGCGGCGGTCAGCAGCACGTTCGCGAGCAGCCGCCACTGCGGCAACGCCGCGACGCTGGGTGCCGGCAGACCCTCCAGCTCGAGCAGCGGCGCGAGCGGGCTGGCAGCACCGCCCTCGCGGGCGGCCGCGCGCAGTGCGGCGAGCGCCGGCTGCATCGCCTCCGCTGGCAGCGCCGCGGCGAGGCGCTGCAGTTCCAGCACAACCGCGGCGCCGAGCAACCGGTTGGTGCTGTCGCGCAATTCCGCTTCGGTACCGGGCGCCGGCAGGCGCGGCAGCCACAGCTCGCGCTGCGCCAGCATCGCCCGCAACTGCTCAGCGAGCAGCCACGGCTGGTAGCCGAGCGCACGTACCAGCCGCGTGAGCGCCACTGCGATCTGGCTGTCTTCTTCGAGCTGACGCAGCGTCCGCGCCGCCGCCTCCGCGTACAGAGCTTCGGCGTTGTCCACCAGCGACGTGCTCAGGCCGGTCCGGGCCTGCAGCGGCAGGCGCCGCGCCAGCCAGTGATGCAGCGCATCGATGGTCTGGACCTGCAGCCGCGCCGGATGGCAGTCGAGGTCCCAGCCGCGATCCCGGCTGCGTGCCAGCGCGGCGATCGCGAGCTCGTGTTCGAGCCGCTCCTGCGTTCCCGCGGTCGCTGGCAGCGGCCGCGTGGCCGCGGCCAGTGCGGCGACGATCCGGTGCCGCATTTCCGACGCCGCCTTGCGCGTGAACGTGATGGCGACGATTTCCTCCGGCCGCTCGACCACCGCGAGCAGCCGCAGGAAGCGCAGGGTCAGCAGGCTGGTCTTGCCGGAACCCGCCGGGGCCTGGACGATGCTCGAGCGCTGCGGTTCGATCGCCCGCAGACGCACGGCCCGGTCCTCGCGGAGCGCTTCAGTCGCCACCATCGTCGTCCTCTTCTTCCGCGGCATCGACGACCCGGCACAGCGGCGCGAGATGGCAGCGGCGGCAGGTCTCGGCCCCGCGCCGCGGGTCGACGCTGGCGTGTCCGGCCCGGTAGTCGTGCGCCAGCCGCTCCAGCCAGGCCCACCAGTGCTGCGTGATCTGCTGCCAGTCGAAACCTTTCTCACGCGCCTCGGTCAGCTCGAAGTCGGCAGCCGGTTTGACGCCATTGATCAAGCCATCGTCGTGCGCGACACCGGTGAAACCGGCCACCGTCACAAACGCGATGCCGGCCGGCCGCTCGGGATGCAGCACCGCGTACAACGGCAATTGCGGCGCATCCATGCGCGCACCGCGCCATTGGGCCGGCGCTGCGTTGCCGGTCTTGTAGTCGAGGATGACGAGCGCCGTACCGATCCGGTCGACCCGGTCGACGCGAAGCTGCAGTTCGAGGCCAGCGAGTGCGCCGGCCATACGGCCCTCGACGTCCACGACCTCGAAGTCCGGCCGGCCGTGCTCCAGGTCGAGCAGCCTGTGGATCGCCTGGCGCTGCCATTCCCGCTCGAGCGCCCGCGCCTGCCGGCCGAGGCCCATGGGCAGGCTCTCAGCGAGCGCACGCCCGACGGCCGCATCCACCCGCTCCGCAAGCGGTTGCTCGCCGAGGTCGAGCAATTGCCTGCGCGAGCGGATCGCCCGCCAGAAGTGTTCGAGTGCGCGGTGCAGGACCGACCCGCGACGCTGCGGATCCGGGCCGGGTTCGGGTTCCTCGAGCGGTGCCGCGCCGAGCCGCAGCTCGGCGAACGCCCGGAACGGACACTGTGCCTGCAACTCGAACAATCGCGCTCCGCCTCGCACCAGGCCCGGGGCCAGCGCCGGGGCGACGTCGGCCACTGCCGCTTCGAGCGGTCGGGCGGCGAACAGGAGGTCCGCTCGCTGCGGCGCCGTCACCGGGAGTGGCAGCATTGCGCATTCCGGCAACAGGACTGACGGATCGGTTTCGGTGTCGTTCTCAGTCTGCGGCCAGCTCAGCACCAGCTCGCCGGCACTGCACTGCCACAGCGCGAGAATTTGCCGGCTCTCCGCGACGCGCTCCTCGGCCGAGACTCCGGGCAGACCGAGCGACCGCTGGATCTCGATCGGCAGCCACGGGTCGATCGCGACGGGCCGCGGCCAGGCGGCCGCGGTGAGGCCGGCGACCCACAGACTGTCGCAGCCGATTCCCGGCGGCTCGAAAGAATCCAGCACGAATACCGTCGGCTCGCCACGCTCCGGCTGAAAGGGCATGGCGGCAGCGCGCCGCAGTTCAGCCAGCGCCTGGCCGAGCGTCAGACGCGGCGCGACGCGACCGATGCCGGCGAATTCGTGCAGCACCTTGCGCAAGGCCTCCGCGGCCTGATATTCGCCGCTGCCGAGCGGCCGGCTGCCCGGCCAGCCCCAGCCCGCAAGGACGCTGCCGAAGCATTCCGCCCAGACCACGGGGCTGCGCGCGCCCGGGCCGCTCGCGGCCCGCGCTGTGGCCTCGAGCTGCGCGGCAAACGCCGCGGCGCCATGCCGGCGCGCGCAATCCGCGAGGGCCGGCAGGCTCCATTCGAGCAGCGGCTCTGACGAACGCAGCGCGAGCTCGCAGCGGATGCGTGCGGCGGCTTCGCCGCCCGCGCCCGCCAGCCACGGGCTGCGCAGCATCCGGCTGGCGAGATCCCAGCCGATGGTCCCCGCCAGACACTCGAGCGCATCCAACGCCGCCGCGACCGGCGGCTGCAGCCGGAGCGGCGCGCCGCCCGGCAGATCGAACAGACGATCGTGGACCGCCTCACCCGGCAGCTCGAGCTCCGGTTGTAACTGAGCGGCCAGCGTGCGCTCGAACGCGGACCGCCGCGCGGCCAGGTTCGGCAGCGCGACCGCGTGCAGGCCGGTCGGATCCGCCGTCAGGCGTTCGCGCAGCCAGGCGGCGACGGCCCGCTCCTCAGCCACCGGATCCGTGGCGGCATGCCGGAAGCAGCGTGCTGTCGCTTCGGCCGGGTCCGGCTGAGTCACGATCCAGCCGCGCTGGCGCAGCGCCTCGACGAGCCGCGTCTGCGCCGGTGTCCGCCGGTGAAAGCCAACCAGCAGCAGCGGCGCAGTCGCCGGCGGCAGCGCCTCGCGCTCGACCATGAGCCGGGTCAGGTCGTCGCCGTCGGCGGCGCCAAGGTCGGCGAGCTGGCGCTCGATTGCACTGCTCCAGCGCAGAAACGCCTGCTGGTCGCGCGTCAGCGGCCAGCGCCGCAGTCCGGCGGCATCGCCCCCGTACTCGCGCAACAGGAGCCAGCTCGCCCGCGCGCTGCCGGCCAGCTCGGCCGGATCCAGCAGTCCACCGGCATCGGCCGCGACTGCCTCGCGCCACAACCAGCGGATCGCCGCCGCCGGCAGCAGCTCCGGCAGAGTGCTGTCCCCGGCACTCGCCTCCCGCCACTGGCGGGCCAGCCAGTCCGCGAGCGTCAGGATCCTCGCCGTCGGCCACACGCCGGCGCCCTCGTCACGGCGCGCGCGATCGTGCAGGTAGCGCAGGATGCGGGCCTGGCGCTGGTTGCGGGTCAGTACCCAGCCTCCGGCCAGGAGGTGGGCAAGGCTTGGGCCGTTGCTGATCACGCCCCAGTATGGATCGGGGCCGGGCTCACTGGACGAGCCTGAGGCCCCCGCGGGTCACCGCTCTGGCGGCCTCCAGCTCGAGCTGCGCCGCGATGCGTTCGAACACGACAGTGAGCGTATCCGCGTCCGGCAGATTCGTGATGCGGAAGTGGTTGCGGTACGGCACGTTGAAACTGACCCCGGGCGCGACCAGCACATGCCGCTGTTCGAGCAGCTCGAGCGCGAAGCGCTCGTCGTCGAAGCCGGGCAGCGCTTCGTCGTCGACGCCGATGAAGCAGTACATGGCGCCGCGCGGCGGCTGCAGCCGCAGCCACGGGCTCGCGTTGACGGCGTCCACGATCGCCTGGCGCGACTGGTACAGGCGGCCGCCGGGTGACACCAGCTCGCGGACGCTCTGGTGTCCGCCGAGCGCCGTCTGCACGGCCCACTGGCCCGGCACGTTGCTGCACAGGCGCAGCGAGCTGAGCAGCTCGAGCCCCTGCAGATAACCCTGCGCGCGCTCGCGGGTGCCGGAGAACACGGCCCAGCCGACCCGGTAACCGCAGGCCCGGTAGACTTTCGACAGGCCCGACAGCGTGCCGCACAGCGTGTCGTGCACGAGCGTCGCCATCGGCACGAACTCGGCCCCGTCATAAGTCATCTGGTCGTAGATCTCATCCGCAAACACGACCAGCCGGTGCCGCTCCGCCATGCGCGCGATCGCCTCGAGCGTGGCCCGCGGATACACGGCACCGGTCGGGTTGTTCGGGTTGATCACGACGATCGCGCGCGTGCGCCGGGAAATCAGCCGTTCGATCTCGGCCGGCTCGGGCACGAAGTCGCGCTCCGGGCGGCAGGGATAGTGCACGGCGGTGCCGCCATTCAATGTCACCGCGGCGGTCCACAGCGGATAGTCGGGACTCGGCACCAGCACCTCGTCGCCCGGTTCGAGCAGCGCGCGCAGCGCGAGGTCGATCAGCTCGCTGACACCGTTGCCGATGAACACATCCTCGACCGACACGTCGCGGACGCCGCGCTCCTGCTGCTGCATCACCACGGCCTCGCGGGCCGGAAAGATGCCCTGCTGGTGACAGTAGCCCTCGGCGTTGGCCAGATTCTGGATCATCGCCAGGCGCATCGTTTCCGGCGTGCGGAAGCCGAAGACGCCGGGGTTGCCGATGTTCAGCGAAATGATCTCGTAGCCCTGCCGCTCCAGCTCCTGCGCGCGGCGCGCGAGCCGGCCGCGGATCTCATAACGGACCTGGGTCAGGGCCGAACTGACTGGGATCGTAGTCTTGCTCATCGGTGCAGGATACCGCAGGCGCGGGCGGCGGTCACAGCCCGCCGTCGGCGACGTGCAGCGAGCTCTGTTATGGAGTACTGTCAACTCTTACCTGAGGATCCGGCCCCGTGATGGACAACCCGACGACCACCCGGCAATGCCGCTGAAGGAAGCCGCCCATGAGCGCCAAGGCCGAACAACTGCTCGAGAAGCTCAAGGTCCTGCCGCCTGAGCGGCGCGCAGAGGTGGAGGATTTCGTGGACTTCCTGCAAAGCCGCGAGGACGACCGGCGTCTCGTCGAGGCCGCCGCCAGGGCCACCGAACCGACGCTCAGGGCCGTCTGGGACAACGACCAGGACGCGGCCTACGATCGGCTTTGAAGTCCGCTCGGACGCCCACGCATGGCTGCACCCGCATTCGGCACGATTATCCTCGTGCCTTTCCCGTTCACCGATCAGTCCGCCGCCAGGCAGCGCCCGGCCGTCGTCGTCTCAAGCAGCGCCTATCACCGCGCGCGCCAGGACCTGATCCTCATGCCCGTCACCAGCCAGTTGCGCGTGAACGCGTTCGGCGATCTGCTCGTGCAGGACTGGCAGGCCGCACGCCTGCTCATGCCCTCGGCCGTCAAGCCCGTCCTCGCCACCCTCGCGCAGAGCCTCGTCATCAAGCCGCTCGGCGCGCTCTCACCGCGCGACCAGGCCGCGCTCAAAGCCCTGATCCCGCAGCTACTCGGCTGACCACGCCGCGCGCCCGTTGGGACACAGTGGGCCACAACGCTAGGCCGATGGCTATGCTGCATCGCTCGAAGAACAACACTGCCCGCCTACGAGGCGCGCACCTGCTTTACCGGGAAGTCCTTCGCCACGGCGCCCAACGCGCGGTTCGTCTCGCCCAGAAACGATTGATCAGTTTCGAATGAGAACCTGAGACTGGCATGCGATCCGCCGCCGGCCTTGACGACACCGCTGACCGTGGCTGTGCCGCGCGAACCCATCCCAACCTCGAATCGCAGCCAGTCCTCATCGGTCTGGAACGTCGCTTGCCCCTGTAGAGTCCGGAGCACTTCGGACAGCTCCCGCTCGAAGTAGGCGAAGTCTTGAGTGGTGAGCGATCCGTCAATGTCGCCAGCGAATGGCCCTACCGAAACCCTGACCGTGCTGCGCAGCCAATTCGCGTCAGAGTCGTTGCCGGCAGCCGGATTCTCGTAGCCGATCACCTTGATCGTGATCGAACCTCCGGTTCCTGCAATTGGCACGCTGATCATTGACCGTACACCGTCTTGATGCTTCCGTTTGGATTCACAATTACCCGCGCCTGATCGGTTGAGAATATCGTCGCCCCGTCACGGCCCGGCGTCCGTACGCCTCACGCTAACGTGTCCTCAACGACGGAGGGCGTGATCCCGCGACTCTGCATCGAATCGAGAGCGTGGCCCGTGTACTGACGACCACCGATGGTTGTCGGGACGTTCTGCTGCCCCGGAATCTTCGTCGGACTACGGCTTGAGCCCATCGGAACGGCTCCCGCGGCATCGTCAGCCAGTCCGCCTCCCGTCCTTGCGGCAGGTCAAGTACTACTTCAGCCGCAAGTTCGACGCTCAGCTCTCGATTGTTCCGGCTGGGCGTGGGCACAAGTTGGAGAAGCCTTCCCGTACAAGCATCGTCAACGCCTCCTCGGTGACGAACGTCGCCCGCGATCGCCCAAACTGATCGATTAGGAATACCTTTTCTCCGTTCCACGAAGTCTCAGGTAGTACAAGGCCGTCTCTCTTGAACGAATAGCGTCGTTGCTCGCAGGCTGAGCAGTCCGAGATCACCCGAACTCCGCTTTTCTCCTCGTCGAGCTTCAACCGGGCAGTCGGTGTTAGCCAAGATAAGTGGGGCCCACGATATGGGAATTGCACCCGCGGGCGCTTGGCTCGTTCCGTGGGTCGCTTTACCTGAACGTCGCCGAACTTGACCTCAAAGGCTTTCGACTCAAGAAAGGCCCGAACAGCGTCGAGCACAACACAGTGATATCCGCCCCAAGAGAAGTCGCCAATGTGGTCAGTGCCTTCATCCCACTCGATCTGCAGCGGCTCAATCAGCCGGGCTGTTGGCTCCCCGCAAACGTTGCAAATCCGATCTTCAGTCCAAGTCCCTACACTTGAAAATCTTGCGTACTCGGCTGGTTTCGCAGGATCGTCCAACAGATAGATGTTCACAGCCCGAACTCCCGAACGAGCTGATCTCATATCTGATTGACGTCCCTAGGGGAGACTGCGTCGTAGCCTCCGCGCTCCCGAATCAGTTGATCAAAGCGGCGGTTGTAGTCACCTCCGGGGTAGTAGTTGCCAGGCGGACTAGAGTCAACGCGGCCATGGGTCGCTTCTGGAATCTGCCGTACGTTCGGGTTACCGGCCCTTCCAACCACGTCGGGGTGACTACGAACTGACAGCGGCAACTGCTTCTGAATCGCCTTCGGAATCGTGTGGTGGCCTACAGTCCTTGCGGCTGATCGTGTGAAGAGCCGACCAACACCAGAAGCTAGCAGCCGGCCTAACTGCGCAACGCCCCCGACCACCGGAATCATGCCCAAGTCCGACAACAAATCGTCGGCCGGCGTCAGACATGACGCACCGGACCCAACCAGGCATTCCTCCGCTTGCGGTACGGTCAACGCCGCCTGCGGACTATACCTCGGCGTATCCAGATCCGCCCGCGGCAGGACGGCGCTCTCGGGGATGTCGCCGCAGGTGATGGTCGGCAACCAGATGGTCGCCGAATAGCTGAACGAGAACCCGCCAAAGCCACCGCCGCCACCGCCGTCAGCGGGACTGCCGCCGTTGCCGATGCCCCCGCCACCAAAACCACCACCGCCAATGCTGATGCTGATACTGGTGGCCACGTAGCCGATGCTGCAGCTCATGATGAACCCGCTCGGATCGGTGAAGCTGGCCGGGTCGTTCTCAACGTAGCTATAGCGGTTCCAGCCCTGAGTCGAGACGGGGTTCGCCACATACGGGTCGGCCGACAGGAACCGGCCCGTCAGCGGGTCCTGTATCCGACCGTTCATGTGGATCAGTGGTGCTCCGCCCAGGTGGTTGTGCCCGGTGTAACCGCGGCGGCTGATGCCGTCGATCGTGGTCTGGTCGGAGCCTGAAATCGGCAACTGCCAGGTGCTGCCGCTGCGCCGCTGGCCGAATGGGGTGAAGCTCTCGTTGACCACCAGCGACCCGCCGCTCGTCGCCAGCGCCGCGATGCTGCCCTGATGGTCCTCGAGCACATATCGAACCGTGTTGGCCCCGGCCGAGGTCCGCGAGTAAACCGCCACGGTCTGCTCACCGGCAAACAGGTAATGCCGCCAGTCGGTCCCGGCGGCAGATGTCACCTTTTCCAGGAACCGGCCGAGCCGCAGCGTGGTCTCGACCCCGCCAGCCCCGGCATACACGTGCTTCCAGCGCTCCCGGTTCGGGCCGTAGGAAGACTCGTCGTACACGCCGCCACTCTGGTTGACCCGGCCGGGGTAATTGTAGCTGGTCCAGGTGATGCTCTGGCCGCTGCGGCTGATGGCGTTGCCGTTGGCGTCATAGGTGTAGGTCACCGCCCCGCCGGCCGCGCTCAGAAGCTGGTGCCGCCTGGTCGCATCGTAGGTCCACTGGCCGGCGCCGAGGTCGGTCTTCTGCGTCAGGTTGCCGAGCGGATCATAGCCATAGCTGACCGTGGTCGCGCCAACCACCGAGGACTGCAGCCGGTGCAGATCGTCGTAGTACAGATCCTCGGTCAGGCCGAGCCGGTTGTCCTGGCGCTGGGTCCCATCACCCAGCCGATCCGAAAATCGATTCGGGTGTCCCCGTACATCTTCTTGCAGGTTGTGCCCATGTGTACTCCTGCGGTCGCCTCGCGCAGCCGGCACTCTCTCAGTCGATTTCAGCACGTTACTCCGGATTACTACTGGTGAACTTCGGCAAGGCCGCCTTCGCACATTCCACAACGCTATCCCACTGGGCCGATCGCGCGGGGTCCTCCGCTTGGCTTGGTTTCCAGCTTTGCCGGAGCGTGTCTCCAAGCAACAGATTGCCAGCGCGAACCCCGTTCCGGGACAGCCCGCGGGATTACCGTTCCGGCAAGCGACTACGCCGCAGATTCAGCTTCCCTCCATGCCGCCATCAGACTCGCCTTAAGTCCCGGATCGTTCCAGACGAGCGCCGTCCAGAAGAAAGTCTGTAGTCTCAAGATCGAGGCTGTCGGTTACTGGCTCGTCTAACGCAGGCACAAGGTCGCGCTTGACCTGAAGTACGATGTGTTTGCCATCATTATTGAGCCTTGCATAAATGCCTGACAGTTTCACAATGGCAGTTCAGCCTGTTGCCAGAAGGCGCGGATCAGGCTCGGGCGGCGTTGCATGGAGCACAGCCGATTGCGCGCAGTGGTTTTGAGGTCAGCGAAGGTGCTGGCA
>Ga0194120_10000700_pt1 | contig 63183 bp, 49 predicted proteins | sample TA2MahCa65mmetaG_FD_148642 | JGI IMG/M metagenome (GOLD analysis project Ga0194120, IMG submission 148642) | Freshwater microbial communities from Lake Tanganyika, Tanzania - TA2015019 Mahale Deep Cast 65m | ecosystem: Environmental > Aquatic > Freshwater > Lake | place: Tanzania: Lake... | reverse complement strand
CTGCCTGGACCAGACCAATTCGACGATGGGCCACATGGTCGAGTATTCGTTCACCTACGAAAAGGTGACCTGGACCTGGGTGAAGGACGGCATCGAGGGCGAGGACAACTGGAAGGTGCCCTCCTGAAATTGCAGTAGGTTGCTGAGTCGGCATGTCTTGTAGGATGGTCAAAAAGACCGTCCAGCAAGGCCGCAACGAGCGAGGAGGCGACGCGTACTCTCTGCCGTACGTGGAGCCTCTGAGCGATGCGAGAACGACGCTGGGGGGCTTTTTCAACATCCTGCTGGACGACGATGAGCGAGCAACGACTGCTGGAGCGGATTTCGCACTGGGAAGAGGGGGCGGACTACACGGCGTCTCCCAGCGCGGACACGTTGGTCCGGTCGTTGCTCCGCCATTTGCAGCGGATTTTGAACACGAAACAGGGCAGCGTGCCGATCGACGACACGTTCGGGGTGCCGGACTACACGAATCTGGCCGGCTCCCTGGTCCCGGGCACGCCGCAGGAAATCGAGGTGGGGCTCAAGCAGGTGATCGAGCGGTTTGAGCCCCGCCTCAAGTCTCCGCAAGTCAGGCTAATCTCCGGCGGGGACGATCCCCTGTCGCTTCGGTTCGAACTGTCCGGCACGGTCGCCGTGGACGATCGGGACATTCCGGTCCATCTGTCCACGGTGGTGTCGGCGAACGGCAAGGTTTCGGTCTACCACTGATCAGGCCCTGAGTCGGGCGTCCTGCCGCGACCCTCCCTTCGAGTCTCGGCGGCAGCTTGAGGAGCCACGGATGACGGCACGAGAGGGGAGCCTGGCCGCACCGCAGCAGTCGTCTTAGCCCCGCCATGCTGGACCGCTACTACGAACAAGAACTCCAGCACCTCCGGGACCTGTCCGTCCAGTTCTCTAAAGAAAATCCGGCCTTGGCCCCGATGCTCAGCGGGCCCTCGTCCGATCCGGACGTCGAGCGCCTGTTGGAAGGCGTCGCGTTTCTGGTCGGCATGGCCCGGCGCAAACTCGCGGACGGGTTCCCGGAGTTCATCCAGGAACTGGCGCGCCTGCTGTTCCCGCAGTATCTCCGCCCGATCCCTTGCACCACCGTCATCGTCTTTGCCGCCACGGGCAAACTTAACGAGCCGGCGCGTGTGGCCGCAGGCGTGGAGATCAACTCGGTGCCGGTGGAAGGGACTTCCTGCATCTTTCGCACCTGCTACGAAGTCGAGGTCTATCCGCTCACGCTGCAGGACGCGCAACTGGTGAAGAAGCCCGGCGCCCCGGCCTCGATCAAGCTGTCCTTCGAGTTGAGCGGCATGGCCCTGCCGCAATGGAAGGCCTCCAGCCTGCGCCTGTTCCTGGCCGGAGCGTTTCCCGACGCCTCCAAGCTGTTTCTTCTGCTGAACCGGCACCTCCAGAACATCGTTATCAGCGCGCCCAATGCCGGGACGCACACGCTGCCTCCCGACGCATTGAAGCCGGTCGGGTTTTCCGGCGAACAGTCCCTGCTCCCCTATCCGCCGCACATCTATCCCGGCTACCGGCTTTTACAGGAATATTTTATCCTGCCCGAAAAGTTCTTCTTTCTCGACCTGGAGGGGCTGGATCGCTGGGAGAACCGGGGGACGGGAACCAAGTTCGACGTGGAGTTCCGCCTGCACGAGACCCCCGACTGGATGCCGGAGATCCGGCGCGACAGTTTCGTGCTGCACGCGACGCCGGCGATCAACCTGTTCCCCTACGATGCCAGCCCGATTTCGCTGGAGCATCAGCGGAGCGAGTACGAGGTTGCGCCGGCCGGCGCCTCGAAGACGCATTACCAGATCCACACGATCGACCAGGTCGTCGGGTTTCGGCAGGGCGTGACGCAGGAAAAGCCCTACTATCCGTTCGGGTTCTTCCGGCAGCCGACGGAGGAGGAATGCGGCACCTACCACACGGTGCTCAAGCCATCGGCGGTGACGCGCGGCACGGACGTGTACCTGTCGGTCATCTATGCGCCGGAGGAAATTCCCGGCGAGGAAACGCTCTCCATCAAGCTGACCTGCACGAACGGCACCCTGCCGGAGAATCTGCTGATGGGGGACATCTCCAAGCCCAGCGGCACCTCGCCCGAGCGGCTGTCGTTCAGGAACATCCGCCCGCCGAGCGCCTTTCAGATGGCGCCGGCCAACGATGCCCTGCTCTGGCGGTTGCTCTCGCACCTGACCTTGAATTATTTCTCGCTGGCCACGGCGCAGAACCTGAAGACCCTTCTGTCGCTCTATTTGTTTTCGGAGGCGCACGAACGGGGCCTCGACGTGGCGAACCGGAAGCGGATCGACAGCATTTTGGAGGTCAAGGCCGAAACGGCCAGCCGCCTGGTCTCCGGCTACATGATGCGGGGCTGGAACATCCGGGTCAAATGCCAGCCGGACCACTTCGCCGGCGAAGGGGACCTATTCCTCTTCGGCTGTATTCTGGATCGTTTCCTGGGCTGTTATGCGGGGCTCAATTCCTACACCCGCTTTGAGATCGAAGACGCGTATACGGGAGAACGGTACCGATGGCCGGAACGGATCGGACAGCAACAACTGATTTGACTGACAGGCTCCTCCGGGACGCCCCCTCGTTCACGTTTTTTCAGGCGATCCGACTCCTGCAGGACACGCTGCGCCACGAAGGGGGCGAGGGCGGGCCGCCGGCTGATGTCTGGGACAAGATCCACATCCGGCCGAACCTGAGCCTGGCCTTTCCCGAAACCGATCTCGACGCGATCGAGGTCCTGCCCGATGGGAAGGGCTATCGGGTCACGGCGAATTTCTTCGGGCTCTACGGCGTGTCGTCGCCGCTTCCGACCTTTTACACCGAAGACCTGATCGAGGAGCGGCGGGCCGACAAGCGCGCGGTCCGGGCGTTTCTGGACATCTTCCACTACGCCATCTATCCGATCTTCTTCGCGGCCTGGGCGAAAAATCGACAGTACCTGACCGTGTTCGAGGAAGGCGACGCAGCCCACCTCGACCGCCTCTATGCGCTGATCGGGCTCGGCGAGCCGTCCATCCGCGACCGGCAGCCCCACGCCTATCAGCTCCTGCGCTACGCCGGCCTCTTCACCCAGTTTCCCCGGTCGGCCATGGGAATGGAGACGCTGTTGAGCGACGCGCTGGAGCAGGTTCCCGTGTCGGTCGAGTCCTGCGTGCCCAAGAGGATGGACATTCCGGCGGACCAGCGGCTGATCCTGGGCGAGAGTCGCGAGGCGGAGCAGGGCCGGCTGGGGCAAGGGGCCTGGCTGGGGCAGTCCTTGGACGATCGCATGAATCATTTCCTGGTCCGCATCGGGCCCGTGTCCGCCGAGCAGTACCATCAGCTGTTGCCCGGCCAGCCCCAGTACGGATGGTTGAAGTATCTGATCCGGTTGTATCAGGTCGGCTGTCTGGGCAGCTCGCTGGAACTGGTGCTCAAGGCCGGGAGCCTTCAGCAACCGGCCTGTCTGGGCGTGGTACAGTGGGGCCGGCTGGGATTGGACACCTGGATCTTCTCGGGCACGTATGAGCAGGAGGGACGGGTGCCGTTCGCGCTCTACCAGTAATCATCTTCACTTGTCTCAATCGAGGGCACTATGATTCTCGTTGAATTGAAACCGTTGATCTCCCGCTTGAACCCCTATTGCACCCAGGCATTGGAAGGGGCGGCGGGGCTCTGCCTGTCCCGCAGCAATTACGAAGTGACCGTCGAGCATTTCTTCAGCAAGCTGCTCGAGGACCTGCAGGCCGACTTCTCGCTGATCCTCCGTCAGAGCGACCTCGACGCGGCCCTGGCCAAGCGGGCGATCGATCAGGCCATCGAGGATTTCCGGACGGGCAATAGCGGGAAGCCGGTCTTCTCGCCGCTCCTGCTGGAGCTGATCCAGGACGCCTGGCTGGTGTCTTCGATCAACCTACTGGAGCCGCGCATCCGGTCCGGGGCCCTGCTCCTGGCCTTTTTGAGCCGGGCCGCCTTCTTCGCCTCCGGTAACTACGTGGACATGCTCAAGTCCGTCAATCGGGACATGCTGCTCGCGAAGTTCGGGGACTGGACCAGGGGCTCGGTCGAGACTTCGACGTCGGGCGGCGCCGCGGTTGCGGGCGAGGCACAAGCCGGCGCAGCCGGGGGCACGGCCTTGAGCCGGTTCTGCACCGACTTCACCGCCAAGGCCAAGGCGGGCGACATCGATCCGGTGTTCGGACGCGACCAGGAGATCCGGCAGATGGTGGACATTCTGGCGCGGCGGCGGAAGAACAACCCGATCGCGGTCGGCGACCCCGGCGTGGGCAAGACCGCGCTGGTGGAGGGGCTCGCGCTCCGGATCGTGCAGGGCGACGTGCCGGACATCATCAAGGACGTGACGCTGCTGGGGCTGGACATGGGATTGTTGGAGGCCGGCGCCGGCGTGAAGGGCGAATTCGAGAACCGCCTGAAAGGCGTGATCAACGAGATCAAGGCCTCCCCCAAGCCCATCATCCTGTTCATCGACGAGGCCCACACGCTGATCGGCGCGGGCGGATCGGCCGGCGGCGGCGACGCCGCCAACCTGCTCAAGCCGGCGCTGGCGCGCGGGGAACTGCGCACGATCGCGGCCACGACCTGGAGCGAGTACAAGAAATATTTCGAAAAGGACCCGGCCCTGGCCCGCCGGTTCCAGCTGGTGAAGCTGGACGAACCCTCCGTGGACACGGCGGTCGTCATCCTGCGCGGGCTTCGCGACAACTACGAGGCGGCGCACAAGGTGGTGATGCGGGACGACGCCATCGTGGCGGCGGCGGAGTTGTCCAGCCGCTACATCAGCGGCCGCCAGCTGCCGGACAAGGCCGTGGACCTGCTGGATACGAGCGCCGCGCGGGTGAAGGTGAACCTCTCCTCCACCCCCGACGTGGTGGAGGACAAGGAGCGCCGCATCCAGGCCATTCAACGGGAGCAGCGGGCGCTGGAGCGGGACCGCGACAACGGCCAGCAGGTGGACGAGGCCCGGCTCAAGGAGATCAAGGCGGAAGTCGCGTCACTGACCAAGGAGGTCGAGGACCTTCGCGTACGCTGGCAGAAGGAGAAGGCCGCCGGCGAAAAGGTCGTCCAGCTCCGGCGCAAACTGGCGGAGGCCAGGGCCGTGGGCGAGCAAGCGGCCCAGATCACCAAGCTCCAGGGCGAGGCGGAGAAGGCCATGGAGGAGTTCAAAAAACTCCAGGGCGAAACCCCGTTGATCCGCGTGGAGGTGGACCCGGACGTGGTGGCGAAGGTCGTCTCCGATTGGACCGGCATCCCGCTGGGCAAGGTGCTCCGCGACCAGGCTCACAACACCCTGCACATGGACCAGCTCCTCAAGAAGCGTATCCGGGGACAGGACCATGCCATGGACCAGATCGCGGAGATTCTCAAGGCCGCCAAATCGGGGGTCAAGGACCCCAACCTGCCGGAGGGGGTCTTCCTGCTGGTCGGCCCCAGCGGCACGGGCAAGACCGAGACGGCCTTGACCGTGGCCGACATGATGTTCGGCGGCGAGCAGTCGGTCATCACGATCAACATGAGCGAGTTCCAGGAGAAGCACACGGTCAGCCGCCTGATCGGCTCGCCGCCCGGTTACGTCGGCTACGGGGAGGGGGGCGTGCTTACCGAGGGGGTGCGCCAGCGGCCCTATTCCGTCGTCCTGCTGGACGAGGTCGAGAAGGGGCATCTGGACGTGCTGAATCTCTTCTATCAGATCTTCGACAAGGGCGCTTGCGCCGACGGCGAGGGGCGGCTGATCAACTTTCGGAACACGGTGCTGTTCCTGACGAGCAACCTGGCGACCGACGTGATCGCGGAACTCACCCAGGGCGGGACGCGGCCGCCGCTGGAAACGGTGATGGGCGCGGTCCGGCCCCTGCTCAGCAACCACTTCAAGCCGGCGCTGCTGGCCCGCATGACGGTCATCCCTTATTACCTGCTGGACCCGGAGGCGATGAAGGGGATCGTGCGGTTGAAGCTCAACAAGCTCGTGTCGCGCCTGGCCGACAACAACAAGATGACGATGACCTATACGGACAAGGTCGTGGATCAGATCACGGCGCGCTGCACAGAGTCCGAAACCGGCGCGCGGAACATCGACTTCATCCTGCGGGGAACGATCATGCCCCAGCTCTCGCAGGAGATTCTCACGCACATGGCCGACGGGGCCATGCCGTCGAGCGTGAACCTGGACGTGGCCGCCGACGGGAACTTCGCGCTCACGTTCAAGGCTTGATCGGATTGGTCGAAAACGTTCTAGGTGTCGCCCGCTCGCCGTCTGGGGAGCGGGCGCACCTGTTTGAGAAGGAGGGGCCATGCCCACATTCGACGAACAATTGGGGGATCAGCGTCGCTTCGCCTTCGCCTCGACCGCCGTTCCCGCCGGCACCTTCGGCGTGGTGAAGATGGAAGGGATCGAGGCCCTCTCGCAACCCTACGAATTCACGCTCACGCTCATCGCCGAACGGGCGGACGTCCCCGTGGAGACGTTGCTCAATCGATCGGCGACGTTCACGATCTACGGGAAGCCGGGCGGCGCCCCGGTGCCGTATCATGGCGTCATCCGGGCCTGCGAGCAATTGCATCAGGCCGGTCCGTACACCCTCTACCGGGTGGTGTTGGTTCCCCGGCTCTGGCGGCTCTCGCGATCCCGCGAATCCGAGGTGTACGTGGGCATGACGATCCCGCAGATGATCGAGCGCGTACTGACGGACGCCGGGCTGGGGGGCGACAACCATGCGTTGCAACTCAACGCGCGCTACAAGGTCTGGTCCTACTATTGCCAGTATCAGGAGACCAACTTCGCGTTCATTTCCAGGCTGATGGAGCGGGTCGGGATCTATTACTTTTTCGAACAGAGCCGCGGCGCAGAGAAACTCAGGCTGGTGGACTCCCTCACGTTCCACGATCACACCAAGCAGGTCGTGCCCTATCTCGCGTCCGGCGATCCGGCGCTGGCGAAGCGCGAGGGCGGTATCCAGGCCTTTGTGTGCAAACAGGAGCCGATGCCGAAACAGATCGTGCTGCAGGACTACAACTACGAGAAAGCGGCGATGGAATTGACCGCAGAGGCGGCGGTGGGCCCCAATGGCATCGGCGAGGAGCGAATCTTCGGGGAACATTATGAAAATCCGGAAGAGGGCAGGCGGTTGGCCGACATCCGTGCCCAGGAGTTTTTGTGTCGCCGGATACAATTTTACGGAGAGGGCGCCGCCACGGGGTTGCGCGCGGGCTATTTTTTTCAGCTCGACCGGCATTACCGGACGGACTTTAACGCCACCTATCTGACGACTCGCGTCCGGCACGAGGGGTCGCAGGCCGCCGCCCTCTTCAGCGGGTTGATCCCAGAGGGGCAGCAGGGCGAGCGGGAGCCCTTCTATCGCCAGGAGTTCACGGCCATTCCGGCCGCCACGCAATTCAGGCCCGAGCGACGAACACCCTCTCCGCGGATCGAAGGCACGATCAGCGCGTTCGTAGACGCGGAGGGCAGCGGCCAGTATGCGGAGATCGACGACCAGGGTCGCTACAAAGTCCAGGTGCCCTTCGACAAGACCGACAAGCAGGCCGGGAAGGCCTCGACCTGGATTAGGAAGACGTCTCAATACTCCGGCAAGGACCACGGCATGCATTATCCCCTCCATAAGGGCACGGAGGTGTTGCTGAGCTTCGTGAACGGAGACCTCAACCAACCGGTGATCGTCGGAGCCGTGCATAACTCAGAAACTCCCAACATCGTGACCCGCGTCAATCAAACTCAGACCGTGTTGCACACCGGCGGCAGCAACCGGATGGTGATGGAGGATCTGATCGACAACGAGCACATTCACCTCAATACACCCAAGGCCAATACGATATTGCGGATGGGCACCGGCATGCAATCGACGGTGGGCGCCCAGGCGGCCGGCGCCAGCACGGACGGCTTCACGTTCAACACGGACGCCAACTGGACGGTCAGCGCCACGGACGCGAGCACCACCCTGAAGAGCGACACGCTCAAAGTGACGGGCACCCAGACGGAAACCATCGGCCAGCGGGAAGTGACCCTGGGCTCGCCGCTGTCCAGCCTGACGGACGCCGGCAATTACGTGCCTCTTATCGGGTCCGCCATTGAGTCGCCCATCTCGAAAATGACGATCTACGGCGCCGAATCCCAAACGGTCATCGGCAAATCTGCCAAGACTGTGATCGGCATCCAAGGGGACATGTTCATCGGGGTGGCGGGAAACCTCTACGTGGTGCTGCCCGGAAAGGCGCAGGTGCCGCTGTTGACCGCCGCCGGGCACATGTATTTCGGCGAATGGATCGACATGTATGTCGGGGTCGGCGGCAAGATGGTGATCGGCACCGAACGGAACACGAACCTGGGTCCGGTGACCGAATTCGTCACCTCCAAGCTCCATGTGGCGGGAGAAAAGCTCGAACAGGTCGGCCAGAAGCTCGAGGCCGTCGGATCGAAGATCAAATCGTTCGGGCAGGAAGTGGTGGCCAGAGTGCAATCCCTGTGCTCGACCCAGACGAACATTGAAGCCACGGAGATCGAGATGACCGAACTGGGCACTCGGGTGGGCACCACCGGGGTAAACGTCGACGAGACGGAGACCGAGGTGCGGTCCTCCGAGGTCCGCGTGGACGAGACGGCCACCGACATCAAGAGCGGCGATATCGAGATGACCACCTTCGGCGTGACGATGATAGGATAAGCTGCGCTAAAAGTCATGGGCGCGCGGAGACCGCCACCGTACGCTGTCTCTGTGCAGACGCTGATGTACTTGGTTGACTAGAGTCTCCGAATTCCGCATCCTACCCCCTAGTCACGTAGTCACGGTCCGATCTCTCCTCGACGATACAGCGGAGGTTCTTATGACGACGCTTGAAGACAAGCTCGGGACACAGAAGCGCTTTGGGTTCACCTCGAAGGCCCTGCCGCCCGGCACCTTTGCCGTGGCGGAGCTGTCGGGCACGGAGGCGATTTCTCGCCCGTACGAATTCGATCTCCTGCTGGTTTCCGGAGACGCCAACCTTTCGATGGAGGCGGTGCTCGACCAGCCGGCCACGCTGACGATTCACCCCAGGGCCGGTGACCCCCAGCCGATTCCGTATCACGGCCTGGTCAAACAATTGGAGCAGGCGCACCAGGTCGGGCCCTACACCTTCTATCGGGTGTCGCTGGCGCCGCGTGTGTGGGGCCTCTCCCTGGACCGGATTTCCGAGGTGTATTTGGACCGGACGATTCCCCAAATTCTCGACCTCAAGCTGAAAGAGAACGGACTGACGAGCCAGGACTACGAATTGAAGCTGGCCAGTACCTACAAGCCCTGGCCCTATGTCTGCCAGTACCAGGAGACGGATCTGGCGTTCATCACCCGCCTGATGGAACGGGACGGGATCTATTTCTTTTTCGAGCAGGGGACGGATCGCGAGAAACTCATCATCATCGATGCGAAAGCGATGCAAGCTGCGTCGGTGCGGCAAGTGTCCTACCGGCCGGCGGCGCAGATGGAGACGGGCGTCAGCGAGGAATCCATGCAGGCCTGGGTCTGCCGGCAGAAGCCGGTTCCCCGAAAAGTGGTCTTGCAGGACTACAACTATCGCACCGCATCGCTGGCCCTTTCGGCCGAGGCGGACGTCGCGCTCTCCGGCAAGGGCGAGATGCGAATCTACGGGGAGGCGTTCGAGACCCAGCAGGAGGGCAAGGCCCTGGCGATGGTCCGCGCCCAGGAACTGGCCTGCCGGAAAAAAACGTTCCAGGGAGATGGAACCGCGACGGGGCTGCGCGCCGGGTTCTTCATGGAGATGCACGGTCATTACCGCGCGGATTTCAACGGACGCTATCTGGTGACCGAGGTGCGCCACGAAGGGGCTCAGGCCGGCACCCTGCTGGCCGGTCTGGAGGGGGGCGCGACGGGCGGGCGAGCCCGTGAGGACTTCTACCGTAACGAGTGCGCGGCCATACCGGCCGACATCCAGTTCCGTCCCGAACGGCTGACGCCCAAGCCGGTGATTCACGGCACCATGACGGCCTTTGTGGACGCAGAAGGCAGCGGCCAGTACGCCGAGCTGGACGACCAGGGTCGGTACAAGGTGCAGTTGCCGTTCGATAAGACGGACAAGGAACCGACGAAGGCCTCGGCCTGGATTCGCATGGCGACGCCCTACTCGGGCAAAGACCATGGCATGCATTTCCCGTTGCACAAGGGCGCGGAGGTGCTCCTGTCGTTCCAGGACGGGGACCCGAACTGGCCGGTAATCACGGCGGCGGTGCCGAATTCCGACAACCCGAACCTGGTCACGCGCAGCAACCAGACCCAGAGCGCCATCCACACGGCGGGGAGCAACTTGCTGACCTTCGAGGACAAAGAAGGATCGGAGCGCATCTACCTCAAGACACCGAAGGCCCAGACCCATATCCGGATGGGCGCCGCCAAAACCGACACCCCGTCCGCGGAGCCGGGCGCATGCGAAAAGGGGGAGGAAAAAATCAACGGGCTCTGCTTCGAAACCGAGGCCCATTCGTACACCAAAGTCGGAGGCAACAGCATCGAGATCATCAAGGGCGACAGCACCGAGACGGTCGATGGCAAGATGGTCGAAACGGTCGGCGGCGACAGCGTCGAAACGATCGGCGGCAATTTCCGGGAAACGGTCGGCGGCAACAGTTTTTCGCTGATCAAAGGCGGCTACAACGGCGAAGTGATACTGGGGGCCGATACCTACATTGTTGCGGGTCCCAGGGTGGATACGGCCCTGGGCGTCAGTATCGATTTCTTCCTTGGGGTGTGGATGCTCGAATTCGCCGTCGGAGTCTCGACGGAAGTGCACAACTTCCACGTCAACGCCACGGACAATGAAATCAAGGCCATTAGCACGACGATCGAGGCCCATGGCGCCCGGATTACGGCGGCCGAGCAAGACATCGGGACCCATACCAATCAGATCATCGCGGCGGCCCAGCAACTCACCGCGGCCGAGCAGCGCATCACGACGACGGAGACGACGATTGGAGCGCACGGCAACCGGATTACGACGGCTGAAACCACGATCGGGACGCACGGCCAGCGGATTACAACGGCCGAAACGAACATTGGCACCATGGCCACGGACATCCAGGATTGCGAAACCAGCATCGTCAATGTCGCGACGGATCTGGCGGACAAGGAGTCCGTCATCGTCAACGCGGCGATCTTTATCATCAGCTGAGCCGGCCCGCGCCGCGCCGGGAGGGCGCTTGGCGGCGGCGCGGAAAGCGCGGGCTTTTCAGTTGACTGGATTTTCGAGATTCCGCATCCTGCCGATAGGCCGCCGGGGCAAGGGAGATTATGAAAGTCATTAAAGATCTCGACCAGGGGTTGCTGCTGTACCGGTTCGGCAAGGCGGGCCACTTCGCCTTTGCCACCACGGTCATGTATTGCTTCGACTTCAACGATCCGGATAAGCCCCTCACCGAACAGCAACTCTGGCCGCTCGTCACCAAGGAACTGGGGAAGGACGCGATCCTGGACGCGGGCATGCCGAAAGTCGGCGGCGAAATCCTGGTCCGCGGCAAGTGCTACGCGCCCAAGGGCAAAACCATCCCCGCCGCCAAAGTGACGGCGAAAGTCGGGTCCCTCTCGAAAAGCCTGGCCGTGTTCGGCAACCGGACATGGGTCAAGCGGGGCGGAGTCCAGATCCCTTCCGAACCGGAGCCCTTCGCCGAGATGGACCTCGTGTACGAGCGGGCCTACGGCGGCAAGGGCTATGACCAGAACCCGATCGGCAAGGGGTTCCTCGCGGACCCGGATCGGGCGGCGGACCAGAACCTGCCTCTGCCGAACGTCGAGTCGCCGAATAGCTTGATCGGCAGCCCCGCGGACCGGCGCGAACCGGCCGGCTTTCTGCCTTACGACGTCATGTGGCCCCAGCGGATGAAAAAGACGGGGACCTACGACGAGCGCTGGTTGAAGGAGCGCTGGCCCTACTTCCCCGACGACATGGATTACAGCTTCTTCAACGTGGCGCCGAAGGACCAGTGGCTGACGGGGACGCCGAAATTTTTCAAGGGCGACGAAGGGGTCGAAATCGAGGGCATGCACGCCGAGAAGGCCCGGCTGCGCTCGCAACTGCCCGGCGTCCGGCCGCGGCTCTTCCTGGTCCATCAAAAAAAGGACGGCGAGGTCTTCAGCGAGTTCACGCTCGACCTGGATACGGTCTGGCTGTTCCCGTCCATCGAGAAGGGGTTGGTGCTTTACCGCAACACAGCTCCGGCGGCGGACGACGAGGCCTCCGATGTGATCAAGCTGTTCCTGGTCACGGAGAAGATGACCGACCGGCCCCAGAGTTTTGAGTTCTACAAGGAAGAGTTCCAAAAGCGGCTGGACCGGAAGGTTCCGGCGGACATCGCCGCCATCAAGGCAGACGCAGACGCCAAGATGGCGGAGGCCAAGGCCAAGATCGCGCAGGCCAAGGCGGACGTGGCCAAGATCAAGGAGCAACTGGCCAAGGGCGAAGTCCCCGACATCGTCAAGAATGCCCCGAAAGGCGATCCCGCCGCGAGCTTGGACGCAGGCGCGGCCCAACTGGGCGCGGCGGCCGAGAAGTTGGCCGGGTTGCAGGACAAGATGGGCCCGATGGGTTATGTGGACACAGCCCCGATTCGCGAGGCGCAGGCCAAGATGGCCGAGGCGAAGGGCCAGATCGCCGACGCCATGGCCAAGGTCGATGCGGCCAAGGCCCAGGCCAAGCAACAGCTCATGGACGCCCTGGCCAAGAATCCCGAAGCGGCCAAGAACGTCGATGTCGAGAAGCTCTTCAATCCGCCGCCCCCCCCGCCGCCCGACAAGATTCCGACCAAAGACGAGATCATGGTCCAGGTCGAAGAGGCCAAACAGAAGGCCATGGCCCAGGCGACCGAGGCCATGCAGAAGGCCGGGCAGGATCCCAAGCAACTGCTGGACGCCTTGAACGCGCCCCCTCCGGCCGGTCCGCCCAGTTTCGACTTTCCCGGCATTCCGGACGAGGTCAAGGCCAAACTGCCCCCGGATCAGCTGCAGATGGTCTTGGAGCAGGAAGAGAAGGCCAAGGCCATGATGGCCGACGCCAAGGTCAAGTACGAGGCGGCAATGGCCAAGGCCGAGGAACTTAAGGCCAATCCCATTCCCGATTGGGCCAGGGAACAGCTCAAGAAGGCCGGGATCGACGTGGACGACATGAAGCCCCTCACGCGGGACGAGGTGGTCGCCCGCTATCGCGCGGGCAAGAGCCTCGCCGGCAAGAAGTTGGCGGAACTCGACCTCTCCGGACTCGATTTGCACGGGGCCGATCTGACCGGCGCGAACTTGTCGAAGACCAAGCTGTCCGGGGCCAATCTGTCCGGGGCCAATCTGACGAAGGCCATCGCCGGGGAAGCGGACTTCTCCCGCGCCAATTTGAAAGGCGCGAAGCTGCCGAAGGCCCTCCTCATGAAGGCCAAACTCCCGCAAGCCGACCTGACCGGCGTCGATTTGTCGAAGGGGGTCTGCAGCCAGGCGGACTTCACCGGCGCCAAGATGGCCGGCGGGACCTACGAAGGGACCCTGTTCGAACAGGCGACGCTCAAGGGGGCCGATGTGTCGAAAGCGGCCGCCTCCAAGGGCTACTTCCTCACTGCCGACGTGAGCGGGGCCACCTTCGCCGGGGCGAATCTGGAGAAGGCGGTCTTCATGAAAAGCAACGTGGACAAGGCGGACTTCAGCAAGACGCGGGCCAAGGGCGCCATCTTCTGGGAAGTCTCCGGCGAGCAGGTCAAGTTCGGCCAGTCGGACCTGACGAATCTCCGCATCGGCAACTCGACGCTCCCCGGCGCGGAGTTCAAGGAGTCCACCATGCCCAAGGCCAGCCTGATGAAGACCGACTTCACCGGCGGCAATTTCCAGGACTGCGAGCTGAAGCGGGCCATGGTGGACAGTTGCCAGCTCGGCCGCGCGAACCTCTACCACATCAAAGCGGTCCAGGCCCAGTTCACCAAGTCCGACCTGAGCGGGGCGAACATGGTGGGCGCCAACCTGTTCAAGGCGTCCCTGCGCAAGGCCAAGCTGGTGAACACCGACCTGCGCGGGTCCAACCTCTATGCCGCCGAGACCCTGCGGGCGGAGGTCAAGGACACGAAGCTGAACGATGCGATCCTGACCATGACGAAGCTCAAACAGCAGCAACGGGAGGGCCAGAAATGACTCGCGACGAGCTGCTGGCCAAGGTCAACAAGAACGAGCGCATCGTCGGCGCCGACCTCACCGGCATGGACCTTTCCCGGGCCGACCTCTCCAAGGGGTTTTTCCAGAAGACCATCCTGAAAAACGTCAACTTGTCCGGCGCCATCGTCAAGAAGACGGTCTTCCGCGACTGCGATCTGTCCGGGGCCAAATTCGACGGCTGCGACCTGGAGAAAGTCATCTGGGTGAAGCTGAAACTGACCGGGGCCGGTTTCAAGCAGGCGAAGCTCGTCAAGGCGGTCCTGACGGAGGCGGACCTGGCCGGCGCGGACTTCGCCGGGGCCGATCTGACCCAGGCGGTGATGAACAAGACGAACCTGAAGGGCGCCAAGTTCGCCGGGGCCAATCTGACCAAAACCGTGTTGCCGGACGCGGACCTGAGCCAGGCCGATCTCTCCGGGGCGAACCTGTTCAAGACCGCCCTGGTCAAAGCCAAGCTGAACGGGGCCAAGCTGGCCAAGTGCAATCTGGACGGCACCGTGTTCTACCAGGCCGACCTGAGCGGGGCGTCGCTGGCCGGGGCCCAGATCCACAAGGCGTTTCTGCGGAACTGTATCCTGACGAACCAGGATTTCAAGAACGCCTCCTTCGTCAAGGTGCAGGCGGGCGGGTCGGATTTCAAGGGCTCGGACTTTACCGGCGCCGAGATCACGCAGTCGAATTTCATGCAAGGCGACCTGGCCGGCGTAAAATTCGACCAGGTCAAGGGACTGGGTGCGGTCTTCATGGAGGCGAAGCTGGCCGGGGCCAGCTTCAAAAAGGCCTGGCTCACGCAATCCTGCTTTTCGGACGCGGACCTGACCAAGGCCGATTTGAGCGGCGCCGATTTGAGCCGCAGCACCCTGACCGGCCTCAAAGCCGTGGAAGCGAAGCTGAACGAGGCCGACGTGACCTACAGCGACCTCTCCCATGCGGACCTGACCAAGGCGAATTTCACCGGCGCGAAGCTGTTCCGGACGAAGCTGCACAAGGTCAAGGAGGACCAGACGATCTGGGATGCGACCGGCAAGGCCGCAGCCCTGGGAGAGGACGCGGAGTTGTCGCTGGCGGAGGCCTGGCGGCCGCCGTACTGACGCGCGACGGGAAACGGTTTCCGGACACGAGAGACGAACGACACAACGGAGGGGAATCATGAAGACGAATCTGGCGAAGAAACCCAAGTACGGTGAAGCCTATATGGAGCTCGGCCTGGTCGAGAAGGTCGAGGGAAGTCTGTGGCTCGTGCGGACGGACAGCGGGTTGGTGGAGGCCAAGCGGGCCACCGGCTGCCTGCTGGAGCCGGTCCCGTCCGACCTCGTCCTGCTGTCCTACGGGCCGAAGGGGTGGGCCTACATCCTGTCCGTGCTGGAGCGGCGGGGCGACCAAGCCGGCACCCTCTCCTACGAGGGGGCCCTCACCTTGGCGGCGCGGGAAGGCCGGCTGAACCTGACGTCCGCGGAAGGGCTGTCGCTCTCTTCCGACAAGGACCTGACTGTGGCAGCCGAGCGCTTGTCCGTCGCCGCGCAGGAAGGGGAGGCGCGGGTCGGCATGTTCGCGACGATCGGACGCTACCTTCAGACGCAGGCCGAGCAGATTACGGTCGTGGCCGAGGCCTGGGACTCCGTGATCAGCCGCATGACGCAGAAACTGAAGACCAACGTGCGGTATGTGTCGGAAGCGGAAGAAATCCAGGCGGCCAGCCTGCGACAGCTCGTGGACGGGACCATGACGATCCATGCGAAGAACACCAACCTGATCGCCGAAGAGCATGTGAAAGTGGACGCGGGACAGATTCATCTCGGATAAGAGCGAATGGCGTATGGCGGATAGCGTATGGCCTGAAAGGGAGTTGCCAGAATCGAACTTTCTTGCCTTCGGCTATCAGCCATCTGCCATTGGCTCATAGGAGGTTGCGATGTTTGTTTCGACGATGGAAGGCGGTATGAACATGGGCATGCCGGACGTCTGCAAGACGCCGGTCGGGCCGGTCATCACGCCGATTCCCTATCCCAACATCTCCACCGGCGTGATGGCGAACCCCGGGACCTGCGCGATGACGGTCCTGACCTCGGCCATGCCCTCGGTGACGCAGATCACGGAAATCATGCTGAGTCAGGGCGACGACGCCGGCGTGCTGATGGGCGTGGTGTCCCAGATGGTCATGGGGCCGACGGAGCACCTGCTGGGCGCCCCGACCGTGCTGTTCGAGGGCACGCCGGTCCAGCACCTCACGACGATGACCGGCCACAACGGCATGGCGATGAACTGTCCCGGCGCGACCCTGGCGCCCAGTCAAGTGACGGTCCTGGCGCTCGGTTGACTGCTCCGGATCCGGCCCGTCGCGGTCGGCGGCCGGAGGAACAGCCCTGCATCTGTCTGGTTGCGGCCATCCCACAAGGAGATCGTTATGGCGACGCTCGATGAGAAATTGGGACGGGATAAACGGTTTTCCTTCACGTCGCACGCCGTCGCCGTCGACACCTTCGCGGTGGTGGACTTGCAGGGCTTCGAAGCCATCTCGAAGCCCTATGTGTTCACGCTCACTCTGGTGTCCGAACGCGCCGATCTCGACCTCGACGAGTTACTGGCCAAGCCGGCGAAACTGGCGATTTATTCGCGGCTGCCTGGTCAGCCGCCGGTTCTCTATCACGGCGTGTTGACGGAATTCACTCAGCTCCAGCAAATATCGAACGGGTGGACGTTTTATCAGGCGACGCTCGCGCCGCGGATGCAACGGCTGGCCCTGCACCAATATTCCGAAGTCTACTTGCAGCCGGACGTTCCCCATGTCGTCGAAACCGTGTTGAAGCAGGCCCAGTTGACCTTGGCCGATTACGAGTTTCGGCTCCTCCGCCGGGATTACAAGGTGCTGCCCTTCGTCTGTCAGTTCGACGAGACCTATCTGAACTTCATCCACCGTTGGATGGAATGGCGGGGCATCTATTACTTCTTCGAGCAGGGGCCGGACCGGGAAAAGCTCGTCTTCGCCGATACCCGGACGATCCACACGGCCGCCCGCGGCGTCGTCTCGTACCGGCCGGCCGAGCAACTCGACACGGGCGCGCGCGACGAATCCGTCCAGGCCTTCATCTGCACGCAGAGGCCGATGCCCCGCAAGGTGGGCGTGAAGGAATACGACTACCACGTGGCCTCCATGGAGTTGGTCGGCGAGGCCGAGGTGTCGTCCAAAGGGGAAGGAGAAATCTGGCACTACGGCGAACATTGGTGGACGCAGGAGTGGTCGGCCAAGCTGGCGGAACTCCGGGCGCAAGAATTGGCCTGCCGGGCCAAGGTTTTCCACGGGGAGAGCACGGCCACGGGACTCAAGGCCGGCTATCTGCTCGACCTCACGGGCCATTATCGCGGCGACTTCAACGGCCAGTATTTGATCACGGAGGTCCGGCACGAGGGTTCGCAGGCCGGGACTCTGCTGGCGGGGCTGGGCGCGGCGGCCGGTGCCGTGTCGCAACCCCGCGAAGACCACTATCGCACGACTTTTGCGGCCATTCCGGGCGCCTTGCAGTTCCGCCCCGAGCGGACGACGCCGCGGCCGAAAATTCACGGGTTGATCAACGCCTTCATCGACGCGGAAGGCAGCGGCGAATACGCCGAGATCGACGACCAGGGCCGCTACAAGGTGCAAGTGCCCTTCGACAAGACGGAGAAGGCGGCGGGCAAGAGCTCCTTCTGGATCCGCAAGGCCTCGCAATATTCCGGCAAGGATCACGGCCTGCACTATCCCCTGCACAAGGGTGCCGAGGTGCTGCTGGGATTTGAAAACGGCGATCCGGACCGTCCCGTGATCATGGGCACGGTCTCGAACTCGGAGCATCCCAACGTGGTGACGCGCGACAATCAGACGCAGATGGTGCTGCACACGGCCGGCGGCAATCGCATGCAGTTCGAAGACTTGCTCGACCGAGAATATCTCCACTTCAGCACGCCCAAAGCCGGGACGACGCTCCGCATGGGGACCGGCCCGCAATCTACGGTGGGGGCGCAGGCGGCATCGAACGGCACCGCCTTCACGGGCCAGGACGGGTTCACCTTCAAGACCGACGCCAACTGGAACGAAACGGTGGGCGGAAAGAAAGAGGCGACAATTACCGGCAATACGACGACGGAGATCGACGGGGCTTATCAGGAAACCATCAAGGGCCAGCGCAACTGCACCTGGGGCACGCCGGGCCTGGCCGCGTCGGAAGCCGGACAATTCATTCCCGGCGTGAGCGCGGTGGGCCCGCACGTCAAGTCCGTCGCCGCGCATTTCCAAACCACCAATCAGGAGATGATCTGGGGCGGGCACAGCCAGACCGTCATGGGCAACATGAGCCGGACGGCCATCGGCACCGCCCATACCGACACCTACGTCGCCGCCGGCACGACCCACCTGTACGTAGGCGGCTTGCTGAATGTCGGCGCGATCCAGGTGCAGAGCTTCGGCCAGTATTTGGGGGCGATGGCCCAAAAAATTCAGGCCCTCGGGAGCAAGGTCGAATCGATCGCCACCAAGATCGGCGTTGCGGCCACCAGGATCGCCGCCGGCAACAGCCGGGTCGAAGCCTACGATCTGTCCGCCGAAATGATCGAGATGAACGCGCAACTGGCTGCGATGCGCCTGGCCAGCATGGGCACGGAAGTCACCGATCGGAGCGTCGGCGTAAGCAACTCCGGCGTGGTGGTGGACGAGTCGGGCAGCCGGGTGACGCGGTCGCTCGGCGTGGCCATCCAAGACGCGCCGATCATGGTGAACGACGCAGGCGTGGCGTTTCTGGGATAACAAGGCGGGCGCCGTGCCCCGGCCTGTATGGGTCACAGACTTGGGCAATCGGCCAGGAGGTGGGGAGAAATGGGGACGCTCGATCAGGCGTTGGGGGAGAACAAGTTCCTGTCCTTTGCCTCGAAGGGGGCGGCGGCCGGGACCTTCGCGGTCTTGGATTTCGACGGGTACGATGCGCTCTCCTGCCTCTACGAGTTCACGGTTACTCTGATCTCGGAGGATGCCGACGTGGACCTGGAAAAGGTCTTGTCCCATCCGGCCACCCTCACCGCCTACCCCAAGGACAAGCGATTCAAGCCCGTCACCTGCTCCGGCATCCTGCGTACGCTGGAGCAAATGGGGCAAACCCATGGGTACTGTCTCTACCGGGCGGTGCTGGTGCCGAGGCTGTGGCGTCTGTCGCTGATCAAGCAGTCGGAAATCTATGTCAACCAGACGATCCCCCAGGTCGTAGAGTCGTTGTTGCGCAAGGCCGGACTGGACTTCGAATGGAAGCTCGGCGGGCCGTCGAAGCGGAAAGTCTGGCCGGCCTTGTGTCAGTATGAGGAGTCCGACCTCGATTTTCTGTCGCGGCTCCTGGAGCGCGAGGGCATTTACTATTTCTTCGACGAAAAGGACGGGCGGGACCTGCTCGTGCTCGTGGACGACCGGCGGTACCATGCAGCCACGGCGCGGAACGTTTCCTATCGGCCGAACGATCCGGTGTCGGAAACCGGCTTGACGGACCGGACGATCCAGGCCTTTGTCTGCCGGCGGCGTCCGACGCCCAGGGCGGTGACGTTGCGCAATTACACTCCGGACCGGGCCAGCGCCGACCTGACTGTGTCCGCAGAGGTGTCGTCTCAGGGGTTCGGCGAGATGGCCTTGTACGGCGAACATTACGAGACGAAGGAGGAGGGGCAGGCCCTGGCCAGGGTCCGCGCGGAGGAACTGGCCTGTCGTGCGAACGTATTCCACGGCGAAAGTCACTCTGCCTTATTGTGGGCCGGCGATTTTCTGACCCTTTCGCAGCATTTTCGATCGGACTACAACGGCAAATATCTGGTGGCGGGCGTTCGCCACAAGGGCACGCAGGCCAGTGCCTTGTTGGGCGGGGCGTCGGAGCCGGATGCGCCCCACGAGCGCACGGGCGGGTACTATGCGGAATTCACGGCGATTCCCGCCGACGTGCAGTTCAGGCCGGAGCGGCGGACGCCCAAACCCAAAGTCTCAGGGACGCTGACGGCGTTTGTGGACGCGGAAGGGGCCGGCGCCTATGCGGAGGTGGACGAACAGGGTCGATACAAAATTCAGGTGCCGTTCGACGTCACGGACAAGGCCGCCGGCCGTGGCTCGGCTTGGATCAGGATGGCGACCCCCTATGCCGGCAAGGACGCAGGCATGCATTTTCCTCTACACAAGGGCACGGAGGTGTTATTGTCCTTCGTGGATGGGGACCCGGACCGGCCGATTATCACGGCCGCCGTGCCCAATTCCCTGGCCGCCAGCGTGGTGACGCGGAAAAACGAGACCCAGAGCGTCATCCATACGGCCGGAGACAACCACGTCATCTTTGAAGACCGGCAGGGGCACGAGGCCATTCGCATCGAGTCTCCCGCCGCCCATACAGCGATCGTGCTCGGCGCGGCTGATGGGGCGCCAACGGGGCTGACTCTCAGCACGGACGGCGACAGGATCGAGTCCACCGGCGGGAACAAACAGGAAACGACAGAAGGGAACCAGTCGATAGCCGTTTCGGGGGACGTCGCCAGGAGGATATTCGGAAACGAGGTCGTCGTCCGCCATCAGGGCGCAACCGACATCATGCTGGGGGGGCTGCGAACACAAGTCACGGCCGGAGCCAAAGCCGAGACCGTGGGGGGCTTCAAGGCCGAGGTCGTGGTCGGAGGAAAATTGGCCGTCATCGGGCCCTTGTCCACGACGATCAATGTGGGGGCTTCCACGGGCGTCAATGTCGGCCTTTCCACCGCTGTCAATGTCGGCAAGTCCTTCGACCTCCGCCTCGGATCGGTGACCCGGGTGAACAACTTCGTCGTCGATGCTACCTCCAGTACGATCAAGGCGCAGGGGAGTGTGATCGAGGCGCTGAAGTCGAAGATCCAGACGATCGGGAGCCAGGTGACGTCCTGTGCCGCCATGATCGAGGAGGCCGGAGTCTCCCTGATGGATGCGGGAGCGGACATTGAAAACTCCGATGTGCACATCCAGAAGGCCGGGGTTGCTCTTGAGTCCGCGTCCGCACACTTGAATCAAAGCGGCATCATCTTGCTCGGGTAGGACGACAGGAGAGGGGGGCTACATGAAAACCGTCTGGGTCACCGCATTGGCGAAGGACGAGGCCCGGGTCCAGCAGGTCATGGGACAGCTCAAGACGTACGGGCTCGCTCCCAACGGCCATTTCTGGATCGACAATCTGGAGAAGATGGCCTGGATGGGCGCGCGCGACGAAATGAAGAACAGCAAGGCTTCCCTGTGGCTGGTGCTGGCCTCGGAGAAGGAGCTGGCCCAACCCTCGATCCGATATGGGCTCTCGCTGATGGCGCTCTCGATCTATGCCGCCAACGGAACCGGATTCCCGGTGGTCTTTCTGTTCAGCGGGAAAGAAAGCGTGGCGCCGGCGACCTTGCCGACGCCGCTGCGCGGCGCGACGGTCTTGTCGGACGCGACTCCGGCCTGGCAGGCCAAACTGGTGGCCCAGGTGAACAAGCCTCAGGCGCCGGTGAGCCAGGACTATCGGCTGGACGTCTATGGCGATCCGAACCTGGGGCAGTGGTTCGAAGTCGGCCCCGCGCAAGGAGCCTGGACCGGCGCCCTGTTCGGCGTGGCCGGCGCGGAGATCACGTTCCATGCGGTGGGGGCCAAGGGGAAGCTGCCGGAACGGACGGTGCTCGAGTATGAACAAAAAGGTTTTGAATTGGCCCTGGGGGGCAAGAAGTTCGTCGCCTGGGCGGTCAAGAACATGGTGGATGAAAGCCAATCCTACTTTATCCGTGTGAAGGGTCAGCCGTCCTCCCTTCTGTTCAGCCAGTATGCCGAAGGTCAGGAGGCCGACGTCTTTGCCCTGCAATTGCAATAATGCGGGCCATTTGAAATAATGGGCCGCATGCGCCGATCCCTCAGCCTGTTGTTCACGTGCGTTCTGGCCTCCGCGCTTCCCGCTTGCTCCACCATGAATTCCTGGTTCGGCGGGAACTCCGAAGAAGATGCCCGCAAGCAGATGCAGTGGACCTATGGGTCCAACGCGATCACCGTCGAAATCAAGCCGGACCCCAACCTGAACCTGTTTGGAGGCCAGCCGCATACGCTGGCACTGGGCGTCTATCAAACCGCCGATCCGAACACCTTCATTTCCCTGCTGAACGATCCGGCCGCCATCGGCAAGCTCTTTGCCACCGGCTATGCGAGCGCGGGGACTCTGGGCTTTACCCGGTACATCATCGAGCCGGGCAAACCGAAAACGATCACGGTGGATCGGGCCCAGAACGCGAAGTACGTCGGCATCGTCGCCGGCTATTTCAAGATGGACCCCCAAAACACGGCCCGCCTGTTCCAGATTCCGGTCGTAGTGAAGACTAGCGGGTGGATCATCCATACCCGCGTCGCCAGCCCCGGCAACGTGGTAATCAATCTGTTGCTCGGCACCGAACAACTGGTCAACGCGCTCCGGATCCGTCAGCCTGAGGAGGGCAAGCCTAAGGAGGGCGAAGCCGAGGTCGAAACAGGTCAGATCAATCTTCTCACCCCGACTGAAGGCGGCAAGTAACGATCCCCAGGTCCTCGTCCGCCACCCGCTCAAGCACGCCCCGCCATCCGGAAGTGTCTCTCACATCTTGTCCACAGGCAGGTCTGACAGCCAGTCTCTCCCCAAGATATTGATAGATAAACTAGAATCGAGCCCCATATATGGTAATTCAGCTTGACTTCAAGGGGTCGATTTGCTATAGCCAAGTGAATTTTAAGCCTGTGGCTGAACCGAAAACGCCATAGTGACGGGAGCAGTGTCTGGGGACAGGTCAGTGCTCCACATTCGGGCCGGTCGGACCATTCCCTCTGCCGAAGCCGCACCCCTGTCCGGGTCGCGCCGTCTCCATTTCTCCCCGCTTCCGTCTCGGGTCCGAGTGCCCGCTTGCGCCGGCGTCCTCGATGCGCGGACGCAGTAAGGGTTAACGCGTGGACAGCAAGAAGCCGATCTACTGGCATCAAGGCCTGTTTCTCCAGCCTCAGCATTTCCAACTCTCCGACCTCTATGCAGGATTTCTCCAGCGTCCCCTGTCCGACCTGGGACTGCCGCACTTCTGGGGGGTCGGGGCGCTGGACCTCTCCCCCGCCGCCATCGGGAACTTGTCGGTCGAGATCGCCACGGCTCAACTGCTGTTCCGCGACGGGACCTACGTGGAATTTCCTGGCAACGCCCTCATCAAGCCCCGCTCGTTCAAGACGGACTGGGTCGAGGGAGACAAACCCTTTACCGTCTACCTGGGCCTGAAAAGGCTCAGTCAGGTCGAACCGAACGTGACGGTGGTGAAATCCTACGACGACCTGTCCGGGGTGACGAGCCGCTTCGTGACGACGGCGGATCCGAATGAAGTGCGGGATCTCTACCAGGGCGGGGCCACCGCCATGGTCCAGACCTTGAACTACGTGGTGAAGGTCTTCTGGGAGACCGAGCTGGACCGCCTGGACGATTACGAGACGATCCCGGTGGCGCGACTGGAGCGGGATGGGGAGGTGATCAAGCTCTCCGGCAAGTTCATTCCGCCCTGCGTAGCCGTCTCCGCGTCCGGTGTGCTGATGAACGTGATCAAGGACATCCGCGACGAGATTGCGGGCCGGGCCCGCCAGTTGGAGGAGTACAAGAGTCCACGCGAGGCGCAGAAGGCGGAGTTCGACGCCGGTCACATGATCTATCTGCTGGCGTTGCGGTCGCTGAACCGCTACGTCCCGCTGCTGGTCCATTACACGGAAACCAGGCAGGTGCACCCCTGGGTGGTCTACGGAGCCCTGCGGCAGATGGTGGGGGAGCTGAGCTCGTTCTCGGAGCGGTTCAACATGCTGGGTGAAACGCAAAGCGGCCCGGCGTCCGGCAGCGGAGCGGTGCCGGCCTATGTCCACGAGGACCTTGGTAAGTGCATGGCCGCGGTGCGGAATCTCATCGCCCAGTTGCTGAACGAGATCACCATCGGGCCGGAATTTCTGGTTCGGCTCGAACTGCAGGACGGTTATTACGTCGCCGATCTGCCCAAGAATTTTTTCGCGCAGCGCAACCGGTTTTATCTGGTGATGCGGACGGAGAGCGCGTCGGAAGGCGTACTCGAATCCTTTGAATCCCAAGCAAAGCTCGGCGCGCGCGATCAGGTGCCGGTGCTGATCAGCCGGGCTCTGCCGGGCGTGGAGCTCATCCAGATGCCGGTGGCGCCGCAAGGGCTGCCGCGGCGTGCCAACTCCCTCTACTTTCGCATCGAGCAACTTAGCGAGCAATGGGATTTCGTGGAGCGCAGCTGCAGCATCGCCCTCTATTGGGGGGAGGCTCCGGCCGACTTGCGGGTCGAACTCGTAGCGTTGCGGAGATAGGCATGCGGCTTGTTGACTGTTTCACTGAGCTCCTCGCCTTTGCCAAGCAGTATCTTCAGCAGCCCACCCAGGACTATTCGGCGTTCCGCGCGCGCATCGTCCAGTTGATCGGCGAGGCCGGTGCCCGGGGCCTGGAGCATGGGTTTTCAAACGAGGAATGCGACGCGGCCCTGTTCGCCGTGGTGGCCTGGCTGGATGAGGCGGTTTTGAGCTCCGCCTGGAGCGAGGTCGGGCGCTGGCAGAAGGAGCCGCTGCAGGCGATCTATTTCAGGACGGCGCGCGCGGGCCTGGAATTCTTTACGCGTCTCGATACGTTGTCGCCGCAGCAACGGGAGATCCGGGAGGTCTATGTCCTCTGCCTGCTCCTGGGCTTCAAGGGACGGTATGTTTACCAGACCGACCGCGGGATGCTGATCGCCGCCCAGCAGAAGCAGGTGGCGCTGCTGGTGGACGATCCGGCGCTGCTCAAGCTGGAAGGCGGACACCGGTTGTTCCCGGGCGCCTATCCGGGCGCGCGCGCGGCGGATGCGCCTAAGGGCATCGGCCAGCGCTGGTCCGCGCTGACGATCAATCTGGTGGTGACGCCGCCTGTGGTGGCGCTTGTCCTGTACCTCACCTATTACACGGTCTTGAGCCGCATGGCCCAGGACTTCTCCGTACTCTTGAAATAGGGAGCGCGCCGTGACGACTGGCCTGACAGGTCGCGCCGCCGGGGCGAGGGACGCACAATCCCGGGCATGAACAAGCTCCTCACAGTCATTCTCTATGTTCTCGCGTCGATCCTGCTGGCCCTCGTGTGCTGGGGGGTGACGCTCTACTTCGCTTGGGCCCCTCCCTCCACCTTCATCCTCTTCTTCGGCACCCTGGGCGCCCTGTGGCTCGCCCGCTTCCTCAAGCGGCAGTTCATCGCCTATCGGGCCAAGCAGCAGATCGCACGATCCATGGCGCAGAGCGAAGCCCTGCCGCAAGCGCCCAGCCAGGCGATCACGCTACGGGAACAGTGGGAGGAGGCCGTCGCGACGCTCCGGCAGTCCAATCTGCGCAGATTGGGAGACCCGCTCTACGTCCTGCCCTGGTATTTGGTGCTCGGCGCGCCCGGCTCGGGCAAATCCGCCATCCTGAGCCAGGCCCGGTCCGCCTCTCCGCTCAAAGACATTGCCGGAACCGGCGAGACATCCGGATCCAACCGCGGCGAATGGTGGTACCTGAGCAGCGGCATCGTGATCGAGGCGGCTGGGAGCTACGCGGTGCCCGCCCAGGAAGGGCAGGACCGTGAGGAGTGGGAGCAGCTGCTGGACCTCCTGGGCAAGTACCGCAAGAAGGAACCCCTGAACGGCCTCGTCGTGACGCTGCCGGCCGACCGGCTGCTCATGGCCGGGGCGGAGGCGCTGGCGGAAGAGGGGCGCTTCATCAGAAAGCGCATCGACCAGTTGATGCGGCTGCTCGATGTGAAATTTCCCGTCTACGTCGTGGTCACCAAATGCGATGCGCTGTTCGGCTTGAGCGAGTGGAGCCGGCACCTGCCCGACAAGGCGCTGGAACAGGCCATGGGCTATGTCAGCGGGGACGAGTCCGCCGACGGGAAAGCGTTTCTGGAGACGGCCTTCCAGAATATCACCGAACGGCTGAAGGACATGCGGCTGGTGGTGGCCCATCGGCTCGGCGGGATGGACGTGCGGCTGTTGCTCTTTCCGCAGGAGTTCGAGCGGTTGCGGCCGGGGCTGGACGCGTTCTGGGGGGGCGGGTTCGCGAGCGACCCCTACCTCGACTCGCCGCTGCTCCGCGGACTCTTCTTCTGCAGCAGCCGGCAGCAGGAGGCGGGCGCCTCCCTCGTGCTCAAGGACCTAGGACTGACCGCTCAGCCGGGTCCGGAGGCCGGCGTCTCACGCGGGCTGTTCCTGCGCGATTTTTTCCACGTCACGTTGCCGGAGGACCGGGGTTACTTCAAGCCTCTGGGCTATGTGCCGCGGTGGGAGCGCATGATGCGGAACGTGGGTCTGACCACGTGGCTGGCGTTCGGGCTGGTGGCCATCGTCGGGCTGACCATTTCCTTTGCCTACAGCTTCGGCACGATGAGCCATCTGCGCAGCGAGTATCCGGGCAAGCGGGCGCAGCTGACCGGGAAACTGAAATACGACCTGCCGGCCATGGGCCAGTACATTCCGCTGCTCCGGCAGATGGAGGAGTGGGATCGGAATTGGTTCGTGCGACTGGTGCCGTTCAACGGGCAAGTCGTGGAACTCGAAGATCAACTGCAGCAGGTCTATGCCGACGACTTCCGCACACTCCTGCTTGCGGATATCGATACCAGAATAGCGAGGGGACTTGAGGCCCTCGCCGTCCAGGACCCGCAGAATATCCGCCCGCTGCTCTTGCAGTTGATCGTCCGGCGCATCAATTTGATCAAGGCCCGTCAGGCGGGCGAGGGGCTGGACAAGCTGGAGACGATGCCCAATCCGTTTGCCGAAGGGGTGACCTTGGCCAGAGCGAGCGATCCGAACGCGGAGGCGACTCCCGAAGAGATGCAGCAGTTCGGCTATCTCTACGCCGCCTATGTGGCCTGGGAACAGCATCCGGAACAACTCCGGTTCGAGCTGGACACGCTGCAGGGCTGGCTGAATCAGTATACGTTGAATACCAGCGGCCTGGGCTGGCTGCGGAGCTGGGCCAACCAACGAGCCGGCTCGGAACCGGTCGCGCTGAAGGACTTCTGGTACGGGAGCCGGCCGGTGGCGGAACAGGCGATGGTGGAGGCCGTATTCACGAAGCAGGGCAAGGAGGCCATCGACCGGTTTGTTGGGGAATTGGAAGGCGCTGTGGCCGATCCGGCCGGCCTGGCCGAAGCAAAGGCGGTGCTGGAAACGTGGTACTTGAGCGAGAAGATCAAGGCCTGGTACGTCTTCCTCCGCAACTTCGACTTGGGCAAAAACATGCTGGCGGGCGAACTGGAGTGGAAGGTCTTCATGGAGAAGATCACCACCGATCACAGTCCCTACTATGCGTTGCTCGCCAGGCTGGATCAGGAGTTCGGAGACTATCGCGACGAACAGCAGCTGCCCGATTGGGTCCGGCTGGCCCGCCGCCTCGAGGCCATCCGGCCTGCCACCACCAAACCCGGGATGTTGGAGAAGGCTGGGGTGGTGACCGGGGTCATCAACCGGACCGGTGGAGAGATGATCCGCCGGGCCCTGTCCGGAGGACCGGGAAAGGGGAAGGAGCTGTTCGAAAACCAGCTCAACGCGGCCAAGACGTTCCGGACCTATCAAGCGGAATTGGAGGGAGTCTGGAAGGAGGCGGTGTTGGGCCAGGGCCGCGCCTACAAGATCGCCTCCGATTTCCACTCCTTCTCCCTGGACCCCACCGTCAAGGCTTCACCGCTCCATGCCGCCCACGATGCCCTGGCGGCCATCAAGCAGCTGCTGGGGGCGCGGGACGATTTCGAAAACCGCGCGGTCTGGGCGCTGATCGAGGGACCGCTCCGCTTCTCCATAGAGTTCGTGGAAGAAGAAACGGCCTGCACGCTACAGAAAGAATGGGAAGCGAAGGTGCTCTACCCGACGCAGGGCGCGGCCAGCACGAGCGACCTGCATGACGTGCTGTATGGGCAGAAGGGCGTGGTCTGGGCCTTTGCGGACGGATCGGCCAAACCGTTTGTCTTGCGGGACGCGCGGGCCTACCATTTCATCGAGACGCTGGGCGCCCGGGTGCCCTTTACCGACCAGTTCCTGCCTTTCATGAACGAGGCCTTGAACCGGGTGGTGGAGCAGAAAGTCGAGACCAAGGCGGTGGAGATCGAACAGAAACAGCTCAAGCTCGAATCCCAGAAGAAGATGGCCGGCGTCGAAGCGGCGCTGGGCGATCTCAAGGGGTCGATGGAGCAATTGAAACAGGCTGTTACCAACGTGACGATCAAAGGATTGCCGACCGGGGTCAATCCCGACGCCAAGGCCAGTCCCTTCGCGACCGTGCTCACGGTCGAATGTGTCGGCGGGGCGCGCGCGATCCCCAACTACAATTTCCCCGTCACGGACACGTTCAAGTGGTCGCCCCTGACCTGTGGGGACGTGACGCTCCAGATCAAGCTGGAGGACTTCACGCTTGTGAAACGGTATTCGGGCGGCAAGGGCTTCGCCCGGTTCCTGCAGGACTTCTACGACGGGGAGCGCAGCTTCACGCCGGTCGAGTTCCCGCAGCAGCAGCAACGGCTGGAGTTGCTGGGGATCACGACCATCCGCGTGCGGTACGAGATCACCGGGCAGGAGGCGATCCTGGGCCAGGCCAAGAAGCTCGATCAGCTCGAGCAGGAAGAAAAGCGCCGACAGGAGGCGAAGCGGGCTCTGCAAGCGCAACAGGACAAGTTGGAAGAACAGAATCTGGAGGCAGTGTCCCGGGCCGCGGCCAACGGGCAGCTCACCAGCGCGACCATCGCCGCCATGCTGAAAGACCTGGACCAGTCGTTGGCCGACTTGAAGGGGTCGCTGGAAACGCTGAAGGACCGCGTGACCCAGGTGACGATCAGCGGATTGCCGACCAGCGTTAATCCGGAGGCCAAAGTCAATCCCTCCGCCACCACCCTGACCGTGCAATGCGCTGCCGGGATCAATACGATTCCCAATTACAACTTTCCCGTTGTGGGCAGTTTCCAATGGTCGCCCAACACCTGCGGCGACACGACCTTGCAGGTGGTCCTCGATGGTCTCACGTTGACCAGGAAATATCCGGGTCCCGAAGGTTTCGCGCGGTTCCTGCAAGACTTCTACTCCGGCGACCACCTGTTCGTGCCCGCCGATTTTCCCCAGCAAAAACAGCGGCTGGAACTCGTGGGCATGAAAACCCTTCGCGTACGCTACGAGATCTCCGGTCAGGAGACGATCCTGGAGCAGCTCCGGCAGACGGATCGGCTGGAGCAACAGGAGCGTCGTCGGCAGCAACTCCGACTCCTGCTGGAAGACCAGCACGACCAGATGCTAGCGCAGGAAGCGAAAGAGAAGCAGAAGGAACTCCGCCAGAAGCCACAGATCAAAGTGTCCGTCCCGGCCAGGATCGCGGCCTGTTGGGATCAACCGGGGAACGGCATGCCCAAGGGCGGGATGCATACGGCGGCCAGACCGGCCGAACCGACCAGCTCTGTTCCTGCGAACCGGCCTATGGCGACGGCCGACCTGCCGATGCCGGACCGGTCTCAGGTGATGACGGTGGCGATGCTCTCGGTCGCGCCCGAGGGCACGTTCGCCGTGCAAGTGGGCGCCTTCTTAGCGGAAACCAATGCCGAAACATTGCGGAAGCAGTTGGAATCGAAGGGCTATACGACCACGATCCTGATCGAGCAGGACGGAAAACAGCGGGACTGGTATACCGTGCTCATCGGCTGGGACATGGACCGGGTGCGAGCGTACCAGGCGGCGGAAGACTACAAGGGGTACGAGCAGTTGCCTGCGATCGTGCGCGAACTGGCCCCGTCCAGCTAGGGTAGCAGGATACAGACGTCAACGGGAGGGTTCACATCCTATGTGTCGGCCGCGCCACTTGAGCAGGACGGGGGCCAGGAAGGTGGTGAACGCCACGACCAGCAGGATGGCCCCGTACTCGCCCTCTCCGATGATCCGCTGAGACAGGCCGGTTCCCGCAAAGATCAAGCCCACTTCTCCGCGCGGCAACATTCCGATCCCCACTAGCCACCGGTCGGCCTTCTGGCCAACGGTCCCGAACCCGGCGGCGAGCTTGCCGAGTACGGCGGCAATGACCAGCCCTCCGGCCAGGAGCAAGACCGGCCAGTTCTCTGTCTCCATCGGATTCAATCGCCGCAGGTCCACGGCCATGCCGACCAGGACGAAAAAGATCGGCACGAACACGTCGGCCACCGGCTTGATCGCCTCCCCGATGTGAGCCTGATGCTCCGTCCTGGCGAGCACCAACCCGGCCGCGAAGGCGCCGAGCAACGGCGCGATGTGGAGGAGGCCCGCCAGGTACCCCAACGACAGGGCAAAGGTGACGGCGGCGACGATCAGACTGCCGCGCGCCTTCATCAGGCCCAACAGTCGGCTGATCCGGTAGGCATAGCGGGTGCCGACCAGAATGGCCGCAGCGAGCAGAGAGGTGGCCAGCCCGGCCGTCCATCCGGCGTCCAGCCAGGACACGGTGCCGGAGGTGGCCAGGCCGATCACGACCGAGAGGACGATCAGGCCCAGAATGTCGTCGATGACCGCCGCGCCCAGGATGATCTGCCCTTCGGCTGTCTTCAGGCGGCCCAGCTCGGTCAGCGTGCGGGCCGAGATGGCGATGCTGGTCGCGGTGAGGGTCGCGCCGATGAAGACCGCCTGCAAGTGGCTCAGGTCAAGCGCCAGCCCGAGCAGGTAGCCCAAAGCGAACGGAGCGGCCACGCCGATCGTCGCCACCAGCGAAGCGGTCTTGCCGACGCGCAGAAACGACTGCAGGTCAGATTCCAACCCGATCTCGAAGAGCAGCAGCATCACGCCGATGTCGCCGAGCAATCGCAGGGGTTCGGTGGCCTCGACCCAGCCCAGGAGGCTGCCGCCGATGAGGACGCCGGCGAGCAACTCGCCCAACACGACCGGCTGCCCGAGACGATCGGCCGCTTCGCCCAGGAGGCGGGCCGAGGCGTAGACGATGATGAGGCTGAGGAGGAAGCTCTGAAGTTCCATGCGCAGGCTACACCATACTGAAGCAAGGAATGCAAGGCAACGATTAGTGGAAGGGAGGATTGACTTGAGGTGCTGAAACCCTCAGACTCCTTGCCCGATGGGCATGCTCCAACTCAACGCGGTCCTCGGCAGTCTGGTGGTGACGCTGGGGTTTTGGCTCGTCTGGGGACAGTTGCCGGCGGCGCTTTTTGCGTTGGCGGGCGTGGGCGTCGCAGCCTTTCTCCTCTGGCGGGCCGAGACCATCGGCGCCGTCTGGGCCTGGGCCACGCTTCTGCTGGGGGTGGAAAGTTTCGCCTGGCCGGTGGCGACCATGGTGCAAGTGAAGCTGAGCAGCGATCAGGGGGCGCAGCCGACTGACGAGCAGATGGGCCTCATCCTCACCGCGGTCCTCTTCGGCCTCTTCTCCTCCATCTTCTGGCTCACGTTTTCCTACGGTCTCTTCAAACGGATGGTGTGGAAGCAGCCGGAGTCGGCCGAGCCGGCTGGCGAAGCGAAACGGGACAAGCAGGATAAGGGTAAGCGCTGAACCTGAACCTTGCTACACCACCCCTTGTCCGTTTGCATGCCGGAGGAGTTAGGGGGGTCTTATACTGAGCGGAACGGGTCAGGGCGTTTATACGGGATCGGATAATCCATAGTCGATAGTTTGCTGATAGAGGATGAAACCACTGTTTACAGTCCATGCCGGTGAATACCTCGTTGGGTCACACATCGAGGCGCATTACCCAAAGTGGAATGTGTGGGTTCCGTCAAAAGATACGGGAGTTGATCTGCTCGTGACGAATGCACAAGCCACGAAAGCCGTGTCTCTCCAAGTAAAATTCTCGAAGGACTTTAATCCCACCCACCGCCCGATTCTGCTCCAGAGTAAGCTTATGGCAGCTGGATGGTGGACTCACCAGGAGAAGAAGATCAAGGACTCACATGCGGACTTCTGGGTTTTTGTCCTTCCATCGTTCATGGAGCGCGAGACTAGCTTCATAATCATCCAGCCGAAAGAGCTTCTGCGGCGGTTTCGTACAATCCACGGCAGGGCTGGAAAACGCATTCACTCGTACCTTTGGGTCACGAAGACAGGCCGATGCTGGGAAGCAAGAGGTTTGACGAATCCAGATCAGGAACGGATCGCCTTCGACCGTTTCACCAGTAGGGACCGAGATTTTACTTCCTTCCTGAACGGATGGAGTGAGATTGAGAAACGGATGAAATGATAGCGAACCAAAGTGCAACGGAGATAATGACATCTGGAACCAATGAGTCTGAGGCCGTTGTGAAACAAGACCGTTTCAGCTCGCTGGCAAGGCCGTCAGTAACTGGTTCCTTGTGCTAGCCGTGGACCTGCCCGCTTCACTTTTCCCCAGGAAAGGCATACACTGACGCTATGTCTCCAAGCGGGAAACAGCTGCTGAAGGACGCGCTCCAACTTCCTCAGGAAGAGCGTGCCGCGCTGGCCGGCGAACTCCTTGAGAGTCTGGAACCCCCCGGTCCGAGCCAACGGCGTAGTGAGCAAGAATGGCTGGCCGAACTGAAGCGGCGGGCTCAGGACGCGCTATCGGGGAAGCCGGGCTTGACGTGGGGTGAGACGGTCCAGCGCGTAACCGATCGCCTCGCTCGACGGTGAAGCCGGTTCGGTTTGCCCCCGAGTTCTCGGACGAACTGGCCGAGGCGGTAGCATGGTACGCGACTCAGGGACCGGGTTTGCCGCAGCGGTTTCTTGAAGAAGTCGAGCAGACGCTGGAAGCCGTTCAAACGCGCCCTGCTTCTTTCCCTTGCATCCGCGACCTCATGCCTGATTTTCAGATTCATCGGGCGCTGTTGGCGCGGTTCCCATACGCCGTGCTGTTTCTTGCTCTGGACGAAGAGGTGCGCGTGCTTGCTATCGCGCACCTGAAACGAGAGCCTGGCTACTGGCTCAACCGGCTTCAGCCATAGCTCGCTCCTTGCCGTTGTCTAATCGCGGTTGTGTCTCTTCCTCTCTGTCATTCCTCTGGACCTGGGTGTACGATGAACGGCAAGGTTTCTGTGCCTACGCCTCAACCCAAGGAGAACATCATGTCCAAGAGCTTCATACTGAGGGGGTTGTTCGTCTGTGCCGTGATGGCGTCGCTACTGGCCGGTCCTGCCTGGCTGCAAGCTGAAGAGCCGCATGCTCAGGGCAAGGTGAAAGTGCTGTACCACGTGGACGGCAAGGACCCGGAGGTCGCCAAGTATGCCCTCGCGCTCATCAACAAACACATTGACGCCGAGGGTGGACCGGACAAGATCGACGTGGAGCTGGTCGTCCACGGTCCGGCGCTTGTTCTGTTTGAACAGGACAAGATGGATCCTGAATTGAAGACGCGATTCGACCAGGCGATCGACAAGGGGCTCCATGCGGAAATGTGCCAAATCTCCATGAAGCTGTATGGCACGCCGCTGGAGAAGATCGCCAAAGGCTTTGTCGCGACCTTGCACCCGGTGGCGGTCAAGCGAATTGCCGATCTTCAGCGACAGGGCTACATCTATATCAAGCCGTGAGGAGAGACCGGGGCATGAGACGCAAGGCACGGTTGATCGTGCTGGTGCTCGTTGCGGCTGGCCTGAGCGTCCTCTTTCAGGCTGGGCAGACTGTGGAGGCTGCGGCTGAGCCCGCAGCCTCCACGGCGCCCCGGTTCGATCTCGTCACGTTGGCCGGTGAAGCCTATAGCAAGGAGTCTCTCAAGGGGCGTCCGGCGCTGCTGGTGTTCTGGGCTCCCTGGTGTCCGGTCTGTCGGAAGGAGCTGCCGATTCTAGCCCGGTTCTATGAACAGGAGAAGTCGGCATCGCTGCAGGTCGTCGCTGTTGGGTTTTCCGATATGCGGGGGAATGTGGAAGCCTATGTGAAATCCCATCCTGAGACGTTCGTGTTTCCGACCGCCTACGAAGAGGAGAATTGGACGGCCCAGGCCTTCAAGGTGACGGCGACGCCGACCTTTATCCTGCTGGACTCACAGGGGAACATTCAGTTGGTCCACCGAGGCGGCGGGATCGATCAAAATCCCAAATATCGGGAATTCTTGGCAGGGTTGAAACGCTAGCTGCTACGTTTATCACTCATCGTTCTCCGCTTCCCGTAGGTTGTTCAAAAAGGGCTCCGGCAAGGCCACAGCGAGCGAGAGGCCGAGGCGTACTCTTTGCGGTACGTCGAGGTCGTGAGCGATGCGAGAACGAAGCCGGGGGCCTTTTTCAACATCCTGCTAGATCATCTCCAGCGGGTCCACGTCCACGTCGAACCGCAGCCCGCTTTTCCCCCTCGTGCGTTCCATCTCGTCCAACGTGGCCTTCACCGTCAGGCGGGCCTGCTCCGCGCTGCCGGCTTTGACCAGCAGCTGATACCGGTGCCGCCCTCGCAGTTGCGCATGCTGGGCCGGGACCGGGCCGAGTATCGTCACCGGCTCGGTCGCGCCCGGCGCCGGTTTGGGGGCGGCCGGCATCGCCTGGTAGAGCAGCTTGGCCCAGGAGGTCGCCGCCTGTTTGACGGCTCCTGCCTGTGTGCCGGATACCTGCAAGCTGATCAAGTGGGTGAACGGCGGATAGCCGAGGGCCTGCCGCGAGAGCAGCTCCTGCTCATAGAAGAGCGACGGATTCTGTTGGGCCACGGCCGTGATGGCATGGTGTCCCGGCAGGGACGTTTGAATCAGGACCATCCCGCCTTCGTCCGCCGGCTTGGCCAGGGAGACCGCGTCCAGCAGGGCATGGTAGGTGCGCTCGGCGGCGCGGAAGTCCGCGGCGTGGAGTCCCGCATCCGCATTGGCGATGCCGACGAAGCCCACGCTCGGGAGCGGAAACCCTTGTAACAACATCTGCGTGCCGATAAGGATGTCCCACTTGCCCGCCACGGCTTCCGCCCGCAGCCGATCCGCTTGAGCCTGTGTCCTGGCCTGGTCGCGGTCGAGTCTGGCAATGGTGGCCTGGGGTAAGAGACGGCGCAGCATCTCTTCCAGCCGTTCCGTGCCGGACCCCACCGGTTCCAATCTGGCACCCTGGCAAGTCGGACAGATGTCGGGCGGCGGCGCCGAGGTGCCGCAGTAGCGGCAGGCCAGGGTGCCGGATTGGCGGTAGTAGGTCAGCGACACGGAACAGTGCGGACACCGTGGGGCGTGGCCGCAGTCCCGGCAGAGCAGCGCGGAGGCAAATCCTTTGCGGTTTAAAAACAAAACCGCTCCGGCTTTGGCATCCACTGCCGCTTTGATGCCGTCCAGCATGGATTGAGAAAGGACCGTCCCGTAGGGAGTCTGACGCAAGTCGATCACGTAGATGGCCGGGAGCCTGGCCGAGGCCGGTTGCTCGGCGGGCCACGATAAGATCCGTGTGTCCTTCGCGCCGTCCGCCATCGTCTGCCAGGTTTCCAGCGACGGATGGGCCGAGCCGAGCAGCAGCAGGGCACTTTGCTGTATCGCGCGTTGTCCGGCCACGTCGCGCGCGTGGTAGCGGGGCTCCTGTTCCTCCTTCAGCGAGGGATCGTCTTCCTGATCCACGCAGATGAGGCCGAGGGACGTCAGGGGCGCGAAGACGGCCGATCTCGTTCCCACCACGACCGACACCTGCCCTGCCTGGATCCTGTGCCAGGCTGCTTCGCGCGCCGTCGGCGCCAAGTTGCTGTGCAAGAGGGCCACCCGCTTGCCCCACTTGGCCTGCGCCGCCCCGGCGATGGCCGCGGCGCGCGCTGTGTCCGGAGAGACGATGAGGACGGTGCGGTGCCGGGCGAGCGTCTCTTCGCCGGCGCGGAGATAGCCGGCGATGCGGGAAGCCCAGGGCGCCTGCAGGAGCCACGGCCGGTGCGCTCCATCTTTGAAGGCCGCAAGGAGGGGTTTCTCCCAGCGCGAGGGGAGCGGCGGGAGGGAAAAGGCGACGGCGGATCGGTCCGGCTCTGTCGGGGCGGGAGCCTGGTCGCGGCCGGTTCGCCGGACCTTCGAGCGAGGCTGGCCGGAATCGGCTGCTTCCGCCGCGCCTTCCTGCAACAGGCCGCGGCGTGTCAGGTCCGAGAGGGTGCGGGTCAGCGACCCTTCCATGCCTCGGCTAAGCGTGTTCAGCGTCAGGCCCTTGCGTCTGGGCGTCGCCGCCAGACGTGTGAGCAGCTCGCGCGCCTGGGCCGAGAGCTTGGCGGAGTGCGATCCGCTTGCCGCCTGGACCGCCGTCTTGCCCGCGTCGGTGATGCGGTAGTATCGGGATGGCTTGACGGATGGCGTGGAAGGCGGTAGCGCCAGCCGGAGACATTGGCCCCAGGGCGTCAGATACCGTTCCGCCACGAGGCGGGTCAGATCGAGGAGATCCGGAGCGGCGACGCCGGCCTCCTGTTCATCCGCAAGCGCCAGGATTTCCTTCAGGCCTCCGAGCGCTGCCGGCTTGAAGAAGGATGGGGGCGGTGTCGCCGCCAGGGCAATCACCACGCCCTGTACGGTGCTGGGGCCGAAGGGCACCAGGACCCGACTGCCGACCATGAGTTGTCGGCGGAGCGGGGCCGGCACGCGATAGGTAAAGGCCCGGCGCAAGTGCCGGGGAACCAGCACGTCCGCAAACGCCGGGTCTTGATTCGACGATTCAGGGGACTGTGTCACAAGCTGATCCTGGCTGTGCGGAGCGTCACGTGCAACAAGGGGATGCGCGCACATTCTAGCAGTCGGGTCCGAGGGGAACAATCGGGCACGTGGGCGCGGCGCGGGTCGTGCCGGCTACGGGGCTTGCGGTGCGGCGTTGGGCTGAGGCGCAAGCTCCGTCGGGCTCTCTTGCGGCGGCGGCTCGCCGACGGGAGGGGATTGGGGGATGGCTTCCCCGGACGGTGATGGGTCGGCCGCGGCCGGCGGACTTGGTGAGGGCGAGACGACGGGCGGGCTGTCCGGTTCCCGTTTGGCTGCCGGACTGGTGGAGAGAACGGGTGGCGGTTCCTTGGGAGTCAGCACGATTTCGATCCGGCGATTCTGCTTCCGGCCCTCCTCGGTGCTGTTGCTGGCCACTGGTTTTGCGTCGCCATGTCCGACGACGATCAGGTTGGCCGGGTCCACGCCGCCTTCTTCCGCGAGGTACCGGACAATTTCTTGCGCCCGGGCTTTCGAGAGCGCGATGTTATTCGCATATTGCCCTTTGAGCGAAGGGCCGATCGGCATCCGGTCCGTATGGCCTTCGATGCGGATCTGTTTGTCGGAGACGGCGTTCAATATTTCGCCGATCTCTTTCAAGGCGGCCTGTCCGGTCGGCTTGATCGGGGCGCTGCCCGGATCGTACTCCAGCTGCTTGGCCAGGACGGCGAGGCGCGAGAGATCGAGTTTGGGCGCCGGCGCGCCGAGCGCCGGCTGCGCGGCTTCCTTCTCGGGAGGGGCCGCTTTGGCCAGCCGCTCCATTTCTTCGGCGATGGTTTCCGCAGAGGAGCGGCGGACGACCTGTTGGCTCGGCTCCTGGAACGCGATCCGGTCGGCGCGGAGAAAGGGCACGGTGGAGCGGATGACAAGGGCGGTGGCGGTCGTATCGTCCAGGGCCAGCACCTTCAACTCGCCGATCCTCTGCACGGGAACGTTCGCCGAAGTCCGCAACACGTCCAATCGGTCTCCCACTCGGAGACCGTCGTTGCGTCCCCAGTCGATATAGACGATATGCGTCTGGGCGACCAAAGAGAGCGATGGTGGAAATGCGATGATATAGCCAGGGATATTTGGCAGGCTACGTCCGGGCACCGGCGGTTCTTCCGGGGGCAGGGGAGCGAAGCGGGTGGCGCGATCGCCGGCGATGATGGGTCCCCAGGAGCGGACGATGCGCACGGTGGCGAGCCTCTGCGTCACTTCCGTGACCAGCCCGATGCCGACGTTGGTGAACAGATCCCCCAGGTACTTGCCCTTGGCCGGGTGAAATATTTCGTTGATGCGTCGGTAGATTGTGACATGGGCGCCGACTTCGAGGGTGCTGGCCTTGGTCAATTGCAGGTAGCACAGATCGCCGGTGCCCATGATCATTTTGTTGCTGGTTGTCTGGGCGTCGGCGTTCAAGGGGCCGACGACGCCTTCGATGGGCATGGTGGGGCGGATAAACCCGGCGGAATAGGTCAGGGCTGCTTCCCCCATGCGCACGCTCTCGATGTCGGGGTGATCGGCCGAGGCGGGAGACTGAAGTAGCAAGAGACCTACGGTCAAAGTTGCGCAAACGGTCGTAAACAGGCGACGATTCATGGGCCGCTGACGCCAAAGCCAGGACATGGGCGTAACCATAGCAAACTGACGATCATTGTCAAGCCAAGACGACAATGCTCCTACGCAATCCGACGGTTTGACAGGCGGTTTCTGCTGGTGCTAGCGTGCAGTGCCCCGTGATGCGTAATCGGATGCTCTTCGTGAGGGACGCCATGGCCCCTGATCCCAAGCCCAACCGTCCGAAACCAGCCAGCCTTCCCGGGCCGCAGCCCCGTCGCATAGAAACTCAAATTCACCGGCGGAACAAGGCGAAAGCGCGGCTCCCCCTCCAAGCCGAGTGGGATGCCGCATCAGGCGAGGCTCCGCTGGGGTTGCGGACGCCTCAGGACAAGATGCGCAAGCGACCAGAGCAGGCCTGATCAGCCTGCCGTTACGGTCCCCATCGGTTTGCCAACCGCCGCCGACTCCGATCCGCCTCCGGACCAGGATCACTTAAAAAACAAAACGATGAGAGGGGGGGCGTGTTCCGGGCTAGGGCTTTCGGTTCCTAAGCCGTAGGTCCTTTGTGCGCTTGCTATTGGCAGATGGGCACGACTAAAATGCCGAACTTCCATTGGAAGTCAAGGTGTTGGGAGCGGGGGTTTTGTGAGCGGCACCGAGTTGCTCCTCGAGTATTTGACTCGCTATTTCCCGATCCTGCTCTTCATCGTCATCGCGCTGGCCTTCGGCGTCGTGACGCTGGCGATCAGCTATCTGGTCCAGCCCAAGTATCCGGATGCGGAAAAGCTCAGCGCCTATGAGTGCGGGAGCGAGCCCTTTTCCGACGCCAGGATGCCCTTCCCTGTCCGGTACTACATCTTTGCGATGCTGTTCGTGATCTTCGACATCGAAGTGATCTTTCTGTATCCCTGGGCCGTGACCTTTTACAAGATCGGATTTGTCGGCCTGGTCGAGATGCTGATCTTCATCGCGCTCTTCCTCGTTGCCTATGTCTACGCCTGGAAAAAGGGGGCGCTCGAATGGGATTAGTGTGGGGCGTGGAGGGGCGGCTTTGTCGCCTCCTTTGCTCGCAGAGCCCCCACCTCAGCGGTGCTCGCTCCATGCGCGCAGTTGGAGCCGACGAGACCACCCATCCGCCTTCTCGCTGAAGGACGGGTGAAGCAAGAATAGTGAGCCAGTACAAAGGCGCTGGAGTGGGATTGATGGGAATGCTGAACGATGAAGTATGAATGATGAACGGAAGAGTTCTTCAATTCGGCATTCATCATTCTGCGTTCACCGTTAGAGGTAAGAGATGGGACTGATACAGCTGGGGCGGCACGAAAAGGACGGGGACCTGGATGTCATCACGACGACGGTCGAGAAGGCTGTCAACTGGGCGCGCAAAGGCTCGCTCTGGCCGATGACCTTCGGGTTGGCGTGCTGCGCGATCGAGATGATCGCGGCCGTTTCCTCACGCTATGACATGGATCGCTACGGGGCCGGCGTGTTCCGGGCTTCTCCCCGTCAATCGGACCTGATGATCGTGGCAGGAACCGTCTGTCGGCGGATGGCGCCCGTCATCCGGAAAATCTACGACCAAATGCCCGAGCCCAAGTATGTGATCGCCATGGGCTCCTGCGCCACGTCCGGCAATATCTACGACAGCTACAGTGTGGTGCAGGGGGTGGACCGGTTCGTGCCGGTGGACATTTATGTTCCGGGCTGCCCGCCGACTCCCGAGGCGCTCTTCGATGGGATCCTGAAGTTGCAGGAGCGCATCATGCAGAAGCGGGTGTTCACCAAGCAGCCAGACGCCGTGAAGGCGTAATTTTCAATGTTGAATGTTCAATGGTTAATTGGAAATCGCGGCTTTTCTGTCGAATTCATCATTCACAATTGAGCATTGCCGTATGCATGCACTAGCGGAGCGCATCCAGCAGGAATTTCCCGAGGGCCTCGTCAAGGCCGTGGAGTGGCGCGGCGACCTGGCAGTCACCGTGACGCCCAAGGCGCTGCACGACGTCGCGCGGTTCCTGCACGATGATCCCGGCATGGATTTCGATTACATCGTGCACGTCAGCTCCGTGGACTGGCCCGATGACGACGAACGGTTCGAGGTGGTCTGGGAGTTCTACTCGATTCGGAAGCGGCATCGCATCCGGCTCAAGACGCGCGTGTCCGAAGCGGATTGCACGGTGGATTCCTTGACCGACATCTGGAAGGGCGCGGATTTCATGGAGCGGGAAGTCTACGACATGATGGGGATCCGCTTCCGCAACCACCCGGATTTACGCCGCATCCTGATGCCGGATGAGTATACGGAAGGCTATCCGCTGCGCAAAGATTTCCCGTTGCAAGGGAAGGGCTGGCGGGACACGTTCGAATTCCTGAACGAAGGGGCCCAGTAACAGCGCCATGCAACTCGACGACCAGCGGACCACCGTCTATAAAGTCGATCCGGAGCGGCCGGAAACCGAGTCGCTTCCCCTAGTGCGCACCGAAGAGCTGCTCCTGAACATGGGGCCGCAGCATCCGAGCACGCACGGGGTGTTGAAGGTGATTCTGGAACTGGAGGGCGAGCGGATCACCAAGTCCACGCCGGTCATGGGCTTCCTGCACCGGGGGGTCGAGAAGCTGGCCGAGGAGGGGACCTACCACCAGTTCATCCCGCACACGGACCGGTTGGACTACGTCTGCGCGATGTACAACAACTTCGCATACTGCCGCGCGGTCGAGAAGCTGATGAACATCACGGTGCCGGAGCGGGCCGAGTACCTGCGCACGATCGTGGCGGAGGTGCAGCGGATCATCGGGCACCAGTTCTGGTTAGGGACTCAGGCGCTGGACATCGGCGCGATGACGGTCTTCTTCTACACCTTCCGCGACCGGGAGATTCTGCTGGATTGGTTCGACGAGCTCTGCGGCGCCCGCCTCACGACCAGCTGGTACCGGATTGGCGGGGTGGAGCGGGACTTTACGCCGTCCCTGCTCGACAAGCTCCGACGGTTCCTGGACTACTTTCTGCCCTTGATCGACGAGTATGTGGTGTTTCTGGAGAAGAACCGGATTTGGGTCGCGCGCACCAAGGGCGTGGCGGTGATTTCGGCGGAGGACGCGGTCAATTTCGGGCTCAGCGGACCGACGCTGCGCGGCTCGGGCGTGGACTACGATCTCCGCAAATATGAGCCTTATGCGGCCTATCCCCGCTGCGAATTCAGCGTGCCGGTGGGCAAGAACGGCGACACGTACGACCGGTACTGGATCAGGATCGAGGAGATGCGCGAGAGCGTCAAGATCATCAGACAGTGTCTCGATCAGATGCCGGCGGAGGGCCCGGTCATGGCCGAGGTGCCTAGCGTGACCCTGCCGCCCAAGGATCGAGTCTTCACGAATCTGGAGTCCATGATCCAGCAATTCAAGCTGTTCTCGCAGGGCTTTGATGCGCCCAAGGGCGAGATCTATTGCGGGACCGAGGCCCACAAGGGCGAATTGGGTTTCTACATCGTCAGCCAGGGGGGCGGGAAGCCCTACCGGTTGAAGATCCGCGCCCCGTCATTTATTCATATGGGGGCGTTCGATTTCATGTCGCGCGGCTACATGATCGCGGACGCGGTCACGATCTTTGGGACTTACGACATCGTGATGGGGGAGTGCGATAGATAGCCAGGAAGCGGTCAGTCTTCAGCCAAGAGCTGACGGCTGATAGCTGATGGCTCATAGCTCTGAGGTTTTATGGGACTGAAGCCAGCCACCAATCCGGACGTCGAAGCGGCGACGATCGAGCTGACCATCGACGGTCTCACGGTCACGGCCAAGGACGGAGTGTCGCTCTACGACGTCATCTCCAGCACGGGCAAGATCATCCCGGCCATGTGCTACCACTATACGTTCGACCCGTTCGGCTCCTGCGGCATGTGCCTGGTGATGCAGGAAGGCAAGAAGGCGCCGGTCCGTTCCTGCACGGCCAAGGCGACCGCCGGCATGATCATCCGGACGGAAGGCGACGATCTCTTCCTGGCCCGCAAGAAAGCCGTGGAGAAGCACCTCTCCGTGCACCCGTTGGACTGTCCGGTCTGCGATGCGGACGGGCATTGCGAGCTGCAAGACATGGCTTTTCAGCATCAGGTGACCAACCTGGCCAATGCCAAACAAAAGCTGATCCCGGAGGACACCCGCAGCCTGGTGCTGGATTTCAACATGAACCGCTGCATCGCCTGCGGCGAGTGCATCAACATCTGCAAGGACGTGCTGATGATCGACGCCTTGCAGTTCACCAAAAAGGGCGGGTTCACCCAGGTAGTTGCGAAGGGGGACGTGGCCCTCTCCTGCGAATTCTGCGGCGACTGCCTGGCGGTCTGCCCCGTGGGGGCGATCACCAACAAGTTTTCCAAATATCTCTACAAGCCCTGGCAGCTCAAAAAGACCACGACCACCTGCAATTACTGCGGCGACGGCTGCCAGATGTACGTGGAGACCAAGGACACGGAAGTGGTCCGCGTGACCGCTCCGCTTTCCTGGAAAAACAAGTGGGGTGACCGGGCCGAGACGGCCAAAGGGCACGGCGGCCTCTGCGTGCGCGGCCGGTTCGGGTTCCAGTTCATCGACAGCCAGGCCCGGCTGCGCCAGCCGCTGGCGCGGCGGGATGGACGGTTGTCCGAAGCCCCCTGGCTGGAGACCATGCATCAGGTCGTGGATCGTCTGGCGGCGATCAAGGCCCAGCATGGGCCGAACGCGATCGCCGGGCTCATCACGGCGCGCTGCACCAACGAGGAACTCTATCTGTTCCAGAAAGTCATGCGCGTGGCGATCGGGACCAACCAGTTGGACAGCAGTGCGCGCTACGGCCACGCCAACTTCGTGCATGCGCTCCGGCAGGCCTTGGGCGTCGGGCGGATGACCAACGACTCCGAGGACATCACCAAGGCCAAGGCCATCCTTGTGATCGGATCGAACATCACCGAAACCAACCCGGTGGCGAGCATCCGGGTTAAGGAAGCGATCCGCGTCTATCACGCTCAAGTGATTGTGGTGGACTCGGCTAACACCAACATGGCCAAGCTCGCGTCGCATCCGATGCTGGTCAAGCCCGGCACGGAGGGCCTGTTCGCGCAGGGGCTCGTCAAGTCCGTGCTCGAGCAGGACCTGGTGGACGACGAGGCGGTCGGAAAGTACCCAGGGGCCTTTGCGGCTCTCAAGCAAGCGGTGGCCGGGCTGTCGCTGGATGCCATCGCCGCGCAGATGGGGGTGTCGGTCGCACAAATCCATGAAGCCGCTTCGGTCTTTGCGGAAGCCCCGCGCGCTGTGATCATCTGTGGGGAGGGGATCGTCCGCCGTGCCGGCGGGTATCAAGACGTGTTGACCCTGATCGACTTGGCCTGGATCACCGGCAAGCTGGGCCGGCCCGGGTGTGGAATCAACACCGTGGTCGAGGAGGCCAACGAGCAGGGTGCGATGGACTTGGGTGCTGCGCCTGAGTTCCTGCCGGGCCAGGCCCGGTTCGACGATGAAGCGGCAAGAGCCAAGTTCTCCAAGGCTTGGGGCAAGGACAAGCCGGCCATGCTTCCGCCGACCGGCAAGGGCGCGCATTTGACGGAAATCCTCAATCGCTGTCGCAATGGTCAGATCAAAGCGCTGTATGTCATCGGGGAAAACCCGTTGGCGACGCTGCCGGCTTCGTTTGGTGTCAAGGAAGCCCTGGCGAAACTGGATTTGCTGGTGGTCCAGGACCCGTTTCTCACCGAAACGGCAAAGATGGCGCATTTCGTTCTGCCGGCCTGCACCTTCGCGGAAAAGGACGGAACGGTGACAAATCAGGAAGGCAAGGTCCAGCGTATTCGCCAGACCATGGACCCGATCGGAGAGAGTCTGCCGGACTGGCACATCATGACCGCGCTGGCCAGCGGGCTTGGCTATGAATTGAGCTACGAATCCCCGCAGGATATTCAAAACGAAATCATGAAGCTGCTGCCCGGCTACTATAACCTGGGGCAGCCCAAAAAAATCGGGCCGAAGCCGGAGGCGTACTTGTCCAACGCTTATGTGTCGAACCTGGCTGGTCGGTACGGAGGGGGCGCATCGGCGGCCGCGCGAGACAAGGGCCGTCCCTTCGGACTTGTGATGGGGCAGCTCCTCTACCATTCGGGCAAACTGTCCACCCAAGCCTCGGGCTTGATTAAGATCGCGCCGAATACTGGCAAGCTCCGTATGAACGGGCAGGACATGGAGCGCTTGGGCTTGGGCGACGGGGCGCGGGTGCGCGTGAGTTCGGAACAGGGCTCGCTGGCGCTGGGAGTGCAAGCGGACCAGACCCTGTTGCCTGGGGCCTGCTTCTTCCCCGAACATTTCAATGAACCGCCGGTCAAGGATCTGATGGCCGTCGAGGTGGACTCGGTGACCGGTGTGCCTTCGTTCAAGCTGACAGCGGTATCAATCGAGAAGGTTTAGGTTGAGACTGAGGTTGAGCAAATGCGGGGGCAGCATCATGGTTCACTCAACCTTAACCTCAGCCTCAACCTTGATTGGAGTCTGACGTGAGTGTTGGAACATTGACCAAGAAGCTCCTTGAGGCCGCCCTGTTCTATGAGATCTGGGACGCGATGAAAGTCACGTTCAAGCACATGTTCTACAAGCCGATCACCTTCCAGTACCCACGGGAGCAGCGGACCATTCCCGACACCCATCGCGGGGCGCTGGGCCTGCTGCGGTACGACGACGGGCGGGAACGGTGTGTGGGCTGTGACCTGTGCGAAGCCGCCTGTCCGTCCCATTGCATCAAAGTCATCAGCACCGAGGATCGGGACCGCCCGCTCCAGCGGTATGCGAGCGAATTCTATATCGACATCACGAAATGCGTCTTTTGCGGCTATTGCGTGGAGGCCTGCCCGGTCAACGCGCTGGCTATGACCAAAATGTACGAGTATTCCACGCACGACAAGCGGACCCTCCTATTCGACAAGCAGCGGCTGTATCAGATCGGCGAACGATATATCGACGACGCAAAAAAATATTTGGTCGCCCATCATCAGGAGAAGGACGACCAATCGAGTCGGGAGTACCGGTATTTTTTCCCCCAGTCGGTGCTGAAGGCGACACAGCCGCCGCCGAAGCATTTGACATAAACCCAAAAGGCTCATGGCACTGTTCTTTTTCGTCTACTTCTCGCTCGTGAGCATTGCCGCGGGCCTGCTCACGGTGGCACTGCGCAACCCGGTCCATTGCGGCCTGGCGTTGCTGACTTTGCTGTTGCACGTGGCGGGGCTATTCGTCCTGCTGAATGCCGAATTTCTGTTCGCCGTGCAGGTTATCGTCTATGCGGGGGCGATTCTGGTCCTCTATCTCTTCGTGCTGATGCTGCTGAACCTCAAGACCGACGAACGCTATCTTCATTCCCGCTACGCGGTGATTCTGTTTGCGGCGGCGGCGGTTTGCGGTGAACTGCTGATCCTGCTGCTCCGGTCTCCCTATGCAGGGGCGAAGGGCGATGCGCCGGCCGAGGTCGTGTTGAAGGACGGAGATAGTTACGCGGTCGGCATCAAGATGTTCAGCGATTATTTGCTCCCGTTCGAAATCGTCGGGGTGTTTCTATTGGGCGCCATCATTGGGGCGATCGTGCTGGCAAAAACGCCGACCAGCGCCGACGCAGAGGAGTAGCGCGTCGGCGCAATTATTAATGGGGAATTTTCAATGTTATAGGAACTGACGATGCAGAGATTCTCTTCATTGAACATTCAACATTGAGCATTGAACATTAGGATCTTATGGTTCCTTTAAGCGCATATGTCGCCGTCAGTGCTATCCTGTTCGCCACCGGCCTGATCGGAGTGCTGGTCCGCCGCAATTTCATCATCGTGTTGATGTCGGTCGAGATCATGCTCAACGCCGCGAACATCAATCTGGTCGCCTTCTCCCATTATCTGGAGTCCATGGCCGGACAGATCGTCGCCCTATTTGTGATCGCCATCGCCGCCGGGGAAGCCGCCGTGGGGCTGGCGATCATCATCGTCGTGTTCCGTGGAAGACTATCGACAAATGTGGACGAAATGAACTTGTTGAAGTGGTAACGTGTCCGATTTGATCGTCATTCTCATCCCGATCTTCCCGCTGGTGGCTGTGCTCCTGAACGGCCTGCTGGGCGGCCGATATTCCCACGATGTAGCGCACCGGTTGGCCTGGGGTTCGGTGGGCCTCTCGTTTCTCTGCGCGATCGGGGTCTTTGCGGAGACGCTGAACTCCGGCGTGGCGAGGGAAGTCGTCGCCTATAAATGGATCTTCGGCGGCGACCTCACGGTCAACCTGGCCTTCCTGATCGATCCCCTCACCTGCATCATGCTGCTGGTGGTGACCGGCGTCGGTTTCCTCATCCATCTCTATTCGGTCGGGTACATGCATGGCGAGGAAGGCTTTACCCGCTTCTTCACCTACATGAACCTTTTCATGGTTTCCATGCTTCTGCTGGTGATGGGGAACAACTACCTGGTCCTCTTCATCGGCTGGGAAGGGGTGGGCCTCTGCTCGTATCTGTTGATCGGCTACTACTACGACAAGGTGTCCGCGGCGAAGGCGGCATCCAAGGCCTTCGTGGTCAATCGAATCGGGGACGCAGGCTTTCTGCTCGCCATCTTTCTGGTGTTCCAGAATTTCAAGACGCTGGATTACCAGCAGGTGTTCGCCCAAGCGGGCCAGCTGTCCACCGAAATGGCCACCGCGATCACGCTCTGTCTCCTCATCGGGGCCGTGGGCAAGTCGGCCCAGCTTCCCCTCTACACCTGGCTGCCGGATGCGATGGAGGGTCCCACCCCGGTCAGCGCCCTCATCCACGCGGCCACCATGGTGACGGCCGGCGTCTACATGATCGTGCGGAACCATGTGCTCTATGACATGGCTCCCATGGCCATGACGACGGTGGCTTATGTGGGGGGCGTCACGGCCCTCTTCGCGGCCACGATCGGTTTGGTGCAGACCGACATTAAACGTGTGCTGGCCTATTCCACGGTCAGCCAGCTGGGGTACATGTTTCTGGCTTGCGGGATCGGGGCCTACACGGCCGCGGTGTTCCACCTGATGACCCATGCCTTCTTTAAGGCCCTCCTGTTCCTGTCGGCCGGCTCGGTGATCCATGCCCTGCACGGCGAGCAGGACATCATGAAAATGGGCGGGCTCAAATCGAAGATCCCCTGGACTCATGGGTTGTTTCTCGTCGGGACGCTGGCGATCGCCGGCATCTTCCCGTTGGCCGGGTTTTGGAGCAAGGACGAGATTCTGGCCCACGCCTTCCTGCACGGCCATTTTGTCTTGTATGGAATGGCGGCGGTCGGGGCGTTTCTGACCGCCTTTTACATGTTCCGGCTGACGTACCTCACATTTTACGGCCGCTCCCGGGTGGATCATCACACGGCCGAACATATCCACGAGTCGCCCCCCATCATGCTCGGACCGCTGGTGGTGCTGGCGACCCTCTCGGTCATCGGCGGATTTCCCGGTGTGCCTCCGGAGGATGGGTGGTTCCATCACTTCCTGCACAAGGTAACGGCTCAAGTCGGCGGGGAGGTCTCGGGGCATGACGCTGGGTCCGGACTGGTCGTCACGCTGATGCTGGCAGCCACGGCCATTGCTTTGGCCGGCTGGGGACTGGCCCATTATCTCTACAGCCTCCGCACCGAAACCGCGGCGGCCTGGGCGGAACGGTCTCCGGATGTCTATCGGACGCTGCTGAACAAATACTACGTGGACGAGCTCTATGATGCCCTGTTCGTGGAGCCGACCAAGAGGCTGGGGTTGGTCTGGGATTGGTTCGACCGCCACGTCATCGACCGGCTCGTCGTCGGGGTCGGGGACCTGACCCACTCGAGTGCGGCGGCCAGTACCTGGCTGGAAAAGTATGTGATCTATGGAGGGCTCAACGCGATCGGGTATGCCAACCACCTCCTAGCGCGTTCCTGGCGGAAGATTCAAAGCGGGCAGGTGCATCACTACGCCGCGATTATCGTGGCCGGCTTGTTCATCCTGGTCCATCTTGTTCTGGCTTGGTGGACCGGATCCGGCGGGATTCTGCGGTGAGAAGAGCCGATCGCTGATGGCGGATCGCAAATAGTACGGACGACGATGCTTCAAGAACTCACATTCGGATTTCCGATTCTGTCGCTGATCCTGTTTCTGCCCCTCCTGGGCGCGATCCTGCTCGCGCTGCTCGAGGAGGAGGATCTGATCAAGAATGCGGTGCTGGGGATCTCCCTCCTGGAGTTGGTGCTCACCGTCATCGTCTTGCTGCGCTTCGTGCCCGACTCCGCAGCGATGCAGTTCTCCGAGCGCCTGGCCTGGATTCCGCCGCTGGGCATCAGTTACCACTTGGGGCTGGACGGGATCAGCGTGTTGTTCGTCGGCCTCACGGCCTTCTTGACCGTGCTGGTCGTGCTCTACTCCTGGGACACGGTCCGGCATCAGATCAAGCTCTATTTCGTGGCCTTGCTGGCGCTCGAGACGACGATGATGGGCATCTTCGCGGCGCTGGACTTGATCCTGTTTTTCGTCTTCTGGGAGCTGATGTTGATTCCGAGCTACTTCCTGATCAAGCTCTGGGGCGGCGGCGCGGAACGGCAATATGCCGCGCTCAAGTATGTGCTCTATACCTTGCTGGGCAGCGTGTTCATGCTGGTCGGCATCGTGTTGCTGGATCTCAACTACCATGACTGGGCCGTGGTCCATCACATCGAGCCGGCCTACTCATTCGATTTTCTGCAATTGCTGACGATTCCGATTTCCGCCGAAAAGCAAGTGCTGATCTTCTGGTTGATCTTCATGGGCCTGGCGTTCAAGGCGCCGATGTTTCCGTTCCACACCTGGCTGCCGGATGCCTTGCTGGAAGGGCCGATCGGGATGGCGGTGTTTCTGGCCGGGATCAAGCTGGGCACCTACGGCTTCATCCGGTTTAGCCTCCCGCTCCTGCCGGATGCCTCGAAAAGCTCCGGGGTGGCGAGCACAATGATGACGCTGGCGCTGCTGGCCATCATTTACGGGGCGATCGTGGCGCTGGTCCAGCCGGACTTCCGCCGGCTGTTGGCCTTCAGCAGCATCAGCCACCTGGGCTTCGTGGTGGCCGGCTTGTTTGCGTTGAACTTCCAGGGCTTGCAAGGGAGCCTGCTGACGATGATCAACCTCGGTTTCAGCACGGCCGGATTGTTCTTCCTGGCCGGTTTCCTCTACCAGCGGCGGCACAGCACGCAATTAGCGGCGTTCGGCGGGCTGGCCAAGAAGGTGCCGCTGCTCGCGACCTATTTGTTGATCGTCGGATTGGCCTCGATCGGCCTGCCCGGGACGAATGGGTTCGTCGGCGAGTTTCTGATCCTATTGGGCGCTTTCCAGGCGCACTGGCTGTACGGCGCGGTCGCGGTGACCGGGGTGGTTTTCGGGGCGGCGTATTTCCTCTGGTACTACGAACGAGCGATGTTGGGGCCGTTGGCGCAGTCGGCGGGTCAAGCCATCGCAGACCTCAGCCCCCGCGAGTTGATCATCGCCGTGTCCCTGTCGGTGATGATTTTCTGGATCGGGCTGTATCCATCGCCGTTCCTCAAGATGATGAACGGCTCGGTGCAGGCATTGGTTGAGCGGTTGGACCGGGGCGCGGTGGCGGAGCGATCGTTAGGGGTGCGAGGTGAGGCGTTAGGGGCGGCGCAATCGCCCTCGCGCTCTTCTGCGCCTCACGAAGGATAGCATGGGCCAGTACGCACTCCTCTATATTTTGTTCGCGCCCTTCGTCGGGGCCATTGCCTTGCTGTTCGTATCGAACCGCAAGGCCCTGGCGGTCCGTCTGATCGCCGCCGCCTCTGCCGGCGTCTCATTGCTGGCGTCCTTCTACCTGTTCTTTGCCTTCGATACGGACAAGGGCGGATACCAGTTCATCCAGCGCTTCGAGTGGTCGAAGGAGCTGGGCATCGCCTTCCATCTCGGCGTGGATGGAATCGGGACCCCGCTGGTGCTGGCCTCCTCGATCCTGTTGTTTGCGGGCATCTTCGTTTCCTGGCACATCAAAGACCGAACCAAAGAGTTCTATATCGTGCTCCTGATCTTGGCCGCCGCGACCATCGGCGTCTTCATGTCGCTGGACTTGTTCTTCCTCTATTTCTTCTACGAAATGTCGGTGTTGCCGATGTATCTGCTGTTGGGCATGTGGGGCAGCCACACCAAGGGGTACCTCTCGATGACCGATCCGGAGGGGTTGAAGCAGCGGGACTCGGTGGCGTTCCTGTTCAATTTCGGCTCAAACAGCAAGGAATATGCGGCGATGAAGCTGACCCTCTTCCTGTCGGCCGGCGCCATCCTTTCGCTTTTGGGCATCCTCTTGATTTACAAGTTCTCCGGCTTGCACACGTTCGATATTCTGGTGCTGCGCGAGCAAGCGCATTTCTCGGGGCCGCTGGCCGATCTCATCTGGCTGCTGATCTTTTTCGGCTTCGCCTCGATCGCCCCGATTTGGCCGCTGCATTCCTGGTCCCCGGTCGGGCATGCGGCCGCCCCGGCGGCCACCAGCATGCTGCACGCGGGTGTGTTGATGAAGCTCGGACACTTCTCGATCATTCGGGTCGCCTTTGAGATCCTTCCGGACACGACCCGGGAGTTAATGCCGATCGCGGCGGTGCTCTGTATCTTCAGCATGTTGTATGGCGGGTTCGTGGCCTTCTATGCCAAAGATACGAAGTACGTGATCGGCTATTCCAGCTCCAGCCACATGGGCTATGTGTTCCTTGGGATGGCGGCGCTGGATTACATCAGTTTGAGCGGAGCGGTCCTCTACATGTTCGCGCATGCGCTGGCCACCAGCATGCTCTTCGCCATCGCCGGCTGGGTCTACGACCAGACCCACACTAGGGACATTCCCTCGCTGGGAGGATTGGTCAACCGCATGCCCTTTGTGGCCGGCTGTTTTCTGATCGCCTGCATGGCTTCGGTCGGCATGCCGGGCACCGTGAACTTCATTGCCGAAGTGATGATCCTGGTGGGCAGCTGGAACAAGTATCCCTTCCAGGTGTTCGTCGCAGTCGTGGGCATCGTCCTGACCATGGCATACTTGTTCCGTATGATGCGGGGGGTCTTTTATGGTCCGATGGACGGGCATTACAGCCATGCGCACGATGCGGTGGCAATGGTGGATCGGGTGCCGCTGGTGCTGTTGATCACCTGCAGCATCACGTTCGGCCTCTTTCCCGGCCATTTTTACCAAGTCATTCGGGCCGGCACGGACCCGCTGGTGTCCCGTATTACCCAGGTGACGCCGCTGACCGCGCAGAACGGCGGTGATCAGTTAGAAGCGATGAGTGAGGAGTCGCAGAGGATAAAGGAACCGTCCATGCTCATCACCCATCACTCATCACCCATCACGGATTACAGGCAATGATCTTCAACTTCTCCATGTCCGGGGCCGATCTCCTGCTCATGTTGCCGGAGATCCTGCTGACCGTCTGGCTCTGCGTGGTCCTGATCGTGGATTTCGCGATGCCGCGGCTGCCCAAGGAGCAGCTGGCCTACCTGAGCGTGGGCGGGCTGGTGGCCGTGCTGCTGAACCTGGCCTGGTTCGACCAGGCCGGCGTGACCGGCGTCCTCTTCAACAACATGTTCGTGGTGGACCGGCTGGCGATCTTTTTCAAGATCTTCATCGTGGGCGCCACCGCCCTGGTCGTCCTGATCTCAATCGACTATGTCCGGCGCTTCCGCTTTTTCAAGGGCGAATATTATTTCCTGGTGCTGATGTCCGCCCTGGGCATGATGTTCATGGCATCGGCGAACGACCTCCTGTCGATGTTCATCACGCTGGAGTTCTCGACGTTCGGCTTCTATGTGCTGGTGGCGTATTTGCGGGATGAAGTGTCGTCCAACGAAGCCGGCCTGAAATTCTTCATCCTCGGCGTCTTCGTCGCGGGGCTTCTGGCCTATGGCATCAGCCTGGTCTTCGGAGAGACGGGCAAGCTGGTCTTCTCGGACATCGCTTCGGCTAAGGCCACGCCCGGCCTCATCATCGGCTTCCTGCTGATTTTTGCCGCGCTGGGGTTCAAGATCGGGGCGGTGCCGTTCCACTCCTGGATTCCGGACACCTACCATGGCGCGCCTACGCCGGTGACGGCGTTCCTCTCGATCGCGCCCAAGGGAGCCGCCTTCGCGATCCTCCTGAGGATGTTTTTTGTCTCGCTGGCGACGTTCAAGCCGGCCTGGGTCCTGCTGCTGGTGGGGGCCTCGATCCTCTCGATGACCTACGGCAACATCGTGGCCATTGCGCAAAAGAACATCAAGCGGCTGCTGGCCTATTCGGGCATCGCGCAGATCGGCAACCTGCTGATCGGGCTTGCCGCCGGCACCAAGATGGGCAGCGATGCGATTCTGTACTATCTCCTGACGTATCTGTTCGCCAACCTCGGGGCCTTTGCCGTCGTGATTGCCGTCGGCAACCAGATTCAGAGCGACGAAATCGAAGATTACAGCGGGTTGAACCGGCGGTCACCCTTCCTGGCCTTCGCCATGATCATGTTCCTGCTCTCGCTGGCCGGCGTCCCCCCGCTGGCCGGATTCCTGGGCAAGCTGTATATTTTCGTCGCGGCGATGAACGAAGGACTCTACACCCTGATCCTCGTCGGACTCATCAACATCGTGATCTCGATGTACTACTATTTGATCGTGGTCAAGAAGATGTATATCAACGAGCCGGTCGATCCGTCCCCGCTGACCGTCTCCGCGCCCATGCAAGCGGTCATCTACGTCAGCCTGGCCGGCACGGTGATCCTGGGCATCTACCCCCAGCCCTTCATCGACTGGGTGGTCTCCGCCGGCATGATGTTCTCCCAGTTTGAAGCTCCCGCGGCAGCCGCCATTCCACCTTCCGCGCCTCCCACTGCCCTGCCCTTCGGCGGATAGCCTCCCTCGACGCGCGTTCTTGCAATCCTTTTGTGAATTGGGATACATCTGTCCCTGCAATGGCAGGTCCCAAACGGGAGGTACGAATGCGTTATCGCGAACGGATGCGGATTGGATACGGCTGGGGGCTGCTTGCGGCTCCGTTGCTGCTGCTGAGCGCCTGCGCGACGCTCGATGTCACGGAAGAGGCCAAGCCCAGTCCCCCTTCGACTCCCATTCCGGCCAAGCTCGGCGTGCACCTATCCGGGGAAGCGCTGAAAAAAGGCTTCTCCGATCCGGACCGGACCAGACTCGGTTTGGCTCCCGGCCAATATTTTCTCGACGTACGCATCCTGCCGCCGGACACCAGGTATGTGGCCCCACAAGATTTGCTGGAGCAGTTCGGCGTGGATTTGGTCCTCCAACTCCAGATTGCGGACACCAAAGTCGGCGGGGGCATCAACGCGCTCTTTGGCGCGAGCATCCCCTTGATGTATTTTATGACGTACATGCCGATCGCGACCATCGAGCATACGGTCTGGCTGGAAGCGACATTGCGGGATACCAGAACCGGTCGCCTGGTGTGGGCCAAGACGGAACCGACGCTCGCCACCGACCACTTTAGCCCGACCGCAATCAGCGAGAAAGTGCCGGAGTTGGCGAAGCGCGGACTGGAAAATGCCTTGGTGAAGGCCTTCGACACCATGAAGAAGGAACTGGCGACGTACCGGCCCGGATCGGTTGCCGCGCCGGTCGCCAAATTCAGCGGCGCCGCCTCGGCGGCGGTTCCGGCGGTGGCCAATCGTTATGCCATCGTCGTCGGCATCGAACAGTATCGTGAGCGGATTCCCAAGGCCGACTTCGCCGTGCAGGACGCCAAAGACGTGGCGCAGTTTCTCACCAAACAGGGGGGGTATCGCGAAGAGAACGTGATCGTGCGGCTGAACGAGCAGGCCACCAAGTCGGATATGGAGAAGTATTTCGAAGCCTGGCTCAAAAACAACGTGGACGCCAACTCCAGTCTGGTCATCTATTTTTCAGGCCATGGCGCGCCCCAGGCGGCGACCGGCGACGCTTACCTGGTGCCCTATGACGGCGATCCGGCGTTCATCGAGCAGACGGGCTATCCGCTCAAGCGGCTCTATCAAACCCTCGACAAGCTACCAACGCGGAACGTCGTTGTGATGCTGGACTCCTGCTTTTCCGGCGCGGGGGGCCGGTCGGTCTTGGCCAAAGGCGCGAGGCCGATGGTTCTGACCACCGAAGGCATCGCCACCTCGACGAAAGCCGTGGTTTTGGCCGCAACGTCAGGCTCTCACATCAGTCTGGCCGACCAGGAGAAGGGCCACGGGCTCTTCACCTACTATGCGTTGCAAGGGATGGGCGGTGAGGCCGACGCCAACGGCGACGGAACGATCGATGTGCAAGAGCTGTTCGAGTATCTCAAACCCCAGGTCCAGCGGATCGCGCGCCGCACCTACAACACCGAGCAGGTGCCGCAGCTCATTATTCCTCCGGCGCTCTCCGCTCAGCCGCCGGTCAAGCTGATTCAGCGACAGTAGACAGATGAGGGGGACTCAGCAAATTACGCATGAGTGGCCGGTCGGGTCTGATAATAGTGGAGCACGTCGCTGAGCGTCACAACCCCCACGATCGTGCCTTGCGCAAGGACGGCCAGATGTCTGAGACCCCTGGACTTCATGAACGTTTGGGCTTCTTCCATGGACCGGTGTCCTTCGATCGCCGCGATCTCACGGCTCATGATTGATCGCACCGGTTCGGTGGTCGGGTTCAGCCCTCGGGCCGCGGCGACTCGGGCAAGATCGGTGTCGGTCAGCATTCCCACATAGGCCCCGTTGTTTGTCACCAACAAGGAGCCGATGTTGAATCGGGCCATGCGCTTGCCCGCCTCCTGAATCGTCGCCTCCTCCTCAATCGTCTTAACCTCACGATGGGCATAGTCGGCCACCGAAGAGCGCGCTTTCGGTTGGGGGCCGCTTGATTTGATCATAGCCGCTCCAAGGAAGGTGCCAGGCCTCAGGCCAGACCTGCATTTTGGCCTTGTCCCCAGGCTCTGTCAACTTTGCTGCGGACCATGGTCTGGATGTGCTACCGGGCCATGGCGGCGCATTGACGCTCTCGATGCGCCTCTCTATACTCGACCTGCATCGGCGGAGCGAAGGGCGTATGCGATGTGACTCCGAAAGAGGACCTGGTGCCGGCCTTCGGCTGGCCCTGTGCTCGGTCTTCTCCATCTTGATGCTGATGGGCTTATGGGGTGGATTGTCAGGATTGGTCATGGCGCAAGACCTGGTCTGGGATCAGGTCTTGGATGGCGTTGAGGCGGCGATCTGGACGCCGGGGCCTCGGTGTCAGGACGACGTGCCGCCTGTGTATGTGGTCCGTGCGGATCCGGCCAAAATTCGATTCTCGACCCACCACTTCCGGCAGGAACAATTGGCCGAGCCGCTCCCGATCCAAGAGTGGCACCGTCGTACCAGGGCAGCCGTGCTGTTCAATGCCGGACTCTTTCGCGAAAACTTCGCCTACCTGGGCTTGCTGTTTAAGGACGGACGGTCGCTGGGAAGCAAGAGACATCCCCAGTGGCTCGGGCTGTTTGTGGCCGAACCGCTTGACCCGGGACTCAGAAAAGCGCGCGTGCTGGACTTGGCGGTGGACCTGTTTTCAGAGGCGCATCCTACCTATCTGGAGGCGGCCCAGTCCCTCATGCTCCTGGACCGAACGGGCAAGATCCGGGTTCGCCAAAGCGGCAAGCGTGCCTACCAGACGGTGGTGGGGGAGGATGGCGACGGCCAAATCCTGGTGATGAAAACAGCCGAACCGGCCGGACTTTATGGCTTGGCCAATTGTCTGCGGGTGGACTATCCAGCGGTACGGCACGCCATGGCCATGGATGGAGGATCGTCCTCGGACTTATTGATCGGCGAAGAACTGCTGGCCAGGGCTGAGCCGCGCAGCCGCCCAAGGCTCTGGGAGCCATTAGTCGAAGGAGGCAGGGGAGAGCATATTCCGTTGCCGGCCGTGATCGGGCTGTTTCCGAGAAAGTAACAGAAAGTCCTCAGTTCACGGTAGTCCGTGGTCAGTGAAACACCGAGGACAGAAGACCGACAACCGATCGCGCCTTTTCCCTCAGCGTCCCGGTTGCGCGACCTGATAACCGGCGTCTAACCAGGCATTCATGCTGCCGGCCACGTTGTAGACGTGAGTGTAGCCGAGGTCGGCTAATGTCTCGGCCGCGATGTTGCTGCGGTGTCCGCTCTGACAGTAGACGACGATATGGTCGTCAAGCTTCGCACCGATTTCCCGATGGCGGGCCTTGATTTCTGTGAATTCGATATTGTGGTCCGTGCCGGGGATGACTCCGGTGCCATGCTCTTCCGGGGATCGGACGTCGATCAGGAAGAATCCTTTGGCCGAGGGGGTGGGGGCCTTAGACAGGCCGGCTTTGAGTTGTTGGACCGTGAGCAGGTAGGAATGGTATGCGCCGACCGGTCCGCTCTCGACCAAACACCATAGGGCCAGCCCAAGCCAGGCGCCGATTTGGAGAGCTAATCGTCGGTGCGTCATGGAGTGCCTCCTCTTGCCGAGGCCTGGTCCGGCAGACCGAGGCCTCATGTCGAGCGCATGATGAGATATCATAAAGTCCCCATGAAACGATGGTCAAGGCCCTTGCGAGTGCTGATCCTGTTGGTCTGGATGGGGGCAGCGATGGGCTGTTCGGAAGGAGCCAAGTTGATGCAGGAAACGGAAACCGGAGGGGTTGTCGTGTACCCGTTCAAAGGGCAGAGCGGATACATGTATTCGACGTTCCGGAAAGACGCCTTCGAGATCATCGAGCTGCGGTGTCCGGCCGGCTATACGGTCGTGAAGGAAGCGGAGGCAAAGGGGCGTGTCCGGATCCAGGAACTTGCCGGGACGCAAGAAGCGATCGCCGAACGCCGGTGGGGCATCCAGTTCAGATGCAAGTGAGAGGTGAACGGTCAACAGTGATCAGTGGTCAGAATCGAGAAGAAGGGTTCCGCCTGAAACGGAGAATCGATCACTATTCACGGTCGACGTCTCCTCTGCGCCTCATCTGGCCGCCAGCAGGTCGTCGATCGTCAGCAGGCTTAGGAGCGTAATGCCCTGGGCTTCGACCTTCGCCCGTCCTTCCTGTTCCTTTCGATCCACGATCACCAAGGCATGGTCGACTGTGAGTCCGGCGGACCGCGCCGCCGCCACCGCCTTAAGGAGCGACCCTCCGCTGGTCAGCACGTCGTCCACGATCACCGCCCGGTCGCCTGGTTGCATGGCCCCTTCGATCAACTTTCCGAGCCCATGATCTTTGGGCTGTTTGCGGACGACGAAGGTGCGCCAGTCCCGGCGCGGCGCGGCGCCATAGGCATAGGCGGAAATGGCTGTGGCGATGGCGATGGCCCCGATCTCCAAGCCGCCGATGCAGTCGCAGTTCACCTCGCGGAGGGCTTCGTAGGCCGCTTGCGCGACAAGCTGGCGTGGACCGGGATGGGCCATGACCACGCGACAGTCCACGTAGAAGGGACTGGTGGCGCCGGAGGCCAGCGTGAATCCGCCGGCCGGGTCCCATTTGAAGGCTTGCGTGGTCACAAAGGCCTTGGCCAAGTCGTGCGTCAGCATGCGATCCCTCAGGTCGAAGTTCGATTGTTGGATGGGGAGTATAACGGGAAGCAGGGACAGGTGTCACCAGTCATGTGCCACTGGATATAATCGCGGTCATGCTTGATCATTGCGAGTCGAGGCGGTAGCGGTGTTCGATTCGGCAAGGTGAGCCGTTCATCCGGATCAAGAAAAGAGTCAGCCATGGACATGCGTCCCCTCATGTGGGGCCTGTTCGTGACATGCGTGGCCCTGCCGGCCTTCGCGCAGACGTCATCGCCGGGCGTCGACCAACGGGAATAACGGCAGCAACAGCGGATTCAGCAGGGGATTCAAAGCGGTCAGCTGACCTCGAAGGAGGCCGCGCGGTTGGAACATCAACAGGCCCGGATCCGTCATGAGGAGGCCGCGATGAAAGCCGATGGGAAGCTGGATGGGCCGAGCGGAGGAAGCTGCATCGAGACCTCGACCGATCCAGCCGCCACATCGCGAAGGAGAAACACGACCGCCAGAGGGACCGGTAAGCAGCCTCGCTCATGCGCAGTCCGTTGCGTCTCGCAATTTCGGCGAGGTTCTGGTAAAGATCAGGCACTGGAAGGCTCATCGGGGATAGGCCCCAAATTTTCCCGTGTGGCGCGGGCGTGATGGCTGACGAACGCATCCTCATCGTCGACGACGATCCGATCGTCCAGCACCTGCTGGAGCAGTTTCTCCGGGGGGAGGGCTATGCCCCACTCGTCGCCGGCAGCGCCGCCGCCGCGCTTGATGCGATCCGCCAACAGCCCCCCGATCTCCTCCTGCTCGATATTCGTCTCCCCGACGCCAACGGTCTCGACTTGTTGAAAGAGCAGCTCCTGCCTGAACTGGGAGACTATCGCGTCATCGTGCTGTCCGGCTATGGCACCAGCCAGGACGCCGAAGCCGCCGTCATGGCCGGTGCGTTCGATTATCTGACCAAGCCGGTGGCCTTGTCACGTCTGGCAATCGCCGTCCGCAATTGCTTGCGGTTGCAGTACCTGAGCGCGGAGATGGAAGAGTTGTCCGGGGGGGCGGTCCTGCCCGTATCCTTGCGGGACTTGGTGGGGGCCAGTGCGCCGATGCAAGCGTTGCGGGACCAGATCAAGCGGGTGGCGCCCTTCGACGTGCCGGTATTGATCCTCGGTGAGAGCGGAACCGGCAAGGAATTGGTGGCGCGGGCCATCCACGCGCTGAGTGCGCGGCGCAAGGGGCCCTTCGTGCCGCTTGATTGCGGCGCGCTTCCCGACACCTTGGTGGAAGCGGAGGTCTTCGGCTATGCGCGCGGGGCCTTCTCCGGCGCCACGCAGGCCAAGCCGGGGAAGCTGGAACTTGCGGAAGCGGGCACCCTCCTGCTGGACGAGATCGGCAATATTCCCCTCCACAGCCAACCCAAGCTGCTGCGGGTGCTGCAGACCAGCATGGTGGAACGGTTGGGGAGCAACCAACAGGTGTCCGTGAACGTTCGGGTCCTCTCGGCGACTAATTCCTGTCTCCAACAGCGCGTGGACGAAGGCAGTTTTCGCCTGGATCTCTTTCACCGCCTGAACACGGTGACATTGACGGTGCCTCCGCTGCGCGAGCGGAAAGAAGACATTCCGCTCCTGGCCCACTACATGCTGATGAAAGCCAACCGGGCCTATCAGAAATCGATCCGTGGTCTGAGCGCCGAAGCGATGGCCACGTTGGAGGCCTATCGGTGGCCGGGGAATGTGCGGGAACTGGACAATGCTGTTCGTTCGGCGGTGATTCTGGCCGACTATCTGATTGAGCCAACGCATTTACCGCAACAAATACGGGCCCAGTCCGGTGAACCGGTGGAGATGCCGAAGCCCGCGATGAAGCCGGGAGAGTCGCTCTCGCAACTCCGCCGGAGGACATCGGGGGAGGCGGAACGGGCCACTATTCTCAAGACGCTGGAAGAAGCCGGTTGGAACAAAGCCGAAGCCGCTCGACGCTTGCAGGTGGATTACAAGACCCTCTATCTCAAGATGAAGCGGTATCAGATTCCGCCGGCCAAACCGGTCTGAATTCTAGAAGACCCACCCTCCGTCGCTTGACGGCTTGTGTCAGATTCAGTGATAATGCCTCCCTGTGCCGAAGTGGCGAAACTGGCAGACGCACTAGATTCAGGGTCTAGCGCCCTAACGGGTGTGCGGGTTCAAATCCCGCCTTCGGCACCAACTCACTTTCTCCGCTTCTATCAAGGCTTTCTTGCATTTCACTCTCTTCGTTTCTAGCACCGGCTAAGACCCCTTCCGGCGTCTGTTTGGGCTCAATTGTCAAGTAATTGTCAAGTGAGCGGTCCGAACGAGGGTCCAAGACCCTCACGGCTGAGGTCAAGTGTTTGGGAGATAGGTGAGCATAGCGGAGGGTCATGGTCTGAGATGTATGCCACAGGAGGTTGCTGACCGTGGCTAAGGGGACCGCCCGCATAATGAGCCAGGAGGCAAAGGTATGCCGGAGGTCGTGGAAGTGGAAATCCGTCAGTCCTGCGCCCTCACAAGCTCGGCCAAAGGCATGTCGCACGTCCTCCCACCGATGCCCGGCGGGATTATGGAATACCCAAGGCACGTCAAGTCGGGTCCGTACAAGGCACCCCGCCTGCAGACAAAGCCCCCCCGGCCTCCCGCTGTCGCTGGCCGCGCCTGTCTCCTCTTGACAACTGTAAACCATTCGTTTACAGTTGTGTCGGATGATCGAGACGATCCGCCACAAGGGGCTTGAGGCATTTTACCGGGCGGACGAACGAAAAGGGCTCCCCCAAAAGCTCGTTAAACGCCTCGCGACCATCCTGGCCGCCCTGGATGTGGCGGAAGGCCCGCAGGATGTAGCTCTGCCCGGCTTGCGCCTTCACCCGCTCAAGGGCGATCTCGCAGGCTATTGGTCAGTCTCCGTCTCCGGGAACTGGCGGCTTGTGTTCCGGTTTCACAACAAAGCCGTGTATGACCTCGACTTAGTGGACTATCACTGAAAGGAACGTGCCCCATGCCGATGAAGACTCCTCCCCATCCCGGCCACACCGTCCGGGACCTTTGCTTGGAGCCGTTGAAGCTCTCGGTCACTGCTGCGGCTGAAGCCCTGGGCGTGAGCCGCGTGTCTCTGTCCGAGCTGCTCAACGGCAAGAACGGCATTTCCCCGGAAATGGCCTGCCGGCTGTCACGGGCTTTTGGCTCGACCCCGGAATTCTGGCTCCGTCTCCAAATGGCCTATGATCTGGCACAGACCAAAAAGACCGCCTCCAAGCTCAAAGTCAAAAGGGTCTATCACGGCGACCTCGTTCCCACTGTCAAGTAACTGTCAAGTGGCTGCCCTGTTCTGCTATAGTCTGCCGTGTCTTCCCGTATCAGGCCTGCAAGCAAAGTCTTTGAGAAACATAACGGTAGGATACGGGGAGCATAAGGGAATACGGCTTGCGCTCCCTTCAGGGTCTAGCGCCCTAACGGGTGTGCGGGTTCAAATCCCGCCTTCGGCACCATCCCTAGCTTGCGTGTACCGCCCGCTTCGATCCTGGTCGGGGGGATAGTTACTGTGCCTCCAGTAGGCCGAGATTCTTCGCGCCAACCTTCGTTTGAGCCGGCGGCTATTCAAGGTTCCGAACTCGTGTCGCCGCCGGAGGCTCTCCCGCTCATGTGTTTTCGCCGGGGCTATCCTGGTCTTAGCCCGGGCCTGCCGTCGAGTTCGTCTCCCATGCGTTCGACGCTGCGATAGCCCGCGGGTCTCCGCTGAGGACGATCCGTTCCCGTACAAGCCCGGCGGCCGCTAGCAACAAGGCGGCTGGGATTAGCGGCGCCTCGTCCGCGATCAGCACGTCGAAGCGCACCTTTCCGAACAGAGGATCGGAGATGACCCGAGCCGCTGTGGTGGCTACGATCCGTTTGTTTTGCAGAAAGGCCTGGCGGTTGGTGTCCTCTTCGGCGGCCAGCATTTCCCGGATCCGTTTGGTGCCGCCCAGTTTCATGATGTCTTCCCTCAGGTCGTCGTATTCGGGGCGTAGGTCCTTGGGGATGGCGGCTTCAGGGCTGAGCTCGTCGATCCGTTGTTTGGCGATCTCCAGCTCTCGCAACAGGCCCTGGACCTGTTCTTCATAAATGATTTTGTATTCATTCAGGGAAGCGACATTCTTGCCTCCTGTCTGCATGGCCAACCGTTTCCAAATCGGCAGCGACTCATACTCGGCCAAGGTCGTTGCGATCTCTTTAATCTTGCGCTGCAAATCGCTGAGTTGGGTCAAGAGCCTCCACTCCAGGAGCTTGACCTCGTCGAGGTCCCGTTGCTTTTGGGCCTTGTAGGCCAGCAGGGGCGTGAGCTCACGGAACCGCTCGTACTTGCGGCGCAACGCGGCCTTGTCGGCGCGTGACCGGGCATAGAATTGGTGCATCTGGGCCTCGAATCCCAGTTCGGGGAGGGCCATGCCGTTAGCTTCGCCCTGCAGCGGCATCTCGTATCGGCAGAGCAGACTCTTGAACGTCAAGCCGGCCGCCTTCATCGCTCGTCCGATGGCGCCCAGGATGTCGTCGGAGCGGAGATGGCCCGGACTGATGAGCAGGGTGCGCTTGTTGCTCCGTGCCAATTCGATGGCCAGGGTTGCCAGCCTGGTCCGTCTGGCTGCCGGGTCTTCCTCCCAGAGGGTGCCGAAGGCCGCGGTCGTCACGGGCCCGCGGGCCAGCAGTTCGGCGCGGGAAGCCCTGGGGGAGAGCCAGGGAATGAGTCGTTCTGCTGGGCCTAGGGTATAGGCATCTGATTTGGCGACCATTGCGGCGAGCCGTTTCGAGGCGGTGTCGAAGAATGCCGTGGCGTCCGGAATAATGCTGGCCGACTCGACGGCCTGGCCGAAGGCGTCGAACGTTTGGATGAGCGCGGTGCGGTCGTCGCGGCCGACGACAAATCCTTCGGTGGGCTCGTGGTCTCCCGGTAGAATGATCGTGACCGGGACATCTTCGGCCAGGGGCGCCGATGTCGGCACGTCGAACCCGTACAGATGCAGGGTGCCGGCCGCCGCCAATTTTCTTCCGCCACTTGCGAGAATCGGCGCATCCAGCCCGCGCGAGATGGCCGCGTCGCGCTCCACGGCCAGGGCTCGGGCATAGTGCTGGATCAGGTCGATGAGTTTCACGTGCCGCGTCGCATGGGGTGGTCAGCTGCTGTGGTGGCGGTTCCGCCTATTGGTCTGCACGATGGGTCAACAGTAGTCGCTCATCATACCGAAATGCAAGCGTAGGAATGGGCCGATTCCGAATGTAATCCCAACATGAGAATGTCCGCTTTCGCCAAGATAGAAATGTCCTCTTCATTGCTAGACTGTCGGCTTTCACCAGGAGGGCCGGATGGTCGGAGAGGAC
>Ga0194120_10000698_pt1 | contig 63260 bp, 46 predicted proteins | sample TA2MahCa65mmetaG_FD_148642 | JGI IMG/M metagenome (GOLD analysis project Ga0194120, IMG submission 148642) | Freshwater microbial communities from Lake Tanganyika, Tanzania - TA2015019 Mahale Deep Cast 65m | ecosystem: Environmental > Aquatic > Freshwater > Lake | place: Tanzania: Lake... | reverse complement strand
AAGTGATCGGGGTCGGGCACGGCGCGATCACGCGCATAGTCGATGTAGCTCGCGCGCGTGCGACCGAGACCCGGTTCGCAACGCGTGTAGAAGCCGGCGGCGAGGTCGATCAGCACCGGATGCGGAACGCGGGCACCCGCCGGCGGCTCGAGCATGCGCACGAAGATCTGCTCCGGCCGGACGACCGAGAGCGGGAGCTCGATGCCGGCCGCGTCGAAGAGCGCTTTCGACCACGGGCCGGCCGCGATCAGCACACGCGCGGCCTCGACGCGGCGCGCGCTCTTGCCCGAGCCGAACTCGAGCCCGCGCAGGCGCCCACCCTCCAGCCACAGGCGCGCGGCCGGCTCGAGCACGCGCAGCTCGACGCCGCGCGCGCTCGCCGCGGCACCCAGAGCGTTCAGCGTGGCGCGCGGATCCACGAAGGAACCATGGGCTTCCCAGCATGCGAGCGCGCCGTCCTCGATCGAGCAGCCGGGCACGAGCTCGCGCAGCCGACGGCCGTCGACGAGCTCGGCCTGCACGCCGATCGAGCGCAACATGCGCGTGTTGGCCGCGACGCGCTCGCGCCAGTCGGCCTGCGCGGCGCCCGCGATCGTCGCGACGCCGCAGCGCGTGTAGCCGATGTCGGAGCCGTAGTGCTTCTCGAAGGCCGCGTACCACGCGAGCGAGTCGCGCGCCATCTCCGCGACGGGCCGGTCGGCGTAGTGGCAGCGCAGGATCGCGCCCGAACGCCCGGAGGAGCCGGCGCCGAGCTGGCTGCGCTCGTAAAGCACGACTTCTCCGGGCCGGAAGAGTCCGCCCTGCGCCAGGTGCAGAGCACAGGACAGCCCCATCACGCCGCCGCCGACGATCGCGATGCGCGCGCTCATCCGGCAGAGGCTCGCGTCTGGGTCGGATCCGCGCAAGCCCGGGCCGAGAGTCGCCGCGGGCGCACGACCCCTCATCGGGCAGGCAAGTCGTGCACTAAGATGCCGCGCTCACGATGATCCCTCCCCGCCGCACGCGCACGATCCGCATTCGCTCGCTGGAGCTCGGCGGCCACGCTCCGATCCGCCTGCAGAGCATGGCCGCGACGCGCACCCAGGACGTCGAGGCGACGCTGCGACAGGTGCAACTGATCCAGGCCGCGGGCGCCGACCTCGTACGCATTGCCGTGGACTCCAAGGCCGACGTGGAAGCGCTGGCCCGCATCCGCGCGCGCACCGATGCGCTCCTGTCCGTGGACCTCCAGGAGAACTATCGGCTGGCCGAGCTGGTGGCGCCGCACGTCGACAAGCTGCGCTACAACCCCGGCCACCTGCACCACCACGAGAAGGACAAGTCGACCCGCGACAAGGTCGCCTGGCTCGTCGACGTGTGCGCGCGACACGGGCTGGCGCTCCGCATCGGCGTGAACGCGGGTTCGCTCGCGCCCGAGTACGAGCAGCGGCACGGCGACGACCACGTCGGAGCGCTCGTGCATTCGGCGGCCGACCACTGCGAAATCGTCGACGCGCTGGGATTCCACGACTACGTGGTGTCGATCAAGGACTCCGATCCCAAGCTCGTCGTCGACGCCAACATACGCTTCGCACAACTGCGGCCCGACGTGCCGCTGCACCTGGGCGTGACCGAGGCCGGGCTTCCGCCCGACGGGATCATCAAGACGCGCATCGCCTTCGAGCAGCTCTTGTCGCGCGGCCTGGGCGACACGCTGCGCGTTTCGTTGACGCTGCCGTTCGAGGACAAGGGCCGCGAGATCACGGTGGCCCGCGAGTTGCTCGACGACATCGAGAACGGCCGCTTCCGCTCGGTTCCGCCGAACTTCTTCGACGGACTCAACATCATCGCGTGCCCTTCCTGCTCGCGCGTCGAGAACGAGAAGTTCATCGAGCTCGCGCAGGACGTGAAGGCGCTGACGACGTATGCGGCCGCGCACAAGCTGACGATCGCGGTGATGGGCTGCCGCGTGAACGGTCCTGGAGAGACCGACGACGCCGACCTGGGCCTCTGGTGCGGGCCGAACCTCGTAAACCTGAAGCGCGGTTCCGAAGAGCTCGGAGCGTACTCGTATGACGAGATCCTCGGGCGGCTCAAGGACGAGCTGGACCGCCTGATCGCGCGGCGCGCCGCGGCCTCATCGCCCGTCTGATCGGAAGCGCCTTCAGGAAGCGCCTTCAGGCGGCTCGGTCGACACGCGACTCGCCATCGCTCGGGGGAGCGGCTGTGTGCGTAGCTCGAGCGCGCAGCGCGGTCGCGGCAGCGTTGATCACATAAAGTGCTTTCTCGCAGCCTCTTACGTGCCGCACCGGCGGACGGGCGGCACCCTCCCCCGCGGCCCCCCTATCCTGTTCCGCCCGCCACCCGTGCGCGGCTCCCACCAACCCATGCGCATCCTCCATATCGGACTCGGGCCGCTCGGCCGAAAGCTGATCCAAGACCTCTACGGCCGCGGACTAGGCGAACTCGCCGGCGCCGTGGACGTCGCCGCGGACCTGGCCGGCAAGCCCGTCTCGCGCGTCGTCGAAGGCGTGCGCTGCGCGCTGCCCGTCTTGGACTCGCTCGAGCGCTTCCGCGACTGGAAGAGCGTCGACTGCGCGATCGTGACGACGAGTTCGGCCCTCGAGACCTGCGCCCCGACCCTGCGGGCCCTGCTCGAGCGCGGCATTCCGGTCGTCAGCACCTGCGAGGAGCTGGTCTGGCCCTGGCTGCGCCAGGCTGCGCTCGCTGAACAGCTCGACCGCCTCGCGAGGCGCCGCGGCGCGCGCCTGCTCGGCACAGGCGTGAACCCGGGTTTCGTGATGGACGCTCTGCCGCTGTTCGCGACGGCCGTCTGTCGCAAGGTCGACGGCCTGCACGTGTGGCGCATCCAGGACGCGAGCACGCGCCGCGTTCCGTTCCAGCGCAAGATCGGCGTCGGCCTCAGCGAGTCAGAGTTCGTCGAACGCGTGGTCGCCGGCGGGCTCAGGCACGTCGGCTTGGGCGAGTCGCTGCACCTTCTCGCGCACCACCTCGGCTGGACCATCGACCACTGGGACGAGGAGCTGTCGATCGTGCGCGCGAAGTCGCCGCTGAAAAGCGGCCTGGGCAAGGTTGCGCGCGGTCGCGGCGCCGGCATCCGGCAGGTCGCGCACGGCTACGAGGGCGAAGTGTTGCGCATCGTGCTCGAGTTCCAAGCCTCGATCGGACAGCGCGATCCGCACGACCGCGTGCTCGTGCGCGGCGAACCCGAGCTCGACCTGCGCGTGGAAGGCGGCATCCACGGCGATGTCGCGACGAGCGCGATCGCGCTGAACGCGGCGGCGGTCCTGCCGAACGCCGCGCCCGGACTGCACACGATGGCGAGCCTGCCGCTCGTGCACTGCGCGCCCGCGCGCGAGCCGCGGGCGAAACGGGCGGCGCGCGGCGCCGTTGCGCGGCGGTGACGCGACTGGGGCTCGAGCGTCGCACGGCGCGGTCCGCGCTGGTGCGCGGCGAGGAACTCGCGTTCTTCGGCGGCTGCGGCTACCTCGGGCTGGGCCACCACCCGGCCGTGCTGCGGGCCTTTCGCGCCGGCCTCGAGAGCCACGGACTCAATACCGGGGCCTCGATCGAGACCACCGGCGGCGCGCAGGCGCACGACGAGCTCGAGCGCGAGTTGGCGCACTTCCTGGGCTTCGAGGCCGTGCTGCTGACGTCGAGCGGCTACCTTGCCAACCTCGTCGTCGCGCAGGGCCTGGCCGCGCATGCTCGCGCCGGCCGCTCCGAGAACCTGTGGGTGCTGCTCGACGAGCATGCGCACTCCAGCGCGGTCGACGCGCTGCGCGCGACGCAGATCCACGCGCTGCGCTTCGCGCACAACGACGCCGGCTCGGCCTTCGAACAGGCGGGCGAGGCCGAGAATCGCGAGCTCGCGCTGTACACGGATGCCGTATACCCGTCCGAGCGCGTGGCCGCGCCGCTGCCGGAGCTGTTGTCCGCGTTGGGAGCGGGCGCGGGCACCTTGTGGCTCGACGACTGCCACGGCATCGGCGTGCTCGGCCCTCGCGGGCGCGGCACCTTGGAACACTACGGGCTGTCCGATCGGCGCGTGGTGCTGGTCGGGACCTTGTCGAAGGCGCTGGGCTGTCAGGGCGGCTTCGTGGCCGGTCGCGAGGACTGGATCGAGCACATGAAGCGCGTGTCGAGTGCTTATGCGGGATCCAGTCCGATGCTGCCGGCGGCCGCGCAGGCGGCGCGCGCGTCGCTGGGCGTGCTGCAGGAGGAACCCGAGCGTCTGACGCGCCTGCGCGCCCACGAAGCGCGCGTGCGCGGCACGCTCACGGGCCTGGGCCTGCGCGTCGGACCGCTGCCGTTCCCGGTATTCGCGCTGGGTGCCGACAGCGAGCTCGGCCGTGTCCGTTTCGACGAGAGTGCGCTCGCGCGCGGCCTGTACGTGCCTTGGATCCGCTACGCCGACCGGCCGGCCGGGTACTACCGGATCGCGCTGTGCGCCGACCACACCGAGGCCGACATCGCCGCGCTGTGCACGCTGCTCGAGCAGGAGCTCGCCGAGGTCGCTCCGTTCGCACTGGGAGACGGACGTTGAAGCCGCGCCCGTTCTCCGACGTCGAGCTGGAGGGCTGGGCCGCGCGGCACGGCACGCCGCTGTACGTGTACGACGCGGCCGCGATCGTGGAGCGACTGCGAGAACTCGAGGCCTTCGATTGCGTGCGCTACGCGCAGAAGGCCAACGCGAATCTCGCGCTGCTGCGGCTGCTGCGGGAATCGGGCGCAGAAATCGATGCGGTCTCGGCCGGCGAGATCGAGCGCGCGTTGCGCGCCGGATTCCGGCCGGACCAGATCACCTTTACCGCAGACCTGCTGGACGAGGCCGCGCTCGCGCGGGTCGTCGCACTGCGCATCGCCGTCAACGCAGGCTCCGCCGACATGATCGAGCAGCTCGCGCGGGCCGGATGGGGCGGCGAGCTCGCGCTGCGCGTGAATCCCGGCTTTGGGCACGGCCACGACGACAAGGTCAACACCGGCGGAGAATCCTCCAAGCACGGCATCTGGCACGCGGAGCTGCCCGCGGCCCTGGAGCGCTCGCGCGCGGCGGGCCTGGAGGTCCGCACGCTCCACATGCACATCGGGTCGGGTTCCGACTTCGAGCACCTGGCGCGGGTCTGCGATGCGATGGGAGCGGCCGCGCGCGCGGTGGGCGGATCGTTGCGCTCGATCTCCGCCGGCGGCGGCCTGCCCACTCCGTACCGACCGAGCGACCGGCGCATCAACGTCGAGCGCTACACGCAGATGTGGCTCGCTGCACGCGACGCGATCGCGCGCGAGCTCGGGCAGCCGATCGAGGTCGAGACGGAGCCGGGCCGCTACCTGGTCGCCGAAGCGGGCCTGCTGCTCGCGCGCGTGCGGGCGCGCAAGCGCCAGGGCGGGATCGACTACGTGCTCGTCGACGCCGGCTTCCACAATCTGGTGCGGCCCGCGATGTACGGTGCCTATCACCAGATCTCGGTGGTCGGCCGCGACGGGGAACCGCATGCGCCGCGCGTGGTGGCAGGTCCGCTGTGCGAGTCCTCGGACGTGTTCACGCAGCGCAAGGGCGGCGGGATCGAGCCGCGAGAACTGCCCGACGCGCGAGTCGGCGATCTGGTGTGCATCCACGACTGCGGTGCCTATGCTTCGAGCATGGCGTCGAACTACAACAGCCAACTGCTCGCGCCCGAACTGCTCGTTGAGGGCGGGGTCGCGCGCCTCGTGCGGCGGCGCCAGGACTTCGATCACCTGCTCGCCCTCGAGGACGAGCTGGACTGAAGACGAGCTTCGCCCATGTCGCGCCTGACCCTGCTCCTCGGCTGCCTGGCATTGCTCCTGCTCGGATCCTGCGCCGGTCCACGCCCCGCATCGGACCCGCAGGCGCACAGCACGTACGTGGCCGACCTGCTGGCGAGCCGCCCTGATCGCTTCGGCGCGCTGCTCGCGGACCCCGGCGCTCATCGCCTGCAGATCCTGGTGACGAAGTTCTCGACGAACGAAGCAGGGCAGCCGAGCCTGGAACGCCACGGCTATCGACTCGGCACCGAGTACTTCTATCCGGCTTCCTCGATCAAGCTGTGCGCCGCGATCGCGGCCTTCGAGCGCCTCAACGAGCTCACCGAGCCCGCGGAACAGAGCTTCGACGAGGACTCGGCGCTGGTTTTCCACCCGCTGTTCGAGGGCGATGCGGAAGAGCGCTTCGATGCGAGCAATCTCGCTCTGGGGGTGCCGACCTTGCGGCACCTCGTCCGCCGCGTGTGCATCGTCTCGGACAACCCCGCGTTCAATCGGCTGTACGACTTCGTGGGCCAGCAGGAGCTGAACGAGCGCATGTGGAAGGCCGGCATGCCGAGCACGCGCATCGCGCATCGACTCTCGATCTTGCAAGCGAGAGAACAGAGTCGCCGCACCCCGCGCGTCGACCTGCTGGCGGGCGCGAGGGCTCTCACGCTGCCTGCTCGGACCTCCGCTCTGGAGCTCGACAATGCAGGGCAAGACGGGCTCCGGGTCGGCGTCGCGCAGATGCGCGACGGCAAGCGGATCGACGAGCCGATCGACTTCCGCTTCAAGAACTCGATGTCGGTGCTCGACCTGCAGAACATGCTGCTCAAGGTCGTCCGACGCGACGTCGAACTGCCCGGCCGGCCGCTGCGGCTGTCCGACCGGCAGTTCGAGCTCCTGCAAACCGCACTCGCGCAATACCCGGGCGAATCGGAGAACCCGAAGTACGACCGGAAGAGCTATCCGGACGATTGGGTCAAGTTCCTGCTGCCGGGGCTCGAGCGCGTGCTGCCGAAGGAGCGTTGGCGGATCCAGAACAAGGTCGGTCGCGCCTACGGCTTCAGCATCGAGAACGCCTACGTCGAGGATCGCTCCAGCGGCCGCGCCTTCGCGATCACCGCGGTGCTCTACACGAACAGCGACGGTGTGCTGAACGACGACGCATACGAGTACGACAAGATCGCCGATCCGTTCTTCGCGGACCTCGCGGAACTCGTCGCGCGCGACGTGCTCGGCGCGCCCTGAACCAGCCACACCCCGCGCCCGCCGCGCGGGAGGCGACGGGGTTCGATCAGGGCCTGCTCGCGTAGTCGCGCAACAGGGGCAACCACTGCTCGCGGCGCAGGCGGCGCTGCTCGCGCGCCTGGGCCCCGACGAGCTCGGGATCCGCATTGGCGGAGTCGAACAACGTCGAATACGCGAACAGCGAGTAGCCGTCGCAGCGCTCCAGTCCGAGCTCGAAGCGCCGGCGGTCCGTCGCCAGCTCTTGATCGTGGATCTGCAGGCCCATCACCAACCGATGCGCGCCCGCGACGGCACGCCACTTCTCGATTCGCGACTCGTACACCTCGTTGTCCCGCGTGTAGTTCATCGGCACGAACAGGTCGATCAGCCCCTCCGCGGCCCAGGTTCGCACGTCCTGGAAGTAGTGCTTGTAGTGGTGCTCCGGGTCGGAGCCGACCGCGGCCGACAGCGCGGCTTTCGGCCGCAGCTCGCGCTGCATCACTCGGATCGCGCGCACGAGTTTCGTCAGCTCGTCGTTGCGCCACTTCGTCCACGCCTCGCGATCGGCGTCCGGCGTCTTGCCGACCTCGGTCTCGTAGCGCGCGACGGTGCGCGCGTCACGCGGGTAGTCGATGCCGGAGCCGCTCGGGATCACCGGCGACTCGCAGGGAAAGCGCACGTAATCCAGGTGCAGCCCGTCGACCGGATAGCGCGCCAGGATGTCGGCGAACACGCTGACGATGTAGTAGCGCACCTCGGGCAGGCACGGGTTGATCGATACGTAGAAGCGCGGCTGCAGCGGCGCGCGCGTGCCGTTCTGGTCGTACCAGAACCAATCCGGGTGCGCGTGGTAGAGCTGGGCGAGGTTTTTCGGCGGCGCGCCGCCCCACCACGCGGGCAGCACGTTGACCCAGGCGTGCAGCGCGATGCCGCGCGCACGCGCCTCCTCGATCGCCACGGCGAGCGGATCGAAACCAGGATCGGCGCCGCCGAGCTCGTCGGCCCACGGCTCGAACGACGAGCGATAGAACGCGGTCGCGTTGCCGCGCACCTGGAAGAACAGCGTGTCGAAACCTGCATCGGCCGCGTTCGCGACGATCGAGCGCACGTCGGCCTCGCTGCGGTAGTCCCAGCGCGTCGCCCACAGCGCGTGCGACTTGGAAGCAGGCGCGGGCGCCGACTCGGGCCGCGATTCGGGCTGCGATTCGACCACAGGCGCAGGTTGCGGTGGCGCGGGAGCGGGAGCCGGTTCTCGACTGCAGCCGGCAAGCAGGGCGAGCGCGGCGATCCAGGTTCGTTTCATGTCGTGCGGACCTCCTTCGCTCGCAGCGAGCCGAGCAGCGCGAACGCGATCGTCACGCCCGCCGAGATCGGGATGTAGAGCGGCCACTCGAGCTTGTGCTCGAGTTCGATGCCGGCGAACTTCGCGAGCGGTTGCTGGAAGAACAGGATTGCTCCCGTGACCACACCGGCCACCAGCCCGACCACGACGGCGCGATCCTCGAAGCGACGGCCCGGGATCAGCGCGCAGGCGAAGGTGCCCAGGATTCCGCCGTACACGATCGTCATCGCCGAGAGCGCGGTCTGCACGAGATCCGTCGTGCCCCGCGCATCGTAGTTCGCGAAGAACAGCGCGATCGACGCGAGCAGCAAGCCGAAGAGAGCCCCGAGCCCGCGCACGGCGCGCAGCGAGGACTCCCGGCCGGCGCGCGGCGGGAACAGATCGCTGACCCACGTCGCGGTCGCGGCGTTCAGCGTCGCGCCCAGGCTCGCGATCGCGGCCGCGAACAGGCCCGCGAAGGCCAGTCCGCGCAGGCCGGGCGGGATCACGTGCTTGATGAATTGCGGAAAGACGCGCTTGACCTGATCCGGATCGGAGAGGTCATAGGCCGTGGCGGGCACGTGCCGGTGATAGAGCCACAGCATCGTGCCGAGCGACAAAAACAGGATCACCACCGGGAACGTGAAGAGCCCGGCCGTCACGAGCGAACGCGTCGCGCCCTTCTGGCTGCGCGTGTTGAGCAGGTGCTGGACCATGATCTGGTCGGTGCCGTGCGTCGCGAGCACGAGGAAGAAGCCGCCGAGCACGGCCATCGGCAGCGTCTTGTTGCTGCCGTACCACGGCGAGTCCCCCGCATCGAAGTTGAAGATCGCGGTCTTGCCGGCCGCCGCGATCTCGTCGAATCCCTGCGCGAGCGGAATCGGCGTCTCCATCACGCCGAACCACAGCGCCGCCGCGGCGCCGATCAGGAACGTCATGCCCTGCGCGACGTCCGTCCAGACGATCGCCTTGAGTCCGCCGACCAGCGTGTAGAGCGTCGAGAGGGCCGCCATCGCGACGATCGCCGCGGTCAGGCTCGCATCGGTGACGACCGAGAACGCGATCGCCGCGATGTACAGGCGCACGCCCGAGGCGATCAGTCGTCCGGCCAGGAAACCCCAGGCGCTCGCGCGCTGCGAGCGCGGCCCGATGCGCTGGCCGAGGAAACCGTAGGCGGTCTCGAGGTTCAGCTTCCAGTACAAGCCGATCACGAAGGTCGCCAGCGCGACCTTGCCGAGCAGATTGCCGATCGCGAACTGCAGGTAGCTCCAATCGCCCTTGAAGCCCGCCTCGGGCACGCCGACGTAGGTCGCGGCCGAGATCTCCGTCGCCAGGATCGAGAACACGACGGCCCATGCGGGCAGGCTGCGCCCCGCGCGCAGGTGGCTGTCCGCGCCCTGCTGACCGCGCGATGCGCGCCACGCGATCCCCACGAGGCAGGCCGTGTAGCCGGCCAGCACGAGCCAATCGATCCAGTGCATCGGCGCGCGAGCCTACGTCGTGGCGGGTTCGCACGCGAGCCTACGTCGTGGCGTGCTCGCGCGCGAGCACCGCCGCGCCGAGTGCCGGCGCCGCGCGCAGGCGAGACAGCACGATGCGCTCGCTGCACAGGCCCCCGCCGGTCAGCCAGACGCGCGCGAGCTCGGCATCGCCGGCGCCTTCGATCATCGCGGCCAGATGCTCGAAGAACGCAGCCAGTGCGTGCGCGCCTCCGGCACCGGCCAGAATCTCGCCGAGGCGCTGGCCGAAGACGATGCGCTCGAGTGTCCGCGGCGCCGGCGCCGCGCGCAGTGCCGTCAGGCGCTCGAAGCACAGCGCGGCAAGCACCGCGCCAGCACGCGCCAGCAGCCCGATCGCATCTGCATCGCCGGCCTCGGCGGCCTGTTCGACGAAGACGCGCTGCTGGGCCTGCGCGGCGCAGCGACTCCAGCGCTCGTTGAGCCGCGCCGGCGCGAGCTCCTGCTCGAAGCTCAGGCCGGGCGCGAGCTCGAGCTCCCAGGCCTTGCGCGCGACGCCGACGAGCTCGTCGAGCGAGCGCACACGGCCGTCGAGCTTGAACGCCTCGGGCAGTCCCGTCCCGCCGCCGAGGTAGTACGCGTCGCGCGCGCCGCGGAAGGCCCCGCCCGTCGCGTGCTCTTCCCCGATGCCGCAACAGTGTCCGTCGCTGGCGAGCGCGCCGAGCGGCGCGACGAGCCGCAGTCCCGCGCCGCGCAGGCCGCGCTCGATGCGCTCGGCCAGATCCGGCACGCGCGGCCCGTTGCGCAACACCCGGATGCCGCGTCGGTCGGCGGTCTTGAGACCCGGGAAGCACGCGCCGACTTCGATCTCGCGCACCCCCGCGTCGCGCGCGAGCTCGACCAACGCAGCGACCGTCAGCTCGGCCCACGCATCGCCCGCCGCGCGCTCCTCCGCGGACAGCGCCGCGGCGCCGCTCCGTTGGACATCGAGCGGCACCGGCGCGAAGGCAGCGCAGCGCGGATCGGAGGCCCAGGCGCGGCTGGCGCGGCGCTCGCCGAGCGCGTACATGCCGCCGAACAGTGGCACGACCTCATGGGCCTTGAGCTCGGTCGCACCACCATCCAAGCCGATCAGCAGGGGGTCCACGGGCGCATCCTGGAGCCGGAGGAGGCCTCCGGGCAAGCCGGCGCACCGCGGCGCTGCGTCTGGATGGCCCGCTTGCGTATGCTGTTCCAGGCTTCAACAGCCGTCCCATGTTCAGCGCTGCCTGCCTGTTCGCCGTCGGTCTCGTCTCCCCCACTGCTTCCGCGATCGCGCCGGCACCGGCGCCGGTCCAACGCGCGCTCGAGCGCGAGATGCGCGCCGTGTGGATCCCGGCCGACTCGACCGTGCTGCGTTCCCAGGCCGCCATTGCCGAAGCGATGGACAACCTCGCCGCCTGGGGCTTCAACACCGTCTTCGCGCAGGTGCTCGAGGGATCGCGCACGCTCTACCCGAGCCCGGTCATGGCGGCCGAGTCCGGCCAGGAAGTCGATCCGCGCTTCGCCGGCCGCGACCTGGTCGCGGAACTGGTGCTCGAGGCCCATCGCGCGGGTCTCGAGCTCTTCCCCTGGCTGGCGGGCGGCCTCACCGTTCCCGCAACCGGTGCGCCCGCGCCGCTCGCGCTCGCGCATCCGGACTGGCTGTGCGTCGATGAATCGGGCGCGAAGCTCGTGCACGCCCGCATGCACTGGTTCGACTGGCAGCAGCCGAAGCTGCAGTCCTTCGCGTCCGCGCTGCTGGCGGATCTCGTGCAGCGCTATCCGATCGACGGCCTCCAATTCGACGACCGCTTCCCCGCGCTGCCCCGCGCAGCGCCGGCCTCCGCGTCGGTGTCGGCGACGGAGGGACGCACCGCGCTACTGACCGAATGGCTCGCCGGCACGCGCCAGCGCCTGCAGTCGATCGACCCGGCGCTCGTGCTGGCGGTCGCGCCGTTGGGGGCGGGCGCGAGCCTGGTCGAGTTCGCGCAGGACTCGGCGGCGTGGCGCGCGCGCAAGCTCATCGACATCGAGCTGGTGCAGGCCGCCGATCGCGACTTCGCGATGTGGCAAACGGCCGTCGGGCAAATGGAACTCGGTCAGTTCACCCCGGTCGTCTTCCAGCGCCTGCCGGCGGGCTCCTTCACGAAGGCCGGCGACCGGCGACTGCCCTCGCAACTGCTGGTCGAGGCCGTGGCCTGGAGCCGCAGCGGCGGCGCCGGCCATGTCAGCTTCGACTACGACGGCTTGGTCGCGCACGGCAGCGAGTTGCCGGCCGCGCTGCGGGCCGGTCCGTACAAGCACAATGCATCGACCCCTTGGCGCGAACGGCCGAACTGGCGACCGCGCGGCATGATCTTCCCGGCGCTGGCCGAGGGTGCCGAAGGCGCCTGGCACATGGACGCGGAGTGGCCGGACTTCCAAGTGCTCGACGGGGGCGTGCAGGGATCGTTCGGCTGGTGGGTACAGCAGCCCCACAGCGCGTGGTTCGACGTGCACGTGTGGGTGCCGGCGCAGCAGAGGGGGCTGGCCGGAAAGGCGACCTACTTGCTGCAAGGCGAGCAGCAGCGCACGTGGGTCGAGCTCGCGCTCGGGGCGATCGAGCAACCGGGCTGGGTGCGCGTCGGCAGCGTCGACCTGCGCGGCGGCGAGCTCGTCGAGCCGCTGCGCCTGATCGCAACCGAGACCTCGCCGGACAAGCACACGGCGGCGGGCCCGATCCTGCTGGTGCTGAATCGCCGGCTGTCGCCTGATCTGCGCTGGTAGGCGCGATCAGGGCATCAGAAGCTCGCGAAGCACGCGCCCGCGAGCACGCTGGCTCCCCGCGCCGTCTCGGCGTAGAGGCGGAACGTGCACTGCACGCCGTTTACCGTGTCGATGTCGCCGTTATGTGCGAGGGAGCCCCTGAGTTCGTGCGCGCGCAGCTCGTACCGATCGCCGCTGTCGGTATAGACGACGACGCAGTCGCGCACGCGCCACTCGCTCGCGACGCGCTCGAGTTCGACGTGCAGCTCGTTGTGATCGAGGCCATCGGGCGTGTGCTTGAGCTCGAGCGTTGCGCGATCGGCGCCGATGCGCTTCGCGCGCAGGACGAGCTTCTCTGGATGGCAGTTTCCGATGTCGTCGACGAACCACGTCGCCATTCCCGGCCGCGCGGCTCCGAACGAGCGCGTGCTCAGCCCACCTGCTGACGGCGCCGGAGCGGGAGCGCTCCGACAGCAACCGGCCGCGAGCAGGAGGAACGCTGAGAAGGGCGCTCGGATCATGTCCGCCGAATCATGACACAGGCGCCGCTTGCGCCTCGGCAACCCATCTGTATTCTCTCCTCTCGACATCCGGAGTGACCCCACAGGGGGTCCGGCAACCTGGGAGGGCATCCCAAGGTGCCAGGGTGGGCGCCCGTGGCGCCTTCCGATGTGGTCGGCCCGTGCGGGCTGGCAACGAATTGCCTCGCGACCAGCCCTGCTTCGCAGTGCGGCGCGCTCCGGTGGTCGGAAACGAGCCACCATCATGCTGCGATTCGATCGCGACGACCGAGCCGGCGAACTCGAGCCCTTCACGCTCCCCGAACGCGCCGCTGCCGCCCGGCCCGACCCCGACCACCACCTGTGGCGCAACGGCCGCGTGTGGTGGATCGCGTTCACGTTCCACACCGACAGCGGTCGCAAGTACCGCGTGCGCAAGTCACTCGGCACGCACGAGGTGCGCACGGCTCGCGCGCGGCGCGACGCGCTGCTCGCGCGCTACGCTGACCAGCCGAGCTGGTCGCTGTCACTGCGCTACGAGCGGCGCCGCCGGACGTCGCATGACCAGGCCGCGCTCACCGCACGCGAGTCGCCTCCAGCCCGGCGCGAAAGCGCGCATCCATCGCGCGGCTCGCGCGGCCCGCGGGATCCCAGCACACGAGCAGCGCTTCCGCCTCGCACCAAACCTCGCCGCTCGCGACCTCGGCGATTCGATAGACCTGCTCGAACGAACTCGTGCCGATGCGCGAAGTGCCGAGCGCGATCTCGACTTCCACGCCGCCGTGGCCGGGCCGCAGGAAACGCAGGTTCGACTGCAGCAGCAGGAACGTGAACTGGTTCGCGTCGAGCAGGCCGAGCGCGCCGAAGCAGCGGTGTCGCCCCTCCTCGAGCAGCGTCGCGTACACGGCGTTGTTCAGCACGCGCTGGTTATCCTCGTCCGACCAGCGTGTCCAGAGCCGCGCGCGGAAGGGCAGCGCGGCCGTCGGGGGAACGAGCGGGGCCTGCACGCGAGGCTCAGCCGCCGGCCTTGCGCTCGCCCGAGGTCGCGCCCGCGTCCGGCGCCTCGCCCTTCAGTTCGGCCGCCAGGAACTTCGAGACCTCGTCCCATGCCTTGGAGGCGCTCTTGGCGTCGTAACGCGCTCCCGACGGGTTCGCGAAGCCGTGCTCCGCGCTGTAGATCTGCACGGTGTTGCGAATGCCGCGGTCGGTGAGCCCCTTGCGCAGCGCCGCCACCTGATCGAGCGGAATCGACTTGTCCTGCGCGCCGAAGATCCCGAGCACCGACGCCTTGATCTTCGCGAGTTCGGCCTTGTCGGTCGTCATCCCGCCGCCGTAGTAGATCACGCAGGCATCGAGCTCCGGCGCGGAGATCGCAAGCAACTGGGACGCGCGACCGCCCAGGCACCAGCCGATCGAGCCCGTCTTGGGCGCGCGCACGCGCTCGTCGGTGCGCAGCCAGGCCTCGGCTTCGGTCAGCACCTTGACCATGTGCGCCCGGTCGTCGGTGCACTCCTTGTAGAGCTTGCCCGCGGTGTCGGGATCCTCGGCGATCTTGCCGCGGTACATGTCCACAGCGACCGCCGCGTAGCCCTCGGCCGCAAGGCGATCCGTCCAATGCTTGATGTGCGCATTAAGCCCCCACCACTCGTGCACGACGAGGACGCCCGGCAGCGGCGCCTTCGCGCCCTCGGGCAGCGACAAGTACGCGCGATTGTCGCCGATCTTGATCTCGACGCCCTTCGGCGCGGGAGGAGTCTCCTTCGACAGCTCGTGCAGTCGCTTGAACTCCTCCTCGGTCAGTCGGCCAGTGTGGCTTGGCTTGGCAGCGGGCTCCTGTCCGGAACGCGCGCCGGCGAGCAGGAGGGCGGGGGCGAGAGCGGCGACACAAAGCGTGAGGAATCGAAGCGACATGGCCCTGCTATGACGGGTGCGAGCGGATAGTTCAAGTCCAGAGGCCCGCGAGCGAGAATGAGCCGATGCCCGAAGTGCGCATCCCCGCCCATCCGTTGCTCGAGGCCGGGCTGCTCGAGCTCGAGTTCGATCACGCGCTGGCCGAATGCCCGACGCCCGCGTGGCTCACCGACCTGCTGCGCCCGGGCGCGAGCGCGCCGCTCGCGAGCAGCGATGAGGTGCGCGCGGCCGTGCGCGATCTCCTGCGCCACGCGGGTTTCAAGCCGACCGGACGTTCGAAGCCGGCATCGGAGTATCTGATCCGCGCGTCAGGCGACGGGCAGCTCGGCTCGATCAACCTCGCCGTCGACCTGTGCAACGCGGTCTCGTTGCACTCGGGCCTGCCGATCAGCGTGATCGACCTCGAGCGGGCGCGCGCGCCACTCTCGATCGACGTGGCCGGCCCCGGCGCGAGCTACGTGTTCAACGCCAGCGGTCAGTCGATCGAGCTCGAGGGACTGCTGTGCGTATTCGATGCCGAAGGTCCGTGCGCGAACGCGGTCAAGGACGCCCAGCGGACGAAGACGAGCGGCGCGACGCGGCGGACCTTGTCGGTCGTGTGGGGCACGAATGCGCTGCCGGGAAGGCTCGCGCGGACGATGGCGTGGTACCGCGAGCTCGCCTTGCGGGCCGGTGCGCGCCCCGTCTAGGAGCGCCGGCCGCTACTTCCGATACTCCGCGAGCGTCGCCTCGAGCTGTTGCTTGAGTTCGGGATCCTTGCACAGCGCGACCGCGCGCGCCTGGATCTCGCGCGCCTTGGCGAGATTGCCCTCGTGGAAGTACACGCGCGCGTGCGTGTCCAGCGCTCCGGGATAGAGCACGTCGGTCTGCCGGAGCAGCTCCAGCGCGCGCTCGACCGCCTTGCGCGCCAGCACGAGGTCGCGCCGCGCCGATTTGCGCGCCGGATCGACGATCAGCCAGGCCAGCTCGTTCAACTGCCGCGCCTCGTCCTTGTAAGCGCCGTCGACCAGCCGCGCGCACCACTTGTTCGCCTCGTCGTACTGCTCGAGGTCGAACAGCGCCGTCACGAGGTCGAGGCCGAGCTTGGCTTCCTGTTCAGGCTTGAATGCGAGGTACTCAAGGATCGCGTCGGCCTGCTTGCGCCGGTCCCCGGCGACCTTGGCGAGCACGATGCGTTGCAGCAGCAAGCGCGGCTCCAGCTCGCGCGCATAGGCCTCGGCTGCGGCGGCGAAGTCAAATTTCCCGGCGAGCAAGGCCTCCAGCGCCGGCTCCAGGCCTGCCATCGGATGCCCGATGAATGCGATGCGGCCGTCGCCGGCGACGAGGAAGGAGGCGGGCACGCCGTTCTGCGCGGCCGCCTGCATCCAGGCCTTGGCGAGCGTGCCGAATTCGCCCTTCGGATCGGGCTTGCCGGCGTCGTCGAGCGCGAGCGGGTAGCCGATCTTCTCGCCCATCGTCGCTACGAACGCGTCGATCTGGTCCGGCCGCGCCTCAAAGCCGTTCACGCCGATCACGTCGACCTTGCCGGCGTACTTCTTGGCCAGGCGCGTGAGGGCCTCCATCGACATGCGCGACGAGGACGCGGAGGTGGACCAGAAATCGATCACGTAGACGCGGCCTCGCTCGAGCGCGGTCACGGGCGGGCCCTTGGCCCAGGCCTTGGGCGCGAATGCCGGCGCGACATCCCCGACCATCAGTTCGCACGGGCGCTTGCGCGGCGCGGGCTTCGACTGGGCGGAGCGCGAAGCCGCATCGCTCGGCGCATGCGTCGAGCCCCTCAGCAGCAGCGCACCGGCGGCGAGACCGCCGGCGATGACCAGCACGAAGACGACGCGCATGTTCCGCTCAGCGAGCCGACAACTCGTCCACCAGCGCCTGCGCGTCGTAGACCTTGCGGAACGCCTCGATCATGCCGCGCGAATCGACCGAGGTCGCGCGCGCCTGCGCATCGGTGTAGGCCGTGTCTCCGCCCAGTCCGTGGATGTTGCCGTCGAAGATCAGGCCGACGATCTCGCCGGCGGCATTGAAGGTCGGCGAGCCCGAATTCCCGCCGATGATGTCGGCCGTGCAGACGAAGTTGAACGGCGTGCCGCCGTCGATCTTGTCGCGGCGCTCGATCCAGCGCTGGGGCAGGTCGAACGGATCGACCTTGTGGCGCTCTTCCCAGCGCTTGTAGAGCCCGGCGAAGTTGGTGAACGGCGCGATCATCGCGTCCGCTTCGGGATAGCCCGTCGTGCGGCCGAAGGACAGGCGCAGCGTGAACGTCGCGTCGGGGTACACGCTCTCGCCGTAGGCCGCGAACTTGGCCTCGGCGATCTTCGCGTAGCCGGCCTTCAGCGGGCTCTCGACCTCGTTCTCCCAGGTCCGGCGCGCCGCGCGCGAGCGCGCGTCGAGCGCCTTCACGAGCGCGAGCAACGGCTCGTCCGAAGCGTCCACGGCGGCCTTGCCGCCGTCCCACAGGCGCTTGCGCTCGGCCGGGTCGAACAGCTTCGAGCCGCGCACGAGCTGCTCGGCGCGTGCGCGCGGCGACTTGCCGCCGAGCGCCGCGACAGTGAACGGATCGTCGCCTCCGAGCCACTCGCCCAATTGCAACAGCCGGCACTCGAGCGCGTTGATCTCCAACGCCTCGTAGATGGGAGCCTTCGAGGTGAGCTGACGCTCGATGCGCGCGAGGTCGGAATCGGCGTACTCCGGCAGGCGCGAAGTGGACGGCTTGGGCCGTTCGTCGGCGCCGCGCACGAGCGTGACCGCGATCGACATCAGGCGCGAGCCCCAGCCGAGGTTGGCCGCTCCCATCGCCTGATAGCGCGTGTACAGGTCCGACGCGCGATCGGCGCCTCCCGAGACGAGGTCCCAGCCGTCGCCCCACTTGGAACGGCGGAGGGGATCGGCCTCCACGAATTCGATCAATTGGCGTTCGGCGCGTTCCTTCGACTGCATCACGGCCGGATCGAAGAGCGTCGAGAGCTCGCCGGTGATCGCCTTGCGGCTGTTCTGCACGCCGAAGAAGGTGTCCTTGGCAATGCGCGCGTACTCGTCGCCGCGATCGGAGAAGTTCTTCAACTGCACCTCGCGGCGCCACAGCGATGCCAGCGTCTTCGGGTAACGCATGTCGCGCAGGTGGCGCAAGTGATCGACGGTGAACATGCGCTGCGTGCGCCCGGGATGGCCCGCCACGAACACGAGCTCGTTCTCGCGCGCGCCGGACCGGCTCCACTTCAGATAGTGCTCCGGGCGGTAGGGCGCGCCGCCCTCGTAGACGCGGAAGAACGTGCAGTCGAGGTTGTAGCGCGGGTACTCGAAGTTGTCGGGATCGCCGCCGAAGAAAGCGATGCCCTCTTCGGGCGCGAAGACCAGGCGCACGTCCGTGAAGCGCTTGTACTGGTACATGTGGTAGCGCGCGCCCTGGTAGAGGGTGACGACCTCGCAATCGAGACCGGTCCGCCGCTTGGCCTCGTCGGTCAGCGCGGTGATCGCGCTCTTGCGCGCGCCTTCGGCCACGGCTTGATCCATGTCGCGGCTCGCGGCGGCATGCACGCTGGCCGTGACGTCCTCGATCTTCATCAGGCACATCAGCTCGAGGTCCTGGCACTTGAGCTCGGCCTCGCGCGTCGTCGCGTAGAAGCCGTGCTCCATCAGATTGCGCTCGGCCGTCGAGAGCTTGTCGATCGAGCCGCGACCGACGTGGTGGTTGGTCATCACCAGGCCGTCGGCGGAGACGAACGAACCCGAGCCGCCGGGGAAGCGCACGCACGACTTCTGCACGTGCTCGAGCCACTCGTCGGTGATCTGGAAGCCCTGCTTGGCGAGCAGCTCGCGCGGAGGTTGCGTGAACAACCACATGCCTTCGGTCGGCAGCAGCAGGCCTTGCGTGTCGAGAGCGGCCGCGGAGCCGGAGCCCTGGGATCCGGAAGACTTGCAGGCGCCGAGCACGAGGACGCCGGCACCGCAAACGGAGAGGAGGATGCGGGAGAGCGGAGAACGATGCATATGGATTGTGTGGTGGCGTGAGCGGCACGGCCGCCCGGGCGGCCCGGCATGCTAAGCGAATCCGATCCGCCGTGCGCCTTCCTCACATCAAGTGAACATTCCGGAGCGCCGCGACTGCGGACGGGGGCGTCGCCGGTCGCCTACAATCCCGCCCCCCGCTTCCACATCAGCGAGTCCGATCATGCTGACGACCTTTTTCATGGCTCTCGCCCCGCTCGTCTCCGACACCCACCCGTTCTCGATCGAGGACATGCTCGCGATGCAGCGCATCTCGAGCCCCGCCTTGTCGCCGGACCAGCGCTGGATCGCATTCGAGGTGCGCACGACCGATGTCGAGGCCAATCGCGGACGCTTCGACCTGTGGCTGGCCGCGGTCGACGGCTCCGCGACCAAGCAGCTCACCTTCCACGAGGCGAACGACACCAGCCCGCGCTGGGCGCCGGACGGCAAGTCGATCTACTTCCTGTCGTCGCGCTCGGGCTCGTCGCAGATCTGGCGCATCGCCATCGACGGCGGCGAAGCGCTGCCCGTGACGAAGCTCCCACTCGACGTCGACACGTTCAAGTTGTTCCCCGACGGCAAGCGCGTCGCGCTGTCGATGGAGGTCTATCCGGATGCCAAGACGCTCGCCGAGACGGCCGAGCGCGACGCGGCGAAGGCGAAGAGCAAGGTCAAGGCCATGACCTTCGACCGGCTGTTCTTCCGCCACTGGGACACTTGGGAGGACGGCAAGCGCAGCCACCTGTTCGTGCACGAGCTCGAAGGCTCGAGCGAGCCGCGCGACCTGCTGAAGGGCATGGACGCCGACTGCCCGGGCAAGCCGTTCGGCGGGTCCGAGGACTACGACGTCTCGCCCGATGGCAAGTGGATCGCGCTGATCTGCAAGGACGAGGGCCGCAGCGAGGCGTGGAGCACGAACGACGATCTGTGGGCGGTGCCGGCCGACGGCAGCGCGGCTCCGCAGCGAATCCACCCGGAGAACAAGGCGCACAAGGGCAACCCGCTCTTCTCACCGGACGGCAAGACCCTGGCCTTCCTGATGATGATGCGGCCGGTGTACGAGTCGGATCGGCAGCGCATCGCGCTCGTGCCGTGGACGCCCGGCAACTGGCAGGTGCGGGTTCTGACCGAGGCCTGGGATCGCTCGCCCTCGGAAATCGCCTGGAAGAACGATGGGACGCAGATCCTCGCCTCGGCGGATCACCTGGGGCACCACGCGATCTTCGGCGTCCAGGTCGAGAACGGACAGGTCGGGACCTACGTCGAACGCGGCTACAACGCGAGCCCGATCCAGGCGGGCAACGAGCTCGTGTACCTGCACGACGATCTGCGCGCCCCGGTCGAGCTGATGGCGCTGCAGCACCCGAGCCAGCCGCCGCGCGCGATCACGCGCATGAATGCGAATCGGCTCGCCGCCGCGCGCATGGGCGAGTACGAGCAGTTCACGTTCACCGGAGCGAAGAACGAGACCGTGCACGGGTTCCTCGTGAAGCCGGTCGATTTCGACGCGGCCAAGAAGTACCCGCTCGCGTACCTGGTCCACGGAGGTCCGCAGGGCAGCTTCGGCGACCACTTCCACTATCGCTGGAACCCGCAGGCCTATGCCGGCGCCGGCTACGTCGCGGTGATGGTCGACTTCCACGGCTCGACCGGCTACGGGCAGGCCTTCACCGACTCGATCAACGGCGACTGGGGCGGCGCGCCGTTCGAGGACCTGATGAAGGGCCTCGACCACGTGCTCGCCAAGTACTCGTTCGTCGACGCGGAGAGAGTCGCCGCGCTGGGTGCGAGCTACGGCGGCTACATGATCAATTGGATCCACGGCCAGGCCCCCGATCGATTCAAGGCCTTCGTGTGCCACGACGGCAACATCGACGAGCGCATGGCCTACTACGACACCGAGGAACTGTGGTTCCCCGAGTGGGAACGCGGCGGCACGCCTTGGGAGCAACCCTCCGCGTACGCGCACCACAATCCCATCGACCACGTGTCGAACTGGAAGAAGCCGACGCTCGTGATCCACGGCGCGCTCGACTACCGCGTCGTCGATACGCAGGGACTCTCGACCTTCACGGCGCTGCAGCGCCGCGGCATCCATTCGCGGCTGCTGTACTTCCCCGACGAGAACCACTGGGTGCTGAAGCCGCAGAACAGCCGCCTGTGGCACCAGACGGTGATCGGTTGGCTCGATCAGTGGGTCAAGAACGCGCGCTGACCGCGCGAACCGCCCGATGATCGACCCCACGATCGAACTGCGCCACCTGCGCTACTTCGTCGAGGCCGCCGAGACGCAGAACGTCTCGCGCGCCGCCGAGCGGCTGGGTGTTTCGCAACCGTCGATCAGCCAGCAAATCAAGGACCTGGAGCGCGCGCTGGGAGTCCAGCTCTTCCATCGCCTCGGCAAGCGCATCCGCCTGACGCAGGCGGGCGAGGATTTCCGCGTGCACGCGCAACTCGTGCTGCGCAAGCTCGAGGACGCGGTCGAGAGCCTGCGCCAGCTCGAGGAGAAGATTCGCGGCCACCTGCACGTCGGAGTCGTGCCCGGATTGAACGTGCCGCTGATGCCCGGGCTGCTCGGCCGATTCCACGGGCGCTTTCCCGCCGCAGCCGTGACCGTGCACGAGCTGCCGGTGACGGAGATCGAGACGGCGCTCGAGAACGGCAGGCTCGACCTGGGCCTGGGCATCCTGCTGCACAGCGCCTCGACCATCGAGTACGAAACGCTCGCGACCGACAAGTTCGCGCTGCTCGTGTCTGCTGCGCACCCGCTCGCCGGCCGCAAGAAACTCAAGCTCGCCGAGCTGGAGGAGGTGCTGCTGGTCCTGCTGCCGGAGCGCTACCCGATGCGCAAGATCCAGGACCAGATGTTCGCGCAGGCTCGCCTGCGACCGAAGATCGTCGAGGTCGACTCCTCCGAAGTGATCCTGCGGGCGATCGCACCGCTCAACGCGGCCACGCTGATGCCGCACGTGATCTTCCGCGATCGGCCCGAGCTCGGACTGACGGCGATCGAACTCGATGGGTCCCAACCCACGCTGGATCTCGGCATCCTGTGGCTCGCCGGCAGTGACAAGAGCCCGGCCGCGCGCGCGTTCGCCGAAGTCGTGCGCGAGCGCCTCACGACGATGAAGAAGCGCTGAGGCGCACTGCACGCTCGGCGCGGCGAATTCAGCGCCGCAGCAAGTAGCGCAGCCACGTGCGCAGCCCTGCGCCGGGACCGGGCAACAACCGCAGGCGCTCGAAGGCCGCGCGAATGCGCGCGCGCTCGTCTTCCGCCAACGCGAGTGAGCTCGCGCGCAGGTTCTCGCGGACCTGCTCAGGGCTGCGCGCGCCGGCGAGCACGCTGGTCACGCCGGGGCTGGCGGCGGTCCAGGCGAGCACGACCGCGGCGATCGAGCAGGAGTGCGCGCGCGCGACCGGAGCGACGACTTCATCCAGCACGGCATTCACCCGCTGCCGATTGCGCGCTTGGAAGCTCGGACGGCGCGCGCGTCCCTCGCGCTCGTCGAAGCTGCGCTGCGCGCGGACCTTGCCGGTCAGCAGGCCTTGCTCGAGAGCCCCGAATACCAGCGTGCCGACGTCTTCCCGCAGCGCCTGCGGCAGCAGCTCGCGCTCGGCGCCGCGCGCGAGCAGGCCATAGTGCAACTGGTGACTCGCCAACGGCACGGGGGCGAGCGCGCGGATGGACTCGGCCACTTCGGCGGCCGTGAAGTTCGAGACGCCGATCTCGGCGATCTTGCCGGCGCGCCGCAGCTCGAGCAGAGCTCCCAGCGTCTCCACCAACGGTGTGTGCGGATCGCGCGCGTGGATCTGCACGAGCTCGATGCGCTCGACGCCCAGCCGTTCCAGGCTCGCGTCAACCTCCTGTCGGATCGACTCGGGCCGACTGTCGCGCCGCACCGGCAGCTTGCGGCCGTCCGGGCCGAGCTGCGGCTTGACGCCCGCCAAGCGCGGATCGCCGGGAACGATGCTCCCGTCCCAGCGCAATCCGACCTTGGTCATCACGACCGCGCGCTCGCGTCGCCCCTTCAGCGCGCGCCCCACCAACCGCTCCGAGAGTCCGAACCCGTACACCGGCGCGGTGTCGATCGCGTGCATGCCGTTCTCGATCGCGAGTTCGAGCGCTCGCACGCCCTCCTGCTCGTCCTGCGGGCCCCAATAGCCGCCGCCGAGCGCGTAGGCGCCGAAGCAGACCGGCGGAACGTGCAGCAAGGAACGGCCGAGCGACGGAGTTCTCAATCGTGGTGTCTCCATGGATATGAATCGCCTGGCTCGCGCTTCCGGGCTCGATCTTGCTGGGCACAACTACATCAGCATGAACAACCTGTTGCCGGCCATGGGTGCGTGCGCGCTCAACCGCTTCAACCAGAAGACAACTGAACGGCGGAGCCAGCAGAAGTGCCCTGGGAGCGCCCCAGCGGCCATTGGCGCGGGTCGAATTGACCGGATTTCATCCTCGCATTAGCGTGAGCCGATACGTAGGGCTCCACATGACCGTTCGCGCATGGCTGCTATTCGTGTTGCTGCTGCCGGCACTGCTCGTGCCGACGGGCGCGCGCGCGTGGCTGTGCGGCTGCGCCGGCACCGTGGGCGCGGTGGATGCCTGCGCGGAAGCGGTTGAGGTCTGCTGTGACGAGCGCGATGCCGACGACTCGAGCGGGCCGTCCGTGCAGGCGCCGGACTGCGGTTGCTGCGAGCAGTTGGAGATCCCGCGCTCGAACTCGCCCGGAACCAAGGCGCCGGACTCGCTCAAGGTGCCGGACCTGGTGCCGGTGCAAGGCGCCGTCGCATTCGACCTGACCTGCGCACGGTCGCGTGCAAATCTCAGCTTGGCGGCGCCGCAAGCGCCGCGCGCGTCCCCGCCGGGGGCCGCGCTCCCGCTGCGCATTTAGACGACGCTTCGAAGCCGCCGTCCGCGCGGAGCCACGGGCTCCGCCATTCGCGTTTCGAGGTCTCGTCATGCCCATTGTCGCTCATCGATTTTCGTCCACCCACCGTTCCGCCCGCTCTTGCGCATCCGCCGCGCTGCTCTGCGCGGGAATGTTCGCCGGCTGCTCTCTGCCCGCGCCGCAGGCGATCGAGCCCGCAGCACTGGTTCGCGCCGTCGAACTGCGCGCCGACGATTCTTCCGCGCTGCGCGAGGCCTTCGCGAGCGCGCTCTCGACGCCGTTGCCGTTCGAGCTGCCGCCGCTGCAGGCGCTGACGGATCCGGCGGATCCGCGCCACCTGCGCGCGCACGTGCTGGTGCACGCCCCGGCCGTGCGCGAGGCGCGCCATATGTGGCTCGCGGCCGCCGAAGCGGATGTCTGGGCCGCCGCGGTCGCGCCGCTGGAATTGGGCGCGGAGTTCGAGGATCCGCCGGATTCGAAGCGCGAGTGGGAATTCGCGCTGACCTTCGAGTTGCTGGGCCTCTTCGGGGCCGGCCGCGCCGGCGCGGAGCGCGCGATCGCCACCGCCGAACAGCGCCGCGCGCTCGCGAGCCTGTGGGAGGCGGCCTGGTCCGCGCTGCACGAGGCCGAGCGGGCGCGCGTGCGGACGCTGACCTCGCGCGAACGGATCGCAGCGCTGCGCGGGCTCGTCGAAGCGGCCGACCTGGACCGCCGGCGCATCGAAATCCTCGCGGAGCAGGGCTATGCCCGTCCGGATCAGGTCGCCTGGGCCGCGGGCGTTCGCGCCGAGATCGAGGATCGACTCGTGCACGAGCGGATCGAGCTGGCGCACCGCGAGGCCGAGTTCGCGAGCGCCGTGGGCTGGACGATCGGGCACGCGCGCGAGTGGATCGCAAACCGCGGGTTGGTCCAGCGAGCGATCGAAGCGCCGCAGAGCCTGGCGTCGGATCCCGCCGACATGAGAGCTCTGCTCGACGCGCATCCGGCGTTGCTCGGAGAGCGGCTCGAGTTCGCATTGGCCGAGGCGCGCGTACAGGCGGCCGCGCGCGAGTACCTGCCCGCGCTGCGCGTCGGCCCACGGCTGAAAGACACGGGCGCTGACCCCTTCGGCGGCGGCCTGCTGAGTTTCGAGCTGGGCTGGCCGCCGGCCGTGCGCGCGCGCATCCGGGTGCTCGAGCACGAGCGCGAGGGCGCGCGCGAACGCCTCGAGGATCGGCTGCTCTCGATGCACAACCAGCTCGTGGCGAGCGCCGAGAGGCTGCGCCTGGAGCGCGACGAGGCGCTGCCGCGCGCGCGCACCGTGGACGCGGGCGCGGCCGCGATGTGGACGACCGCGCGCGAGCGCTTCGCCAACGCGACCGACGTGCTCGAGGAATGGTCGTTCGCGCTCGAACACCGCGTCGATCCGCTGCTCGAGCTCATCGACGTGCGTGAGCACGTCGAGCTCGCGGCCCTCGACTGCAGCGAGCAGCTCGGTTCCACGGACGTGGCCGGGCAATGGCTCGCACTGACCGGACGGGAGCAAGGAGAGTGAACATGCGTTCCGAATCGATCGACCTCACGGCTCTCGCGCGCCCGGCCGCCTCTCACGCCGCGCCGCCGCCCCGGCGCCGCACGGGGCTGTGGATCGTGCTGCTCTTGTTGCTGGCCTTCGGCGCGTTGATCGCGTGGAGCCTCGCCGACACGCTGCGGGGCGAAGTCGAGGTGAGCGTGGTGCGCCCGCGGCTGACGAGCTCCGCGAATGGCGCGTCGAGTGCGCCGGCGGGAGCCCCGCTCCTGCAGGCCGCGGGTTGGGTCGAGCCGGATCCGTTCCCGCTCCAGGTCAGCGCGCGCGTGTCCGGCGTGATCGCGCAGGTCCTGGTGCGCGAATCGCAGCATGTGGAACAGGGCCAACTGGTCGCAACGCTGGTCGATGACATCTACCGAATCGAGTGCGACCTGGCCGAAGCCACGCTGGCCGCCGCGCGGGCCGAACTGGCCGGCGCGCAGGCCGAGCACGTAGCGGCTTCGGCCAACTGGACGCACGCGCTCGCGGTGAAGGAAGCGCTGGGAAAGGCGACAGCCGAGGAGCGCGCGCGCCGCGCCGAGAAGGAGCTGCGAACGGCCGCGGTCGACGAGGCGCGCGCGGCGGAGCGGATCGCGCGAAGCGAGCTCGAGCTGCAACGCGAGCTGACCGCTTCGGGTTCCACGGGCGCGCGTCAGATCGAGCTCGCCGTCGCGCGCGTCGACGAGACGGTCGCCTCCGTCGCGCGGATGCTGGCCGATGCGGCGCTCGCCGACGCGATGCACGCGAAGTCCGTGGCCGAACTCGAACGCGCCGAGGCGGACTCGCGCCTGCGCATCGAAGATCGGGCTCGGCTCGATGCCGCGCTCGCACGCATCGCCGCGGCCGAGGGAAAGGTCGCGGAGGTCGAGCAGATGTGCGCGCGGGCGAAGACTCGGTTGGCCTGGACCGAGATCCACGCTCCCACCGCCGGCGTCGTTCTCGAGCGACTGGTCATGCCGGGCACGCCGCTCGATGCGGGCGAAGCCGGCGTCCCGGTGGTCACGCTCTACGATCCCGCGCAATTGCGCGTTCGCGTCGACGTGGCGCAGGGCGAGGTCGGCAAGCTCGTCGTCGGGCAACGGGTCGAGCTCGCCAGCGAGGCGCGCGCCGGCCGACCCTACCGCGGCGAATTGCTGCGCATCGTGCAGAAGGCCGACATCCAGAAAACCACGCTGCAGGCGCATGTGCGCGTGCTCGATCCGGACGAGCTGCTGCGTCCGGAGATGTTGTGCCAGGCGCGCTTCTTCGCGTTCGCGGCGCCCGACGCGCCCAAGGGCGGGGGCTCGCTCGCGGAGTCCGCACTCGCGCTGCTCGAGATTCCGCGCCGGCTGCTCGACGAGCAAGGCCGCGCTTGGATCGTCGCCGGCGACGGCACGGCGGCGCGGCGCAAGCTCGAAACGAGCGGTGATGGCGAGTGGGTGCGCGTGACGAGCGGCCTCAACCGCAGCGACAAGCTGGTCGACGAAGGTCGCGCCGCTTTGACCGAAGGTGCGCGGCTGCGCGTGGCGAAGGAGGACTGACGATGGCCCTGATCGAACTGACCGGCCTGTCCAAGTCCTATCGCAAGGGGGAACACGTCGTGACGCCGCTCTCGAACGTCGACCTCTCGATCGAGGACGGCGAGTTCTTCGTGCTGCTCGGGCCTTCGGGCTCGGGCAAGACGACGCTGCTCAACCTGATCGCGGCGATCGATCGGCCCGACAGCGGACGGCTCGTCGTGGCCGGACGCGAGCTGTCGACCTTGTCCGCCGGTGAGCTGGCGAGCTGGCGCTCCGAGCACGTCGGGTACGTGTTCCAGCAGGCCAACCTGGTTCCGGTGCTGAGCGCGTACGAGAACGTCGAGCTGCCGCTGGGGCTGTTGCGCCTGTCGCGCGATGAGCGCCATCGCCGCGTGTCCATCGCGCTGGAAGCGGTCGGGCTCTCCGATCGCGCCCATTACCTGCCCAAGCAATTGTCCGGCGGCCAGGAGCAGCGTGTCGCGATCGCGCGCGCGATCGTCGCCGACCCCCGCATCGTGGTCGCGGACGAACCGACCGGCAATCTCGACCATGAATCCGCGGACGCGGTGCTGAACCTGTTGCGCCGGCTGAACCGGGAGCGTGGCAAGACCATCGTGATGGTCACGCACGACCCGCGGGCGGCGGCCTTCGGGACGCGTCGCATGCACCTCGACAAGGGCGCGCTGCGCGCGGAGGCGGCCTGATGCTGCTGCGATTCGCGCGCAAGAACCTGCGGCGGCGGCCCGGGCGCACGCTGCTCACCATCGGGGGCGTCGCGGCCGCGATGCTGCTGCTCGTGCTGGTCGAATCGCTGTCGGCAGGTCTCGACCGCGCGATGTCGGGGACCGAGGCGGCACGCACGCTGATCGTGTACCGCGCCAATCGCTACTGCCCGCAGACGTCGTTCATGCCCGAGAACTACGCGGCGCGCATCGCGCGGATCGACGGCGTCGAGAGCGTGCTCCCGGTCAAGGTCTACCTCAACAACTGTCGCGCCAGTCTCGACGTGGTGCCGTTCCAGGGCGCTCCCGTCGACCAGATGCTGGAGTCGCGCGGCATCGCGGTCGAGCAGGGCGACCTCGAGCGCTTCCGGCGCGAAGCGAAGTCCGCCCTGGTCGGCCGGGCGCTCGCCCAGCGCAAGGGGCTCGAGCCGGGCGACCAGTTCCGCTTCGGCAACATCGACGTCGACGTGGCCGGCATCTTCTCGTCGCCGGAACCGATCGAGGAAGGCGTCGTACTGACCCACCTCGAGTTTCTGCAGCGCGCCGGCCCCGTCAACCGGCTCGGCACCGTCACGCAGTTCGAGGTCAAGGTCGCGGACGCAGCGCGCGCGAAAGCGATCGGCGAGGAGATCGACGCGCTGTTCCGCACGGCCCAGGAACCGACCGACACCCGCGCGAAGATCCTCTACCTGGAGGGCGCGACGCGCGACTTGCGCGAGATCCTGCGCTTCGCGCGCCTGCTCGGCATCGCGTGCGCGCTGGTCGCGCTCTCGCTGGTCGCCAACACCGTCTTGATGTCCGTCAACGAGCGCGTGCGCGAGTTGGCGGTCGTGCGCACGCTCGGCTACCGCGAGGGTTGGATCGCCGGCCTGGTGCTGACCGAGGCGCTCGCGCTCGCGCTGTGCGGCGGCCTGTTCGGGATCGGCCTCGCCTTCGGCACCCTCGAACTCACGCACCTGACGCTGGGAGCGGAGGGCGTACCGGTCGTCTTCACGGCCTCGCCGAAGCTGGCGCTCGAGGGCCTGGCCCTCGCGCTGCTGACCGGAGCGCTGGCCGGCCTGTTCCCGGCCTGGCGCTCGGCGCGCTCCCCCATCGTCCAAGGCCTGCGCAGCGCCTGAGCCGTAAGTCCCACCATGCCCCGCCTGCTGCCGCTGGACTACCCGATCCGCAACCTGTCGCGGCGGCGGCTGCGCACCTTGCTGACCGGGGTCTCGAGCGCGCTCGTCGCCGCGCTCTTCGTCGCGACCAGCGCATTCGTGCGCGGGCTCGACCGGACCTTCGCGGGCGCGGCGCAACAGGACACCGCGATCCTGCTCTCGAGCGTGTCGGAGCGCGACGTGATCCGCTCGACCGTCGTGGCCGGACTGCCCGAAATCGTCGCTGCATCGGTCCCGAACGTGCGCGTGATCGTCGGCGAGCCGGCCATCTCGAGCGAGATCCACATGGGCACGAATCTGCGGCTGGGCGATGCGACCGCCCCCGGCGAGGTCGCGCACCAGGCCTTCGTCCGCGGCGTGACCGAGCGCGCGTTCCTCGTGCACTCGAACGTCACGCTCGTCGAGGGCCGGCCCGCCGTCAGCGGCGAGGTCATCGTCGGCGCGCTCGTGGCCAAGCAGCTCGGCGTGCCCGAGGACGCCCTGGCCATCGGCCGCCGCGTGCGCTTCGAGGGCGGGACCTTCACGATCGTCGGCCGCTTCACCGCGCCGGGCTCGACGACAGAGGCCGAGATCTGGGCGCCGCTCGCCGAGCTGCGCGGCCTGGTCAAGCGCGACGACAGCTCGGTCGTGTTCGTGCGCATGCAGTCGCCGGACGACTTCGCCGAGCTCGACCTGTTCGCCAAGCGCCGGCTGGACCTCGAGCTGCTGGTGGTTCCCTCCGCCGTCTACTACCGCGAGCTGGTCGACTATCTACGACCGATGCAGCTCTTGGCCTGGGCGATGGCGGTGATGATCGGCGCGGCGGCCCTGTTCTCGGGCGCCAATACGCAGAACGCCGCGGTGCAGGACCGCGTGCGCGAGCTCGCCACGCTGCGGGCCGTCGGCTACGGCGGCTCCGCGCTGTGCACCGCGCTGGCGATCGAAGCGCTGGTGCTCGCGGCGGCGGGCGGGCTGCTCGGGCTGCTGCTCGCGAAGCTGCTGCTGGCCGGCTCGGCCGTGCGCATCGCGATGAGCGCGTTCGAACTGCGCGTCGACGCGATCGGCATCCTCGTCGCCTTCGGCGGCGTGCTCTTGATCGGACTCCTGGGAGCGGCGCCCGCGGCGGCGCGCGTGCTCACCATGCCCGTGGCCGCCGCACTCAAGGAAAACTGAGGAGGAAACCAGAACATGAAGCTACGCACTTTGTCCCTTCCCTTGCTGCTCAGCGCCTCGTCACTCGCCGCAACCCTGCTTGCCGGCTGCGGCGGCGGATCCGAGACTCCCGCGCCGCCGAAGTCCTCGGTCCCAGACAAGTTCTTCCTCGCCAGCGCTCCCGCGGGCGCGCTGACGCCGCTGCAACTGCGCGCAGGCGAACTGCCGAGCGCGCCGATCGCGGTGACCGGCCGCGCGATGGACTTCGTCGACGGGCGCGCGGCGTTCCGGCTGGTCGACGCGAGCCTCAAGTCGTGCGCGGACATGGGCGGGCTCGATCACTGCCCGACGCCGTGGGACTACTGCTGCGAGGATCCGAAGAGCCTGTCAGCCGCGACCATCACCGTCGAGGTGCGCGAGGCCGATCGCCTGCTCGCCTCGTCCGTGCGCGGCTTCCACGGCCTCGACCACCTGACGCCGGTCACGGTCAGTGGGACGCTGTCGAAGGACGCCGCCGGCAACCTGACGCTCGTCGCCTCGGGACTGCATCCGGCGCCGGAATGAGCGTCTGGAAACGGAGCAACCCCGCGCGCCGTCTTCACGGCGCGCGGGGTCGCTTGCAGCTCATCAGATCCCGTTCAGGTTGACGTCGAGTCCCTGCGTCCCGATCACGAGCTTGCCGCTGGGATCCCCGAGCAGCAGCCACTGCAGGTACACGTTCACGTCGGCGAGTGTCGCGTCGTTCGGCACCGACACGTTGCACGTGCTCGACACACCCGATTGCAGCGTGAAGTCCGCTGACACGTTCAACATGCAGCCGGGCGACCCCACGAGCCCGAGGTCGAGCGGCAGCGGCAGGCCGAGGTAGCTCGACTTCGAGAAGCCGAGCACGAGCCGCTTGACCGCCGCCGCCGTGTTGCCGACCTCGAACTGCACGCCGCCGCCGAGCTTGGCGATGCCGTTCATCGCGATCGTCGGGGCGCCGAGCGAGCCGTTGCAGCTCGCGCCGAAGGTCTGCGCCGGCACGTAGTAGTAGATCGACGCGGTCGCGCCCGCCACGTTGCCGGCCAGGTCACGCACCTCGATGTCGACGTTGCGCGTGCCCGTCGCGCTCGAACCACCGTTCGAGAGCAGGCTCGAGAAGATCGACTGCGCGTAGGGCATCCACGCGCTCCAGGCACCGCCATCGTTGCGCAAGCGGAACTGGTCGAGACCCGAGTGCGCATCGCTGGCGTTCGGCTCGACGATGATGTTCGTGCTCGTCGTCATCGTCGGGTCGCCGAACAGCACGACGAGCTCCGGCGCGAGCGTCGGCGCGATCGCGTCGACGTAGAACGGCCCGGCGCTTGCGTACTCGTCGTCCCAGTTCCCGGCCTCGTCGACCGTGCGCAGGTTCAGGTAGCGCGCGAAGCTCGCCGACGCCACGACCTCGGTGTGCGACGTGACCGCGCCGATGTCCTTGACGTTGCTCGGCGCGTTCGGCGAGCCGTTGCTCAGGAACACGCCGTAGCCGTCGACACCCGAGTGCACGTCCGTGGCGGCAACCCACTGGAAGTCGATCGACGTGTCCTTCGACCACGTGCCGGTCAGGTGGCTCGTCGACACGAAGCCCGACACGGTCGACGGATCGATGGTGTCGATGAAGTACGGGCCCGTGCTCGAGTAGTCGTCGTCCCAGTTGCCGCACTTGTCGAGCGAGCGCAGGTTGAAGTACCAGCCCTGCGCGGACGTCGTAGCGTTCTGGCTCGTCGAACTCACGTTGCCGATGTCCTTCGTCGTGCCCGGCATCGCCTGGCTGCTCGTGAGGAACAGGCCGTAACCGTCGATTCCCGACAGGGCGTCCGACGCCGGGAGCCACGCGAAATCGAGCTGGGCGTCGTTCGACCACTGCCCGATCGTGTGGCTTGTGGAGTGGAGGTTGAAGGCCTTGTTGGGCGGCGTGCCGTCGACCGTCACGACCACCGAGTCCTGCACCTGCCAGCCCTGGTCGTTCAGCGCGCGCACGCTGAACGTCTTCAGACCCTCGCCCGCCCAGTCGTAGGTCCAGGCGACTTCGCGCTCCCAGCCGTGCCGGATGTTGCCGAGCGTGACCTCGGTGCCGGGCTCCGACTGGTCGCCGCTCTTGCTGCTGCCGTCGGGGTTCATGTTCTGCGAGAAGTCGGTCTCCGGACCGTCCAGCAGCGTGAACGACACGTCGCGGCGCGTGCCGCCCGACGACGAGAGCACTTCGGTGAACACGGCCGAAGCCATCGTCTCGGTGTTTCCGACCGTCGAAGTGATCGTGACGTCCTCGCCGGGCTTCACGAACACGTCGTCCGCGGCGACCGTCAAGCTGCAGTCGGGTGACGTGTCGCCGTGCACGAAGTGCACGGTCACGCTGGCCTTGACGCTGCCCGTCGCGCTGTCGGGGTGGACCTTCCACTTCCAGGTGCCCGCCGGCGGGTTCTCGATCGTGCGGATCTCGGTGTTGTTGACCGAGCTCTGCTGCGCCGTGTACTCGCCGGTGTTCGTGCCGGCCGTCAGCGGCGGGCGGTCGATGTACAGGTCGAAGTCGTTGATCAGGGCCTTGGAAGCGCCGGAGGAGGCGGCGGGCTCGATGTAGTGCATCGCGACCACGATGCGCGTGCAGCCGGACGGCACGACGAACTCGTCCTCGGCTCCGACGCTCTGCGACTGCGTCCAGCCCCAGTTCAGCCAGCCGTGCTGCGAATCGGTGTAATTCGCGCGATAGGCTTCGATGCGGCCGGCGCCGTAGTCGTCGAGGTGCGCGTCGCCCGGACCCGTGAGCGCGACGTCATCCTTGGTGCTCGCCGTCGCCATCACCAGCGACGCAATGCGCGCGGGCTGATAGCGCAGGAACGAGTGGCGATCGACCATCTGCGCGACGATCCCCGTCACGTGCGGCGAGGCCATGCTCGTGCCGGTGCCGGCGAAGTAGTCGTCGTTGGTGTTCGCCGTGGCCGACCAGATGCGCACGCCCGGCGCCGCGATGTTCGGCTTCCAGCGGCCATCACCGGTCGGACCGCGGCTCGAGTTGCCCCAGACATTGCCCGGCAGGCCGACCGAGTCGCTGTTGTAAGGCACGACATTGCCGACGGTCAGCGCGTTCTTCGCCGAGCCTTCCATCGACACGGTGCCGGTGTTCGGGCCGTGGTTGTGCGCGGCGAACACGTAGACCTGATTGCCGTTCCAGACTTCTTCATCGACCTGGCGCGAGCACGACTCGGAGCCGACCCAAGCCTTGTCGCCGCCGGTGCAGTCGCCGTCACCGCTCGGCATGCCCGAGCAACTGCCCCACGAGTTGTTGATCACGTGCGGCTTCGGCGCGGTCGTGACGCCGTCCGTCCACGAATTGCGCATCGTCGAGAACCAGGAGTCGATCGAGCTGCACGAGTAGCCGGTCCAGTCGCCGTCGGCGTCCGTCTGCACCTTGAAGTTGCGGAAAGCGCGTGAGAGCGACCCGCCGAGGCCGGGCGCGTTGCCGCGGAACTGGTCGTTCGCCGCGGGCGGCTGGCCGAGGATCGTGCCGCCGACATGGGTTCCGTGCCCCGCGGTGACTTGAAACGGGTGCGAACCATCCTGCGACCAACCGACGTAGTACGCGTGATTGAGCGCGAAGTGCGACCAGTCGAGGCCGGTGTCGATCTGGCCGGCGATCGCTTCGCCGCTCCAGCCGCCGTCGTAGGTCGCGCGGACGAAGTCCGAGCTGACCAGCGGCGTCGAGTTGTCGTGCGCGGTCGTGACCTCGGGCACGCGCTCGACGAACTGCACGAAGTCGCGCTGCACGAGCGCGGCGATCTGCTCGGCGGTCACGCGAGCTCGGAACGCGTGGATCGACGGCACGTACGAGCAGGCCTCGATGCCGAGGTCGCGCAGGGCCGACTCCTGCCAACCGCGCGCCTGCCAGCGGCTCACGCCGCCCTCGACGCGCGTCTCCTGACCGGCGCGGCCGGCGACGGTGGCGCCGATGCTCTCTTCGATGCTCTGCGGACCAAGGTCGCTCTCGAACACGTTGATCGCGACGTCGAACAGCTCGCCCGACATGGCCCGCGAAGCGCGGACCGCGAGATCGCTGTGCACCTTCTGCCACGGCTGCGCGAGTCCGACCCAGCGCACCGCATCGTGCGCGAGCAGGCCCGCGAGCCCGCTTGCGTCGATCGCGATCTTCATCGCGTTGTGCGGGTGGTAGCCGAGGAAACGCACGCCGCGCGCCTCGAGCTCCAGGATGCGCTCGGGTGTGATGCGCTTGCCGAACACCGCGAACGCGTACACGCTGCCATGCGGTCGGGCGTCGCCCGGGGGCGAGCCGAGGCGCTCGAGCAGGCGCGGATCGACGATCTCCGCTTCCGGGATCGCGTACGGCCCCGCGGAGAAGCCGAGGAAGGCGACGTCCGAGCGGCCGTCGGAGACGACCGTGTCGCCGTCCGCTCCGGCTGCGACGACGAGCTCGCCGCTGCGCGGCAGGACATCGTCGAGCGCGAGCGGCACGAGCCGCGGCTCACCGCGATCGGTGCCCGGACGCGGCGCCTCGGGCGTGCCGCTCGGGCGCGTCCCGCTGGTCACGGCCACGGGGACCTTGGGCAGGACAGTCGGGGCGTCCGGTTGGGGCTCTTGGGCCGACAGGCTCGGGGAGCACAGGAGCGCGGGTAGGAGGGCGAGGAGTTCGATCCGGCTGGAGGGCGTAGGCATGGGGTAGTGCGCCGGCCGCGGCGGAATTGCTGCGGGGCGGCAAACCCTGACGCCGGGAGCGGGCGGGGAACCCGACAGCGGCGCATGTGGCGGCCGCGAAGATCGCTCCTAACTAGCTGTAGCTATTATACTTATGTATCTGCCAGCAGGCCGTGCCGGCCACCGGCCCGTGCGGGCTAGGCTGGAGCAGTGGCCGCCGACATCACGCAGCTCCTGGTCGATTCGCGGGCGGGGAACGCCGACGCGCTCGAGCGGCTGCTCCCGCTCCTGTACGACGAGCTGCGCGGACTCGCCGCGCGCGCGCTCTCGCGTGAGCGCGGCGACCACACGCTGCAGCCGACGGCGCTCGTGCACGAGGCCTGGCTCAAGCTCGTCGATCAACGCCAGCGCGAGTGGAAGAACCGCTCGCACTTCCTCGCGATCGCGGCGACCGCGATGCGCCGGATCCTGGTGCACCACGCCGAGGCGGCGCGCGCGCAGAAGCGCGGCGGCGGCTCGGCGCGCGTCGAGGTCACCGACGTAACCGGGCTCGGCACGACCGACCGGCTCGATCTGCTGGCGCTCGACGAGGCGCTCGAGGACTTGGCGCGGCGCGACGAGCGCAAGGCCAAGGTGGTCGAGATGCGCTTCTTCGCCGGGCTTTCGGAAGAGGAGGTCGCGCTCGCGCTCGGAGTGACGACCCGCACGATCGAGCGGGACTGGAAGATGGCCCGGGCCTGGCTGCGGGTGGCGCTCGAGCCGGGAGCCGGGAGCGCGAAAGGGTGACTCTCTCCCCGAAATCGGCGCACTAGAGCAAGATGGATGTCGGCTCCGCCGACCGTTCCCGGCGTATTCTCCCATGCACCAGCTCCGTCTGCTGTCCGCCACCGCGTTCCTGGCCCTCGGCGTCGGCCTTGCCAGTGCCCAGGCCCCCACTTGGACGGCGCTGACAGCCGGCGCGCAGCCCGGGACGCCGGTCGAATGGACGGAGCAGGCCGGTTCCTCGAGCCCGCAGATCTCGGTCTTCGAGCTCCGCATCCACGGCTTCTGGCAAACGCCGCTCGTCGGTCCGAACGGTATCTCGTACACGCGGGTCGAGTTCCCGGGCCTCGGCACGATCGGTCAGGTCGGGGCGCCGGAGCTGCCGGCGGCGCGGCCGTGGATCGCCGTGACGACGAGTGCCGTTTCCGCGCAGCTCGTCTCCGCGGTCACGCCGCCGGGCGAGACGGCGACCTTCACGCTGCGCCCGTACCCGCAGCCCGTCCCGGGCCTCGACGAGCCGATCGATCCGACGAACTCACCCGGCGCGGGCAATGGCGCCGGCACGCCGGAGGTGTTTTCGGTCGACACCTCGATCTACACGGGCACTGCCGTGTGGCCGCCGACGATCGCGAGCGCGAGCGCGACCAAGCAGACCTGGCACGCCACGCTGCCGCTCGCGCAACCCGAGATCTTCCCGGCGCGTTTCACGCCGACGACGCTGCAGCTCACCGTCTCGCGGCGCATGATCGTCACGTACAGCCACACCGGCAGCCAGCTCACGTTCGCGCCGATCAACATCGACCGCTGGAAGCTCGGCCGCGCGATGTGCGTGAATTGGACGACGGCCGGGGCGATCCTCGCAGCCGATCCGCTGAGCTGGAAGGCGCGCTATCTGTTCGTCGCGCCGCAAGCGCTGGTGCCTACTCTGCAGACACTGGTCGATCGACGCCGCGACTGCGGGTTCGTGACGAGCATCGTGACGCTCGAATCGCTCTCCTCGGCCAGCGTGGCCGCCATCCGCTCGGCGATCCAGTCGTGGTACGCCGCGGGCGACCCCGCGCGCGACCACTACTGTCTGCTCGTCGGCGACGCGAGCGCGCTGCCGCTGGCGCCGAGCCCGCTCGGTGGGACCAATTCGCCGAGTGACGATCCGTACGGCTCGATCGGCGCGACCGCGAACCTCCGAGAGCAGGTCTACGTCGGTCGCCTGTCGGTGGACGACGCCGCCGACCTCGCGCATCAGATCGCGAAGATCGTCGCGTACGAGGAGGACACGAACACCGCGCACGAATACTCGCGTGCAACGGTCGCCTCGCACCAGGACGCCGCACCGGCGAAGTACCAGCACGCGGTCAATGGGCTCGCGGCGATCCCCTACGTGGATCCGCCCATCTTCACTTTGCGCCACGGCTCGTCGCTCGGATCGACGGGCAATTCCAAGATCGCGGGCGATCTCGCGGAGGGCCGCGGCGTGCTCGCGTATCGCGGCCACGGCACCGCCAACATGTGGTTCGGCTGGAGCGGGACGGGCGTCGGCTGGCACAAGAACGACGTGATCGGCCTGACGAACTCGATGAAGCCGGTGGTCTGGAGCGTCGCCTGCAACCACAATCGAATCGACGAGTCGATCGACTCGCTCGGCGAGACCTGGCTCGAAGCCGATGCCGGGGCGGTCGCGCACTACGGCGCGACGCGCGCCGGAGCGACGCGCGCGAACGACGCGTTGCTCGCCGGCCTGTTCACGGCGCTCTACGACGACGGCATCGCGACGCACGGCCCGCTCGTCGCGCTGGCCGAGGATCGCATGCTCGCCGCGCATCCGGCGCAGGCCGACACTGCCTGGGGCATGCTGCTGCTAGGCGATCCGGCGATGCGCGTGCGGCGCCACAAGCCGAATGGGCTGCAGATCGCCTCGCCGGCGACGATCCAGGCCTGCGGCTCGTCGCCCTGCTTCTACACGGTGCAGTTGAAGGACGGCAACGGCGTGCCGATCGTCGGCGGGCTCGTCACCGCGTACAAGCCCGGCGACAACCCGAGCTTGCCCGATGAGGTGTTCTTCACGGGCGTGACCGACTCCAACGGCAACACGACCATTCCGGGGCCGACGACGCTCGGAACCTTGAACCACATCGGCCGCGACGACACGGGCGACGTCGCGCAGGATCTGCCTCAGGTGCAGACCGGTGCCTTCGTGTCGCTCGGCGACGCGCTCGCGGGATTCGCTGCCCAGGAGCCTGAGCTCGAGAGCGCGTCGTGGCTTCTGCCCGGCACGCAGCTGTTGATCCAGCTCGAGGACGCCAAGCCCGGCACGGCGGGCGTCATGGCCATGTCGCTCGTCGACACGCCGACGCCGCTGTTCGGCGGGATCGTGCACACCTTCCCGGTCGCCGCGCAGTTCCCGGTGGCCACCAACCTCGGGGGAAAGTGGAGCTTCGTGTACGCCGCATGGCCGGACGGGATCCCGCCCGGATCGACGTTCTACTTCCAAGTCGGGTTGGTGGACCCGGCCGCGATCCAGGGCTTCTCGCTCTCCAACTGCTTGCTCGGCACGACTCCCTGACGCAATGCTCGGTGCTGCGTGAGCGAATCCAGTACCTCCCGGCAGCGCTGGCATCGGCTCGAGTCGCTGTTCCACGCGGCATCGGAGCTACCGCGCTCCGAGCGTGACGCCTTCCTTGCACGCGAATGCGGCGATGACGCAGCGCTGCGCAACGAATTGCTGGCGCTGCTCGCCGCCGAGGACGGGTCGCCCGCCTTCCTGACCCCGACGACGCCGCAAGCCTTCGCGCCGCGGCGAGTCGGCCCCTGGCTGCTGGAGCGCGTGCTCGGAGAGGGCGGCATGGGCGTCGTGTACCTCGCGCGGCGCGCCGACGACTCCTTCGACAAGCAGGTCGCGATCAAGCTGCTGCGGCCGGGCCTCGTGGCCGCGGACTGGCTCGCGCGCTTCGACGGCGAGCGCCGCGTGCTCGCGCGGCTCGAGCACCCCGGCATCGCCAGGTTGATCGACGCGGGCCGCGACGAGCACGGCGCGCCGTTCTTCGCCATGGAATACGTCGAGGGCGAGCGCATCGACCGCTGGTGCGATGCTCGGGGCCTCGACGTGCGCGGTCGCGTCGAACTGCTGGCGCGTGTCGCGCGCGCGGTCGAACATGCGCATCGCGCCTTGGTCGTGCACCGCGACCTCAAACCCGCCAACGTGCTCGTCGATGCACGCGGGGAGCCGCGGCTGCTCGATTTCGGCATCGCGAAGGCGCTCGACGCGCAGCCGGAGGCGCTCGAGCTCACGCGCACGGGCGAGCGCCCGCTGACCCCGGCCTACGCGAGCCCGGAGCAACTTTCCGGGGCCCCCGTCAGGCTCGAGTCCGACGTCTGGTCGCTCGGCATCGTGCTGCACGAGCTGCTCACGGGCCTGCATCCGCACCGCAAGGAAACGCGCACGCGCGCAGAACTCGAGCTCGCCGTTCAGAACGAGCTCGTCGATCTGCCGAGCCGCTTCGCGCGCGCGGAGGTCGAGGGTCAGGCGAGTGCTCGCGAGCGCGCCGAGCTGCGCGGGACGACGCCGTCCGGCCTGGAACGTCAACTGCGCGGCGATCTCGACCGCATCGTCGGGATGGCGCTGCGCAAGGAGCCGGAGCGCCGCTACCGATCGGCGGAGGAATTGGCCGGTGATCTGGAACGCTGGCTGCAGGGGCGGCCCGTGCTCGCCTCGGGCGACGGGCTCGGCTATCGGGCGAGTCGTGCGTTGCGCCGGCACCCGATCGAATTCGCGCTGGCGGGAACGCTCGCGGTTGCGTTGCTCGTATTCGCCGTGCTGTACGTGCGCCAGAGCCTGCGCGACCGCGATCAGATCTCCAGGATCCGGCGGCTCTCGGATCTCGAACGCTACGACCGGATCGTCGCGGCCGCGGACGAGCCGGTGCCGATGGTGCCGTCGGAGGCCGCGCGCTTCGCCGAGTGGGCCGCGGATGCACGCGCGCTCGTCGCTCGGTCGGCCGAGCACCGCGCGACGCTGGCGGAGTTGCGCGCGGAGGACCTCAGCGGTCGCGACGACGACGAACGGCGCTGGCACGGCATGCACGTCGAGCGACTCGAGCAACTGCTCGCCGGCCTCGATGCGCTGGCACGCCCCGAGCCCCATGGGGCGACGATCGCCATGTTCGAGCGCCGTGCGCGCATCGCGGCCACGCTTTCGGAAACGAGCCTGGTCGAAGCGGCCGAGGCCTGGCGCGAGGCCCAGCTCGCGGTGAGCGCTCATTCGGACTACGGCGGCCTGCAGCTCGCCCCTCAGCTCGGCCTCGTCCCGCTCGGTCCCGATGCTCGCTCGGGCCTGTGGGAGTTCTGGCACGTGGCGAGCGGCGCGCGTCCCGAGCGGAATCCCGACGGACGCATCGGGCTGCGCGAGGGCGACGGGCTCGTGTTCGTGCTCGTGCCCGGCGGCCTGGCGCTGTTCGGCGCGCAGCGCGACGATCCTTCCGCGCCGAACTACGACCCGCAGGCCGAGCGCGACGAGCAACCGGTCAAGCGGGTGCAGCTCGACCCGTTCTTCCTGTCGAAGTACGAGGTCACACAGGCGCAGTGGTTCGCCTGGACCCACGAGAATCCGAGCAAGAACCCCGCCGGCACGCGCTTTCGCGACGAGGTCTATACGCCGCAGCAGCCGGTCGAGCAGATCTCGTGGCTTTCATCGAGCCGCGAGCTCGCGCGCCTCGATCTCGTGATCCCGACGGAAGCGCAGTGGGAGTACGCGTGCCGCGCCGGCACGACGACGGCCTGGTTCAGCGGGCCGGAGGAAGCGTCACTGGCCGGATACGCGAATCTCGCCGATCGCTTCGCGCGCGAGCACGGCGCGCCGTCGAGCTGGGTCTTCGCCGACTGGGTCGACGACGGGTACGTGAACGCTGCGCCGGTCGGTTCGTACGCGCCCAATCGCTTCGGCCTGCACGACATGGCGGGAAACGTGTGGGAGCTCACGCGGGACTCGGTCGATCCGCGCGGAGGAGGACCCCGCGCCGGCGATGGGCTCCACTCCGAGGCAGCGACGCCGGACGTGATCTCCCGCGGAGGCGCATTTCGAAACACGGCCTTCTCGCTGCGTTCGAGCGAGCGCTACTCGTTTGCTCGGGACCTGGGTTCGTGGATGGGGGGATTGAGGCCGGCCCGCCCGGTTCGTCCCTGATCACGGCCGCACGCGATCGTTGGACGTCCAACGGACGAGCGAAATCGCACGAGCGTCGCCCGTCGCAAGCGGCGTGCCCGCTGTTGACTTGTGCAGGCCCGTTTGTCCTGATCGAGAACGCTCGAATTCTGATTTTCGACCTTGCCGGACTTCACACGGTCGTTACAGTCCGGGTGGACACGCGCTCGAGAGAGCTTCTCTCTCTCTCTCCAAGCTCTCGAAGGCGCATGCTCCGCGCAACCCGAGGAACGATGAACGCGATATCGGCCGAGAACGTCGCGATGTCCGCGCACCAGGCGACCCACGCCAGCGCGGTCGAGCATCTTGGTGAGCCTCCCTCTCGCCAGATCCTCCGCTCGACTGCTGGGCGGCGTGGCTTCGATGGACCGTTCCTCACCCGCCGCGCAATTCGAGACGCGACGGAGCCTGTGGACCTCCCAGGGGTTGTCACCCTCGGCCCCAAGGCGCGGAGGCTCGCACTCCAAACCTGACCGGCCCGGGGGATTCGAAGGAGGACGTGCTCGCATCGCGTCCTCGGGGCGTCCCAGCCCCTCACCGGCCGCGGCCCCACTTGCAGGGGGGCCGCGGCCGGTCTGCTTCGCGGCAGCACCGCTCGCGCTTCAAGGCCAGCGGATCAGCAGATGCCGCACGTCCTTCGCAAAGCGCTGTTCGCTGAACTCCGCGGCGGCGGCCAGCAGCGCTGCCACTTCAGCGCCGGTGAACGGCGCGTCGTACACGACGACGTGCAGGCGCAGACCTCGATCGGTGCGAGCGGGCAGTGCCAGGAGCTCGGCGGTCGGCACCAATGCTGCAAGCAGTTCAGGTCGGCCTCTGAGGTAGTAGCGCGCCGGTGACTCGGCGAAGCCGTCGAAGCCTCCCGCGAGCACGGCCACGCGATCCCCGGGCAGCCAACTCGACTCAACGGCGGAGAAGGCCGCCCTGAAATCCTGCTTCGCCCCATGCATGCGGTGGGCCCCCACGATCGCCGCGCATCCAGCGAGCAGCAGGACCACGGCCGCTGACGAGAGCGCTCGCGGCTGCAAGGCCGCCAAACCCGCGCCAATCGCCACGAGCAGGAACGGAGCCGCCCCGATCAGGTAGCGCGGCAGGAAGTTCGGCGAAACCAGCAGCGCGAGCGCGAGCGCCGTGCCCAGGTAGGCGATGGCGGCGACCAGCGCGACGGCTTCGAATCCGAAGCGCCGGCGGACCGCCGCGGCCATCGAGAGAACGAGGCCCAGGTAGATCAGCGCGGCCACGCCGAGCGCGCAACCGGTCGTGAACGCATCGAGATCCGCGAGTTCGACGAGCACGAGCCGCGCCGGGAGCTCGAGCAAGTCGCGCGCGCCCAGTCGACCGAGCGGTTGCCAGTAAGTCGCATTCTGCTTCGGCAACATCTCGATGAGCCAGGGCAGCCAGACCGCGAAGCCGAGCAGCGCGCCGAGCGCGGGCGCGAACACGCGGACTCGATCGCCGCGCTCGCGCGACCACAGCAGCGCGCCCGCCGCGACGAGGGCCGGGATCAGCAGCCCTCCCAAGTAGTGCGAACCCACGCCGAGCGCCGTCGCCAGCGCGCCGCACGCGGCTGCCGACTTCACGCGGCCGGCTTGGGCCGCGACGAGGCTCGCCAGCGCGAGCGCGCCGCTGAACTCGAGCATGGAGTGCGCGCGCAACTCCTGCGCGTACCAGATGCTGAACGGGGAGAGCGCGTACACCGCGACCGACGCGAAGGCCGTGGCGGACGTGATCCGCTCGCGCCGCGCGAGCTGGTGCAGCGTGCACGCGAACACCAGCAGCCCGCCGCAGGAAATCAGCGCCGGCAGCGCGCGCAGCGCGCCTTCGCCGTCGCCGAACAAGCGTTCCCAGCGCGCGAGGAGCCAGTAGAACAGCGGCGGGTGGCGGTCCCGCGCCAGGACCTCGGTCAGGTCCGGCGCATGGGTCACATGCAGTGTCGCGAGCTCGTCGAACCACAGCGAATGCAGCCCAAGCGCGCTGAGGCGCAACAGCGCGCCGACGAAGACGCAGGCGCTGAGCGCGGCGACGGCAAGGCGAGGCTTCACGGGGGCGGTGCGGCCGTCGGCGCCGCTGCAGGCGCTGCGCTCATCGCCTGGGCAGGAACCAGTGGATGTGGCCGCAGCCATCGCAGACGAAGCACGTCGCGGTGGCATTCGCCCAGTCGAAATTGAAGAACGTCGCGACCGCGGTGTTCAGTTGCGCCTCGCGCTGCCAGAACCGGTCGTGCTTGCAGATTTCGCAGCGCAGGTCGAGCCCGGCCACGCGCACTCGCTCGGCTTCGGTCTTTCCGAAAAGTCCCATGCGCTACTAGGTAGCGCAGGCGCGGCCGTCCCGCTACTGGAATGGCTGCTCTACCATTCGAAGCGCGTGCCTCGCTCGAACATCTGCTGGACCGGCACGACACTCACCTTCTCCGCTTCGATTCGGAGCGGGTAGCGCATGATCTGCTGGTCCTCGGCCAGGATCTCGGCCGACTTCTCGACCTTGCCGTAGTCGATCGGCGACGGCGCATCGGAGACCAGCGCGGCTTTCAACGCCTCCGCATTCGGCGCGACCAGCGCGATCACGAGATCGTCGCTGCGCAGGTGCTTGCGCACCGCCGCGTTGACCTCCTCCAGCGTGATCTCGTCCATCATGCGGCGGAAGGTGGACAGGTGCGGCTGCTGCAGACCGTAGTACCGGTCGTCGATCGCGTAGCCGAGCTTCTCCTCGGTCGTCTCGGCGAAGTGGAGGCTGTAGCTCTTCAAGAAATTGCGCGTGAACTCGAACTGCTCGCGCGTCAGGCCGTTGGCGGCGAGCTTCTCGACCTCGCGCAACCCCGCGCGCAGCGCGAAGACCGCGCTCTCGGGCGGCACCGGCCGCAGCCAGACCTCGAACAGGTGCGAGCGGCGACCGACGCCCTGCGGCGGCATCGAGCGGCGCCCGCCGTTGGGGTAGGCCTCGATGTACGAGTAATCGCCGTAGTTGAGCCCGCGCGCCTCGCGGATCACCTGGTACAGGTGCGATGAGCTGTTGCGGTGCTCGCCGAGCCACGAGTTCGCGATCCACAGCGCGTAGAACTCGCGCGTGCCGCGGCGCACGTCGATCGGGTAGCCGAAGCTGATCGCGGTCGCATTGCCCGGCTTGTCGACGATGACGACATTGCGCCCCTGCGGACGCGCCGGGTCCGGCGCGGCCGCGGCTTGCGGCTTGCCCGCCGGCAGGCGCGCGAGATCGGCCTCCAGCTGTGCCGCGAGCGCGGGGTCGTAGGAGCCCCCGAGTCCGAGCACGACGTTGTCGCGCGTGTAGTGCTCGGCGTGAAAGCGCTTGACGTCCTCGAGCGTGATCGACTTCAACGACTGCACCGTGCCGAGCTCGATGTGCGCGTATCCGGAACGCCGGTGGATCGCCTCGTACAGCGCGGCCTTGCCGAGCTCCTCGTCCGACGAGAAGCGCAGGTCGTTCTCGATCGCGGAGATCGCGGCGTCACGCAGGCGCTCGAAATCCGCTTCCCGGAAGCCCGGCTCGAGCAGCGCCCGCGTGAAGTACGGGTAGAACGCGGAGACTGCTTCGCGGTGCGCGCTCCCGCTGACGATCGTCATCTCGCGGTCGACGTTCGAGCCGTAGCGCGCGGCGAGCGGGTAGAGCCCGTCGAGGATCTCGTCGTAGCGCTGCGCGCGCGTGCCGCCCTCGGTCAACATCGCCGCGGTCAGCGCCGCCAGGCCGTCCTTGCCCACCGGATCGTCTTGCGAGCCGACGCGGAACCACAGCCGGAACGACACGTTCGGGTCGGCCGCGACCGGCAGGAGCACCGGCGGCTCGGCGAGCTTCGCGGCCGCGCCGGACGAAGCCGTGGACGCCTTCGCGGCGCGCGGGGCCGACAGCGCGGCGACCTGCTCGGCCGGGGCACTGGCGGAGTGCAAGAGCGCGACCGTGCTGCGCGGCTCGGTCAGGAACGCCTTCGCCGCGGCCTGCACATCGGCCGGCGTGACTCTCGCGAGCGTCGCGAACTGACGCTCGACCGCGCCGAACTGGCCGGTCAGCGCGAGCAGGCGCGCCATGCGCTCGCTGACGTCGCTGGGCGTCGACAGGTTCGACAGGAAGCCGAAGCGCGCGCGCGAGCGGGCCGCGTCGAGCTTCTCCGCTGCCACAGGCGTGGTGCGCAACTCTTCGACCGCGCCCCAGATCTCCTCTTCGACCGCGCGCGCATCGTCGAGGTTCTTGACGATCGCGTAGACGCCCCACAGGCCCGGATCGCGGTTGAGCCCGAAGTCGGGGAAGATCGTCTCGACGCGCTGCTCCTGCAGCACGAGCTTCTTGTAGAGCTGCGAGGTCTGGCCGAACGCGAGTTCGCCGAACAGCGTCGCCGCGATCATGCGGCGGTCGTCGGGCAGGAAGCGCTCGCCCTTGAACGTGACCGCGACGATCGGCTGCGTCTGCCCGTCGAAGGGCACGACGACGCGCCGCGGAGCCCGCTGCTCGGGCTCGACCGGCACCTTGGGCTCGACGTAGCCCTTCTGCCAGCCGCCGTAGTGCTGCTCGATCAGCGCGAAGGTCTGCGCGACGTTCACGTCGCCGGTCACCAGCACGATCACGTTCTCCGGTCGGTAGAAGCGCTGGAAGAACGACTTCGAGTACTCGTAGTTCTCGGGCATCGCCTTGATGTCCGCCTCGAAGCCGATCGTCGTGTGCTTGTACGTGTGCACGTCGAAGGCGGTGTCCTGCAGCTTCTCGCTGAGCACCTCGAACGGGCTCGTTCGACCTTTCCTGTACTCGCCGTAGACCGCGCCCGACTCGGTGCGGAACTCGGGCTCGGCGTACTTCAGGTTCTGGAAGCGGTCGGCCTCGATCTCGACCACCGTCGGCAGACTGTCCTTCGTGAACGACAGGTGGTAGCAGGTCATGTCGTCGGTCGTGAACGCGTTCGCGTTGGCGCCCATGCCGTTCACGACGCGGTCGTAGGCATCACCGGGCAGCTTCTCGGTGCCGCGGAACATGCAGTGCTCGAAGAAGTGCGCGAAGCCGGTCACGCCGGGCTCGACCTCGTCGCGCGAGCCGGTGCGCACGATCGACCAGTAGGCGACCAGCCCGTCGCTGGGCATCGGCACGACGATGGCCTGCATGCCGTTGGGCAGGAGCTTCTGGTGGACGTCGTACGGAAAGGCCTTGTCCTTGCTCACGGAGGGATTCGAAGTCGGTTGAGGCGCCGACGCGTTCTGGACCGACGGTCGTCGATTCAGGCCGGTCTCCATATCGAAATGCACCGCGCAACCGGCGCCGAGCATCAAGCTCGCGGGAACGAGGAGCGACAGAGAGCGGAGATGGGAGTGCATGCCGTTGGAGGTCAAAGGTGTCGTTTTGGCCGGAACATGGGCGATCGAACCGCCTAGTCTGGCCGATGAGCGCAGCGGCGACCATGCGGAGCCGGGGCGCGGAATGGGCGGCGCGCGTATCGAATCTGTAGACGGGTTCGGACCCCTCGGTGCGTGCAGGTGCTTGCCGAGTTCGGAGAGGCGCACCTAGAATCCGTCGCAGTTCCCGGCGCGACATGGAGTTGCGCCCAGGCACCTTCGACCCCGTCACCGCGGATCCCGCGCCGTCCGAGGCGCGCGATCGGCCACCAGAGGACTCGAAACTTGGGACACGCCGCCCCGCCCCCCCCGCCCGCCCAACCCGTCGGCGAGCACAAGCCGTATATCGCCGACAATCAGGTCGTCGCCGAGTTCACTCCGAAGGCGATCCTGTTCGGAGCGCTGTTCGGGATCCTCTTCGGAGCCGCGACCGTGTACCTCGCGCTGCGTGCGGGCCTGACGGTCTCGGCCTCGATCCCGATCGCGGTGCTGTCGATCTCGGTGCTGCGGATCTTCGGGCGGCCGACGATCCTCGAGAACAACATCGTGCAGACGATCGGCTCGGCCGGTGAATCCGTCGCGGCCGGTGTCGCCTTCACGATCCCCGCGATGCTGTTCCTCTCGCCGGGCGCCAACGGCGAGGACTATTTCCAGTACATGCAGATCATGACGCTGGCGTGCGTCGGCGGCATCCTCGGCGTGCTGTTCATGGTGCCGCTGCGGCGCTCGCTGATCGTCGGCGAGCACGGGACGCTCCCCTACCCGGAAGGCACGGCGTGCGCCGAGGTGCTCGTCGCCGGCGAGAAGGGCGGGAACATGGCGAAGCTCGTGTTCCAGGGCGTCGGTCTCGCCGTCGTCTACAACGTGCTGATGAAGGTCTTCGCTCTCTGGAAGGAGAGCCCGGTGTACATCACTCCGAAGACCTCGACGCTGCCCAACGCAACGGTGTCCGCCGAGCCCACGTCCGAGTATCTCGGCGTCGGATACATCCTCGGGCCGCGCGTCGGCGGGATCATGGCCTCCGGCGCGGTCCTGTCGTGGATCGTGCTGATCCCGCTGTTGTCGCTGCTGATCCCCGAGGCAACGCGACACGAGTCGCTCAAGGCGCTCGGTCGCAGCGACGGTTGGATCGCCGGCGCGAGCGGCCCACGGCAGGTCTACGAGGCCTACGTCCGCTACATCGGCGCCGGCGCGGTCACGATGGCCGGCATCATCACGCTGATCCGCACCGCGCCGACGATCTGGAAGGCGATCACGCAGTCGGCCTCGTCGATGGGCAAGGGCGGGGGCTCCGGGACGATCAAGCGCACCGAGCGCGACATGCCGATGTGGGTCGTCGCGGTCGGATCGCTCGGTCTCGTCGGCGTGCTCACCGCGCTGCCTATTCTGCCCGGCGACTTCACCGGCAAGCTCGTGATGGCCGTGCTGATGATCGTGTTCGGATTCCTGTTCGTCACGGTGAGTTCGCGCATCGTCGGGATCATCGGTTCCTCCTCGAACCCGATCTCGGGGATGACGATCGCGACCTTGCTCGGCACCGCGCTCGTGTTCCTGTCGATGGGCCTCAAGGGCGACATCAACCAGCCGATCGCGCTGTCGGTCGGCGCGATCGTGTGCATCGCCGCCGCGAACGCCGGCGCGACGAGCCAGGACCTCAAGACCGGCTACCTGGTCGGCGCCACGCCGATACGGCAGCAGTTCGGTTTGATCATCGGCGTCATCGCATCGGTGCTCGCGATCGGCTGGACGATGAAGATGCTCGACTCGGGCATGGCGCCCGAAGGCATGGAGCACGGCATCGGCACCGACAAGCTGCCGGCGCCGCAGGCGACGCTGATGGCGACCGTCATCAAGGGCGTGCTGTCGCAGAGCCTGCCGTGGGGCTACATCATGGTCGGCGCGGGCCTCGCGGTCGCCGTGTTCCTGTGCGGCGTGTCGCCGCTCGCGTGGGCCGTCGGCGCCTACCTGCCGTTCGCGACGTCGTTCACGATCTTCCTCGGCGGCCTGCTGCGCGGGTTCGTCGACAAGAGGAGCAAGGCGAGCACCGAAAGCGAGATCTCGTCGGGGATGTTGTTCGCGACCGGCCTCGTCGCCGGCGGCTCGCTGACAGGGGTCGTGGTAGGCGCCTTGAACGGCGTCGACCTCGAGGTCACCAAGCCCGACGGCACGACAGGTACGCAGTCCGTCATCGCGTACCTGTCGCACTATGGCGAGAGCCTGCAGAAGTCGATGGCCGAGGCCTTCGGCGCGAACTCGCCCGACGCATTCGCGATGATCATGTTCGGCCTCATGGCCTTCGTGCTCTATCGGGTCGCGATGAAGCCCTCGGACGCGAAGTAGCGCACAGATGAGCGCCACGAGCTCCGGCGAGGTCTTTCGTCCCGCAGTCCTGCCCGACGAAACCGCGCCGGAGCTGACCTTTCGCGCGCTGCTGCTCGGCGCGATCCTCGGCATCGTCTTCGGCGCAGCGTCGACGTATCTCGCGCTGAAGGTCGGGCTCACCGTCTCGGCCTCGGTGCCGATCGCCGTGCTCGCGGCGTGGGCGTTGCGGCGCCGCAATCAGCAGCGCGCGATCCTCGAGCACAACATCGTGCAGACGACCGGCTCGGCCGGTGAGTCGGTCGCGGCGGCCGTCGTGTTCAGCGTGCCCGCCCTGATCTACCTCGGGTACCCGCTGCAGGTCGGGCTGACGACGCTGATCGCGCTGACCGGCGGCCTGCTCGGCGTGCTGATGATGGTGCCGCTGCGCCGCTACCTGATCGTCAAGGAGCACGGCGTGCTGCGCTACCCCGAGGGGAAGGCCTGTGCCGAGATCCTGCAGGCCGGCGAGAAGGGCGGCACGAGCGCGCGCAAGGTCTTCATCGGGCTCGGTTTCGGCGTGCTGTTCAAGGGCCTGCAGGCCGTGCTCGGCGGCGTGAAGGTCTCGCTCGAGCACACGTTCACCAAGTTCAAGGGCGCCTCGGTCGGTTGCGACTTCGCGCCCGAGCTCGTCGGCGTCGGTTACATCATCGGCTACCGCACGTCGGTGATGATGGTCGCCGGCAGCCTGCTCGCGAGCTTCATCCTCGTGCCGATGATCGCGATGTTCGGCGCGGGCCTCGACGCGCCGCTGGATCCAGCCTCGACGCTGATCCGCGACATGGAGCCCGGCGACATCTGGAACAACTACGTGCGCCATATCGGCGCCGGCGCGGTTGCGATCGGCGGCATCTTCGCGCTCGGCCGCGCGTTGCCGGCGATCGTCACGTCGATCAAGGCCTCGGCCGCGGGGCTCTTCGGCGGCGGAGCCGGCGGCAAGGCGGCGGGCGGCTTCGTGCCGCGCACCGAGCGCGACACGCCGACGACGGTGCTGCTGTTCGGCGCGCTCGCGATCGTCGCGTTCATCTGGGCGATGCCTGCGTTCCAGATGACGCTGCTCGGCGCCGTGCTGATCCTCGTGCTGGGCTTCCTGTTCAGCGTCGTGAGCTCGCGCATCACCGGCGAGGTCGGCTCGAGTTCCTGCCCGCTGTCGGGCATGACGATCGGCGTGCTGATGGCGACCTGCGGCGCCTTCCTGCTGGTCGGCTGGAAGGGCTCGGAGTACAGCCGCCTCGCGCTGATCGTCGGCGCGGTGGTCTGCATCGCGATCAGCAACGCGGGCACCTGCTCGCAAGACCTGAAGACCGGGTACCTGGTCGGCGCGACGCCGATCAAGCAACAGGGCGCGCTGCTGATCGGGGTGCTCGCCTCGGTGCTCGCGGTCGGCTGGACGGCGTACCTGCTCAACGTCGCCGAAGCGCGCGAGACGGTGCTCGAAAAGCCGTTCGCGGTGTCGAGCGCGCTCGTCGAGCGCGCCGACCGCACGACGCGCGTGAAGGCGGACGAAGCGAAGTCCGCCGACGGCACGGTGACGAGCGCGGCCATGGACGAGCGCGAGTACGCGTACGTCCGCCTGTCGAAGGCCGACCTGCCCGAGGGCGTCGCGGAGGGCGCGTACCTGGTCGATCCCGCGACGAACCAGGCGCTGGTGCACCGCGAGGAAGGCATCGGAGCCGGGCGCTTGCGCGCGCCGCAGGCGAAGCTGATGTCGGTCGTGATCGACGGCCTGCTGACCAATCGCCTGCCGTGGAACCTGATCCTGCTCGGCGCGGCGATCGCGATCTTCGTCGAGCTGCTCGGGCTGCGCTCGCTGACTTTCGCGGTCGGCGTGTACCTGCCGCTCGCCGCGACGATGCCGGTCTTCATCGGCGGCTGCGTGCGCTGGCTCGCAGACAAGATCTACAAGCGAACACCGGACGCCGAGGACGAGCCCGAAGGAACGCTGTGGTGCTCGGGACTGATCGCGGGAGCCTCGATCCTCGGCATCGGCGCCGCGATGCTGTCGTTCGCCAAGGGCTACGACAGTGACGGGGGATTCCACCCGGCGCTCGCGAAGCTCAGCAAGTATTCGTTCGCGAGCGAGAACTGGTTCGGCGTCGCGATGCTCGCGCTCTTGTGCGCGCTGATCCTCTACGGCGCGCGCGGCTCGAAGAAGGCGTAGTGCCGGTGACTGCGCATTTCCTCGATCGGCGCTAGGATCGAGGGTGTTCGCACGAACAGGAGGCTCTCGTGTCCGACGCAGCTGTCTACCGAACCGACTTGGTGTTCCAAGCGCATTACCTCGCCGAGGCGCTCAACGACGCGGGGATCCAGAGCTACGTCGAGAACGAGAACTGCATGCTCGGGTTCGGCGAGGTCGGGTTGTTCCCGGTGCACGTGCGGATTCGTGATCGCGAACGCCTGAGCGCGGCGAATCGGATCGTCGAGGAGCTGCTGCGCTCGCTTCCGGAGAGCGGCGTGACCGTCGATGCCGCGCCATGGAAGTGCGCGTGCGGCCAGTCGATCGGCGCGCAGTTCACTGCCTGCTGGAACTGCGGCGCTGAGCGAGCCGGCCTCGCCTAGTTCGCGAACGCCGCGTCGAACGCCACGTTCGAGCGCGGGAAGTCGAGCTTGCGCACGAAGGCGGCCGCTTCGGCTGCTCCGTGCTCGCGGTCCATCATCGGATCCTCCCACTCGACGGTGAGCGGTCCGTTGTACTTCACGTGGTTCAACAGCCGCACGATCGCCTCGAAGTCGATCCGCCCACGACCGGGCGAGCGGAAGTCCCAGTAGCGTCCGTCGGTGCCGAAGTCGACGTGCCCGCCGAAGGTCCCGACCTGCGCGAGCTTCTCGGACCACCACACGTCCTTCACGTGCACGTTGAACACGCGCGAGCCGAACTCGCGCAGGAACGCGAGGTAGTCGACACCCTGGTAGCCGAAGTGACTCGGGTCGAAGTTGAATCCGAAGTGCGGATGCCCGCCGATCGCCTGCAGCGCGCGCCGCGTGCTCGCGATGTCGAACGCGATCTCGGTCGGGTGCACCTCGAGCGCGAAGTGCACACCTTCATCGGCGAAGACCTTCAGGATCGGCCTCCAGCGGTCGGCGAAGTCCTTGTAGCCGGCCTCGATCATCGCGGGTGTTACCGGCGGGAACGAGTAGGCCATGTGCCAGATCGAAGAGCCGGTGAAGCCGTTGACGACCACGCGGCCTGAGCGGCCGAGCTGCTCCTTCACGGCCTTGGGCGCCGCGTCGAAGAAGCGCCGCGCCGCGCGCGCTGTGTCCATCATCTCAGCGGCCGCGCGCTCTTGCACCTTGGCCGGCTTGCCGTCGCCCCACACGTGCGGCGGCAGGATCGACTTGTGCCGCTCGTCGATGCGATCGCACACCGCCTGACCAACGAGGTGCGTCGAGATCGCGTAGGAGCTGAGCCCGTGCTTCGCCAGGCGCTTCCAGTGCGCGGCGCAGTACGAGCGGTCCTTCAGCGCCGCCTGCACGTCGAAGTGATCGCCCCAGCACGCGAGCTCGAGCCCGTCGTAGCCGAAGGCGGCGGCCTTCTTGCCCAGAGCGTCGATGGATAGGTCGGCCCATTGGCCGGTGAAGAGACAAACGGGGCGTGGCATGAGGTTCCTGCGGGTGTCCGGGGGTCGGGTCGAGTTCTATTTCACTTCGGAGAGCTTGATCGCGCAGCGCTCGCGCGCGGACACGAGGGCCGCTTCCAGCACGCGCTGTGTCTGGTACGCGTCCTCGAAGTCAGGCAGCGGCGCCTCGGGCGCCTGCTTGCCGAGCACGCGCAGGATGTCCGCCGCCATGTTCGTGAAGCCGTGCTCGTAGCCGAGCACGTGCGCGTCGGGCCACCAATTGGCCGCGTACGGATGGGCACCGCCCTTCGTGCACATGATGCGCGTCCAGCCCGCCGTGCGCGCGTCGCCGGTCGCGTCGAGGAAGTGCAGCAGGTTCATGTCCTCGAACGAGAAGCGCAGCGAGCCCTTCGAGCCGTTCAGCTCGAGGAAGTTGTCGTTCTGGTGCCCGGCGGCCAATCGTGAGGCCTCGAAGCTCGCGACCGCCCCTCCAACGAAGCTCGCCAGGAACAGCACCGCGTCGTCGACGTCGCACTTGGCCTTCTTCTTCGTCCCCGCGTCGACGCGCTCCTTGACGAAGGTCGGCGCGACGGCGCCATGGATCTCTGCGATCTCGTCTCCGGACACGAAGCGGGCCATGTCGACGATGTGCGCATTCAGATCGCCGTGGGCGCCGGAGCCCGCGACCTTCTTCGAGTAGCGCCACGAGAAGGGCGTCGACGGCGCGCCCCACTCCTGCAGATAGTGCGCGCGGACGTGGTAGAGGCGCCCGATCCGGCCCTCCGCGACGAGCCGCTGCGCGAGCGCCACGGCCGGGCAGCGCCGGTAGTTGAACCACACGAAGGTCTTGGCCTTCTTGGCGCGCTTGGCCGCGTCGCGCATCGCGCGCGCATCGCTGAGCGTGCCCGCGAGCGGCTTCTCGCACGCGACGTGCTTGCCTGCTTCGAGCATCGCGATCGCCTGCTCGGCGTGCACGTGATTGGGCGTGCCGATATCGACCAGCGCGATCGACTCGTCGAGCGCGATCTCCTGCCAGTCGCAGGTCGCGCGCGCCCAGCCCCAGCGCTCGGCGAACGCCTCCAGCTCGCGAGCGTCGCGGCCCGCCACCGTGTGCAGGATCGGCTCGAACGGCACGTCGAAGAAGCGCGCGACCTGACGCCACGCGTTGCTGTGCGCGCGACCCATGAATTTCTGGCCGATGAGGGCGATCGAGAGTGGGACGAGCATGGGCTGCAAGTGGCGCCGGGGGGACGAAGCGCAGAGCCTAACGCCGAGCGCCGGGCGGCGCGTCGGGACAGTCGGTGAAGATCCGAAAATCCGCGTGCGGCTGCAGCCAAGACAGCGGGCGCTCGACCGTCGGCGGCCCAGCGAGCGCCGCACGCAGCGCCGCGTGCTTGTGCGCGCCGAAGGCGAGGAGGCGGATGCGCCGGGCGTCGAGGATGTCCGCCACACCGAGCGAGATCGCGCGCGTGGGGACGGCCTCCAGCGCGCCGAACTCCCCCGCCGCGTCCTCGCGCGTGCTGGCGGCGAGCTCGACGACACGCGCGCGCGCATCGCGCGGCGAGCCAGGTTCGTTGAACCCGATGTGGCCGTTGCGGCCAAGCCCGAGCAGTTGCAGGTCGATGCCGCCGGCGGCACGCAGCGCGGCGCGGTACTCGGCGATGTGCGCATCCCGCAGCTGCTCGGGCAGGTCGCCGCGCGGGATCGACCACTGGCTCAGCGCGAGCCCGAGCGGATCGAACAGCTCGCGGCGCATCTGCGCCTGGAAGGAGCGCGGATCCGCCGGTGCGAGCCCCAGGTACTCGTCGAGGTTGAACGTGCGCAGCGCGTGCACAGGCAGCGCGTGGGCTCGATGGCGCGCGACGAGCTCCCGATACACGCCCAACGGCGATCGCCCGGTCGCCAGACCGAGCACGAGCGAGGCCCCTCCGCGCGCTCGCTCTTCGAGCAGCGCCGCGATCTCGGCCGCGACTTCATGGTCGGCTTCGGTCCGTGAGCAGATCCGGTACTCCATCCAGGGCGACCATGCTGCGCATGCGGGCAGTTCCAGACAACCTCGAAGCGCGGCGCCGAGTATCCTGTCCGGAATGCTCCCCACGAGCGCGGTGTTCGCCTTCGCTTCGATGCTGGCCTTCGCAGCACCCGCGTCGGCTCTCCACCAAGGTGTCGACGGATCCCCATCCGCCGCGCCTGCGCCGCCGCGCCTGATCGCGTTCATCGTCGTCGATCAGATGATCCCCGAGCAGCTCGAACGGCTGCGCCCGCACCTCACCGGTGGATTGGGCCGCTTCGTCTCGCAGGGCACGTGGTATCGCGATGCGTGGATCGACTACGCGATCACGGTCACCGCGCCGGGCCACGCGACGCTGTCCACCGGCGTGTTTCCATGCCGACACGGCGTGGTCGCCAACGAGAAGCCCAAGCGCGACGAGTCCGGTCTCCAAGCCACCGTCGCAGAGCCCGGAGCGCTGCGCGTGCCCGGTCTGGTCGATTGGGTGCGCCTTCGCGCGCCGGGCTCGCGCAGCTTTTCCGCGAGCGTCAAGGACCGCGCGGCGATCCTGCTGGCCGGCCAGGCCCCCGAGGTCGCGGTGTGCTGGGACATCTCCGCGGGAGGCTTCGAGCCCGCTCTGCCGGGCGTCAAGGACCTTCCGAAGTGGATCGCGGACTGGAACGCGGGCTGGATCGAACGCGCGACTCCGGGAGGCAAGCCTTGGGTCTGGGAACCGGCGCTGCCGGCCGATCCGGATGCGCTCGGCTGCCAGCCGGACAACCAGCCCGGAGAATCACCCGGCCTGCTGGGCGGGATCGAGTTCCCCCACGCCGGGCCGAGCGCGCCGGCGGCCGGGGAGCGCGCGCGCAAGCTGGCGGCCTTCGTCGTTGCGACGCCGCTGGGCGACTCGTTCTGCATCGATCTCGCGCGCCGCGCGGTCGAGCAACTGGATCTGGGCGCCGACGCGGTGCCCGACGTGCTGTGCGTGAGCCTCTCGGGGTGCGACACGGTCGGGCACGCGCTCGGTCCCTACAGCCGCGAGGTGACGGATCTCTTGCTGCGCACCGACCGCGAGCTCGCGCGCCTGTTCGACGATCTCGACGCGCGAGTCGGCAAGGATGGCTGGATCGCTGCGCTGTCGTCGGATCACGGCGTGCCCGATCTCGTCGAGCGGAGGCTCGCGAACGGCCAGGAGGCCCGACGCATCCCGAACGCGACGTTGAGCGATGCGCGGCGCGCAGTCGAAGTCGCGCTGGTCGAGCACGGCCTGGGCGACGCACTGCTCGCGTTCGACGGCCATGCGTTGTTCCTCAAGCCATCTCGCCTGCGCGATCCGAAGACCGATCCAGTCGAGTTGCGCCGGCACCTGAGGAAGCTGCTGGTCGAGCGACTGCCGTGCGCGCGCGCGTACACGCGCGAGGACCTGGCCGGCGCCTGCGCTTTCGGGCACGCGCACGCGGCCGGTGCGGCGGAGTCGAATGACGCAGCGCCGGATCCATGGTTCGCGCTGGCGGCCCGATCCTACGACGCCGAGCGCAGCCCCGATGTCGCGATCCAATACCCGCCCGGCCACCTGGTCCTGCGCCCAAACGGAACGACGCACGGCTCGACCTACGACTACGATCGCCGCGTTCCGCTCGTGTTCCTCGGGCCCGGCTTCGGTGCCCGCGAGGACTGGCGGCGCGTGCGCACGGTCGATGCACTGCCGACGCTGCTCGCGGCGGCGGCCTTGCCAGTGCCGGACGGGCTGGACGGACGCGCGTTGCTCGGCGCCGACGAGCGCTGAGTCCGCGCCGGAGCGGCGCCTCAGGCGGTTTTCCGCTTGCGCAACCTGGCGCCCCACACGCAGAAGCACAGTCCACTGCCGGCCATGCACGTGCCGGCGAACCAGGCATCCTGCACGCTCTGCTTGACTTGGTTGTAGCTGCGACGTTCCTCGAGTTCGCGCACCTTGCCGCCGTAGCCGGCCGTGGCGACGTACAGCGTGCCGGCCACGATCAGCACGAGACCGACGAAGACGAGCGCGCTTCCCAATCCCAAGCGCGGCCGCCACGGGTTGTCCGGTTGTTCAGCTTCCCAATTCCGCCGGTTCATCACGGCCCTCCGACACGCGTCTGGGCGCGGGCGTGAGTTCGTCCGAGGCCGACTCGATGCGCTTGGGCAACAGCTCGACTTGCTCGACGTTCGCGAGCGCCTTGGCCGATTTCGCGCCGAGTTCCTCGAAGCGACGCAGTGTCGGCATCAGGCGTGCGTCGATGGATGTGGCGAACTCGTTGTAGGAGTCGACGCTGCGGCGCAGGTGCTCACCGACCTTCGACGCGTACTCGAGGACCTTCGCCGAGCGTTCGTGGAGCTGCTGACCGTACTTCAGCAGTTCCGCCGCGCTGTCGCTGACGGTGCGCTCGCGCCAACCGAGGGCGACCGCTCGCAGCAGGCCGATCAGCGTCGCCGGGCTGGCGAGCACGATGTTCTTCTGCGCAGCGATATCGACGAGTTCCGGCTTGTACTGCAGCGCGGCGTCGATGAACTGGTCGCCCGGCACGAACATCACGACGAGCTCAGGTGACTGCGGGAAGTTCGCCCAGTACTGCCGCGACGACAAGCGCGTGACCTGCTCGACGACATTCTCGGCGAAACGCGCGAAGGCCGCGTCGCGCGCAGCCGGGTCAGGCGCCTCGAGCGCATCGAGATAGCCGTCCAGGCTGCACTTGGCGTCGACGGCGAGCAGCCGCCCGTTGGGCAGCTTCACGACGAGATCGGGCTTGAGCAGCTGACCCTCGCTGGAACGCGTGTTCGCCTGGGTCGAGAAATCGCACCAATCGCGCATGCCCGCCAGCTCGACGACGCGCTGCAACTGGACCTCTCCGTAGCGACCGCGCACGTTGGGGCGGCGCAGCGCATCGGCGAGCTTCGTCGCCTGCATCTGGAAATCGGCCACCTGCCGCGTGAGTCCCTGGTACGCGCCTTCACGGGCCTTCTCGAGCCGCGACAGCTCCTCGCGCGTCTTGGCCAGGGCCTCGCCGATCGGCTTGACCAGCGCGTCGACATCGTCCCGCTCCTTGCGGATCGAAGCCTCGGCGCGCACTTGCTGGGCGTTCAAGCGCTGTTCGGCGAGCGCGAGGAACTGCTCGCCCTGCGCGTGCAACGCGCGCGCGGCAAGCGCCTCGAACGCTTCGCGCGAGCGTTGTTCGCCGCGCTCCGAGTCGGACAGGCGCGCCTCGGCCAGCTCGCGTCGACCGCGTTCATCGCGAACCTCCGCCGCGGCCAGCATGGCCCGCCGCCAGCCGAGGTAGGCCGCCAGACAAGCCACGGCGGCCACGACCAACAAGGCGATCGACAGCGGCTCCACGCGCGCATTGTACGGCACGCGCACGCTTGTTCAGATGAGTGCATGCCGGGTTTTCCGCGAGTCTCGTGGGCGAGTGCCGGACTTCCAGCGCTGCTGAGCGCGCTGCTCCTGGGGACGCTGCCCGCGCAGGCTCCGGCGACCGACGAGGCCGCGCTGGTCGAGGCGTTTCGCCAGACCCGGCGCATGCTGTCGACCGACAAGCCGAAGGAGGCGCGCGCGCTGCTCGAGCAGACGCTGGAGCTGCACGCGGAGCGCCCATACACGATCCATCACCTCTATGGGATCGAGGATCTGCTGACGCTCTGTTCGTTCTGGGAGCGCTACGAGCGCCCGCTCGCCCACGACGTGATCTCCGGCGAGCTCGATCAATGGAACGAGCAATCGGGGCTGATCGACGTGCGCTACAGCTCGCGCCCGCCGCAGCGCAAGCCGCGCCTGAAGCCGCGCGGCAGCCGCTCGGCGCTCGAAGGCCTCCCATCCGTCCACGACCGCAAGGACTGGTACGTCGGCGACGAAACACTGGTCCATCCGCTCTCGTTCGCCGGCAGCTACTCGGTCGAGCTCTCGGGCGGGATTTTCCCCGCGGACCTCTCGTCACTGCGCTGCGTGCTCGCGGCCGAGTGGGACCGCGCCTACGTGGCGGGGTTCGTGCGCGGCAACGAGGCGTTCGGCAACGAATGGCTGGGCTACGTGGTCCGCTCGGACGCTACTTCGAGCGAACAGTACGAGAAGGGCGAGCTCAAGCTCCCGGTGGGCAGCGAGATCACGCTGCGCTTCAGCGTGAGTGGCTCGAGCGTGTCGGTCTCCTGCAACGGCAAGCGCATCTGCGCGATCGACAAGCCCGGGGACCTGTGGGGCGGGTTCGCGCTGCTCGGCGTGTCGGAGATCTGGGACCTGCGCATCGAAGGCAAGGCGCAGCCGTCCTGGGTGCTGGGCCGGGTGGATTCGCTCGTGCAGCAGAACCTCGCGCGATTCTCGAAGGATTTCGACCCGCGCGCGCAACTGCCGCCCAAACTGCGCGGGCGGGCCGAGCTGTCCGCCACGCTCTACCCGCCCGAGAAGCTGTTGCCCGGCGAGCCGACTCCCGAAGACGTGAAGGGCCACCAGCAGGTGGTTGCCTTGCGAGAGAAGGGCGAGGACCAGGACGCCTACGAGCTCGCCTCGAACGTCGGCAAGACGAAGTTCAGCGCGCAGGTCTCGGAGTGGCTGCTCGCTCAGCTCGAGGTCTACTCATCGCGGCACGCAAGGGCCGTCGGGAGGCTGGAGCGCCTGACAACGGACTTCCCGGCCTTCGTGCCGGCGCGCGTGCTGCGCGCGGAGCTGTGGGCCGCCGAAGGTCGGCGCGAGCAGGCGCTGGCCGAAGCCGTCCAGCTCGTGGCCGCGCATCCGCAGGATCCGCGTGCCTTGGTGCTGCAGGCACAGACCTTGGCGCTGCTCGATCGCGCGGACGAGGCGGATACGTTGCTGCGCAACGCGCGCGACGCGGGCTTTCCGCCGGCGGACTTCGAGGAGTTCCAGCGCACGCTGGACCGCACGCGCAACGGTCCACAGTGGGCGAAATCCTTCGAATACAAGTCCGAGCACTACCACGTGCGTTCGGACATCGGACAGGCGCTGTGCTTTCGCGCGGCGCAGCTGCTCGAGCGCTTCTACGCCAAGTACAATGTGCACCTCAAACGCGTCTCCGGCGCCAAGAAGCGCTTCCGCGTGCAGCTCTTCTCCAGCGAGGCCGGCTATCACGAGTTCTGCGAGGACTTGATCGGCGGCAAGCCGGAGCACACGGCCGGGGTCTACATTCCGCTGCTCAAGCAGCTGATGATCTGGAACCTGCCGGAGACCGAGCAGATGCTCGCGACGGTCGTGCACGAGGGTTTCCACCAGTACCTCGACCAGGTCGCGCCGACTGCGCCGGTCTGGTTCAACGAGGGCATGGCCGAGTACTACGAGCAGTCGAAGCTCGTCGACGGCCAGTGGAAGGACGGGATCGTCAACGACAAGCACGTCGAGACCCTGCGCCGCGAGGGCCGCGCGCCGCTGCGGCAGTTCCTGCGCATCACTCGCTCGGACTTCTACGGCGGGGAAGTGATGAAGAACTACGCGCAGGCCTGGGCCTTCGTGCACTTCCTGCAGGAGAGCGGCAAGGGGCGCACGGAACTGGTTGCCCGCTTCCTGAAGGAGCTCAGCAGCGGCAAGCTCGCCGACGAGGCTATCGACATCGTCTTCACGCCGACGATCGTGGCGTCCCTGGAAGGCGAGTTCGCGAAGTTCGTCGGCGGGCTCTGACCGGGCACCTCGGCGCTGCTCGAACAAGGCCCGGAAGGCTTCGTGATCGCCTTGGCCATGGCGCGCGAGCAGCTCGCGATCGGTCGTCGAGTCCCATGCAGTGGAGCCGCGCAAGATCGGCGGAGCCTGGAGCGCCGCGTTAACGATGTGTAATGGCTCAGACCCGCGAAAAGCCACTGGCCATGGGTCGAACAGGCGCGAAAACGCCCGAAGTGGCGCACAAACACCTCGGCTGTTTCTTGGATGAGAAGTGCCTCATGGATGAGACAGGAATCCCGGACTCAGTCTGCTTTTTGCGACTTTTCTGTCCGATCCGACACTCAGTCTCCGTTCACTTTCCTGATCGCTCTTTCCCGACCCCTGGCTCCTCGGGTGGAGGAATGCCAGTGAGCCGAGGTCGGTCGGGAAGGGGTGCTCACGGTGGCGCGGATCCGGGGGGATACGCGCCCCAACGGGCCCGAGTCTCCCGGGGGGGAGGCTCGGGTCCTCCCTTTTCCCGGAGGCGCGGGGAGAGGACCTGTCCAGCTCGGACCCGCCGGAGGCGGTCCGGGCGAGCGCGTGATCGAAGCCGGGCAGTGCAGGCGGCTAGGATCGCGGGCCCAGCATGCCCAACACCTTCGATCCCAATGCGGCGGCCGCGCCCGACAGCGGGCTGTTCGGACTCCCGTTCGACGCCGCGGAGTCCGACGTCCTCGTCCTGCCGGTGCCGTTCGACGCGACGACCTCGTATCGCAAGGGTGCCGCGCTGGGCCCACAGGCGGTCGCGCGCGCCAGCCGGCAGGTCGATCTGTACGACCTCGAGTACGGCCGCTTCTACGAACGCGGCATTCACCTGCTGCCCGAGCACGAGCGGATCGCGAAGCTGAATGCCGAGGCGACGCGGCTCGCCCAGGGCGTGATCGACGTCGGCGGCGCGATCGAGGGCGACGAACTGCTCGGCCGCGCGCTCGGGCGCGTCAACGAGATCGGCGCCGAGCTGAACCGCATCGTGCACGACGCGGTGGCCGAGATCCTCGAACAGGACAAGCTGCCGGTCGTGCTCGGTGGCGACCACGCGGTGCCGTTCGGCGCCTGGCAGGCCTGCGCCGAGCAGTACGCCGGCTTCGGCATCCTGCATTTCGACGCGCACGCGGATCTGCGCGCGGCCTACGAGGGCTTCGAGTGGTCGCATGCGTCGATCCTGCACAACGCGCTGGAGCGCATCGAAGGCGTCGAGCGGCTCGTGCAAGTCGGCATCCGCGACCTGTGCGAGGCCGAGCACGACTACATCGCCGCGCAGGAAGGCCGCGTGCGCGTGCTGTACGACCGGCGCTGGGCGCGCGCGCGCATGGCCGGGGATGACCTGCGCGAGCTCGCGCAGAAGTACATCCGACGCCTGCCGAAGACCGTCTGGGTGACCTTCGACGTCGATGGGCTCGATCCGGCGCTGTGCCCCGGCACCGGCACGCCGGTGCCGGGCGGACTGCAGTGGTCCGAGGCGCTGATGTGGCTCGAACTCCTGTCGAAGTCGGGCCGTCGCGTGCTCGGAGTGGACCTCGTCGAGGTCGCGCCGAGCCCGGCGCCCGCCGGCACCGATTCGTGGGACGCGAACGTCGGCGCGCGGCTGCTGTACAAGTTGATCGGCTGCGCGCTGGCAACGCGCGGATAGGCTGCCGCACATCGACATGGCCTTTCCTCCGCGTCCGCTGATCGCGATCACGACCAGCCTCGAGCTCGGCGAGCGTCCCAAGCTCTCGCTGGGCACGCGCTATGCCGACGCGGTGCTGCGCGCCGGCGGCATCCCGCTCGCGATCCCGCCGATCGGCGGCCCGACCGACGTCGAGCGGCTCGTCGAGCGCGTCGACGGTGTGCTCTTCTCCGGCGGCGACGATTTCGACACGGCGCGCCTCGGCCTGGGGCCGACGCACCCCAAGGCGACCCCGGTGCCGAGCGCCAAGCAGGACTTCGACTTCGAGCTCGCGCGCGCGGTGCTCGCGCGCGGCACGCCGGTGCTCGGCATCTGCTACGGCATGCAATTGCTCGCGCTGGCCGAGGGCGGCCGGCTGTACCAGCACCTGCCGGAAGACCGTCCGAATGCCCGCCAGCACTCGGGCAACGTCGAGCACCCGGTCGCGGTCGAGAGTGGTTCCAAGCTCGCGCACGCGACTCGCGAGTCCTCGCTGGCGGTCGTCTCGCGCCACCACCAGGCCGTGGCCAGCGTGCGCGCGCCGTGGAACGTCAATGCGCGCGACGACGAGGGCCTGATCGAAGGCATCGAACGCGCGGACCACCCTTTCGCACTGGGCGTGCAGTGGCACCCGGAACTGTCGCCCGAAGGCAGCCCGAACGACCGCATCCTGCGCGCGTTCGTCGACGCCGCCGCGCTGCACGCAGCGCGCCTCGTCAAGCGTTGACCGGAGCCTGACAGCGTGGCGGACCTCGTGCGCTTCGACGTCGCGACCGAGCCGCGCTGCCCGTTCGCGCTCGGCCGCGGAGCACTCGCCGAGCTCGCGCAGCTCGAAAGTCGCTACAGCTCGAGCTTCGCCGTCACCGACGCGACGGTGGCGAAGCTGCACGGGCAGCGCATCGGGTTGGCGACGCGCGCTCACCTCTTGCTGCCCGCGGGCGAGGCCGCCAAGAGCTTCGCGCACCTGGAAGCGCTGCTGGAAGCCATGGCGCGCGCGCGCCTCGATCGCCAATCGCTCGTCGTCGCATTCGGCGGCGGCTCGATCGGCGACACGGCCGGACTCGCCGCGGCGCTCTACATGCGCGGGATCGCAGTCGTGCAGTGCCCGACGACGCTGCTCGCGATGGCGGACTCCGCGATCGGCGGCAAGACGGCGATCGATCTCGCGGCGGGCAAGAACCTGGCCGGAGCCTTCCACTCCCCCATCGCGGTGCTCGCCGACACCGACACGCTCGCGACGCTGCCGGCCGAACAAGTCGCGTCGGGCCTGGGCGAGGTGCTCAAGTGCGCGCTGCTCGCCGGTGAACGCGAGCTCGCGTTCGTCGAGCAGCATGCCGAATCGCTGCGGGCCGGCGACAGCGCCGCGCTGGCGCGCGCGATCGAGTTCTGCGCGCGTTTGAAGGCGTCGATCGTGGCGCGCGACCCGCGCGAATCGGGCGAGCGCAAGCAACTGAACCTCGGCCACACGTTCGCGCACGCGATCGAGCACGTCGCCGGCTACGGCCGGATCCCGCACGGAGTTGCCGTCGGCTGCGGGCTCGCGCTCGCGTGTGCTGCGAGCGAGCGCGCCAGCACGCTGGCCGACCAGGAACTTGCAGCGCGCGTGCGGAAGATTCTTGCGCACCTCGGCCTGTGCTCAAGCATTGCCGAGCTCGAAGCACGCTACGCGTGCACGCTCGATCGCGCCGCGCTCGTCGAGGCGATGGCGCTCGACAAGAAGAACCGCTCCGGCGTGGTCCGCTTGGTGCTGCCGATCGCCGCGGGCGACGTGGCGCGAGACGTGTTCGCATTGCCGCAGGATCTCCGCGAGCTGCTCGTCTGATCCGCGCGATCGCTCGTGCTCAGGGGGAAATGGGGCTCGGCCGGGTTCAAACCTCCACGTCCGAGCCCCTTCTCTCCTCCGGGAAGGCAGTTCACTCCTCCAATGTCTCCCCACAGCCGGTCGAAGCTCGATTCGCATTGCTGAAGCCGATGTGCTCGTGCTTGGTACGCTTGTGCGGCGCCGCTGCGCGCACTCGTGCGTACAAGTCAGCCAACGCGATCGGCTTGCGGACGTTGGCGGCAAGTCCCTTGGACTCCAGCCAATTCTTGGCCCGCCCCGGCTCGAACAATTCAAACTGCAGCACCTGCAGGCAGCGGCCCGCACGCGTCAGCGCCGATTCCTGCACATTGCCGGGCTCATGCGTGGTCGCGACGAAGATCGTGCGCAGGTCCGCGCCCAGCA